>Ga0196963_10000396_pt1 | contig 41018 bp, 29 predicted proteins | sample S1_5metaG_FD_148600 | JGI IMG/M metagenome (GOLD analysis project Ga0196963, IMG submission 148600) | Soil microbial communities from Anza Borrego desert, Southern California, United States - S1_5 | ecosystem: Environmental > Terrestrial > Soil > Desert | place: USA: California | collected... | reverse complement strand
AGACATTGTGGGCGCGGATGGCGTCGGCGACCTTGGCGAGGTCGGCGGGGGTGGGGTCGGAATCGAACTCGCGGATGACGGCGGCGACCTTGAAGCCGTAGCGGGCGGCCGGGCGGGCGAAGGCGTTATGGTGGGTGACAACCGCGCGGCCCTTGTAGGGCTCGAGGCGGGACTTCCAGGCCTCGTGAACCTCGTGGACGCGAGTGCGGAGCTTCGTGGTCGCGGCCTCGACGCGGGCGAGGTCGGACTCGATGGAGGAGCCGGGCGTGGAGGAGGCTTTGAGCACGGAGGCGGAGAGCGTGGGGAGGAAGGCTTCGACGACGACAGGGTCGAGCCAGAGGTGCGGGTCCTGGTTCACCTCGTCGTGGGCGTGGTCGTGGTCATGATCGTCGTGGGCGTGGTGGTCGTGCTTGTGGTCGTGATCGTGGGCGTGGTCGTGGTCAGACTTGAGGCCCACGGCTTCGGCGAAGCAGACGAGCTCGCGGTTGGGGGCGTTCTGCTTGGCGAGGATGGACTCGAGCTGCCCCTCCAGGCCGAGGCCGACGTAGACAACGAGGTTGGCGTCGGCGAGAGCGGCGACGTCCGCGGGGGTGAACTCGTAGCCGTGCTCGCTGCGGCCGGGTTGCATGAGGATCGTAACGGAGCTGCCAGGCGGGAGGAGGGGCTCGACGAGGGACTTGAGGGGGGCGACGGTGACCACGGCCTTGACGGTGCGGGGCACCTTCGCGGGGGGTGTCTGCTTGCACGCGGTGAGGGGGCTGGTGAGGGCGAGCGCGAGGAGGGCCGCGGCGAGGAGGAGTGCGAGGGGTTTCCACATGGCGGCGGGCCTCCGGGGCGGGCGTGGGCCAGATGAGAATGGAGAATCAATAACAGTATACCGGCTGGAATGGGGATGTTCGCGCCGCTCGGCGGGTTGTGGAGGAGGATTGCGCGTGGCGCGGTGGCTCGGTGCGGCGCTGGCCGTGGAGAGGTGCGCGGGGCCGACAACGCGAGGTGACGTGGGTACAATCGCCTCCACTCCGGGGCGGTAGCTCAGTTGGTAGAGCGCATCGTTCGCAATGATGAGGTCGGGAGTTCGACTCTCCTCCGCTCCACTTGAACCGGCAGATGGAAGACACACCCCGCGAGGGGTGCTGTTGTTTTTGGAGTTGCGCGGCCCTGTTGGTGAGTCGTATCGCCCGACCGCGCCACTCGCCCACACGGTGAAAGGCTCGACTCGGCGCAGCGCGCACGCGCGCCGAGTGGTGCTCACTGCGCCTGACGGCAGTGCCGGGCAATCACGGTTTCTTCACCGGCATCGAATCAGCGGGCACCACTCTTGGCCGCGTCGATGCCCGCGGGCGTGCAGTTCGTCCGTGGAGCGCGGCAGCGAGGTGAGTCACCGCATGCGAGCGAAGACGGTCAGGGTCGCCGTGGTCGGGGTGGGCAACTGTGCCTCCTCGCTCGTGCAGGGCGTGACGTTCTATAAGGACGCGCCCGAGGGCGAGTTCGTGCCGGGGCTGATGCACGTGACGCTGGGCGGGTACCACGTGGGGCAGATCGAGTTCTCGGCGGCGTTCGATGTGAACGCGACGAAGGTGGGCAAGGACCTCGCGGAGGCGGTGTTCGCGGAACCCAACAACACGTACAAGTTCAGCGAGGTGAAGCGGACGGGCGTGATGGTGCAGCGCGGGCCGACGCTGGATGGGCTGGGCGTGTACCTGGACGGCGTGGTGGAGGAGAGCAACGCGGGCGCGGTGGATGTGGCGAAGGTGCTGCGGGAGACCCACACGGACGTGGTGGTGAGCTACCTGCCGGTGGGGTCGGAGAAGGCGACTGAGTTTTACGCCCAAGCGGCGCTGGACGCGGGGTGCGGGTTTGTCAACTGCGTGCCGGTGTTCATCGCCTCGCGCAAGGAGTGGCGTGAGAAGTTCGAAAAGGCGGGGCTGCCGATCCTGGGGGATGACATCAAGAGTCAGGTGGGCGCGACGATCACGCACCGCGTGCTGGCGAACCTGTTCCGCCAGCGCGGCGTGAAACTGGAGCGGACCTACCAGCTGAACTTCGGGGGCAACACCGACTTCCTGAACATGCTGGAGCGCGAGCGGCTCAAGAGCAAGAAGGTGAGCAAGACGCAGGCGGTGACGAGCCAGCTTGACTATCAGCTGCCGGAGAAGGACATCCACGTCGGACCCAGCGACTATGTGCCGTGGCTGGCGGACCGCAAGTTTTGCTACATCCGCATGGAGGGAACGACGTTCGGGAACGTGCCGCTGTCGTGCGAGCTGAAGCTCGAAGTGTGGGACTCGCCCAACAGCGCTGGGGTGGTGATCGACGCGGTCCGGTGCGCGAAGCTGGCGATGGACCGGGGCGTGGGCGGGGCGCTCATCGGGCCGAGCAGCGCGTTCATGAAGAGCCCGCCGGAGCAGTTCACGGACGCGGAGGCGTTCGAGCGGACGGAGGCTTTCATCCGCGGCGATGCATCCACGCCTGGCGCGAAGAAGGTGGCGAAGATCGCGAAGGCGCGGATCGTGGTGCCGGCCGTCGCGCCGGGGCGGGACGCGGGCAATGGGCATGCGAACGGGCGTGAGCACTCGAATGGGGACGTGGGCAGCCACTCGAACGGGCACGCCGCGAGCGGCAACGGGCACGCGAAGAAGGCGAAGGCGGGCGTCAACGGGAACGGCAAGCACAACAAGAACGGCCACTCCGGGCGGAATGGGTGACGTGCGATGAAGATCGTCGTCTTCGGCCTGACCGTGAGTTCCTCCTGGGGCAATGGGCACGCCACGCTGTGGCGGGGGCTGATCGCGGCCCTTGCGCGGCGCGGGCACCGCGTGGTGTTCTTCGAGAAGGACGTGCCGTACTACGCGGGGTACCACCGCGACCTGCACGAGCTGCGCGACGGTGAGCTGATCTTCTACGGCGAGTTTGGCGATGCCTTGGAGCTGGCGCGCCGGCACCTCGCGGACGCGGACGTGGGCATGGTGACGTCGTACTGCCCTGATGGGCGGGCGGCGAGCGACCTGGTGCTGTCGTCATCGGCCGCGGCGAGGGTGTTCTATGACCTCGATACGGGCGTGACGCTGGCGAACCTGGAGGCGGGGCAGGTGCCGGCGTACCTGCCCGAGCGGGGGCTCGGGGACTTTGACCTGGTGCTGAGCTACACGGGGGGGCGGGCGCTGGAGCAGCTGCGCACGACGCTGGGTGCGCGGCGTGTCGCCCCGCTCTACGGGCATGTGGACCCAGCCGTGCACCACCCGGTTGACGCTGTTGACCAGTACCGCGCGGACCTGTCGTACCTGGGGACGTACGCGGCGGACCGGCAGCAGGCACTGGAGAAGTTGTTCATACAGCCGGCGCAACAGCTGGCGGAGCGGCGGTTCCTGATCGGCGGGGCGCAGTACCCCGCGGACTTCCCGTGGACGCCCAACATCTACTTCGTGCGGCACATGCCGCCCCCGCAGCACCCGCACTTCTTCTGCTCGTCGCGGCTGACGCTGAATGTGACGCGGAAGGCGATGGCGGAGTACGGCTACTGCCCCTCGGGGCGGCTGTTTGAGGCCGCGGCGTGCGGAGCGCCGGTGCTGACCGACTGGTTCGAGGGGCTGGAGGCGTTCTTTGAGCCCGGCTGCGAGGTGCTGGTGGCGCGCAGCAGCGGCGACGCCATCGCCGCCATCGAGCTGAGCGACGCGGAGCTGCGGCGCGTGGCGGAGGCGGCGCGGGAGCGGACCCTGAGCGAGCACACGTCGGAGCGGCGGGCGCAGGACTTCGAGCGTGCGGTTGCAGGAGCGCTCGGCGCACGTACTGCCATCGATGATGCGGCGGCCCTGGCGGCCGGGAGGGGAGGCTGAGATGTGGGGCATCATCCCGTCGGCGGGCATCGGGAGCCGGATCCAGCCGCTGGCGTTCAGCAAGGAACTGCTGCCGGTGGGTTCGCGGGTGGAGGAGGGGGTGGAGCGGCCGCGGGCGGTGAGCGAGTACATCGTGGAGCGGATGATCGTGGGTGGGGCGACGAAGCTGTGCTTCGTGATCTCGCCGGGCAAGCACGACATCGTGAACTACTACGCGGGTTCGATCGGGGGGGCGAGCATCGCGTACGTGGTGCAAGGGCGGGCGAAGGGGCTGTGCGACGCGATCTTCCGGGCGCTGCCGCTGATCGGGCGGGACGAGCACGTGCTCATCGGGCTGCCGGACACGATCTGGTTCCCGGTGGATGGAATGGCGATGCTGCCCGACGGCGAGCTGTCGTTCCTGCTATTCGAGGTGGATCGGCCGGAGTTCTTCGATGCGGTGGTGACCGATCGGCACAACCGTGTGCAGGAGATCCAGGTCAAGCAGAAGGACGCGCGGTCGCGCTGGGTGTGGGGGGCGTTCAAGATGCCCGGGGCGGTCCTGCACGACCTGCACGCGCTGTGGCAACGGCCGGGCCGGCGCGATGAATACATGGGCACGCTGATCAACGCGTGGCTCGCCGAGGGCGGCAGCGCGCTGGGCGTGAAGGCGGGCGAGGCGTACGTGGACGTGGGCACGCTGAACGGCTACCGCGAGGCGATCGCGGTGCTGTCGCGCGGCCCGCACGCACGGGAGGCGGCGCTGGATGCGCCGGCACTGGCGCACAGGAACGGAGGGAAGTGATCGATGCTCGAAGCGGTGATGCTGTGGAACGAGCCGAACAACAAGTCGCACTGGGACTTCACCATCGACAAGGACTGGATGATGTTCTCGGAGATGGTGATCCTGGCGGCGCAGGCGATCAAGGCGGAGAACCCGCGGCTGCCTCGGGTGCTGGGCGGGATGTCCCCGATCGACCCGTTGTTCGTGGAACGCATGGAGCGGCAGGGCGTGCTGGAGCACGTGGACGCCATCGGCGTGCACGGCTTCCCGCTCGACTGGAACCACTGGCAGATCCACGAGTGGCCGGCGAAGCTGGAGGAGATACGGCGGGTGACGAAGCTGCCGATCTGGGTGAGCGAGGTGGGCGTGAGCACCTTCGGGGCGGAGGAGGTGCAGGCGTGGGGCGTGAAGCGCACGGCCGAGCTGCTGCAGGGGCAGTGCAGCCACGTGCACTGGTATAGCCTCTTCGACCTGCCCAAGGCGTGGCCGGCGACGACGCGCCACCGCGAAGCGGAGGGCAGTTCGTACTACCGGCACTTCTACATGGGTCTGATCCGCGAGGACGGCGCGTGCAAGCCGGGGCTGGCGGAGTTCGCGAACCACACGGACTGGATGGGGCTGTGCCAGTGGTTCCACTTCGAGGACCATCGCCTGGATGACGGCGCGAAGGTGATGCGGGAGCTGGGGGTGAAGTACCTGCGGACGGGGCTGTCGTGGTCGGACTCGCTGCGCGAGGGGGCGGACGCGTGGCTGGACCGGCAGATGCGGACGCTCGAGGAGTTCCGCGTGACGGGGACGTTCTGTTTCACGCCCGAGTCGCGGGGCATCGAGCCGCACCACACGAGCCCGCCCAAGGACCCGCGGGAGTTCGCGGATTTTTGTGCACGGATGGTGCGGCGGTATGCGCCGGGGCGGATGGTGACGGGCGCGACGGCTACGTTGCCGGGGCGCGCCGCGGCAGGGCATAGCAAGGGGGCCGGGGTGGGAGCGGCGGCGCTGGTGCACTCGCCGCAGCAGGGTGGAACGTGAGACGGGCGCTCGTGATCGTGCTGGACAGCGTGGGAGTAGGCGCCGCGCTGGACGCGGCGGACTATGGGGATGTCGGCGCGAGCACGCTGCCGCACATCCTGGACCGGACCGGGATCGAGCTGCCCAACCTGTGGCGGCTGGGGATGGGGCAGGTGATCGGGACGCGGCTGGTGGGGCGACCTGTGGGGGCGTATGGGCGGATGAGGCCGTGGGCGAGGGGGAAGGACAGCACGACCGGGCACTGGGAGCTGATGGGGTGCGTGCTGGAGGAGCCCTTCGCGGTGTTCGAGCGGTTTCCCGAGGAGCTCGTGCGGGCGATTGAGCAGGAGTGCGGGGTTGAGTTCATTGGGAACAAGGCCGCGAGCGGGACGGGGATTATCGATGAGCTGGGGGCGGAGCATGTGGCGACGGGGAGGCTGATCCTGTACACGTCGGCGGATTCGGTGCTGCAGATCGCTGCGCACGAGGGTGTGGTGCCAGTGGAGGAGCTTTACGAGGTGTGCCGCGTGGCACGCCGGCATGCGGATGCGTACCGCATCGGACGGGTGATTGCGCGGCCCTTTGTTGGTGCGGAGGGCGCGTGGCAGCGGACGGGGAACCGGCATGACTACTCGATGGAGCCGACGCGGACGGTGCTGGACTGCCTGCTGGAAGCGGGCGTGGCGACGCGGTCCGTTGGGAAGGTGTTCGACCTGTTCGCCGGGCGCGGCCTTTTCGAGAGCCACCCGACGGCGAGCAACCGCGAGGGGATGGAGTGCACGCTGGACTTGTGGCGGCGCGGGGAGCCGGGCCTGGTGTTCACGAACCTGGTGGACTTTGACACGGTGTACGGGCACCGGCGAGATGTGGAGGGGTACGCGCGGGCCCTGGTGGAGTTCGACGAGTGGCTGGGGACGCTGCTCCCCCACTGCTCGCGGGAGGACCTCGTCATCATCACGGCGGATCATGGGAACGACCCGACGTTCCGCGGGACGGACCACACGCGCGAGGAGGTGCCGGTGCTGATGCTTGGGGTTGAGGCGGGCGCGCTGGGGGTGCGCGAGACCTTTGCGGATGTCGGTGCCACGCTGTGCGAGTGGTTCGGGGTAGAGGGGGTGGGTGTGGGGCGGTCGATGCTGGGGTGGAGCGTGGGACGGAGGCACGCGGCGTAGGCATGGCGACGTTTCTGCTCATCCGGCACGGGGCGCACCTGCTCGGCGGCGACAGGCTGGCGGGCGATACGCCGGTGAAGCTCAGCCCGCTGGGGCACGAGCAGGTCGCGGCCATGGTGGAGCGGGTCGCGAAGGTGCCGGTCAAGGCGATCTACTCAAGCCCCATCGAGCGGACGAAGCAGACCGCGGCGGCACTGGCGGCGCGTCTGCAGCTGCCGGTCACCTACCGCGAGGAGCTGGCGGAGGTGGGTTTCGGCGAGTGGATCGGGAAGACGTTCGATGTGCTGGACGCCGATCAGCGGTGGAAGCAGTGGAACACCTTCCGCAGCGGGAGCGGGGCGCCGGGCGGCGAGCGGATGATCGACGTGCAGCGGCGGATCGTGGGCGAGATGCTGCGGCTGTGGGAGGTGCACGGCCATGATGTGGTCGCGCTGGTGAGCCACGGCGATGTGATCAAGGCGGCCGCTGCGTACTTCCTGGGGGTGCCGCTGGACCTGTTCCTGCGGATCGAGATCAGCCTGGCGTCGGTGACGGTGATCCGCGTGGAGGAGGGCGGGCCGTGGGTGCTGGGGGTGAACGGGACCGGGGAGGTGGTGATGGGGTGAGGGGATGTCGGATGTCGGATGTCGGATGTCGGATGTCGGATGTCAGCGGGATGTTACTGGTCAACGGAAGGCTGTAGGTTCAGCGCTCGCCGCAAGTGGCGCTCGTAGTAGCGCTGCTCGCGTTGGAGGCGGGTGCGCTCGTCTTCATCGCGCCCGGCGCAGTCCGCGGCCATGGCGCAGCAGCCGAGCCTGAACGCGGCGTATGCGGCGATGCAGAAGCGGAGGAGATCGGGGCGGAGGTCGTGCTCGCCGCTGGCTCGCAGTAGTGACACGAACTGTTCGGACTGCTCTGCCGTCAGATCCCACTCGACGCTAGTGCCCGCGAGGTCCCAGGCGAGGGGCTGCGGGCCCACAGCGGTGTGGTCGTGCGCGTGCCCGGCCGCGTCGGCCTTGAGGATGCGGTCATCGGGCGTGAGAATCCACTCGTGCGGGGCGAGGCGGCCGTCGGGCGCGGCGGAGGTGAGATCGTCGAGGTGGAGCCGGTGCGCTTCGTGGCAGAGCTGCTGCGCCACCTCTGCGGCCTGATCGCCGAGCGACTTCTTTGTGTTCCAGTAAAGGATGTTCGTGGCGCGCGCGACGGCGGCGCGGGTCTCGTCCCGGCTGAGGGGCGGAGCGGGGGTGTGGGTCAGGTACCTGGCAATGTGGTGGAGGACACGCGCTGAGAGGGCGGCCCGCGTGAGCGGGCGGGCGTTGGTCCACTCAAAGGCGATGAAGCCGAGGGTTGAGCCGAGGACCGCGGGAGTGAGGCCGCCGCGGGCGAGGACTGTGAGGCGGCGGAGGTCGCGTTCCGAGCCGGTCAGGCCGTCGGCTCCGGTGGCGATGCCGGCGAACTTCCAGAGGATGGCCCTGCGGGTGGACCTGGCGCGGTAGAGGTACTTCTCGCGATCAAGAAGCGCAAATACGCCGGGCCACTCGCGCTCGGACTTGAAGGTGTGCGAGCGCCAGAGGCCGCCACTCAGGTTTGTGCCTTCGTCGACGTCGTCGTCCAGGAGATGGCGGGTGTGCTCGCGAAGGTGGTCGCGGAGGGATCGTCCGTCGAGGATCGGCACGTTCGTCGACGCAGTGTACTTGGTGGTGCTCCCCCACCACTCACGGGCGGTGGCAGTTGCTGCGGCGCCGAGCTCGTTCTGGTGGCTGGGGAGAAAGCAGATGTGCTCGCGTGGGATGCCGTGCATGTGCACGGCTTGAGCGGCGGCAGCGAAGGAGGTGCCGGACTGGCCCGGGCCCTCATCAACGATGAGGACGCGGGTGACCTTGGGGAGCGGGACGGGCGGGAGTTTAACGGTGCGATCGGTGTGCGCTCCATTGGGACGGATGGTGAGCCGGGTGGCGCGCCAGCCCTCCCGCGCGAGCGTGGCGCGGACGACCGCGGAGAGCGAGGTGCCGATGCTGCGGAGGCCGATGATGAGGACGGGACCGCAGCGTGCAGCGTGATTGACGCGCGCCCAGGCGCAGGCCGCGGCGGCGTACTGGTCGGGGTAGAGGCTGTAGAAGGCGTAGCCCTCGGGAACTTTGACGGTTACTGCGCTACCGGCGGGCGCTCCGCCGTGATGCCACCGCAGAGCGGCAAGGGAGTGATTGTGATCGCGCGTGCGATGGTGAGCATCGGCGATCAGCATCGCCGCGAGTGCGTCCGTGGCGGCTTCGCACCACAGGAGGGAGGCGGCGAGGTCGGAATCCCCGGGCTGCGCGTCTGCGGCGTCGGCGATCGCCTGCTCGACCTGGCCCGAGAAAATCAGCGCTTCGCGCACTGACTCGCTCTGAGTGCGATCCCCCGCGAGGGCCCGCAGGCGCTCACGCAGTGATTGCACCAGCTCCGAGGCGGGCCGGGAGAAGCTCGGGTCGCCGAACACGATCATGCTGCCGGAGGCTACACCCCGGGTCCGGGGGCGCTCTGTTGGTGCGGTGATTCCCGGCTCAGGAGCACCGGGCTCATCGCGCGGCTGCACCAGCTGAGGCGGCCCGAGCCGGTGGGGCCATTCACCCATTCATGCCGCGCTGCCGCACATCGGCGGGCGTGGACGCTAGAAACACCGCCCACGCACACCGCCCCGAGCCGGGCATGGAGAGAGCGTCATCGTCGCGAACGTCAACATTCCGGAAGAGGGCAGCGAGAAGCTGCTGCAGACGCCCCCCGAGGGCGTGCGGCGGCGGCTGTACGAGGCGGGGCTGAACGGCTCACCGCTGGTGCTGTGCACGCCGACGGACATCGACCGCGCGGGGTTCTACCGGCGGCACTGGCTGGCCGCGACGCGCGAGCAGATGTGGGTCGTCCCTGAGGAAGACGGTGAGGTCATCCAGCTGCCGCTGGAGAAGGCGACAGAGATCCGCACCGTGGCGGGCGTGGGCTCGGGAACGCTCGCGGCCAAAGTGGACGGGACGTACTTCGATCTGCTCCGCTATAGCAACCGGCAGGCATACCGCTTCGAGAAGGTGGTGCCCAAGCTGGAGTCGCTGCGCAAGGGCGAGGCAGTCGCGATCCACGCGGAGGACGAGCACGACCCGCGCCGCTGCGAGAAGTGCGGCGTGATGCTCGACCAGCCTGGCGACAGCTGCCCGCACTGCGTCAACCGCGGCGCGGTGCTGACGCGGATGGTGAAGCTCATGAAGCCTTACCAGAAGCAGGCAGCGGTCATGATGGCCCTGCTGCTGGTGGGCGTGGCGCTGGACCTGGTGTCGCCGCAGCTCACGCGCTACCTCGTCGACCACGTGCTGCCCCGGGGCGAGCACGCGGGCGGGGCACTGCCGGCCGACCAGATGCCCGCGGCTATGACGCTGCTGCTGAGCGTCGTCGGCACCCTCGCTGGCGTACAGGTGCTGCGCACGGTGGTGAATATCTTCAATGGCCGGCTGGGCAGCCGCGTCGGCACGGCCATCACCAGCGATATGCGGACGCGGCTGGTGGACCACCTCCAGCGGCTGAGCGTGGGCTTCTACGACAAGCAGCAGGTGGGCTCGCTCATGGGCCGGGTGGCGTACGACACCGAGAGCCTGCACGGATTCTTGTGGCAGCTGACGGGCGGCTTCCTGCTGCAGCTGCTGATGGTGGTGGGCGTCGCGCTCATGATGTTCGCGATCGACGTGAAGCTCGCCCTGTACGCGCTGCTGCCGGCGCCGTTCGTGATGGGCGGCACGGTGTTCTTCTGGCGCTACGTCTACCCGCGGTACTACGTGTCGTGGGACGCGAGCAGCAAGCAGGCGGGGACGCTCTCGGGCATGCTGTCGGGCATCCGTGTCGTTAAGGCGTTCAACCAGGAGGAGCGCGAGCTGGACCGCTTCCGCAAGGTGAGCGCGCGGCTGCGGGACTCCAAGCACCACGTCGACATGTCCATCGCCACCTTCAACCCGGTGATCGGGCTTGTGTTCCAGATGGGCGGCTGGATCGTGTGGTACTTCGGCGGGCGCGAGGTGCTGGAGGGCCGGCTCTCGCTGGGCGAGCTGATGGCGTTCTTCGGCTATCTGTGGATGTTCTACGGGCCGCTGGCGGCCCTGCCGCAGTTCACCAACTGGCTGACGGGGTTCGTCACGCAGGCCAACCGCATCTTCGAAATCCTGGATGCGCCTTTGGCCAACGCCTCGCCGGTGCAGCCGGTGAAGCTGGGCACGGTCAAGGGCGACATCCGCTTCGAGGATGTGAGTTTTGGGTACAGCCGCCACACGCCGGTGCTGCGGGGGGTCAATCTGCATATCCGGCCCGGGGAGATGGTGGGCATTGTGGGCGCCAGCGGGTCAGGCAAGACGACCGTGGTCAACCTGCTCAGCCGGTTTTATGACGTGGACGAGGGGCGGGTGTTGATCGACGGCGTTGACATCCGGCAGGTGGACCAGAACGAGCTGCGACCGCAGATGGGAGTGGTGCTGCAGGAGCCCTTCCTCTTCCGCGGCAGCATCGCGGAGAACCTGACCTACGGGCGGCCGAGCGCGGAGCCCGAGGCGGTGCTCACGGCCGCGCGGATGGCCAACTGTCACGACTTCATCATGCGGCAGCCGCACGGCTATGACACGTGGGTGGGCGAGCGCGGCGCCGGGCTCAGCGGCGGCGAGCGGCAGCGGATCAGCATCGCGCGGGCGCTGCTGACCGACCCCAAGGTGCTGATCCTGGACGAGGCGACCAGCAGCGTGGACGCCGAGAGCGAGGCCCTGATCCAGAGCGCCCTCAACGAGGTCGTGCGCGACCGCACCACCATCGCGATCGCCCACCGCCTCAGTACGCTGCGACGGGCGGACCGCATCATCGTCATGGACCGCGGCCAGGTGGCCGAGGTCGGCACCCACGACGAGCTGGTGGTGCGGGATGGAATCTACATCAACCTCTTGCGGCTGCAAGGGCATTCGCTGGAGGTCCACGCTGAAGCGGAGCCGAGCGAGGCTGTGCCGGGTGCGGTGAATGAGGACGCGAGCGACGCCTCGCCGCTGCCGCCCCTCGGCGGCCACAAGGTCCGCTGGCTGGAGCCCGAACTGGCCCAGATCCATCTGGGCAACTGGAACACGCTGCACGTGACGGTGAAGAACGAGCGCATCTACGGCGGCGTGTACGCCTTGCGGTGCATGCCCATCCACTTCCCCGCGGGGTTCATCTCGCTGCGGCACCTCGACTCCAGCGGCCGCGAGGTGGAGATCGGGGTGATTCGTTACCTGGGCCGCTGGCCGGAGGAGGCGCAGCAGCTCATCCGCGACGCGCTGCGGCGTCGCTACCTCGTCCACACGGTGTTCTCGATCGAGTCGATCTCCCAGAAGGGCAACTTCCTGAACATCTGCGCTCAGACCGACTTAGGGCCGGTGCGCTTCGCGGTGCGGGCTCAGCCAGACCGGGCCCAGGACTTCGGCGCCCGCGGCAAGATGCTGCTGGACACCGACGATAACCGCTACTTCGTGCCCGATGTGGATGCGCTGCCGGTGAAGGAAGCGCGGCTGTTCAGGCGGTATGTCTACTGGTGATCACCGGGCCCACCCGGCGCGATGCTTCAGACGGTGAGAACTCGCGCTCGGACCCCGTCCGGCTGGTTCACGCCAGCTTCAGCGCTGCCTCAACGGGCTGCTGAACACTCGGGCCACTTCCACGGAGGCCCAAGTGCGCATCCTCATCACCGGCGGAGCCGGGTTTATCGGCTCATATGTTGCGGACGGCTTGCTCAGCAAGGGCCACCGCGTCCGCGTTCTCGACTCGCTCATCCCGCAGGTCCACGGCGACGGGCAGAAGCGGCCCGAGTACCTGTCGAAGGACGTTGAGCTCATCCGGGGCGACGTGCGTGATATGCAGGTTGTGCTCGAGGCCCTCGATGGCGTCGATGCGGTGTACCACTTCGCGGCCCGCGTGGGCGTCGGCCAGAGCATGTACGAAATGGCCGAGTACATGGACGTGAACGACCGCGGCACGGCGGTTCTGCTGGAGGCGCTGCTCAAGAAGCCGGTGAAGCGGCTGATCGTCGCGTCGAGCATGAGCATCTACGGCGAGGGCCGGTACCGCACCGCGGGCGGCATGGTGATCGACCCCGGCAATCGGACGCGCGAGTCGCTGGCCCGGGGCTGGGAGTTGTACCAGGAGGACGGGAGCACGCTGGAGCCGGTCCCCACGCCGGAGCAGAAGGTCCCGAACTTGGCCTCTGTCTACGCCCTGTCCAAGTACGACCAGGAGAGGATGTGCCTGGTCTTCGGCGAGGCGTACTCGGTGCCCACGGTGGCGCTGCGGTTCTTCAATGTGTACGGGCCGCGCCAGGCGCTGTCGAACCCGTACACCGGCGTGCTGGCCATCTTCGCGAGCCGGCTGCTGAACAACAAGCCGCCGCTGATTTTCGAGGACGGTCAACAGAAGCGCGACTTTGTGAGCGTGCACGACGTGGCGCGGGCGTGCGTGCTGGCGCTGGGGAGCGACACGGCGGTCGGCCAGGCGCTGAACGTCGGCAGCGGCGAGAGCTTCACGGTGCGTGAGGTGGCGCAGGCTCTGGCCCGCGTGATCGGAAAGCCGCACATCGAGCCGGAGGTGACGGGCAAGTGCCGCACGGGGGACATCCGCCACTGCTTTGCCGATATCAGCGCGGCCCGGAAGCTGCTGGGGTACGAGCCGCGGGTTGGGTTCGAGGAGGGGCTGGCGGAGCTGGCGGATTGGCTGCGCGGGCAGGTGGCGGTGGACCGCGTGGAGGCCGCGGCGGGCGAGCTGGCTGCCCGGGGGTTGACGATTGCGGGTGTTGCGGGGCCTGCTGCAGCGGCGCCAGTTGTTGGGGCGGATGTGGGCAGCAATGGCGCCACGAACCCGAACGGCAACGGCCACCATGTGGAGGCTTCGCCCACGCGTCTCACAAAGCTCAACGGCCACCACAAGCCCAGGGCCACGCTCATAACGGGCGGCGCCGGATTCATCGGTTCCAACCTCGCCAACCGGCTCGCCTCCGCGGGCCAGAGGGTGATCGTCTACGACAACCTCTCCCGCGAGGGCGTGCGACGGAACATCGAGGAGCTCACGGGCCGCTACCCAGGCCTGGTGGATGTGCGCGAGGAGGACGTGCGCGACCGGCGCGCCCTCAAGGCAGCAGTCCGCGACGCGGCGGAGGTGTTCCACCTGGCCGCGCAGGTCGCCGTGACCACCGGGCTGGTTGACCCCGAGCAGGACTTCGACGTCAACGTGCGCGGCACGCTGAACCTGCTCGAAGAGGTTCGGCGGCTGGGTCGGCCCTGCCCCGTGCTGTACACCAGCACCAACAAGGTGTACGGCAACCTCACCGATGTCGACCTCACGCAGGACGGCGAGCGCTACAGCCCGACTGACCCCACGCTGCGGGCCCGCGGCATCGGCGAGCAGCGGCCGCTGGAGTTCTGCTCGCCCTACGGGTGCAGCAAGGGCGCGGCCGACCAGTACGTGCTGGACTACGCCCACAGCTACGGCGTGCCCACCTGCGTGTTCCGCATGTCGTGCATCTACGGGCCGCGCCAGTGCGGCAACGAGGACCAGGGGTGGCTGTGCCACTTCATCCGCGCGGCCATCGAGGACACGCCGCTCACGATCTACGGCGACGGGCGGCAGGTGCGCGATGCGCTCTTCGTGGATGACCTGCTCGACGCCATGCTGCTGGCGCGGCACCACCTCGAGACCACGCGCGGCCAGGCGTACAACATCGGCGGCGGGCCCGAGCACACGGTGAGCCTGCTGGAGCTGCTCTCGCTTACCGCGACGCACGCGGGGCGGCCCACGCGCACGACGCACGCCCCATGGCGCACCGGCGACCAGCGCTGGTTCGTGAGCGATACCCGCCGTTTCAAGAAGGCGACGGGCTGGTCGCCCAGGGTCGGCGTGCGCGAGGGCGTGGCCCGCCTGCACCAGTGGCTGATCACGAACGCGAACATCACGCACCCGGCGGCGGGGGCGACGCAGGAGAGGGCCGCGGTATGACGACCTTGCAGGCACGCCCCGCGGCTCACGCGGGCGCGACAACGACGATGCGTGTCGGGGTCATCACCGGCCCCGGCACGTTCGAGGTCCGCGAGCAGCCGATCCCGCAGCCCGGCAAGGGGCAGGTGCGGGTGCGGTTGGAAGGGTGCGGCGTGTGCGGGAGCAACATCCCGGCATGGGAGGGGCGGCCCTGGTTCCGGTACCCGCTGGAGCCGGGCAAGCCCGGGCACGAGGGCTGGGGCGTGATCGATGCGCTCGGCGAGGGAGTGACCGATCTGCACAAGGGCCAGCGCGTGGGCGTGCTCTCGTACGCGGCGTTCGCGGAGTACGACGTGGCCGACGCGCCCAACGTGGTGCCGCTGCCAGCGGGCCTCGACGGGGTGCCGATGCCCGCGGAGGCATTGGGGTGCGCCATGAACGTATTCCGACGCAGCGGGATCGAGGCGCACCACACGGTGGCGATCGTCGGATATGGGTTCATGGGGGCGCTCATCGCGCAGCTGGCGGGCACGGCGGGGGCGCGGGTGATCGCGATCTCGCGACGCGAGTCGGCCCTCGCGCTTGCCCGGCAACAGGGCGTGCCCGAGACGGTGGCTCTCACAGACAACGGGCAGGTCATCGAGCGGGTGAAGTCGCTCACGGGCGGAACGCTGTGCGACGTCGTAGTCGAGGCCGCGGGGGTGCAGCAGGCCCTGGACCTCTCGACGGAGCTGACCAAAGAGCGCGGGCGGCTGATCATCGCCGGGTTCCACCAGGATGGGCCGCGCACGGTGAACATGTTCCTGTGGAACTGGCGCGGGCTGGACGTGATCAACGCCCACGAGCGCGACCCCAAGGTGTACGTGGAGGGCATGCGGCTGGCCATCGACGAGGTTGCGGCGGGGCGAATGGACCCAGCACCATTGTGCACGCACGCGTTCCCGCTGGAGCGGCTGGGGGATGCGCTTAGCGCGGCCAAGGACCGGCCGGATGGGTTTCTGAAGGCGATCGTGAGGCCCTGAGGTGCAGGCCTGCGGTTATTGGAGGAGAGACCATGACACCACCAAGCTCGGCAGAGATTGAGGCGGCTCCCGCAGAGGTGACGGGCGACGCGACATCGCGGCAGGTCCGCATTCCGCGCCTGGGATTCCTCGGGCTGGGCTGGATCGGGCGGCGGCGGCTGAGGACGCTGGTCGAATCCGGCGCGGCGCCCGTCGCTGCTCTGTCTGACTGTTCTGCAGCGTCGCTGGCGGAGGCCGCGACGATAGCGCCAGAAGCGGCGACTGCGCTGGCCATCGAGGAACTGCTGGAGGAACGGCTGGACGGGATTGTGATCGCGACGCCCAGCGGGCTGCACGCGGAGCAGTGCCTCAAGGCGCTCGAGCGCGGCGTGGCGGTGTTCTGCCAGAAGCCGCTGGCGCGCAACGCCGCGGAGACGCGCCGGATCATCGACGCGGCCCGCACCGCCGACCGGCTGCTGGGGATCGACTTCTCCTACCGGCATGTGGAGGCGTTCGCACGGCCCTTGTCGATCGTGCAAGCCGGGGAACTGGGCGACATCTACGCGGTCGACCTCACGTTCCACAACGCGTACGGGCCGGACAAGGGGTGGTGCAAGGACCGGGCCCTTGCGGGCGGCGGATGCCTGATCGATCTGGGTGTGCACCTGGTGGACTACGCGCTGCTGGTGCTGGGGAATCCCGAGGTGCGTGAGGTCTGGGCGCGTCTGGTCTCGCAGGGTGTCGCGTTGAGCGACCACGAGCACCAGGTGGAGGACTACGCCGTGGGGCAGTTCACCACAGCCAGAGGGGCGACCGTGCGGCTGGCGTGCTCGTGGTGGGCGAGCATCGGGCAGGGGGCGATCATCGAGGCCGTGTTCCACGGCACGCGCGGGGCGGTTCGCGTGAGCAACGTGAACGGCTCATTCTTTGACTTCCGCTGCGAGCGGATGCACGGCGACAAGCGGGAGGTGCTGGTGGAGCCGCCGGACGCGTGGGAGGGGCGGGCACTGGTGGCGTGGGCGCGGCAGCTGGCCCGCAACCCGAGGTACGACCCTTCGGTGGAGTCGGCGGTGCGCGTGGCGGAGGTGCTCGACAGGATGTACGAGGCATGATGCAGCGTCCGCTCAAGGTGCTGATGACGGCGGACGCGGTCGGCGGCGTGTGGTCGTACTGTCTCACGCTGGCGCGGGCGATGCAGGCGTACGGCGTGCAGTACACGCTTGCGTGCATGGGGCCGCGCCCGTCGCGCGATCAGGTGGCCGACGCTGCGGCGCTGGCGAATGTGCGGCTGGAAGTCTCGGACTACAGGCTGGAGTGGATGACCGAACCGTGGGCGGACGTGGAGGCCGCGGGCGAGTGGCTGCGTTCGCTGGAGGCGCGGGACGGGCCCGACCTGGTGCACCTCAACGGCTACGCGCACGGGGCGTGCGGGTTCGCGGGGCCGGCGGTGGTGGTCGGGCACTCCTGCTGCCTCTCCTGGTGGCGGGCGGTGAAGGGTGGCGAAGCGCCGCCGGAATGGGATGAGTACCGGGCACAGGTGTCGCGCGGGATCGCGTGCGCGGACGCGTTCATCGCGCCCTCGGCCGCGATTCTCGCCGAGTACCAGCGGCTGTACCGACGGTTGCCCCGGGCGCAGGTGATCCACAACGCGGCTGATGTGCCATCCGTTCACGGCCTGCGGAAAGAGCAGGCCGTGCTCGCCGCTGGGCGGGCGTGGGACGAGGCCAAGAACATCGGGGTGGTAGCGGAGGCGGCGGCGCACATCCCATGGCCCACGCGAATCGCGGGCGATACGCGCGGGCCGGTGGGCTCGGCGGTGCTGCCGGCGACTGTGCAGCAGCTCGGGCGGCTGTCACAGCGGGAGATGCAGGAGGCGCTCGCACGCGCCGCCATCTACGTGCACCCGGCGCGGTACGAGCCGTTCGGGCTGCTGCCGCTGGAGGCCGCGCACCAAGGGTGCGCCCTGGTGCTGGCGGACATCCCGACGCTGCGGGAGCTGTGGAGCGAGGCCGCGGTGTTCTTTGACCCGACGGACAGCGGCGCCCTCGTGCGCTCGGTGCGTGGACTCATCAACAGCCCGGAGAGGCTGGCGGCGTGCGCGCGGGCCGCGGCACGCCAGGCGCAGTGTTATTCGGTGGCCCGCTTCGGCGCGGCGTACGCCCACCTGTACTCACAGCTGGTTGAGACCACGAACGGAAGTGACACATGCGGATCGCACTCTTCTACCACTCGCTGCTGAGCGACTGGAACCACGGCAACGCCCACTTCCTCCGCGGCTACGCGGGCGAGCTGCTCGCACGCGGGCACCAGGTGAAGGTGTACGAGAAAGAGAGCAACTGGTCCCTCGACAACCTGCTGCGGGACCACGGGCCTGCGGGGCTCGAGCCCTTCCACGACGCGTACCCCACGCTGCGGAGCACCATCTACAGCCCCGCGGCCCTGGACCTCGACCGCGCCCTCGACGGCGTCGACCTGATCATCGCCCACGAGTGGAACGACCACGACCTGATCGCACGCCTGGGGAAGTACCGGGCCCTGCACCCGCGGGCACGCCTGCTGTTCCACGACACCCACCACCGTGCCGTCAGCCAGCCGGATGAGATGGCGCGGTACGACCTGTCGCACTTCGACGGCGCGCTGGTCTTCGGCGAGGTGCTGCGGAAGATGTACCTCGAGCGTCAGTGGGTGCGGCATGCCTGGACGTGGCACGAGGCCGCGGACACGCGGGTGTTCCGCCCGCTCGTGCACCCCCCGCCCAGCGCCGACGTGCTGTGGATCGGCAACTGGGGTGATGAGGAACGCACGCAGGAGCTCGAGGAGTTCCTGATCAAGCCGGTCAAGCAGTTGGGCCTCAAGGCCACTGTGCACGGCGTGCGCTACCCCGACACGGCCCTGGCTGCCCTGAAGGATGCGGGCATCCGCTACGGCGGGTGGCTGAGCAACGCCGCCGCCCCGGCGGTGTACGCCCGCCACCGGATCGCCATCCACGTTCCGCGCCGGTACTACACGACCCTCCTGCCGGGCATCCCGACGATCCGCGTGTTCGAGGCACTCGCGTGCGGGGCCCCGCTGGTGAGCGCCCCCTGGCCCGATTGCGAGCGGCTGTTCACCAAGGGCGACTACGCCTCCGTCACAAGCGGTGACGAGATGGCCCGCACGCTCCGCCGCCTCCTCGACAGCTCCGAGGAACGCCACGACATAGCCGCCCGCGGCCTCAAGACCGTGCTCGCACGCCACACCTGCTCGCACCGCGTGGACGAGCTGATGGAAGTGTGCCGACAACTGGGGCTGGACACGACGCCGACGTTCGCCCCCGCCCGCAGAGAGCTAGGAGCCGCCGCGTGAGCCGTGCACCCCTTAACATTGCGTTCTTCGGCAGCAGCCTGGTATCCGCCTACTGGAACGGCGCCGCCACGTACTACCGCGGGCTGATCCGTGCCCTCGCCGAGCGCGGCCACAAGGTCACGTTCTACGAGCCCGATGCCTTCGAACGCCAGAAGCACCGCGACCTGCCCAACCCATCGTGGGCCGAGGTGGTCGTGTACGACCCGGCCACCGAGGCGCAGGTGCGGGCCACGGTCGAGCAGGCCCGGGGTAGCGACGTCGTGATCAAGGCCAGCGGCGTGGGCGTGCACGACGCGCTGCTTGAGGAGGCGGTGCTCGGGCTCCAATCCGTGCGCACCGCGGTAGCGTTCTGGGATGTGGATGCTCCCGCTACGCTGTCGCGCGTGGAGGGCGACCGCACCGACCCGTTCCGGCCGCTGATCCCGAAGTACGACCTGGTGTTCACGTACGGCGGGGCGCAGCCGGTCATCGACCGCTACAAGGCACTCGGCGCCCGCGACTGCGTGCCCGTGTACAACGCCCTGGACCCCACCACGCACTTCCCCGTGCCGCGCGATGACCGGTTCGCCGCCGACCTCACGTTCCTTGGCAACCGCCTGCCCGACCGCGAGGCCCGCGTCGAGGAGTTCTTCCTCAGGCCCTCGGCGCTGTGCCCGCGCAAGTCCTTCCTGCTCGCGGGCAACGGTTGGCAGGACAAGAACGTGCCGGCCAACGTGCGGCGGCTGGGGCACGTGTACACCACCGACCACAACGCCCTCAACTGCACGCCGCTGGCGGTGCTCAACGTCACCCGCGAGAGCATGGCCAGCAACGGCTGGTCGCCCGCCACGCGCGTCTTCGAGTGCGCTGGCGCCGGCGCCTGCCTGATCACCGACTACTGGGAGGGGATCGGTGACTTCCTCACGCCGGGCTCCGAGTGCCTGGTTGCCCGCAGCGGCGATGAGGTCGCCGAGCTGCTCGCAACGCTCACGCCGGAGAAGGCACGGGCGATCGGCGAGGCCGCCCGCATCCGGATCCTCTCCGAGCACACGTACACGCACCGGGCGCTCCAGGTCGAGGAGGTGCTGACCTCCCGCCGGGCGGCGCCTCATCCCCACCCGACACCCCCACCACCGCCGCCGCGTAACCACGACCACCCATGAGCGCGCCACTCTCCATCGTCTTCCTCGGCCTCTCCGTCACCTCGTCCTGGGGCAACGGGCACGCGACCAACTACCGCGGCCTCATGCGCACGCTCACGAAGCGCGGCCACCAGGTGACCTTCCTCGAGCGCGACCGCCCGTGGTACGCCGACAACCGCGACCTGCCGAAGCCGCCGTGGGGCCGCACGCACCTGTACCGCTCGTTGCAGGACCTCAAGCAGCGGTTCACCCGCGTCGTCCGCAACGCCGACGTGGTCGTGCTGGGGTCGTACGTGCCAAAGGGCATACAGGTCGCCGAGTGGCTGCGCTCAGCCGCGAAAGGCGTGCGTGTGTTCTACGACATCGACACCCCAGTGACGCTCGCAGCCCTCGCCGACGGCACGTGCGAATACCTGTCACCGCACCAGGTGCCCTACTTCGACGTGTACCTCTCCTTCACCGGCGGGCCGACGCTGCGGAAGATCGAGCGCGCCTACGGCTCGCCCGCGGCACGCGCGTTCTACTGCCTCGTCGACCCCGCCGTGCACAGGCCCCACACCGAGGACCGCGAGCCCAAGTGGGACCTCGGGTACCTCGGCACCTACTCAGCCGACCGCCAGCCCGGCGTGCGCAACCTGCTCATCAGGCCCGCGCTCGCCGACCCCGCCCTGCGCATGATCGTCGCAGGACCGCAGTACCCCGACGACATCGAATGGCCAGAGAACGTCCGCCGCATCGAGCACCTGCCGCCCTCGCGCCACCGCACGTTCTACACCTCGCAGCGCTTCACGCTCAACGTGACGCGCGCCCATATGCGCAAGGCCGGCTACTCGCCCAGCGTCCGCCTCTTCGAGGCCGCGGCGTGCGGCACGCCCATCATCTCCGACATCTGGGCCGGCATCGAGGAGGTGCTGGAGCCCGGCAGCGAGATCCTGCTGGCGGACTCGTCGCAGGAGGTGCTTCGCCTGCTCACCACGATGCCCGAGGGCCAGCGCCGCGCCATCGGCGAGCGGGCCCGCCAGCGGATTCTCCGCGAGCACACGGCCGAACACCGGGCCATGGAGTTCGAGCAGCACGTGTCTGAGGCCCGCGCCCGGAACAACCGCGCCGTGATAGCCGCCTGATCGATGGCCCCCCGCCCGATGACCAGGCACCCGTTCACCCCACCAGCGAGACCGCACTTGACCACCCACGCCCGCCCCAACTTCAACCTCCAGGCCCCGCCCATCACGCCGCGCAGCGACACCGAGGCGCGGATCGCGTCGCTGGCGCCGTGGTTCCACAACATCAAGCTGCCCACCGGTGAGCAGACAGCGCCCAACCACCCGTTGGGCGACTTCCCGCGCTTCAAGTGGGAGGAGATCAAGGACCACATCCCCACTGACCTCAGCGGGCGCACCGCACTCGACATCGGCTGCAACGCCGGCTTCTACTCGCTGGAGCTGGCCCGGCGCGGCGCCGAGGTGCACGCGATCGAGCCCGACGAGCATTACCTGGAGCAGGCCCGCTGGGTGGCCGCGCAGCACGGCCTCGCGTCGCGCATCCACTACCACGCGCTCGGCATCTGGGACCTCGCCGACGAGCACGAGGGCATGCCCGCGGCCTTCGACCTGGTGCTGTTCATGGGCGTCTTCTACCACCTGCGGCACCCGCTTCTCGGCCTCGACATCGCCGCGGCACGCACGGCGGGCACGATGGTGTTCCAGACGCTCACCACAGCCGACGACGAGGTGGCTGACGCGCCCGAGGACCTGCCGCTGGAGGAGCGCGAGCGGCTGTCACAGCCGGGCTGGCCGCGGATGAGCTTCATCGAGCACTCGTTCGCCACCGATCAGACCAACTGGTGGGTGCCCAACGCGGCCTGCTGCGAGGCGATGCTGCGCTCCGCCGGGCTGCGTGTGATGTCGCGCCCGGGGCATGAGATCTACATCTGCGACAAGGAGTGATCGGCGACATTGCGCACCGGGTGGCACGATCCGTCTTCGGGTCGTGCCTCATCGTGAGCTGCTCCAAAAGACAGCACGACCCAGAAGGGTCGTGCCACCCGAGGAATCTGTTGGGATCAGCACTCGCAGTCGTCGCCGCGTCCGCCCACGCTCACGCTGGTGACTGAGCGACCGGGGGCGCCCTGCGAGCGGCCGCCGCTGGAGCTGCTGCCGCGCCGGCCCGAGCTGCGCCCGCTGGGTCGGCTGCTGCCGCCCTGGCGGGAACGGGACACGCTGCTGCCCCTGCTCCGGTTGCTGGATGACCCGCGGTCGCTGGAACGGGAACCGGCGCTGCGGGATCGCGACGATCCCGAGCGCGAGGATGTGCCGGACTGCCGCCCGCCGCTGCTGCGGCCGGACCGCTCGGACGTGCCGCGTCGGCTGCTGCTCATCCCGCGGCCGCGCGAGCTGCCAGCGGGACCTCCCTTGCTGGAGCCGCTGCGTGAGCCGGAGTTGCTGGAGGAACGTGAGCCACTGCCGGACCCGCTGGAGCGGCTGCCCGAGTTCGACCGGCTGCTCGAGCCTGAGCGGCTGCCGGACCCTGATCTGCTACCCGAGCGAGAGCCTGAGCGGCTGCTCGACGTGGTACGCCCGCTCGACCGCGTCCTGCTGCTGGAGCCCTGGCGCGAGCCGCCACTGGTGCTGCTGCTTCCTGAATCGCCACCGCGACTGCTGGTCCCGCGCCGAGAGCTGGACCTTCCTTCCGAGCGCGACCCACCTCGTGACCCGCTCTGCGTTCCAGCTGACCGGCTCGAACCACCGCCACTGGAGCGGCTGCTCGCACTACCCCGAGAGCTGGCGCGCGATCCGCTGCCGCGACGGCTACTTCCGCCACCGCCACTGCTCCCGCGCGCACTGCTCCCGCGCGAAGATCGTCCGCCGCCCGAGTTTCTCTCATCATCCGCACAGATGAACTTGTTGAAGCGGCTCACACCGCCGCTCGCGGTGAAGTCCTGCTTGAGAAACGAGAGCTTGTTCTCGTCGAACTTCTCGAAGAACTCGTCCCAGCTGATGTGGTTCATGCGGCGGTCCTCGCCGCGCCCCGGGAAGTCAATGCGCAGCACGCCAGCCTCGTTCCGCGAGCCGGTGCCCTCGACCGACGACGGGCAGCCGCCGCGTTCCTCCGCCCACTCGCGGATCTCATCGTGGTCGCGCGTGACGCTCGCGCTGCCGGCCTGCGACGAGCCCCGCCGACCCCCTCCACCGCTACGGCCGCGGCTCCCGCCGACGCGATTCCCACCATTCCGCCCGCGGCCGCCCCCTTCACTGTTCCGACCGCCGCGACTGTTGCTCTGATTAGGCATGGCACAACCTCCTGTCAGGTTGCACCGTGATCGGTCCGCGTGAACGTGGGCCACACCGCGTACTGAAACAATGTGAAGCCGGGTGGGCGGACGCGCGCGCTATTCAGCTGGTTGTACACATCGGGCGCCGGGCTCACGCCTTCAGCATCGGGGCCAGGTACCGCCCTGTGTGACTGGCCCCGACCTTCGCAACCTGCTCTGGAGTCCCGACGGCCACGATGGTGCCGCCCTTCTCGCCGCCCTCGGGCCCCAGGTCGATGAGCCAGTCCGCGCACTTGATGACGTCGAGGTTGTGCTCAATGACGACCAGCGTGTTGCCCGCATCGGCGAGGCGGTTCATGACGTTCACCAGCTTGCGGATGTCCTCGAAGTGCAGGCCAGTGGTGGGCTCGTCGAGCACGTAGAGCGTGTGTCCGTAGGGGCTGCTGCCGAGTGCCGTCTCCTTCGGAGCCGCCTTTTTCGCGCTCTTCTTGGCCGACGCGTACGCCGCGAGGGCGTCGCCCTCCTCGGGATCGCCCTCACCCTGGGCGAGCGGCTCCACCGCCGCCGACCCGCTCTGCCCCTTGCCCAGCTCCGTCGCCAGCTTGATGCGCTGGGCCTCGCCGCCCGAGAGCTGCGTGCTCGGCTGGCCAAGCTTCACGTAGTCGAGCCCCACATCGTGCAGGCACTGCAGGAACCGCACGATCTTCGGGTGCGCGGCGAAGAACTCCAGCCCCTCCTCCACCGTCATGTCCAGCACGTCCGCGATGTTCCGCCCGCGGTACGTCACCTCGAGCGTCTCGCGGTTGTACCGCTTGCCGCGGCAGACCTCGCACTCGACATACACGTCGGGCAGGAAGTGCATCTCGATCTTCTTGAGGCCCTGCCCCTGGCACGCCTCGCACCGGCCGCCCCCCGCCTCCGCCCGCACGTTGAAGGAGAACCGCCCGGGCTTGTAGCCGCGGATCTTGGCCTCCTTCGTCTGCACGAACACCTTGCGGATCTCGTCGAAGATGCCGGTGTACGTCGCCGGGTTGCTCCGCGGGGTGCGCCCGATCGGGCTCTGGTCCACCTCGATCACGCGGTCGAGGGTCTTGGGCCACTTGAACGACGCGTGCTTGCCGGGCTTCGTGCGTGAGCCCAGAAGCTCCTGCTTCGCGGCCGCCAGCAGGATGTCGTTGACCAGCGTCGACTTGCCCGAGCCGCTCACGCCCGTCACGCAGACCAGCCCGCCGAGGGGGAAGCAGACATCAACGTTCTTGAGGTTGTTCTCGCGGGCGCCCTTGATGGCAATCGCGTTCTTTTCGGTCAGCTTGCGGCGGGTGCGGGGCAGCTCGATCCTTTTCCGGCCCGCGAGGTAGTCGCCGGTGATGGAGGTCGGGTGGTTGATGACCTCGTCGACTGTGCCCTGCACGACCACTCGCCCGCCGTGCACGCCCGGGCCGGGGCCGATGTCCATCAGGTGGTCCGCAGCACGGATCATGTCCTCGTCGTGCTCGACGACGATCACGGTGTTGCCAATGTCGGTCAAGTGCCGCAGCGTCGAGATCAGCCGCGCGTTGTCGCGCTGGTGCAGGCCGATCGTCGGCTCGTCCAGCACGTAGCACGCGCCCACCAGACCCGAGCCCACCTGCGAGGCCAGGCGGATGCGCTGGGCCTCGCCGCCGCTGAGCGTCCCGGTGCGCCGGTCCAGCGAGAGGTACTCCAGCCCCACGCCCGCGAGGAACCGCAGGCGGTTGTTGATCTCCTTCAGGATCGGCTCGGCGATCACGGTCTGCTCGGGCGACAGCTTGAGGCCATTGACGTACGCCGCGGCCTCGGTGATGGTCAGCCGCGAGAGCTCCGCGATGTTGAGGTGGTGGACCGTCTTCGCGGCCTTCTCCGGGCGGCCGATGACCGTGCCGCTGCACGCTTTTTCGCTCTCCACACCATGCGTGCTATCCAGCAGAACATGCAGCGCCTCGATCCTCAGCCGATCACCGTTGCAGGTGTTGCAGGGCGAGCTGGAGAGGAACGTGGACAGCCACTCCTTGACACCCGTGTTCTCCGTACTTTTCCACCAGTCGGAAATGTTCGGGATCACGCCCTCGAACTTCGGCTTTGTGCTGCCGTGCAGCAGCGCCTTCATCTGATCGGGGGAAAAGCCGCTGACCGGGTCATTGAACGAGACCGCGAAGTCCTTGCAGAACCGCCGCAGCTTGCGGTTGAACCACGCCCGCACCGGCCCGTTCTTGCACCACGCCGCCACCGCCCCCTCGGCCAGGCTCAGCGAGCGGTTGGGGATCACCAGGTCAGGGTCAAACTCGAGGATCGTGCCCAGCCCGTTGCATGCCGGGCACGCCCCGAATGGCGAGTTGAACGAGAACAGCCGTGGCGCCAGCTCTTCGAGCGCCACCTCGGGGTGCTCGGGGTCGCTGAAGCGTGTGGAGAACGATTGGTCCATCCACGTGCTCTGCCCGTTGTCCCCCGGCGACTCCACCGAGATCACGATCACCCCGTTGGCCAGCCGCAGCGCGGCCTCCACCGACTCCGCCAGCCGCTGGCGACCGTCGGGCGCGAGGGCAATGCGGTCGATCACAGCCTCGATCGTGTGCTTCTCGTGGCGGCCCAGGCCCAGCGGGTTCTCGCCCGGCTCCTTCAGCACGTCGCGCAGATCGACGATCGTGCCGTTGACGCGGGCGCGATTCCACCCCTGCGACGAGAGCTCTTCGAGCACCTCGCGGTGGAAGCCCTTTTTGCCCCGGACCACCGGCGCCATCACCATCAGGCGGGTGCCCGACGGCTTGCCCATGATCGCGTCCACCACCTGCGTGCTGCTGGTCGCAGAGATCGGCTTGCCCGAGCGCTCGAGGACGGTGCCGTCCTTCTTCGTCTTGGTCACCGCCCAGGAGTAGGGGCGGGCGCACCGCGCGTACAGCAGGCGCAGGTAGTCGTAGATTTCGGTCGTCGTCGCGACGGTCGAGCGCGGGTTGCTGCTCGCCGAGCGCTGCTCGATCGCGATCGTCGGCGGGATGCCCTCGATCTCATCGACGTCGGGCTTCTTCAGCTGATCGAGGAACTGCCGCGCGTACGCCGACAGCGACTCCATGTACTTCCGCTGCCCCTCGGCGAAGATCGTGTCGAACGCCAGCGAGCTCTTCCCCGACCCCGACAGCCCCGTCATCACCACCAGCTTGTCGCGAGGGATGGTGACGTCGATGTTCTTGAGGTTGTGCTCGCGGGCGCCGCGCACGCGGATGGAGCGCTGCGCATCGGCGCTGGCGCTCGTGCGCATGGTGGCGCAGGGGCCAAGCAACGGCGCGCCGGCCACCACCGGGCGGGGCTCGATGAACCCCTCCGCCTTACCGTTCACCCCGTCGTTGCCCGCCTGAGTCTTCTTCCGCCCGCTCACCGCTGGACTTCCCTGTGGGGCCAATGGAACCTCCGTGCCCGCGATGGTACCGGGCTTGTTTGCTTCGCGTTCGTAGTTGGGCCGGATGTGAAGGCAGGCCCTGTCCAGACGGATTCCCGGGCTACTTCTTCAACTCGCCACCCGGCAAGGGCGGAAAGAGAGGGTCGTTCGCGGGCTGCTTCGGTGGGCCGGCACGCTCGGCCTGGGCCTGGTTCCGCGCGGCCTCATTCCGCTTGCTCAGCTGGAAGAAGCCCAGCATCATCAGCCCGATCGCCAGGCCGATCAGGTAGAAACGCAGGCGGCTGAAGAAGCCCGGGTATCGGCCTTGAGTGCTCACGCCGGACTGTAGCCCGCGGGGGCGGGCTTCCCTGCGGCGGGCAGCGTCAGTGCAATCAGGCGGTCGACGAAACGGCCGTAGACCACCTCGCGCCGGAAGTGGGTCTCGGCACGCCGCCGCGCGGCCTCACCCATGCGGCGGCAGAGAGCGGGGTCCTCAATCAGCGAGCCGATTGCCTGCATGTAACCAGCCTCGTCGCGAGGGGTGACGAGCAGGCCGGTCTCGCCATGGACCACCATGTCGGGGATACCGGCGAGGCGGGCGCTGACAACCGGCAACCCCGCCGCCATGGCCTCGGCGATCGCCGCGGGGGACATGTCCTGCACAGTGGGGAGAACGAACAGGTCCATGGCCGGCATGAGCTCGCGCATGAGCCGCTCGCGCGGAACGGTGCCGTGCACGATCACGTTGCGGGCGCCCTTGGCGATGGTCAGCTCGGCCTCGTTGCCGATGACATGCAGCTCGGCGCGGGTCGCCCAGTGCTGCTGGTGCCAACGCAGGAGCTCGGGCAGGCCCTTGCGCCACCAGTGACGGCCAACGAAGACAAGCTTGACAGGTTTGCTGGGATCGACCGGCGGGCGCGGCGGCAGGTCGACGATGCCGACGGTCGGCAGCATTGGGCAGATGCGTTCGGGCGGGACCCCGAAGTCGTTGCGGACCGAGTCGGCCGCCCAGGTGCTCATGCAGCCGACGAGCTCGGCGGTCTGGAAGATCGCGCGGTCCTCTTCGAGCAGCCGCCGCTGCACAGGCCCATCGTCATTCATGTCACGAATCGTGTTCGCGACTGTGGCGTCAAGAATGACTGCTAGCTTGGTCGCTGTACCGGCGCGCTTCACATCGACAGCCCCGAGCGCGTACAGCTGGGGGCAGACGACCACCGCGTCGAAGAGGTCCACTGGTAGCGGGCCGCGGGGGCTTAGCCAGGACCGCATCCGCCGCCGCCACATGCTCACCATGCGCTCGGCTATGCGGGCCTTGCTGCGGGGGTTGGGGAAGCGGCTCCAGAGGCGCTCCAGCAGCGAGTTGTGCATCGTGACGTAGACGAGCTCGACGTCGTCGCGCCCGGCGCAGTACTTCTCCAGCTCCTGGAGGTAGGTCATGAGGCCGAACTGGCTGACGCCGATGCTGAGGATGCGCGTGCGGCCGCTGGGGCTCCGCAGGGCGGCGAGCACGTCGGGGGTGATGCTGGTGAGGTTGGCACTGAGGGCGCGGATCAAGGGCGGGTTCCCGACCTAGGCTGCGGGGGCGAGGGCGGGGGCATGGTACAGCGACTTGAGGCGGTCGATCAGGCGCGAGTAGACCGCCTCCCGATTGAACCGCTGCGCGTGGGCGCGCCCCGCCTCGCCCATGCGGCGGCGGAGCTCGCGGTCCGCGATGAGCCGCTCAATGGCGGCAATGTAACCGGCGTGGTTGTCTCGCTCGGCGAGGAAGCCGGTGATGCCGTCGTCGACGAGGTCGGGCACGCCGCCCACGCGGGTGCTGACCACCGGCAGCCCGATGGCCGCGGCCTCCAGCAGTGCCCAGGGCGACATGTCACGCTTTGTGGGCATGACGAAGAGGTCCATACCGGGGAGCAGCTCGTGCATCACCCGCTCGCGGGGCTGGCGGCCGTGGAAGGTGACGTTGCGGGGCGGCGAGCGGAACTTGGGGATGCCGTCGCCGCCGATGAAGTGCAGCTCGGCACGGTCGCGCCAGTGCTGCTGGTGCCAGGCGAGCAGCTCGGGCCCCCCCTTGCGCTTCCAGTCATGGCCGACGAGGACGATCCGGGGCAGGCCAGCGTGGTCGTGGCGGGCGTGGGTGGTGACTGGCGGGGCAATCGGCGGGACCAGCATCGTGCGTTCCGGGCGGACGCCGTAGTCGTTCACCACCGAGTGTCGTGACCAGTTGCCCATGCAGGTAATAAGGTCGGCGTGGTCGAACACGTGCTGGTCGGCCCGGTGCAGGGCGAAGGTGGTAAGTCGCGAGTCGCCGAAGTCGCGGACGATGTTGGCGGTGGTGGCGTCGATGTTCACTGCGAGGGTGAAGTCGTGGCCCGCGTCCTTGAGGTCACAGAAGGCCCACGCGTATGGCTGGGGCGACACGAGCACGGCGTCGAAGCGGCGGATGTCCAGCGGCCCGCCGGGGCGGCACCACCGGTAAAGCTTCCGCCGCCACATCTGGGCCGAGCGCCAGACGCGGAGGTGGCAGTTCCAGGGGATAGGCGACAGACGGTTCAGGCACTTCATCGGCGTGCTGTTCACCAGCGACACGTGCACGGCATGGACGTCGGGGCGGTGCTCGCAAAAGGCCCGCAGTTCGCGGGTGAGGGTGCCGAACCCGATGATGGGGATGCCGACGTAGAGCAGGCGGAGCACGCCGGGCGTAGCGTCGAGCGGGGGGAGCCGCGACGGGGTGATGTCGTCGAGGTTGCGGCTCACGCACAGGTTCATGCGACACCTCCGCCCCCGCGGAGTCACCATCCTGCGCATGCGGATGAGTCAGGCAGGAGGCGCGGGTTGTGGTGCATCAACCGTCTGGGATTCCGCCGCACGCTCGCGCCGGTGGGCCACCAGGGCTGCCGCCCCTGTGACTGCGGCGATGCCCAGCATTACCCCGCCGACAATGAACATCAACAGGCTGGTCCGAGCCCAGTCGGGAGGGGTCGAGCCGAGCTTAATCAGGATCGCGTTTTTTACATCGAGACCCACTTTCTCGAACTCTGCCCGCACTGGTCCGGGCAACCCCAGCGGCCACTTCATCCCGGTCACCTCGCGGATCGACTCGGGCAGGACCTCCCTGGTCTCCACGAAGACCTTGATGGGTTGGCCGACGTCCCAATCGAGTGGCAGCAGAGGGATGTAGTTATCCACCGACCCGGTGGACCCGTACGACACTGCCCCATCGGGGACGAGGTGGCCGCCGATGGTGATGTAGTTCGCCCGCGGGATGTCGCCCTTGAGCACCTGCGCGTGCGTGACTCTGGTCGCCTCGACCTCCTTGCCACCGAGGTGCGCCCAGAGGCCCGCGCCGAGCGCAATGAGCCCCCACGGCGCGAGCATGATCGGAAACAGGTACGGGGACTTGAACCCGTGGCGCTGCGCCATCGTGCGTTCGACGTGCGCCTGCACCTCCGCGTCGGTGGCTCTGCGGATGACCTTCAGCGAAACCAGCAGCCGCACGAGGGCGCCGAAGATGACCATGTTGAGGAGCACGGTGAGCAGCACGCTGAGCTTGGTGCTGAACGAGCCCAGCGTGGCCAACTGGAGTTCGCTCACCCACCGGTACACGTTGCTGTAGGTGAACCAGCCGTAGCCGCTGACGACGAGCGCGGCGGAGAACGCGACGGTGTTCCAGACGCGCGGAACTTCGCCCATGAACTCGGTGAGTGTCTTGGCCATGAGCGGCAGTCTAACAGGAGTTCAGCGTCCCTTGCGGCGCTTTCCCGCGCGGGAGCCGGGCATGCCGGCCTTGGCCTCGGGTCGTTTCTTGCCGCGGTGACTGGCGTTCTCGACCTCGGAGCGTCGGATCTTGGTGCTGCCGCCGTGCTTGGCGATCTCCTCGCGCTTGCGGCGGAGTTTGAGCACCTGGTCGCGGATCATTGCGGCGCGCTCGAAGGCCATGTCATTGGCCGCTGCGAGCATCTCGCCCTCCATCTCCTTGATGAGCTCGTCGATCTCGAACTCGGGCTCGTTTGTAGCGATCCCCTCGCGGGCGCGCTTGCGGGCCTTGAGCTCTTCCTCAAGGCCGCGGCGGACCGCCTTCTTGATGGTGGTCGGGGTGATCCCGTGGGCCTCGTTGTAGGCGAGCTGCTTGACGCGCCGGCGCTCTGTCTCCTCGATGGCGCCCTGCATCGCGGGGGTGATCTGGTCGGCGTACATGATCACCTTGCCGTTGACGTTGCGGGCGGCACGCCCCATGAGCTGGATGAGGCTGGTGGGTGAGCGGAGGAAGCCCTCCTTGTCGGCGTCGAGGATGGCGACGAGCGAGACTTCCGGCAGGTCGAGGCCTTCGCGCAGCAGGTTGACGCCCACGAGGATGTCGAAGTTGCCCAGGCGCAGGTCGGCGAGGATCTCCATGCGGTCGAGCGTCTCGATGTCGCTGTGGAGGTAGCGGACGCGCAGGCCCTTCTCGGCCATGTACGACGCGAGGTCCTCGCAGAGCCGCTTCGTGAGGGCGGTCACGAGCACGCGCTCGCCGCCCGCCACGCGGGCCTGGCACTGCTCGAGCAGGTCGGGCACCTGGCCCTTGGTGGGCTTCACTTCCACCTGCGGGTCGAGCAGGCCGGTGGGGCGGATGACCTGCTCGGCCACCTCGCCGCCGGTGCGCTCCAGCTCGTACTTCGCGGGCGTGGCGGAGACGAACATCACCTGCGGCACGATGGCCTCGAACTCCTCGAAGCGAAGCGGCCGGTTGTCGAGGGCCGAGGGCAGGCGGAAGCCGTGCTCAACGAGCACGGTCTTGCGGGCCTGGTCGCCGTTGAACATGGCCCTGATCTGCGGGATGGTGACGTGCGATTCGTCGATGATGAGCAGCCAGTCGCGGAAGTTGGGGCGGCGCGGGTGGGTGATCACCGGCCCGTCGGTCATCGCGGCGATGCTCGCGTCGGCGGTCAGACGCTCGGAGATGTCGCGCCGGGTGCCGCCCAGGCGCGGGTGGCCGTCGCTGCCGCGTGACGGCGCGTAGTCGAAGTAGTCCATGAGGCAGAAGGGCCGCTCGCCGGGGGCGCGCCCATCCATGAACCGCGAGTAGTTCTCGATGCCCGGGCAGGTGCCGGTCTCGGCGAGCATTTCGAGGTCGAACTTGGTGCGGGAGAGCAGTCGCTGGGCCTCCAGCAGCTTGCCCTGGCTGCGGAACTCCATGACACGAGCATCGAGCTCGGCGCGGATGGCGTCGAGGGCGCTGTGCAGCTGGTTCTCGGGCATCACGTAGTGCACCGCGGGGAAGAGGTGGAACGTGCGCTCCTCGGCGAGGATCTCGCCGCTGGTGGGGTTGATCAGCTCGAGCCGGTCCACCTCGTCCCCGAAGAGCTCGATGTGCACGGCGTACTTCTCGTACGCGGGCCAGATGTCCAGTGCGTCGCCCCGCACGCGGAACTGGCCGCGCTTCCACTCCATCTCGCTGCGGGCGTACTGCATGGAGCTGAGGGCGAGGAGGAAGTTGCGTCGGTCGACCCGCATGCCCTTGGTGATCGTGAGCACCTTGTCGCCGTAGGCCTCGGGGCTGCCCAGACCGAAGATGCACGAGACGGAGGCGACGACGACGGTGTCGCGCCGCGAGAGGATGTTGCTGGTGGCGGCGAGGCGGAGCTGGTCGAGATCGTCGTTGCGCGAGGAGTCCTTCTCGATGTAGATGTCGCGCTGCGGGATGTAGGCCTCGGGCTGGTAGTAGTCGTAGTAGCTGACGAAGTAGTTGACGCTGTTCTCAGGCAGGAACTCCTTGAGCTCCTCGAACAGCTGGGCGGCAAGCGTCTTGTTGTGGCTGATGATGAGCGTGGGCTTGCCCACCTTGGCGATGACATTGGCCATCGTGAAGGTCTTGCCGGTGCCGGTGGCGCCGAGCAGCACGGCCGCGGGCCTGCCGGCGTTGAGGTCCGCCGCGAGTTTCTCGATGGCGGTGGGCTGGTCGCCCATGGGGGCGAAGGGCGAGACGACCTTGAAGGGCTTGCTGGTCACAGGGGAACGTTACCCGCACGGCCTTTGTTTGGGTAGGCATGCGGGGTGAAAACGCTGGTATGTCGACGATTTTGCGCACAAACGTCGCCGATGGGCGCCGTTTGTTCTTCCTGTACGGTTCGCAGCTCAGGGTGCGCTGGACGCGACCTCGAGCGCCTGGCGTGCGGCATCGGCCTGGTTGCGCACGCGGCGCAGGTCTACCACCGCGAAGCCGCGGTAGCCCTTGGTCGAGAGGGCGATCTGGTAGGCGAGAACGTCCAGCTGTCCTCGTCCGGGAGCGACACGTCCGGCGTTGGCGTAGTCCGACAGGCGCGCGGCGGCGGGCGTGACGGGGAGCCTGGGCACCTCGGCCGCGGGGTCGAGGCGTGCGGCGAGGAGCTCGGCGGGGTCGATGCCGATGGCGAGCGGGCCTTCGCCGCCCCGGGAGGGCCACGAGTGGTCGGCGAGGGTGCTGCCGTGGAGCTCGGCGGCGGAGCGGAGTGAGTCGAGCAGCGTGGGGGCGGTCTTCTCGGGCAGGGCGATGCTGACGAGCGGTGTGCCGCTGGTGAGGCGGGCGAGCTCGGCGGTGAGCTCCAGGGCCCCCACCACCGCTGAGACGGCGCGGTCCTGCTGGGCGGGGTCGAGGAAGTGCGCGGCGGGGATCCACAGGTCCAGGCCGCTGAACTCCAGCTGCGAGCGGCGGAGGAGCGAGGCGAGGTCGCGCCGGCCGGAGCGGTCCAGCTCGCGCGGGCGGATGCCGGGGAGAGCGGCGTCGAGCTGCACGGCGCGGTAGCCCAGGGCCGCGCCCCACTCGATAAGGGCGCGGGGGCCGGGCGCGTCGGTGACTGGCTCGGTGATGCCGGTGAGCGAGAGGCTGGTGCGGAGCGTGAACACGTCCCCATGTTGTAGCATGCCGGGGAAGGCCCGAGCGCGGCGGCACTACCATGGGGGCATGACGCCTAAACGGGCCGCGCTCGAGACCGTGTACATCGCCTCGCTGGCGGTGTGGCTGGGGCTGATCGTGATGACGGGGCTGATGGCGGCGACGGTGTTCCCGATGATGCGGGACATGGAGCCGACGCTGGGCAAGTACCAGGCGTACACGGGCGAGCACTGGCGGATCGCGGCCGGGCGGATCGCCAACCGCGGGTTCGTGCTGTCGTCGATCGGCGAGGGGCTGTGCCTCATCGCGTGCGTGACGTCGCTGGTGTTCCTGACCGTGCACAAGCAGCTGACGTACGTGGCTGCGGGAGCGCGGTGGGCGACGGCGGGGTTGCTGCTGATGGTGCTGGGGTACAGCGTGCTGGTGCTGCGCCCGCGGATGGCGGCGAACGTCGGGCAGTACTGGAAGGCAGCGGAGGCGGGGGACAACCAGCGGGCGGAGGTGTTCGCGCAGGCGTTCAACGCGGATCATCCCACGGCGTCGGGGACGCTGGCGGTGACGGCGGTGGCGCTGGTGGTGGCGTTGGCGGTGGCGGCGTGGACGTTGACGCGGGAGGCGGTGGTGGCGCGGGCTGGGAGCGCGACGAGCGTCGCTGGCGGTGGAGTCGCGACAAGCGGGGCGGGGACGGCCAAGCCGGTGGCGCCAGCGAGTGGGACGGCGGCGGGTACCGCAGGTTCGCGACCGGCGAGTTCGTGAGCGGTTATGGCGAAGGCACCGAAGCGCAAGACGAAGAAGATGGCAAAGGCGGAAGACGCGGCGACGACGCCGCGGCGTCCAGCCGCTAGCCCCGAGCCGGAGCACCCGTTCGATCTGCCAAAGGTGTCCGCCCCGCAGAAGAAGCGGGCGCTCTCACTGTTGGACGCGCTGCGCGAGCACTACCCCGACGCGCATTGTGAGCTGAACTACACGAAGCCGCACGAGCTGCTGATCGCGACGATCCTGTCGGCGCAGAGCACGGACGTGGGCGTGAACAAGGCAACCCCCGCGCTGTTCGAGCGGTTCCCCACGCCGGCGGATTACGCCGCGAGCACGCCGGAGGAGATCGAGCCGTACGTGAGGACGACGGGGTTCTTCCGCAACAAGGCACGGGCGGTGCACGAGTCGATGAAGGCGGTGGTCGAGCGGTTCGGGGGCGAGGTGCCGCGGACGATGGACGAGCTGCTCACGCTGCGAGGGGTGGCGCGGAAGACGGCGAATGTGGTGCTGGGCAACGCGTACGGCATCAACGCGGGGTTCGTCGTCGACACGCACATCGAGCGGCTGAGCAACCGCCTGGCGCTGGTGCCCGAGGGCTCGACGGTGGCGATGGTCGAGCGGTACCTGATGGCGCTGTTCCCGCAGGAGAGCTGGTGTGAGGTGAGCCACATGCTCATCTGGCACGGGCGGCGGGCGTGCTCGGCGCGGCGGTCGGGGGGGAAGTGCTGCCGCGAGCACCCGATCTGTGACCGGTTTGGGATCCGGTGCGAGCTGGAGCGGTGAGCAAGATGCGGTCCCGGATTGGTCCTATAGGACCCATAGGACCTATAGGACTTATACGAGAAGACTCAGGCCGGGCGGATGCCCCGGTACATCTGCTGCACCCGCTCGGTCTCTGACTTCAGCACATTGGTGAGCGTGTGGCGCGGGATCTTCCACTCGTTCTGCGCGGCGGTGACGCTGGCGCAGTGCTCCATGACGCAGCGGTAGAGCAGCTTGAAGGCGTCGCGGGGCTGGTGCAGGCGCTCGAGCGCCTCAAGCAGCTCCTGGCGGGTGACGTCCTCGGCGAAAAGGTCCATGAGGTCCGGCGGCTTCTCGCCGGTCTTTGTGCACGCGGCGATACGGGCGTTGCAGAGGTCAAACAGCGTGGTGCCGGTCCACTGGAGGTTCTCGACAAAGTGCTGCTTGTCCAGGCGGGCCTCCTGGAAGAACGCGGAGCTCTCCCGGAATACGGCATGCCGCAGCTCGACGGGCAGCAGCAGCTTGAAGCCGATCGACTCCTGCTGCAGGAACTTGTTGTTGAGCATGGGCCAGATCACGGCCTTCATGCGGTCGGGGTCGCCGCTGATGAGCGTCGGCTCGTCCACGCGGTCAACGATGACGACGAGCCCGACATAGCCCAGGGCGCGGAGCACGCGGCGCAGTCGGTCGATGGCGCCGTAGCGGGGCTCGTCGCTGTCGGTGACGGGGAGGTACTGCACGCCGCGGGCGTTGGGCGGCATCTCGCGGAGGGAGCGCCCGTAGGACTCGTCGCGCCGGGCGACGACGCGGATCTGGCGGCGCAGGCGGGTGGCGGTGCGGAGCAGCTTCCAGCGGTCCCATACGCCGACCTTGAGGGCGAAGATGGCGTAGAGGCCCGCGGCCCCCGCGAGGACCATGGCGGCGAGCTGCCTGTCGAGCCTGGGCGGCGGGGCGAACTTGGTCCACAGCAACGCGGCCAGGATCGCCAGGGGGAACACGACCAGGGCCGCGTTGTTGCTGATGATGCGCAGGGGCGGGAGGAACTTGAGGCGGCGGCGCATGTCGATGGTGCGCTCGGCGGCGTTCTCCGGGCGGTCATAGAGGGCCTGGAGCAGGAGCAGGTCGCGCCGCAGGGTGATGTCGAGGCGCTTGAGCAGCTCCTTGGGGTCGGCGGGCAGCTCGACGGGCTCGGGGCCCTGGGCCAGGATGGCGTCGCTCAAGCGCGGGACCACGGCGGCGAGGACGGCGTCGAGGTGGTCCACCAGCCGGACCTTCTGGAGCGACTCGAGCGGGGTCTTGCCGCCGACGCGCTCGTGAATACGGTCGAGCACGCCGTTGAGGTCGTCGTAGGCCACGAGCAGGACCTTGGCCCCGGGGTTGGCGAGGTTGTGCTCGGCCACCCTGGAGGCAATCTGCATGCGGATGGCGGTTTTGCCGCTGCCCTTCTCACCGAAGACCACGCTGCTGCTGGGGCGGCGGAGGTCGCCGACGATTTTCTCGAAGTCGGCGTGCAGGAGCTCGTGGCTGTGCTCAATGCGGCCGGGAGCGAGCGGCGGGGGCCCGCTCATGCGGCCGAAGACCGGGTCCGAGCGCGCCTCCTCGCCCCGGAAGGGGTTCTCGGTAAGGCGGTGATGGGCGAGGAACTCGGCGAGGGTCATGGGCTGGTGGACCTAGAGGATACCGCCGCATTGTGGGGGTGGGTGTGAGGATGGGGGGTCTGCCGCGTAATGGATGGTTTGAGGACGTTGCCGCCAAGGGAATCTGGCGGGATCGGTGCGGCCAAACATCTGTTGCGGACGTATGGAAGGGGCCGTGCGTTCCGTGCGGCGGTCATCTATTCGTGCGGTCAATAAGGGAGAGGATCCGTGCAGAAACTCGTCACTGGTGGTTGTGTGTTCGCCATGGTGGTGCTGGCCGGGGGCGTGCAGGCGCAGATGGTGGAGGTCGCGGGGCTGAACGGGCTGAACGCCAGCAGCTCGCCGCTGTCGCTGGTTCCGGGCGGGCTGCCCAACTTCCCGGAGGCCAAGTACACCAACTTCGGCAACAAGCTGTACCGCACGGCCACCACGAACCAGTGGTACACGGTCGCGACGACCAACACCGGCGTGGGGGCGCAGGACCAGGTGTTCGTGCTCGGCACGGGACGCACCACACAGGTGCTGGCGCAGGAGGGCGTGACCTCCATCGGCACCAACCCGTTCACGGGGCTGGAGGAGTTCATCAACTTCAGCGGGCTGGCGGTGCCGCGGATGAACGACGGCGGGCGGTGGACCATGGGCTTCGGGCCCGCGGGCGCCACCGCGACCGACCAGCGGCTGGCGACGTGGAACGGCTCGGCCTTCACGCTGGTGCGCCCGGGCGAAGCAGCCCCGGGCGGCAACCTGTACACCGGCAGCTTCAATGGGGCGAACATCGCCGCGGACGGCACAGTCTCGTTCATGGCGGCCGTGGGGCCGGTGCAGGGGACGAGCGAGTCGGCCTTCTCGGGCGACTCGGTGCTGATCGACATGTTCAACAGCGCGCCGACCGGGCAGTCGACCCCGACGGACCAGAACTGGCAGGACCTGGACACCAACGGGCTGATGGTGGACGACAGCGGCACGCACTACATCGCCCTGGGCAAGGTGGGCGTGGACACCACCATCGACCAGGTTGTCGTCGTTGACGGCGTGGTGCGGATCCAGGAGGGCAGCGTGCTGCCCGGCTCGGGCTTCACCTCCCCCGTCTCGCAGATGGAGAGCGTGAGCGGCGGCGGCATCTGGATGGACCCCGACGGCACGTGGTTCGCCATGGGGCGCAACGCCGACGCTGTCCGCTGGGTGGTGCGCAACGGCGTCGTGATCGCCCGCTCGGGCGCGCCCGTGATCCCCGGCTCGACCGAGCTGTGGGAGACCCCCTTCCGCGCCGCCCGCGGGGCCGCGGGCGGGCACTACGTCGTCATGGGCAACAGCAACGCGTCCTCGCTGACCGACGACATCATCGTCGCCGACGGCACGACCATCATCGCCCGCGAGAGCCAGCCGGTGGACCTGGACGCCGACGGCACCGCCGACAATAGCCTGTACGTGCACCTCATGCAGGAGCAGGCCGTGCTGCTGGACGATGGCTACTGCTACTTCGCGTCGCGCCTCAAGTCCGACCCCGCGGCCACGGCCTCTGCGGGCGGCAGCAACAACGCGTCGCTGCTGCGGGTGCGGGCCTTCACGCCCGTGACCCCGCCCTCGTGCGGCCCGCAGGACTTCAACGGCGACGGGGACTCGGGCACCGACCAGGACATCGAGGCTTTCTTCGCCTGCCTGGGCGGCACCTGCTGCGACACCTGCTGGCACGCGGGCGCCGACTTCAACGGCGACGGCGACATCGGCACCGACCAGGACATCGAGGCCTTCTTCCGCGTGCTGGGCGGGGGGACGTGCTGAAAAGGGAAGAGTGAAAAGGGAACAGTGAAATTGAAGAGGGCCCGCGCGGGAGAGCGCGGGCCCTCTGTCGTTCCTGCGGAAGAGGGCCTCTCGCGGAGGGCGCGGGGGCGGGGCCCGCGCCGCAAAAACCCGGCGGCGCCGGTGCACGCTTGCGCCGGGGCGTGGTCGGGCAGGGCGGCGAGCCCTGCCACGCGCGACTTCGAATCCGCAGCGCGCCACGTTGATGCGGCGCGATAAGTCAGGCTAGGAGGCGCGCACCGGGCGCGGCGCTTGTGGTGGCTGTTGTTGAGAGGCCTTGAGCTCCTGCAGGGCCAGCGTGCGCTGGGCGAGGAGGTTCTCCAGCTCACGGCGGTAGCGGGCGAGCTCTTCGTCGACCTGCTTGCGGTGGGTGATGTCCATGACGACGCCCAGCACCTGGAACTGGCCGTGGCCCAGGTCGATCTTCTGGCCGCGGGTGCACATCCAGCGTTCCTCGCCGTTGAGCGTCACCCGATACTCGAGGTCGAAGTCCTCGTTGCGCTCGAGCTTGCGGGCGATGGTGGCCTTCAGGCGGGGCAAGTCGTCCTTGTGAACCAGGGACTCGGCGAAAGCCCGCAGCTCCTCACCCGAGAGCGAGGTCACGCCGGGCGCCGCCTGGTGCAGCGTGAACATCTCCTTGGACCACTCCAGCCGCTGCCGCCGCGAGTCCCACGACCAGATGCCCATGTGGGCGGCCGAGAGGGCGAGGTCGAGGCGCTGCTGGTTGGCTTTCTCCGCGGCCTCAGCGACGCGGCGGGCGGTGATGTCGGTGGCAACGCCGATGACGCCGTTGGGCTTGCCGTCCGCCCCCCGCCGCGGCTCGATGATGAGGTCGTAGTGGAAGACGCCGGCCTCCAGGGGCACCTCGATCTCGTGGCGCTCGGGGACGCCGGTTTGCAGGACCCGCTGCTTGAGCTCGTATAGCCGCGTGCCGTGGGGTTCGCCCACCAGCTCAAGATCGGTCTTGCCGATGCTGCGGCGGTGCTGGTCGGAGTTGTCGGGGTAGACCCAGCGGTAGCGGAGCTGCTCGTCCTGCTCGTAGACGATGACGGCGTTGGTGGAGAGGGCCAGGCGGAAGCGTTCGTCGCTGCGGCGGAGGCTCTCCTCCGCGGCCTTGCGCTCGGTGATGTCCAGCCCCACCCCCACCACGCGCTCGACCTTGCCCGAGGGGCCCACCAGCGGGCGGCCGCGCGAGTACATCCAGCGGACCACGCCGTCGGCCCGCAGGAAGCGGCCCTCGACCTCGAACTCGTTGCCGGTGCGGACAGCTTCCGCGAGGGCAGCGTGCACCCGCGCCCTGTCCTCGTCGATGGCGCGGGTGGCCATCGGCTCCCGCGACCGGTCCACGCTGCCGGGCTCAAGCCCCACGATCCGCTCGAGCTCCGGGGAGCGGTAGATCGTCCCGGTGGCGACGTCCCAGCTCCACACGCCCAGGCGCGCGGCCGCGGTGGCGACCTTGAGCAGCTCCTCCTGATCCCGGAGGTCCCGTTCGGCGTTCGCGGCACGCCGGCGCGCGTGCCCGCGCTGGCGGGTTACGCCCACGATCAGCAGCCCCATCATGATCGAGAAGAGCAGGTTGAGGAGCTCGGCGGTTCCGCTGACCACCAGCGTGCCCCGCGGTTCCACGAAGAGGAGTGTGCAGAGCGGCAGCCCGATGATGAGGGCCGTCGTGGCCGCGAACGTCCCCCGCCAATACGCGGCAAGGATCACGGCGCACAGTGAAAGGAGGAAAGGCTGGCGGGTGCCCACGGCCGGGTCGATGAGCAGCCGCATCCCCAATCCCGTGGCGGCGAAAGCGGCGCCGATGAGCACTTCGATGGCCACCCGCCGGCGGGCGGCGGGGCTGAGTTGGAGCAGAGCACGCATGCGGGCGGCAAGATACCGCGCGCCCAGCGGTATGGGCCCAGGATGCAAGAGCTTTCACCCTTCCCTTAATCGCGCCCGGTCTACTCCTTGGCGAACCGCTGCGCGGTGCCCGTGCTCTCGAGAGCGGGGCCCAGGCGCTGCAGGGCGTGGGCGTAGGCGGCGGTGCGCATGTCGATCTTCTTGCTGCGCATGATCTCGTACACGGCGGAGAACTCGCGCCGCATGATCATCTCCAGGCGCTCGCGGACCTCGTCGGCGGTCCAGTAGAAGCCCGCCTTGTTCTGGGCCCACTCGAAGTAGCTGACGGTGACGCCGCCGGCGTTGGCCAGGATGTCGGGGACGACGATCACGTTCTTGGAGTTGAGGATGGCGTCGGCCTGGCTGGTGACCGGCCCGTTGGCCAGTTCGATGATGATGGGGGCCTTGATGCGGGAGGCGTTGGCCTCGGTGATGACGTTCTCGATGGCGGCGGGGACGAGCACAGGAACGGGAGGAACC
>Ga0196963_10000395_pt1 | contig 41021 bp, 34 predicted proteins | sample S1_5metaG_FD_148600 | JGI IMG/M metagenome (GOLD analysis project Ga0196963, IMG submission 148600) | Soil microbial communities from Anza Borrego desert, Southern California, United States - S1_5 | ecosystem: Environmental > Terrestrial > Soil > Desert | place: USA: California | collected... | reverse complement strand
TTACGTCTCAATCGCCTCCTACAAGCGGGAATGCTCGTCACTATTGAGCCTGGATTCTATCAAGTTCCAGCCATTTTAAATAACCCCGAACGGCGGGAAAAATATCAAGAGGTTGTTAATTGGGAGCGTCTATTTCAGTTCGCGGATGTGCGCGGGATTCGCATTGAAGATGATGTTTTCGTCACCGAATCCGGGAGCGAAGTTTTAACAGCCGGCTTACCTACTGATGCGCTGGCAATTGAGACGATGGTTAGAGGAGAATCTCACCCCTTTGTTGAAACACGACCGTCAACTACTAAAGTTTCACTTGTGGGGATTCCCACTTTTGTCAAGCGTTGTCGCCAAGTTTTTGAACGGGTTCGGCCTCAGTTAAGCCAAGATTATTCCGGGTGGTTTATTGCTATTGATGCAGATAGTAGTGAGTATTTCTTAGATGCAGAGCAAAAAGCTGCTAAACAAAAAGCAATGGAAAAGTATCCCGATGGGATGATTTGCACCTTCCAATTGCATGAGACAGGCTCTGAGAATAAACTCTGAAAACCGGATGTTTAAAATAAGCCTCTCAACTAACTTGCTCAAGTGAAAGCTGATTTTCTAGATAATTGCAGGAGGATGCAACTGAAGTGGCTGGTGTTCCGTTTAATAGTGACTCGGTTCAATCTCGTTATTCTACTTTTGCCAACAATCTTATTCAAAAAATAAAAGCCTATGAAGACTCACTTCCCCTGAGAGATGAAACCTGTCGTTCTCGATTCCTTCTCCACCCTTCCCCAACCTCAAAGGTTTGTTTATTTTTTCATGGATTCACGGCTACTCCAGAGCAATTTCTTACTATAGGAGAAGCTTTTTTTCAAGCAGGCTATAACGTTTTAATTCCGTTGCTACCGGGACATGGAATTGCTGGGGATTGGAATAAAGATCATCCGCCTCCGTTACCAGAAGAGCAACAAATATATAAAGACTTTGGAATTTACTGGTTACAAATGTCCCAAGAATTGGGAGACAAAGTTGTAATTGGTGGGCTTTCTGGTGGTAGTACGTTGTGTGCTTGGTTAGCCTTAGAACGCGCTGTCCAAATTGATCGAGCCTTATTGTTTGCTCCCTATTTAAGTGGTAGTAATATGCTAGTAGATTTGGTCGTGCGATCGTTTAATATTTACTTTGAATGGCAGACAAAACCAGGATTAGCGGATTTTGGCTATGATGGTTTTCTCATGCCTGCCTTACGCCTTTTCTTAAATATGGGAAAAGACATTTTTGAGATGGCAAAAAATCGCTACGCCGCACCCATGTTTATTATATCGAGTGCCAGTGATCTAGCTGTGGGTAGTGAAGAACATGAAGACTTATTTAAAACCGTCATCCAGCATCAACCCAAGTCTTGGTATTACTGTTTTAGCCGCGTCTGGGATATTCAGCATAACATGATGACGGAAGCGGAAGGGAATGAGCACGTAGATTTAGTGATTGCGATCGCGAAAGCTTATATTGAAAGTGATGTCACTTGGGATGAGGTGGAAAAAATGCGTCATCTAATGCAGCAAGGTTACTCTTTTCAGAATGCAGTTGATCAGCTAGATCTCGGTAACCGAGTTTCTCCAGATTTGGTTATTATGCTAACAATGGCTGATGACTAGATAAGATTCTCACATTTAGTAATTTAGGAATTTGTTCAAGCAATGCAGATTATCAATCAAATTATTGAAGTAGAAACTCAAGCAGGTCTCTCATCTCATGGCAATGATGTTGAGTACCAGTGAAGTCATTCCCCTAGTTGAAGGAAAATTAGCTTTAGGAACGTGGCAATCTATTTTGTTTTTTGAATTAGATGGGCCTCGCAAAAGAAATGTTTTTGTCCAGATTAGTGGTCAATAAAATTATTGTCAATAAACTAATTTTTTGATTTAAACACAAAATTTTCTAAGATTAACGCAGAAAAAACAAAGAACTAAATTTATTTTTACAAGATATTTAATAGTATTTTAAAATTTAGTAGGTTGGGTTAAACGTCGTGCAAGTTAACACCTATGTTTGTAATATTTATTTGATAAAAATCTTATCTAAACTCATATTAGCAAAAAAATTATTCCTCATCTTCTGCTTCTCTCTGCCACTGTGCAACAACTTCAAAAGGATTAAATCCTCGATATTTTAAATAGTTAAATAACTTTCCCTTGGTTTTCTGATCAATAGATTGAAAATCCTCGATTTTATATTTTCGCATCACTTTTCCTTTTAAATCAATCAGTTCATCATTTGGCAAATCCTCTACTTGAGATTGCCATACTTCCTCAAACAACTCTGCCGAGATACCCTTCTCTCGGCATTTGCGCTTAATTACAGATTTTCCATATTTGCCTTGAGATGAGACAATAAGCTGAGCAACTAAGCGTGTATCTGATTGATAATCTTTTTCCTGAATCTCTGTGAGAGATTCTAGAATCTCACTTTCTGTAAAACCTTTTTCTCTGCCTTTTTTTATTAGCTGAGCAGCGCTATATTCTCGCCTTGACAAAAGATTTAGAAATAAATTAATACAACTCATTGGGAATTAATAGAATTTCTATTATTTTAACAAATTGTTAGTAACAAGTTTTTTTCTCAATCTTGATATATCTCAAATTTATCGGCATTCATCTATACCAGGCTTTCTGCATGAATCAAAAAAAATCTCTCTTATCTGCGTCCATCTGGGGTAAAAAATCAAGATTACTATTCATGCAAGACTGCGTTTTAACTGCTCAAAACTCAGGTTTTTGGCAGAAATATTCTGCCATACTGCAACCCTCAGACGGATATTACCCATCTACCTGAGAGGGAATCCGGTAGCCTATCCCACCGAAAACGGCGTAAAAGAGTAGTAGGGGTAATCCAATTCTGGATTTTCGCTTTTAGATTTTGGATCTGTTTAGAAGCTTGCAGTCAGCCTGCCAACCCCTGAAACCGATTTTGACTCAGCATCGTATAGAGAAGAGTTACCTATGAGTGCAAACGCCACAATGACTGACAATCCATTGCTTATTGGCAAAGGACTCCCTCCTTTTGCAGCAATAACGCCTGAATTAGTTGTGCCAGCAATGACTCAACTGTTGGCGGAACTTAACTCAGAACTGTCTAAGTTAGAGGCTACCGTAACACCGACATGGAGCGATTTGGTAGAACCTTTAGACCGTTTGGGAGAGCGCCTAAACTGGAGTTGGGGCATCGTAGGTCATTTGATGGGAGTAAAAAATAGTCCCGAATTGCGAGAAGCTTACGAAACAGTAGAGCCTCAAGTCATTGAGTTCTCAAATAAATTCAGCCAAAGTCAACCGCTGTACAAGGCTTTTAAGGCGCTGCGAGAGAGTGATACCTGGGAGACACTAGAACCCGCTCAACAGCGAATTGTGGAAACAGCAATCCGAGATGCTGAACTTTCTGGGGTAGGCTTGACAGGAGAAAAAAAAGAGCGCTTCAATGCGATTCAACTAGAGTTAGGCGAACTTTCTACCAAGTTTTCTAACAACGTCTTAGACGCGACAAAAGCTTTTAGCTTGACGCTGACCAGCAAAGACGAGGTAGACGGTTTACCTCAAAGCTTACTTAGCTTAGCAGCACAATCTGCCCGTGATGCTGGGGAAGAGAATGCCACCGCAGAGAATGGACCCTGGCGCATCACCTTAGATTTCCCTAGTTTCGGCCCTTTTATGCAACACAGCACTCGTCGGGACTTACGGGAAAAGCTGTATAAGGCTAATATCAGCCGTGCTTCCAGTGGTGATTTAGATAATACTCCCTTGGTTGAACGAATTTTGCAGCTGCGCCAAGAAAAGGCGCAGCTACTCGGTTTTAATAGCTTTGCCGAGGTCAGTTTGGCGAGTAAGATGGCTCCGAATGTGGAGGCGGTTGAGGCGCTGCTGGAAGAACTCCGGGGTGCTAGCTATGATGCTGCGGTTAAGGATTTGGAAGCCTTGAAAGCGTTTGCTGCGGCAAAGGGTGCTGAAGAAGCCAATGATTTGAAACACTGGGATATTAGCTTTTGGGCAGAACGTCAGCGGGAAGAAAAGTTTGCTTTTAGTGCAGAAGAACTGCGCCCTTATTTTCCCCTTCCCCAAGTGTTGGATGGTTTATTTGGTTTAGTGAAGCGATTGTTTGGGGTTACGGTTACGGCTGCGGATGGTCAAGCCCCAGTTTGGCATGAAGATGTGCGCTATTTCCAAATTGCGGATGAAACAGGCGCTCCCATTGCTTACTTCTATTTAGATCCCTACAGCCGTCCCGCTGAGAAACGCGGTGGTGCGTGGATGAATGATTGCATTGGTCGTGCCAAGATTACTGAAGCAGGTCAGGTAACCACTCGCTTGCCTGTGGCGTACTTAGTATGCAATCAATCGCCTCCCGTTGATGGTAAGCCGAGTTTGATGACGTTCTACGAGGTGGAAACGCTGTTCCATGAGTTTGGTCACGGCTTGCATCACATGCTAACGTTAGTCGATTATCCTGGAGCGGCTGGGATTAATAATGTTGAGTGGGATGCTGTGGAACTTCCCAGCCAATTTATGGAGAACTGGTGCTATGACTACCCCACTTTGATGGGGATGGCAAAGCATTATGAAACGAGTGAACCTTTGCCAGAGCATTATTATCACAAGTTGCTGGCAGCACGGAATTACATGAGGGGTCATGCCATGCTGCGGCAGTTGCACTTTGGTGCCCTGGATTTGGAATTGCACCACCGCTATCAGCCGGGAGGCAAGGAAACGGTAAAAGATGTGCGTAACCGTCTTGCTAAAACTACAACTGTTTTGCCACCGCTGCCGGAAGATGCCTTTTTATGCGCGTTTGGGCATATTTTTGCGGGGGGCTATGCTGCGGGCTATTACAGCTATCACTGGGCGGAAGTTCTGAGTTCGGATGCTTTTGCTGCGTTTGAAGAGGCTGGCTTAGAAGACCCAGATGCGATCGCCTCTACGGGTAAGCTGTATCGCGATACCGTTCTGGGGTTAGGTGGTAGCTTGCCCCCAATGGAAGTCTTTAAGGCATTCCGAGGACGTGAACCCAGCACGGAACCGTTGCTGCGCCATAGCGGTTTACTGAAGGCTTCCTAAATCTAGATAGTTGCAACTCAGGGATTGAAGAGGAGAAAGCTTCAATCCCTGAGAACATTTGCGGTTGAATCCTACAAAATTAAGATTTTTCCTTTGATTTAAATTCATGGCAAATTGGTATCAGTCCCAATCGGATAGTTTTAAAAAAGAAACCCTAAAACGTCTGATTGTGGGGGGTGTCGGCGTCATCAGCTTGATGTTGTTGCTGCTGAGTTTGAATATCGGGGGAAAGAAACCGCGATCGCTCCCGTCAACAAGTCTGAATGGAACACAGCCATTAGTCATGCAAGGCGGTGATCCTTATATTCGCGCTTTAATGCGGACTATCTCAGCGAGTGAGGCGAATGATCCGCGACCTTATAGCATCATCTACGGTGGCAAGCAGGTCTCTGATCTCAAGGAACATCCCAATTTGTGTGTACCTATTGTTGCTGGGCCAAATGTAGGAAATTGCACTACAGCAGCCGGACGCTATCAGATGCTAAATATAACCTGGGACGAGAAAGCAAAGCGCTATCACCCTCGTCCATCCGGCTTTTTGCTTTGGAAATCTTACAGCTTTGAACCAGAATTTCAAGATGCGGTCGTTCATGCTTGGTTAAGTGACCCCCAAGCTTGGGGCGTAAATCTCTCAGAACTCCTGCGCCAAGGCAAATTAAATGAAGTCCGGCGGCGGCTTTCTGGCACTTGGACTAGTTTGGGTTATGGAATAGAAACCAACTCGATGACGGGTCAGTTACCGAGAATTTATCAGAAGATGCTGCGAGAGGAATTACAGCGATAGATAACTGCATACTCCTTTGTCGCTACTACGAGTGAAGCGAAGGTAGGTTACTTTTGGCGTTCAAAGTGAATTGAGAACTCGACTCAGCCAAAATTAATTATTTTTTACAAAGGCAGCATGAACGCCTCTTTCCTCAAGATCCCCGAAGGAATTTGCTGCTGCTAGAGATGAGGTTAAGACGAGTTGTAGCGAGTTTGAGCCTGTTTGACAGCCTTTTTTGGTTAATTGCGATCGCATAGCCGCAGTTTTAGCGCCTCTTAACCCAGGACTGCATTGAATCATACGCACTCAAGCGTCTAAAAACGCATGGATTGTTATCCAGTTGCTTCGCTATGCCTAGAATTTCCAGCGGATGATTTGTTTTACTTTGTTCCGTATTTTATAAAAACAAAAATACAAAATTTTATTTATAGAGTCTTAAAAGCTTATTCAAGGCTAATTTTGGCTGAAATTTTATTCATCTTTCAAATAAATTCTATAAATCAGTCTTAAAGCTACATTTGTTTATGAAAGCTCTTTCCTTTAGCTCTAACTTGGACAATAATGCTTGCAAAGACCAGATAAAGAAAATTCCAGCACGCCAGCTTAACAAAAAACGATAGGAGGCAATAGTGAAACTAGCAGTCTACGGAAAAGGTGGTATCGGTAAATCTACAACTAGCTGTAATATCTCAGTCGCCCTTGCACGACGCGGTAAGAAAGTCTTGCAAATTGGTTGTGACCCCAAACACGACAGCACCTTTACCCTCACAGGTTTCCTAATTCCTACGATTATTGACACCCTTCAGGAAAAGGACTATCACTACGAAGATGTCTGGCCTGAAGATGTCATCTACAAAGGCTATGGCGGTGTTGACTGCGTGGAAGCTGGTGGACCTCCGGCTGGTGCAGGTTGTGGCGGTTATGTCGTTGGTGAAACCGTTAAGCTGCTGAAAGAACTCAACGCCTTTGATGAATATGACATCATTCTGTTTGACGTTCTCGGTGACGTAGTTTGTGGTGGATTTGCTGCCCCCCTCAACTATGCCGACTATTGCCTGATTGTTACGGATAACGGCTTTGATGCTTTGTTCGCGGCTAACCGGATTGCTGCATCTGTTCGCGAAAAAGCCCGTACTCACCCCCTACGCCTTGCTGGTTTGATTGGTAATCGCACCTCTAAGCGCGACCTTATCGATAAGTATGTCGATTCCGTACCAATGCCAGTATTGGAAGTATTGCCTCTGATTGAAGACATTCGCGTTTCTCGCGTGAAGGGCAAAACTCTATTTGAAATGGCTGAGTCTGACCCCTCTCTTAGCTACGTCTGCGATTACTACCTCAACATTGCCGACCAAATTCTGGCTAAACCTGAAGGTGTCGTTCCTAATGATTCACCTGACCGGGAGTTGTTCTCCTTGCTGTCTGACTTCTACCTCAATCCCGTTCAACCCAAGGTTGAAGAAGAACAGTTAGACCTAATGATGGTTTAATGCCGAGGTTTGTCCCCAGGCTTTCAGTCTGGGGCTATAAAAACACAATTCGTCTGCGGGACTTTAGAAAAATTACAGCCTGCATTATTTAGCAAATAAGCTTTTTAACGCCTATCCGAAAATCATTCTTCGGCTATCTGCGTTGCGCTTATCTGCGGTTTCAAAAAACTTATAGCCTTAAGAGGAGAAAATTTTTCCATGACGCTTGCAGCAGAACCCCAAGCTTTAAATTTTGAATGTGAAACCGGAAATTATCACACATTTTGCCCCATTAGCTGTGTAGCGTGGCTCTACCAGAAGATTGAAGATAGCTTCTTTTTGGTCATTGGCACCAAAACCTGTGGCTACTTCCTGCAAAATGCTATGGGTGTGATGATTTTTGCCGAACCCCGCTATGCCATGGCAGAGTTGGAAGAAGGCGATATTTCCGCACAGTTGAACGACTATGAAGAACTGAAGCGGCTGTGTTTGCAGATTAAGCGCGATCGCAACCCTAGTGTAATCGTGTGGATTGGCACCTGCACCACCGAAATTATCAAAATGGACTTGGAAGGCTTGGCACCCAAGTTAGAAGCTGAGATTGGGATTCCCATCGTTACAGCGCGTGCTAATGGTTTAGATTACGCCTTTACCCAAGGGGAAGATACCGTTTTAGCAGCTATGGCAGCGCGTTGCCCGGATAAAGCGCCTGTGGTAGAAACAGAGAAGAAAGAACGGAATGCGATCGCCTCCTTGCTGAATTTCGGCAAAAAGAAAGAAGAGGTGCAAGCAGACGAGTCTGAATATGCCAAGCATCCTCCTCTAGTTCTCTTTGGTTCTTTGCCTGACCCTGTGGTTACCAACCTAACCCTGGAACTGAAAAAGCAAGGCATCAAAGTATCCGGTTGGTTACCTGCAAAGCGTTTCACAGAACTGCCAACGCTGGAAGAAGGTTACTACGTTTCTGGAATTAATCCCTTCCTCAGCCGTACGGCTACAACCCTCATGCGTCGCCGGAAGTGCAAACTGATTGGCGCACCCTTCCCCATCGGTCCAGATGGAACTCGCGCTTGGATTGAGAAAATTTGCTCAGTATTCGGCATTGAACCCCAAGGTTTGGATGAACGGGAAGCACAAATCTGGGCGAGTTTAGAAGATTACGTAAAATTGATTCGCGGTAAGTCTGTCTTCTTTATGGGTGATAACTTACTAGAAATCTCTTTAGCGCGCTTTTTAGCCCGTTGCGGCATGACAGTTCAGGAAATTGGTATCCCTTATATGGATAAGCGCTATCAAGCTGCTGAACTGGCGTTGTTAGAAAAGACCTGCAACGAAATGGGAATTCCTACCCCTACGATTGTTGAAAAGCCCGACAATTACAACCAGATTCAACGGATTTACGACTTAAAGCCAGATTTGGTCATTACTGGTATGGCACACGCCAACCCCTTAGAAGCACGGGGTATTAATACCAAGTGGTCTGTGGAGTTTACATTTGCTCAAATTCATGGCTTTACCAATTCTCGTGACATTCTAGAACTGGTCACTCGTCCTCTGCGTCGGAATAACAACCTGAAAGATTTGGGTTGGGATAAGTTGGTGAAGGCAGAAGCGAAGGTGTAGATCCGCCTATTAGTGTTTTCTTAGTTGGCAATTGTAAGAGCGATCACATTAGGTCGCTCTTTTACTTTTTAAATGTTTATAAGTTTAAATCTATAACTAGATACAGTAGGAAGTTTAGTTAATGCAGCAATTTGGTCCTGATCCTAACCGCCCTTATCCGATGGCTGATCATCGGCGAGTTTCTTTTATTAAGCCTTTTATCAAGTCCCCTAATATTATTGTTGGGGATTATTCTTACTATGACGATCCAGTTAATCCTGAAGACTTCGAGAGAAACGTTTTATACAACTATGGAAGTGACCAATTAATCATTGGTAAATTTTGCGCGATCGCAACTAATGTCAAATTCATCATGAACGGTGCCAACCACAAACTAGATGGCATTTCCACTTATCCCTTTCCCATTTTCGGACACGGCTGGGAAACAACTATGGACAAGTTGATGACGCTACCAAGTAAGGGTGACACTATCATTGGCAATGATGTTTGGATTGGTTATGAAGCCTTGATTATGCCGGGGGTTCATATCGGTGATGGTGCAGTGATTGCAGCTAGATCTGTGGTTGTCAGCGATGTTCCTCCTTACACCCTGTTTGGTGGCAACCCAGCGCGACAAATCAAGCAACGTTTTAGCGACTCCGATATTGCAACACTGCTACAACTTCAGTGGTGGAATTGGGATATAGAAAAGATTACTCGCAACATCAACCTAATTATGGAAGGAGATATTCAGGCGCTGCATCATGCTGAATAAGATCTAAAAACTCTTACTCTTGGAACATGCAATATTTGGCATTAGCATCTGACTACGATGGAACACTCGCCACAAAAGGTTGCGTCGATGAAGCAACCTTAGCCGCGCTTAAACGTTTACGAGACTCTGGACGGAAATTCATTCTAGTGACAGGACGGCACCTAGAAGAGTTATTTCAAGTATTCCCTCAGGTTAATTTGTGTGATTTGCTAGTGCTAGAGAACGGAGGTTTATTGTATCGACCTGCTACTGGCGAGGAAAAAGCCTTAGGAGAACCTCCACCCGCAAAATTTATCAAGACGCTGCAACAGCGAGGGGTTCAACCTTTGGATGTTGGACGGGTGATTGTTGCTACCTGGCGTCCTCACGAGACGACGGTACTAGAAGTAATCCGCGATTTGGGACTAGATCTGCAAGTGATCTTTAATAAAAACGCCGTCATGGTGCTGCCTTCAGGCTTGGACAAGGCGACAGGGCTAAAAGTGGCGTTGGACGAGCTAGGATTATCGCTAAAGAATACAGTCGGCGTGGGTGACGCTGAAAATGATCACGCTTTTATGAGTGTGTGTGGGTATTCAGTCGCCGTTGCCAATGCCTTATCCCTGCTTAAATCACAGGCCAATTGGGTGACTAGTCGCGATCGCGGTGCTGGGGTCGCTGAACTGATTGATAAGCTAATTGCCTCAGACTTACCTGATTTGGAGGCAAAGTAACAAGGACATTCCTTGTTCAGGTTGATCTCAAAAGAGTTTGATAGAGTCAAGATTACGCTTAACACATCAATATCAAGTGGTGTGTTAAGTGTAATCTTGACGTACTGATAATTTAAGATTTGCTTTATAAATGATTAGTAAGAACAGTTTATTTGAGTTAAAAACTTTTAAGCATTAATAAATAAACTTAATAGTCAAACAATAATTTATTTGCCTCAACTTAGAATTTATTGTAATTCAAATAAATCAAGCCGACGAAATAAAATGCTGAACTATTCAGTTAATATTTTGGAGCCAACAGATTTATGGTATCTCCAAAATAATATCAATAAAGAAACTAACAAATTCTACCATCCCACTCGCTCAATTCCTTTTGCCCAACAAATAGAAGTTGATTTAGATAATTCAGGAACTATCCTACAAAAAGGAGCATTACATAGATGCATAGGTAAATTAACTTATGGAATCTATAAAACAGACAACCGTTTGAAAGATATATGGGTATCTTTAACAACAGAAATGGATTACAACGCCCCTGTCTACAAAGGAACAGGTCAGATTTACCTTGAACCCAGACCCAAAGGCAGTTTTTTACATTACACACCTATTGACATGGCAGAGGCAGAACAATGGGAGTTTGATGATGGTATCTTCCAGTTTTGTTCTGACAATGTTGTGCTTGGTACTAAACGAATAAAATTGCGCCAAATGGTGGGTTCTAACGATGGGAGATGGAGAATTGCGCTTAAAGCATTACCCGGACAAACTGCAAAAGTTATCGTCGGTACCACAGCACCCGCCAAAGTAATCGAGCTAAAAAGAGGCGAAACAGTCATTGCCGATTATGACCTAGTGAAAGGATTTACCAACGGAATTCAAGAAGAGTATCGAAAGCTAGGTCATTTTGGGAAAGGCGGCGGAGAGGCATTTGTTTGGGTTTATGAGGGTGAAGGCAAGTTATTAATCTCGGAAATGGATGGTATTGGTTTGGGTTAAATTAATTCCAACAAAATGCTCGCCCTCACAGGTTAACTTGGGCGCTATAGCAATAGAAGTAAAGCTTAGGACATCTATAAATTTAGTAGAGATGTTCCGCCAGAACGTTTCTACTAGATATTCATGTCACGGCTATAAGTCCTCAGAGATTGACAACTTCAGCACAATTTAATCAGCTTGCCCACCCTAAACTTGATGCTGGTGAGTAATTACGCTTAGCGGGTAAATGGGCAACTGAAATGATGACTGATGAGGTGTTTCCAGTCCTATACTCAACGCTGACAAGCAAGGCGTTAGTTTCCAAGGTGCTGCCATGCTATGAAATTGGTTCAGTGGTGCGCTGTCAATTTTGGAACCGGGGTTTGAGTGATGTGTATTTGGTGGACACTCATCAGCATCCCTATGTTTTAAGAGTTTCCCATGCTCACTGGCGTTCTAAGTCGGATATTGATTTTGAACTGGAACTGCTGGATTTTTTGCGTCAACGTCACATTCCGGTTGCTTATCCCTTAAGAACCCAAGATGGGCAATTATCCGTTGAAATTAATGCCCCGGAAGGCAAGCGGTATGCTGCTTTGTTCACCTATGCACCGGGAAGAGTGGCGTTAGGAGATTTGACTCCTACTCAAGGCAAGATACTGGGGGAAACCGTGGCAAAACTGCATGTAGCAGCCGCAGATTTTTGCAGCCAAGCCAAACGCCAACCGCTGACGCTGGAATACTTACTCGATAATTCCTTACAAATCATTGCTCCCTTTTTACACCATAAACCTCAAGACCTCGCTTATTTAGTTGAGGCGATCGCACAAATCAAACATCAGCTAGAAAACTTTCCGCAAAAACCCCCATTTTGGGGAATCTGTTGGGGAGATCCTCACAGTGGTAACGTCCACTTCACAGCAGATAACCAGATCACATTATTTGACTTCGATCAGTGCGGCTATGGGTGGCGCATCTTCGAGATCGCCAAGTTTTTTCAAGTCGCTTTGTGTACTGGAGTGGCTAGAACCATCAGGGAAGCCTTTCTCGCAGGATATCAATCTGTTGAGGCGATCGCCCCTGATGAGATGAACTGCTTACAAGCGTTTACTCAAACTGCCTATATCTGGGTATGGGCAATTAGTCTTAACTACGCGATGACTCACCATTACTGCCGATTAGATGACTATTATTTCAACCATCGCCTCGCACAGCTAAAAATGTTGAAAACTCCTGAGTGGCAATTGTTTTAAGAGGACTTGTGCATTTTTACAAAAGTATCAAGGTTTTAGGTAAAGCCCTGAATCTATAAGTAATTCTTGATTTTTTAACTTTTTTAAATGCGTAATCCCTGATTAGTCGGGTGTGACTCTATCGCTGATTGCTGCTCAAATATTTCTTCTGTAATTTGCTAATAATTCTTTGGGTGAGTAATTTTGCTAGGCGTAGCCTTGTCAAACTTTTTATATTTCCTGACTGATGTTTTTTATGATCAAAAAACTCATTGATCTCATCCAAAATTTTGCTCAAACGCTGAGTAATATTTTCAGTCCGGTATTCTGCAAAAAATTGTTCAGTCAAAGTAATTGATGCAGAATTGCTAACAACTTTCAAGATCCGTTGGATATCATACTCTTTGGAATAGCCAGCAATTTTATAACAATTAAATCCGGGATCTAAGTAATCAGATAGACCCCCATTAACGCTAGAGAAAACCTGGCAACCACAGGCAAGGGCTTCCATAGGTTGCAGACCAAAGCCTTCACTCACTCCCTGCTGTGCCCAGTATTCCGCCGAGTCATAAATATAAACTTTAGCGCGGTTAAAGAGTTCTCCCAGATTTTCTACATAGGAATCAATAACCTCTACACGGCACTGTTTCTGTAACGCAGGAATTAATTCTTGAAGTAGATATTCAGAAGATTTTCGAGTATGAATTAAAACATCAATATCCCGCTCAAGGTTTAAATTCTGAAAGTGATCAGAAATCTGATTAGGTAAATAATAAATGAGGGAATTTGGCGACTGTTGCCCCCAGTATCCCATCGTATTGCGGCTAACTGTGATAATAGGAATACTTGCAGGGAGTTGGAATTTATATCCAGCGCTGTGGGCATGGTAAACGACGTTATAAGGCTTTAGCTTTGTTGCCAATTTGGGAATATCAAATCCCCAACTAATGACAAAAATAACATCTTCAAGATTCGGCTCTTGGAGTAAGTCATCTAAGAAAATTGTCCCTTTTTCCCGTCGGCGGTAAGTCACTACGTCAGCACTACAAACCTGCTGAGCGATATTAAGCGTTTTTAACTCAGCCCAAAGACCGCCACAGGCAAATTTACCCCCCGTTCCAGGGACTAAGAAGTAAAGCTTCCTCAAAACACGACTCTCCTCAGCGATATTGCCTGTAGGTTAGCCTACCCGATCACGTTCCCTAGATAACCTACTAGCCGCTGGCATACCTTGACCAGAGATGGAGAAGAAATTTCTCCATCTCATCTTGAAAGCGTGATGCGTAATCTGGGTAGCGTTAAGCGCTGGGGGAATTATACATAGCCCAATCTTTAATCCCTTGATTACTAAAGATTGTTTCAGCACGACGAACCTCGTCTTGTGTGCCATCTACCATCACTAGATAATGACCCTGAAGCAGGCGATCGCTATATACTCTCGCATCTTCTTCAGGAATGCCTAAATCACTGAGTGCCCGGACTAAAGCGCCGATATTGGCTGCTGCAACCCCAGTACTGGCGACTGTGGCGGCTAAGGCTACGCCAGCACTACCTGCTGCAATCATTATGCCTATACCAGGAATGGCAATACTACCGAGACCTACTAAGATACCGCCCCAGAGACTCGCTGCCAGTGTATCAGAAACGATTCCATTGGCAGAGTTGATCTCTTTATCTCCAACGTGATCGCTGATTTCAGCACCACTGATTTGCTCTCCTTTGTCTGCATCCTTAGCTAGGATAGACACGTTATCCATAGGAAAGCCTGAAGCTTTCAATTCATTAATTGCTTGTTCTGCTTGTTGACGGTCAGACAAGACTCCTAAAGCGCGTTGGCGATCGCTAACAACCATATCTTCCTCCTAGAAACCAAGACGAATGCATCTAAATGCCGTATTGATGCGTTATCTACATTCATCATGTTTGTAGTTTTACTTAGGGGATTCATCGCTCCAGCGATGTAGTCTAGATGCTTGAGCCATCCCTATCCAGACTCATTCCTTGGCTACAGCACTAACACCCGTGATGACATAGCGATTAGGTAAGGATTTACCCCAATTGCTAGCCCCTTAGCCTTGCTGAAAAATACAGACTATGCATGACCTAGAGTCAGCACATTTAGCCTTTACCCTGAAATGCTAGACTATCGAGCATTGATTCAGGCTCATAGCAGGTTAAACGCTGCAAACCTGACAAACTTACAACCTCCAAGCCTTAATTTCTAAGAACTGCTTCATGAGTGAAACCAACGCTATATTGAATCGTCTCGGTCAAGCCCTCAATCGAGTTGTCGTCGGTCAAGCCACGATGGTACAGCAACTGTTGGTGGCACTCTTGGCTGGGGGTCATGTGATTTTGGAGGGAGTTCCTGGAACTGGGAAAACCCTACTGGTTAAGGTTTTGGCTCAGTTAGTGGATGCAGAGTTTCGGCGCGTTCAGCTAACGCCGGATATTTTGCCATCCGATATTATTGGTACTAATATTTTTGACCTGAATAGTCGCAACTTTGTTTTGAAGAAAGGGCCAGTATTTACTCAAGTTTTACTGGCAGATGAAATTAACCGCACACCCCCCAAAACTCAGTCTGCCCTTTTGGAAGCGATGGAAGAGCAGCAGGTAACTTTAGATGGGGAGAGTTTGCCGCTATCAGAACTCTTTTGGGTGATTGCAACTCAGAATCCTTTGGAGTTTGAGGGCACTTATCCCTTGCCAGAAGCACAACTAGACAGGTTTTTATTTAAGCTGATTGTCGATTACCCCGACGCCAGTAGTGAAAAGCAAATGTTGCTCAATCGTCAAGCTGGGTTCCAATCTCGACGATTAGATCTGGCGCGTTTGAAACCCGTCGCCACAGTGGAACAGATTTTGCAGGCGCGTCAAGAAGTGAGTGCGGTCAAGGTTGATGAAAAGGTGCTTGATTATCTTTTAGCCTTGGTGCAGCGATCGCGTCAACATGCTGATCTAGCCTTGGGTGCTTCTCCTCGTTCAGCAGTCGCTTGGCTACAGACGAGTAAAGCTCACGCCTGGTTGTCTGGGGAGAACTTTATCACACCGGATAATATTAAGGCAGTAGCACCCCCGTTACTGCGTCATCGCTTGATTCTGAAACCAGAAGCGCAGTTAGATGGGTTGCAGGTGGAGGCAGTGATTACCGCCTTACTAAATCAGGTACCAGTGCCCAGATAAGCTCGATAGAACCGTCAGAGATGGGGAGATACCCGTTGAAAAGCCATGTCTCAAATGACCCTATCTGAACCTAGCGGGGTTCTCTAGGGGGTATCACTTTTAAACAGTAGGCAAAGTATGATTCCTTCAGGACGGCTCTATTTACTATTAGTTCTGGGTATTGCGATCGCACTTTTCTTGGCGACGATTTGGGGTGTATCTGTTGCCATCATCGGTGTGCTGCTATTTGACCTCATCGTCTTAGGACTGATGGTGATAGACGGACTGCGGGGAAAGCGTCACCGGGTAAAAGTCTCGCGTCATGCTCTGGGACGGCTGTCTGTAGGCAGAGAGAACCCAGTGGCGATCGCAGTTCAATCCGGAAAACGTGCTGCCATTCTCCAAATTCGTGATGATTACCCCTCTGATTTTTGGGTATCCAAACCGCTCTTACAAGTGGCTGTTCCTGATAATAGTAGCCAGGAGTTAACCTACAACGTCTGTCCTCTGCAACGGGGTGAGTTTCCGTGGGGGGATGTTCAAGTACGCCAATTGAGTCCTTGGGGTTTAGCTTGGGATAACTGGAAAGTACCTGAGAAGCAGAAAGTTGCCGTCTATCCTGACTTGATCGGATTGCGACAATTATCTATTCGCCTCACCTTGCAAAGTACAGGTACCATGCGCCAAGCCCGACGTTTAGGAATTGGCACAGAATTCACGGAACTGCGAGAATACCGCATGGGGGATGACCCCCGCTTCATCGACTGGAAAGCCACTGCCCGCAAGTGGGGAGCCACTCCAGCCGCCTCCTTACAGGTGCGAGTCTTAGAACCAGAGAAAGAACAAACCTTAATTATTTTGCTGGATCGAGGGCGTCTGATGACGGCACGGGTGCAGCAGTTGAAACGGTTTGATTGGGGCTTAAATGCTACCTTAGCTCTGGCTTTAGCTGGGTTGAACCGAGGAGATAAGGTGGGAGTGGGAGTCTTTGATCGCGAAGTCACCACCTGGATTCCCCCGGAACGGGGACAGCACCATCTTTCTAAGCTGATTGATCGCCTCACACCCATTCAACCAGTTTTGCTAGAACCCGACTATATGGGGGCCGTCACTAAACTGGTAAATCAGCAGACAAGACGGGCGCTTGTGGTTCTGATTACCGATTTAGTAGATACTACAGCTTCTGCAGAACTGCTGGCAGCATTGGGACGCTTAACGCCGCGTTATCTCCCCTTTTGCGTAACTCTGCGAGATCCCCAAGTAGACAAGCAAGCGCATACGTTTACCGAAGATGTCACTGATACCTATGCCCGTGCTGTTGCTTTAGATTTAATCGCCCAGCGTCAAGTTGCTTATAGCCAACTTAAACAAAAAGGGGTGTTGGTACTGGATGCGCCAGCGAATCAAATTAGTGAGCAATTAGTTGACCGATATCTGCGGCTCAAAGCCCGAAATCAGCTTTGATCGGCTATCTTGTTAATCTCTGTGTGTATAGTTCGGCGTTCTTTGTTTGAGTCACTCGTAGGGACAAGGGCGATCACTTCTTTACAGCCGTTATAACAGGATAATTTTGCTGATGTCTTACAAGCTTAGCCTTCAGTCTTTGATGCGATCGCTTAGTTTTCACCTCTTAGTTCCTGCTCTTTTTGTGGGGTTTGCCCTATTTTTAATGCCTGTTGAGCAAGCCTTTCAATTTGACCCCGATGAGGGACTTGAGCTAATCAAAGCTTCTTTATACTCAGAAGGCTTTACCCTATATACCCAGATCTGGAATGACCAACCGCCACTTTTAACCGTACTTTTATCCTATTGGTTTTCTCTATTTGGGAAGTCTATCTTTGCGGCTCGTCTTCTCATCCTCAGCTTTGCAACAGTCCTAATATGGTCTTTTTTTCAGACGCTCCGAATCACGTTAGGAATCTTACCGGCAATTGTCGGTACTTTGTTGTTAAGCGTTTCCTGTAACTTTCTCAGACTCAGCGTTTCGGTCATGTTTGGCTTGCCATCTTTGGCGTTGGCAATGCTCTCAATTTATACGCTGATACTTTATCAACAAAAGCCTCGGTTTTATCTGCCTATATTATCCGGTATCTTGATTGCACTTTCTTTGCAAACCAAATTATTTACAGTAATATTTCTTCCTCTATTAATGTTTATTTTAATCGAGGTGGCACTTAAAAGGTGGCAGAAAAAAGGAAAAGTAAATTTACCTTTCTATTTATCTCATACCCTTTTATGGTTAGTCTCGCTGTTGATTTCATTTACTTTAATAGGAGTTTTGTTTAATTCTCTAAATTTTGACCAGTTACTGCAATCAAATCTAGGGAATAATGTCAAAACTGCATTTCATAAAGATAATAATTTTATAATTGTTCTAGTCCTGTTTCTTCAAGATTTTGATTATGTACTTTTGGCAATCGCTGGAATTATAGCCCTATTTAAAAGTAAAGAATCTTACAACAAGTTTCCCCTCATTTGGTTAATAACTGTTACAGGTGTGCTTCTTAATTACAAACCTATCTGGTATCACTACTATCCTTTGCTTTCTTTACCATTAACTTGGTTGGCAGCTTATGGAGCTAAATTAGCATTTGAGCATTTTCAGAAAAAAAATTGGTATGCAGATTTTAAGTTGCAGAACCTAAAAAAACTTACATTATCTGGTTTTGCTGCCGCATTTTTCATTTTCTCCATAGTGGTTATTCCGCTTAAACTGACTATCCTGCAATTACAAGTAGCCTCTAATTTTGGGATAGATGATTTCAAAAATACTGAAGTCACAGAGCATGTTTTAAACTATAAACAATCTACTGAATGGCTGTTTACCGACCTTCCAGTTTATGCATTTTATACTGGATTGAATGTTCCTCCAGAAATAGCTGTTTTATCAACTAAAAGATTAGAGTCAGGTAATTTAACCGTTACTCAGGTGCGTTCATTATTAAAAAAGTACCGCCCTGAGCAAGTTGTTTTGGGAAGGTTTCCGAAGCTTCGTCGTCAAGTCAGAACTGACTTAAACGAAAATTATTCCAAAACTTATGACGATGGAATCATTGCACATTATGTTCTGAAAAAAATTGGTCGGGTAAATGAGGCTCAAAACTAATCTCGGTAAGAAAAGAGGATAAATCTGTAAGGGTGAAGCCTTTGCGAAGAACCCCTACAAATTGATTGTATCGAGTTAGTTCAACACCACGAAATTATTCGCTACAAGGAATTTAGACAACTGCTTGTAGATTTAAGGCAGCTTCATTGAGTTTTTGGGTACCAACTTTTGTTTGACTAATTCCACTAGCAGTTTGAAGTGATCCCTGATTAATACTGCCCATCGCATCGACGACTTGTTGAATAGCGATCGCTTGTTGTTTGGCGGTCAGCGAAATTTGCTGACTGTTGGTAACAATACTTTTGACTGCATCTGCTACAGAAACAAAAGTTTCGGCTGTTCCTTCAGCAGTTTGTACACCTGTTTCTACTTTTTGTTTACCTTCGGCTGTGACGCTAACCGTAGAATTAATGGCATTCTCGATATTAATTACTAAACCATTAATTTTTTCAGCCGAATTTTTACTTTGTTCCGCTAGTTTGCGAATTTCTCCAGCGACCACACCAAAACCTTTACCATGTTCTCCCGCACGCACAGCCTCTATAGAAGCGTTGAGTGCTAGCATGTTGGTTTGATTGGCTAAATCACTGACTAAGCTAGAAATGTTACCGATCTGATTTGTCTGTTCACTTAATTGAAGAATCTGCTCAGCGATCGCGTTTACTTTTTCTCTTAGTGCTGCCATATCTTCTAGAGTGTGGGTTACTGCTTCAGCACCTGTTTCGGTCAGCATTAATACTTGTTTAGCACCAGCCGCCGCTAGTTCAGCTTGTTCAGCAGATTGTTGAGAAGAAACACCTAATTCATCCATTACGGCTGTAGTTTGTTGTACTACGGTTGCTTGATGACCGGCTGTGCGTTCTTGCTGTTCTACTGTGACCGCAATTTCATTAGAAGAAGACGCGATCGCATTCACAGCTTGATTAATACTGCGGGTAATTCCTGATGAAATTTTTAAAGCGATAAAAACACTAATGCAAATTAGTATAAGTGAACCTATAAGTAGTAATGTGATTAGCAAATTCAAAGCATCTTTTGCCGCCTTAGTTTCTTGCTTCAGAACTGCTTCTTCTGCTTCTTTAAATGTAGTTTCAATTTCATCAAACGCTTTAACAAATTTTATTCCTTTTCCAGATTTGAATAAATTAACTGCTTCTGTCTGTTTACCTTGATTGATTAAACTCATAACTTGCTGAGCATATTCATCATAATTGTCAATTTCTTGAATCATTTGCAAAAGGCGCTCTTTCTGTTCAGGTTTTTTAATTAATCCCTCCACAGACTTACTTGCTTCTTTAGCGAGTTTGAAACTTTCTTGATACTCTCTATCAAACGCCTCTTTTTTGTCAATAATTTCGCCCCGTAAGCTGCGAATCATCCCTTGAGCGCCTAGTGACATATCATTAGTATCAATGAGAACGTTTTGGACTCTCTCTACTTCTTTAAAAGTATCAAATACTTTATTTGCAGTTGAAAAAACTACTCCAACAATTCCTATGCAAACAATAATTGGGACTGAATATCCAACTAACAACTGGCCTTTAAGTTTTAAGTTAGTTAACATTTATTTTTCTCCGAATATATCTATTTAAGATAAATGTAAAATGTATACTGAATTTTGTGAAAATCAGGTTATTTGCTCAACCTTAGATAAAAGAATTACTAAAAACTTACTATATAACCTTGTCAAGAATTCCTTTATAGAATTGTATTTAAATAAGTTGAACAAATTTTAGTAATAGGTTAAATAGAAATACTGATATTCTGTATTCTACATTTTATTCTAGGAATATCCAGGATAGTTACTTTTAGGAATCCTAGTTACTTAAAGTAAAAAATTGGTTAAATCAACCTGTCTAGATATTTCTTAAGAAAATCATTTTTGTTTTAGCAAGTGAATGGGAATACCGGATCGACTGCTCCGGAACAAGATAGTTACACTGAAGTCGCTATAGTTACTCTAAGTAAAAGATTGAGTTAAATTCTAGGTTGTTAGCCTATCTTAAGTAAATATTAAATTTCGTAAAATCTATTGATTTAACGGTAGAAGCGCTCGACAAAAGTGAAATCTAGGAACAGAAGCTTATTTAGTTGGAGTTACTCCATGCTCGACATATCCTCCTGTATGAAAATGATGTGTCCAATCCAGTTCTCGCTGGACTTGATTAGCAACAAGTGGTCTATTCTGGTTCTGAGAGAGCTATTTACAGGCGATCGCCGTACCCATGAGTTTTTAGAATCTTTACCCGGAATTAGCACAAAAACCCTGACGATCCGCTTACGGGAGCTAGAAGAATACGGTTTAATCGAACGCCGAGTTTATGCAGAAATTCCTCCCCGTGTGGAATATTCTCTAACAGCCAAAGGGCGTCAACTCCAACCGGTCATGGCAGCTTTACATCAAGTCGGGATGCAATGGTTACAGCAAGGTGATTGTATGTGTCCGCTCATCAGCCCACGACGATTAAATTAGAAGCTGTAGCCATCTAAAGTCCACAACTGCCTCTTATTTAGCCATTAATCTCTCTTGAAAAGCCAATAGCCCCATACTTCTGACAAGTTTGAAAGCTCAAAGCTGACCTCAACCTGCATTAGCGCTTCTGTCTCCCAACTCGCAATGACTCATATTATTTACGCATTCATATTATTCACTCGCTTGCGGCTGCAATAGAGTACTAAGAGTAAAAATAATCCAATGCCAACAATGTACTTAAATGGCGCAGGAACTAAGGGACTAGGCGAAAAAAAGCCCTCAATCACCCCCGCAATAATTAACATCGGCACAATGCCGAACACCAATTGAGACGCTTGAGTACCATATAATCGCAAGGCATCACCCCGACGATATTTACCGGGAAATAAAATGGCTTTGGCAAGTAGTAACCCCGCACCTCCGGCAAAAAAGATAGCGGGTAATTCTAGCGAACCGTGGGGAAACACAAACGCCCAAAAGGGATAAGCTAAATTATTTTGACCGACGAGGGTGGCAATAGCACCAATACTCAATCCATTAAAAACCAGTAAAAAAACGGTATAGGCACCGGCAGTGATGCCACCAGCCACGGCTGCAAAGGACACCGAGAGGTTGTTTGTCATGATGCTACTGGACGCCAAGGGTTCAATCCCGACAATTGAACCCATCCACAATTTATGATCGTCTCGCACCATCCGAATCAAGCGTTCCGGCACAATTAGCGATAAAAAGACGGGATCTTGCCACGCATACCACCAAGCGACAAACGCACCTAAGAGAAATAAGGTGGTGGCTACAACAATATAGGGAAAGGTTTGTTGCACAGTTGCGGGAAACCCCCAGCGATAAAATTCCGCAACGGCTTGCCATTCCTGCCGCCGCGAACCCTGGTAAATCTGGTTATAGGCGCGAGAAGTCAACCCTTGTAAATCTTGCACCAAGGTGTTGCCGACTTGGTTTGTCCTAGCGCGTGCTAAATCAGCAGAGACAGAACGATACAAACTCGCCAATTCTTTAAGTTCTAGCGCCCGTAGAGACTTGAGTCCTTTGCGTTCAACTTGGTGTAAAAGGGCATCCAGACGCTTCCAGTTTGGTTCACGTCGGGCAATCCAACGTTGAATATTCATAAAATTTTGCCAGAGATTATGCTCAGCGTAACTTAAGATAGCGTCAACCTCATTGCTGTCTCCAACAGGAGGATTGACTGATGTCTGAAAATTTTAGCCCTCAAAACCCCATACGGCCCCTCAGCGTTGGGAATGTCGTCAGTGCGGGATTGCGGCTGTATCGCAACCATCTGAAAACCTATCTTCAGCTAGCGCTGTATTCTGCTTTATGGTCTTTAGTTCCAGTTTATGGTTGGGCAAAAGCTTCTGCGATCGCGGCGCTAATCTCCCGCTTGGCGTTTGGTGAACTCACTAACCAACCAGAAAGCGTAGAGAGTGCCCGTTCTCAAGTCAATCAACGCTTGTGGGATTTTTTATTAACAGCGATTTTAGTGGGTCTGATTTTTTATGGTGTCATCCTTGGTTTGTATATAGGTTTAGCAATTTTTATTGGTATAGGAGTAGGACTAACTATCGGCTTGGGTACACCTAATCCAGCGGTAATAACAGTTCTTGTTCTGTTGGGAATTGTTTTGCTGATTGGTTTTATCGCGGCTATCACCTGGATATACTCCCGTTTATTAATTGCTGAGGTGCCGTTAGCGATAGAAAGCAATATGAATCCCACAGTAACGATTAGGCGCAGTTGGCAATTAACCAAAGGCACTGTGTTTCGGATTCAAGGAATTATATTGTTGGCATTTTTGATTACTCTACCAATCCTCATTCCTGTGCAAGTTTTCGTAGTTTTAATCCAAGAATCTTTAGTCAAGAGTTTTCCTAGAGAATCAGCTTCATTTAGCCTAATTTTTTTTGGTATTAGTTACCTTTTAGGCTTAGCTAGCAATATATTTATCATGCCTTTCTGGCAAACAATAAAATCAGCTATCTACTATGATCTCAGAAGTCGTAAGGAAGGATTGGGATTACAATTACGCGATCGCTAGTTTAATCTCTTATGAGAAAGCTTCATGCTTTAGAGATGAACGGCACTTTAAGCGGATGCCAAACTTGGTGCTACAATCCCCCTAGTTCGCCTTGATTAAAGCAGAATCGGCTTCTCAGCCTTGTTTTCTTCTTAGGGAAACTTTATTTATGCCTCAAAATCTCAGTCCTCAAAGTTCTTTGCCGCCGCTAAGCGTTGGCAACGTAGTTAGTGCAGGAATACGACTGTATCGCTCTCATTTTAAGCAGTATTTAGGATTATCTTTTAAAGCTTTATTATGGTGGCTAATTCCTGTGTATGGCTGGGCTAAGGCAGCTACAATTATTGCTATGATTTCGCGACAAGGCTTTTGTGAGCTAATCAATCAACCAGAAAGCGTGGGTACCACTCGTGGACACTTAAATCCAAAATTATGGAGTTTTTTGCTTACGCAAATACTAAGAATTTTAATTGATATTGGTATTAGCATCAGCTTAGGGATTGTATCATCATTCTTAATGATAATTCCAGCAATATTGATTACAGTTTTTGTAAAAGATAGCTTTGTGGGAATTAGCATTTCAACATTATTGCAAACATTGATTAACTTAATAACGTTAGGATTGCAACTTTGGTTTCAAGCCAGGTTTTTTGTTGCTGAATTGCCTCTAGCTATAGAAAACAATGTTGAGTCTACAACTACTATTGTTCGTAGTTGGCAGTTAACCAAGGGACTCACACTTAAAATTCAAATGGTTTTATTAGTTGCTTACTTAATTACAATACCTTTAGTAAGTATTGCTTTTTTACCATTGTTTTTTATGATCCCATTATTATCTTCCCGCATAACCCAAGATACTGTTACTTCCATAATTGTGTTATTAGGACTCTTATGTCTAATTTTATTGTCAATAACAAATGTATTGATTAGACCTTTCTGGCAAGCAATCAAGGCGGTTATCTATTACGACTTGAGAAGCCGTAAGGAAGGTTTAGGCTTACAGTTACGCGATCGCCCAATTTAGGGATTCATTTCATTCCCCTTTAACCAGTCAACCGCTGCTATGCATTTTTTCAATCGCATCACTGTCCAAACCCCAGAAAGTGTAGAACTAGAATTCACCTTAGCAGGAATTGGCAATCGCGCCCTCGCCCTGTTAATTGACTATATTGTTCTGTTTGGCAGCCTCGCCTTATTCTGGTTTCTCTGGATTATTTTTGCGAGTCAGTTAGTTGAGTTGTTATCTAACTTGACTGGCGGAAACAGTGGATTGGAACTCTGGTTACTGGCGATCGCCTTGCTGATCAACTTCTTTATTTACATGGGGTACTTCGTTTTCTTTGAAGTTCTGTGGCAAGGGCAAACTCCCGGAAAGCGCTATACCAAAATTCGGGTGATTCGGGATGATGGGCGGCGAGTCAGCATTCAACAAGCAACATTGCGATCGCTTCTGCGACCGATTGATGACACCTTATTTATCGGAGCCTTTTTAGTCATGTTAGGGCGTCAGGAAAAACGTCTGGGAGATATGGCAGCAGGCACTCTAGTGATTCAAGAAGAATACGTTGTTGCTACCAGCAGCTTCTCAGTTTCTGAACCTGCCCAAAAATTAGCGCAGCAGTTGCCGCAAATGGCGAATATATCCCAATTACTCCCTGATGACTTTGCTGCCATTCGCGAATATTTACAGCGTCGAGGCGGAATGCTGCCTAAAGCTAAAGGAGATTTGAGTTTACAGTTAGCGCGTCAAGTCAGAATCATTATTGCTCTGGAAAAACTACCGGAAGGTTTAACACCAGATATCTTTTTGGAAGCGGTTTATTTAGCCTATCAACAGCAATCTTCTCCAGGTTTCTAATCATCTTTAACAGTTTGGTTGATACCTCCCAGGCGTGAGTAAAGCGGATCTGTATGCGCTGTGCTTTGTCTGGCGTATTGTATAAAAGAAACATTTTGTATATTGAGGAGAATCTAAATGGGGCTTCCCGACGGTCTTGATAGCCCGAATAAGAAACAGATGCTCGTGGATGACTGCGTTAAATTGCTCGACGAGACGGTTGCTTCCAAAGGCGGGATGGGCGGTCTCGCCTGGAAAGCCACGTATAACACTGTAAAGGGAATCAAGCCCGGTTATGTCACCGCAGCCGTTGAAGGGCTTTTGCCACAAATCTTGGTGGCACTCGATCCCATTTGGAGCGAGGGGATACAAGAGGGTGACCCGGTGGAATACCTGAGCGATAACAGATCTCGTGTAGCGGAGGCAATACTCAACGTCACCGACGCAAGGATCAAGAAAGTGAAAAATGGGATAGTGCAAAGTGCATATAAAAAAGTTCGCAGTGCGACTCCGCCTACTCTGGAGGAAGCAGTACCGGGTTTAGCGAAGATCGTCGATAATTACACCAAGATTTAATCTCGAACTCAGTCGAGAGGTTATACGATCCTGAATCCAGAACCTGATAGAGACGTTGCAGGCAACGTCTCTACCGCAACCCAATTAAAACTGATTTAAGCTGAGATTGTCATCAACGGAAGTCAATCTTTGCAAACTTAACCAACTACTGTACTCACCCTAAAGATCCAGTAACTGCTTGGCAATCCTACATGAGATGCAAACTTAGATTAACCGCCCATGCCAGGAATTAAGCCGCTGCTGAGGCGCTTGAGTGCTAAGCCAGCGACATCTGAATAACGAGTTTCTCCACAGAGGATTTGACCCATCTTTTCAGTAGCGCTAGGTCGCTTGATTCCTGCTTTGTAGCCCATTTTAGGAAACTGATAGAAGGCTCCAGCTAAGCGCTGTGCCCATTTCATATCAGCACCCCATTCTTCATTGAGCACTTTTGAGTAGTTCTCTAGCGCATTCACATCCCCAGCAAGCGCTTGAGAAACAGCTTCAGATGCCTTTAATCCACTAAACATTGAAGGGCGAATGCCTTCTGCTGTAAAGGGATCGACCACACAAGCGGCTTCCCCAGCTAACACGGCGTTTTGTGTATGCAGCTTTTGCTCACCGTCCCACAAACCAAGAGGATGACCATATTGCTTACTGGTATTGATATCCACCCCAAACATTTTGCCGTACTCGCTCAGAATGCCCTTGAAATCTTGAGGTTCACCCCCCCGGAAGGTGCCCACGCCAATTGAGTAGCCATCGGCTTTAGGAAAGTTCCAAATATAGCCATTTTTGACCATGCCAAACTCAAAGTGAATTTTAGAACTTTGATCTTTGGGCGCGGGGGTTTCTACTTCTAATGCACCTGCAAGGCGACGTTTGCGTTCTTTAAAACCGAGCCACTTTGCCATTGGTCCCTTAACGCCGTCAGCCGCAATCAGGTAGCGACCTTCTACAGGGCCATTAGCTGTGTTTACTTGCCAGCGATCGCGTTTAAACTCTATGCCTGTAACTTCTGTATTGTCTCGCAGTTCTGCACCCTGCTTTTGCGCTTGTTGCATCAGAAAATGGTCAAATACATCCCGCCGTACCATCCAGATGGGTTCCTTGACGGATAGTTTAACTTCCACAGGATCTTCCATTTTCCAGGTATAGCGAATTGTGCTAGTTTTGATGGAAATCGCGGGAGAAAAGTCAAAATCAAACCACTGAGCTACCGCAGGAGACACTCCGCCACCGCAGGGTTTGTACCGAGGCAAGGATTCTTTTTCCAAAACTAAAACCGAATGACCCCGCTTTGCCAAGTGATAGGCTGCGGTTCCGCCTGCTGGTCCTGCGCCGACAACAATGCAGTCAAACATCACGCTTAAACGTCCTACTTTTTCAGCCAGACTAACAGGCAAAAGCGATCCTCGCAAACTCAACCCACTGCTGCACGCAGCCTGAATCCCCAACAATAGCTAAGGTGAGTAACTCAGTTGTCACCGCTTTAGCAGTTGCTGATCTGAAATCTGTTAATACTTTTTCCAGAACTCAGTGGCAAGATTAGATAAACCAAGATTCAAAGGGCTGGCTAATAGCTAACTGCATGATTAGCAATCTTGTTTCCCCGTAGGGGGCATTGATGAAGTCTGTTTTGTTTGCCACAGTGAATAAATAACTCAAAAATATTGGCATTCATTACTGATTGCTCAGGTTCTGATCAGTATCAAAACTTCTGAGCCGTTAAAGTGATAATATAAGCAATAGGCAGATAAGTTTTTTTTATATATTGCTTAACTTTTGGGTGTAGAAATGCTTTAAGCGTTGTGATGTTCAAATAGAGCAATGTTTTTGTCACGACGAAGTCTAAACGTAGGAGCCAAAAACTCACTTTACTTGTGATCCCAGACACAACTAATTGATAAAAAAAGCCTATGCTTCCTAAGAGAAGCAGAAGAGGTTTTCAACAGAGGGTTCCGGTAGAGGAAAGGAGTCTGAGATGGACTTATTCAGGCGATCGCGCTTCAATTCATGGAATATTCACCACATAGCATCTAGACTCCGCTATGCCATGAGCAGTCTACGCTTTCGCTTGAGCTTATTGGTTCTTCTAGCTGTCCTTCCTGCCTTTGGGCTAACCTTCTCTACACATTTAGAACAACGCCAGCAAGAAGTTGCTCATATCCAGACAGATGCGTTGCGATTGACACGGCTGGCTGCTAATAGTCAAGCACAATTGACGGAAAACACCCAGCAACTGCTGATGACACTGGCGCAATTGCCGCAACTGCGAGAGCCGGATTTGGCAACCTGTAATGCCACTTTGTCTAGTGTGCGGAAGATTAATCAGTCCTATACCAATCTAGGCGTCATTGATCGACAAGGAAATCTGATTTGCAGCGCCCTCCCTATTAACCAATGGATAAATCAATCACAGCAGTTGTGGTTTCAACAAGCGCTCAAAATTAACAACTTCTTCGTTGGGGAGTATCAAATTAATCCAACCACCCACACTTCCATACTCAATCTGAGCTACCCAATTCGAGATCAGACAGGTGAAGTGACAGGCATTGTTTATGCCGATTTGGAACTCTCTTGGCTCAACCAGTTGGCAAAAACTGCCCAACTACCGCCGGGCACGACGTTTATTGTCATTGATCAAAATGGGCTGATTTTAGCGCGCGACCCTTACCCAGAAACTTGGGTAGGAAAGTTTGTAACGCATACTCCCTTATTTCGAGCAATTTTAAAGCAGAAAAGGGAAGGCATCTTTCAGGTCCCGGGTCTAGATGGCGTACAACGCTTGTATGCATTCACGCCCCTTAAGAGTATGGCTCAGCAGGACAGCCTCTATATCAGTGTAGGGATTCCCAAGCAGGTTGCCTTGGCAGAGATCAATCAAACACTCACCCACAACTTGATTGGGTTAGGGTTTGTGGCTGCTATCGTTGTCGTCACCGCTTGGGTGGGCAGCAATCTGTTTATTCTGCGATGGGTTGAAGCCTTGCTAAGAGCAACACGGCGGCTGGCAGCGGGGGATATGAGCGCCCGTACTGGTGGTATGCCACCTGATTTAGGAGAATTGGGTCAACTTGCTTACTCCTTTGACAGGATGGCAAATTCCTTAGAACAAACGATGAGAGAACGCGAACAACTGCTAGAGCAACTGAATCAAGAAACCAGTGATTTAGCTGCACTGGTGACAGTGACAACAAATGCTATTAGCACATTAAATCTGGATGAGCTGCTACAGGTGCTGCTGCAACGCATTGTAGAAGTTACCCAAGCAGACACCGCCGTGATTCTCCTCAAAGAAGATGACCAGCTGGTGATGCGCGCTGGCATTGGCATTGATGAAGAAATCCAATTAGGTCATGCCGTTCCCATTGGGTCAAACTTTGCAGGTATCATTGCCATGACTCTGCAACCTTTGTATATCGAAGATGTGCAGACTGATCCTAGTGTGATGCTCAGCCAATTTATGAAACGGCGCTCTATTCGCACTATGCTGGGTGTCCCCCTAAAACGCCATGGTAACCTGATTGGTGTGCTGCATGTTGATTGGTTTAGTATCCATGCTTATAGCGATCGCGAATTGCACTTATTAGAAATCACCGCAGAACGTTGTGCAATGGCAATCCTCAATGCTCAACTGTATGAAGATGTGCAAAAAAGAGAGGAACTCTATCGTATTCTGAGTCAGAATTTCCCCAACGGGGTTGTGTTTTTGTTTGACCACGACCTACGCTACACCCTAGCTGAAGGAGCCGGCTTAGCAGATCTCGGTCTTTCTCAAGATTTTTTTGTCGGTAAGACTATCTGGGAGATATTGCCCCCTGAAACCTGCGAAATCGTAGAGCCAAACTATCGGGCAGCTTTGGCAGGAGTAGCAACTTGCTTTGAAATGACTTATGGTGACCGTTTCTACTTAGTCCATACACTTCCGGTCAGAAATGACCAAGCCAAAATTTTTGCGGGAATGGTCGTTACTCAAGATATTAGCGATCGCAAGTTAGCAGAAGAAGCATTGGCAAAACGTGAACGCTATTTGGCAGGGTTGGTTGAAGTTCAGCGTCAGTTATTAGTTTTAGAAGATGAGGAAAACTACTTAAGCAAGATCCTCGAACCTTTAGGACAAGCTGCGGGTGCTTGCCGTGTCTATGTATTTGAGAACCACCGAGACCTAGAGGGCAACCTGCTGATGAGCCAGCGTGCTGAGTGGTGTGCGCCAGGAATTAAGCCGGAAATCAACAATTTAGCGCTTCAGAACCTTCCCTATGCGGCATTTTTTCCCCGTTGGGCACAAATCTTATCCCAGGGTGAAAGCGTTACCGGGATTGTAGAAGAATTTCCCGAATCTGAGCGTTTGATCTTAATGCCACAGAAAATCCTCTCGATTTTAGTTTTGCCGCTGTTTGTTCACGGTGAATTTTTTGGCTTTATTGGCTTTGATAACTGCATTGAAGCCCGTCCTTGGGAAGCTTCAGAAGTCGCTCTGCTAAGAGCCACAGCCGCAGCGCTATCACTGGCACAGGAGCGCCGACAAGCAAAGGAAGCCCTGTTAAAGGCAAATGAACGATTTCATTTGGCTGCTACAGCGGTGAACAGCATTATTTATGACTGGGATGTGGAGCAGGAAACCGTTGAAAGAACCGAGGGACTCTTTGATGTTTTAGGGTATCATCCCGAAGAAGCTGAACCAACAGTGACTTGGTGGCGTGCTCGTATTCATCCTGATGAGCAACAGCAATTGCAAGCGCAAATCAAGGAGGCTCTTGCTCATGAAAGCTTTTATTCTCTGGAATACCGGGTTCGCGACAAAAACGAGCAGTATAAATATGTCTGGGATAAAGGACGCATCATCCGTAATCCAGAAAAACGGGGAGTGCGAGTCGTTGGCAGCACATTAGACATCACAGACCGCAAGCGAGCCGAAGAAGCTTTACGGGAGAGTGAGCGCCGCTATCATACCCTCGCCAAAGTGTCACCAGTGGGGATATTCCACACAGATGCTCAGGGTGATTGTATCTACGTCAATAAACGCTGGTGTGAGATGAGTGGACTCACCCTAGAAGAGTCTCTCGGACAAGGTTGGCTCTGTGCCTTACACCCTGAAGATCGAGAACGCATTATTAACCAGTGGGTTCGGACTGTACTAGAGGGCTGGCCATTTAAGTCAGAATATCGTTTTCAACGTCCAGATGGGGTGATCACCTGGGTCTTTGGTCAGGCGATCGCCGATCTCGGAGAAAATGGAGAATTACTTGGCTACGTGGGCACCATCACAGATATTAGCGAGCGGAAGTTAGCAGAAGAACAGCTACGACAAAATGCTTTTTATGATTCCCTAACTGGATTATTTAATCGGGCATTTTTCTTAGAGTGTCTCGCAAATGTGATCGAGCAAGCCAAACAAGAAAAAGACCATCCCTTTGCCGTCCTATTTTTAGATTTGAATCGTTTCGCCATCGTCAAATATAGCTTGGGACATCTGGTTGCAGATCAACTACTGGTAGTAACCGCTCAGCGCATCCAACTATGCTTGCGTCCGAGCGATATTGCAGCGCGGGTAGGGTTAGACGAATTTACCATTCTGCTAGCAGATATTTCTCAGGTCAGTGATGCGATCAGTATTGCCGAAAAAATCCACCAGCAGCTGACGTTACCCTTTAACTTGGATGGACGTGAAGTCTTTGTTACTGCCAGCATGGGGATCGCCTTAGGGGATTACAGCGATCCTGCGGTAAAAGGTTTTGAACGACCCGAAGACTTCCTACGTGCCGCTGATACGGCGATGAATCAAGCCAAAAAGTTAGGTCAGCTTCCTTATACCGTATTTGAACCAACGATGCATGCGCGCGCTGTAGCACGCTTACAGTTGGATACAGACTTGCGACGGGCAATTGAACGCCAAGAGTTTCAGTTGCACTATCAGCCGATTGTCTCACTCTCTACTCGGAAAATTATCGGATTTGAAGCATTAGTCCGCTGGCAGCACCCTCAGCGCGGTATGGTTTCCCCTGCTGAGTTTATTCCCCTAACCGAAGAAACTGGACTGATTATTCCCCTTGGGCAGTGGGTACTGTTGGAAGCTTGTCGCCAACTGCGCGTTTGGCAACAGAAGTTTCCGACTCACCCGCCATTAAGCATGAGTGTGAATCTTTCAGGTGTTCAGTTCCGGCAACCTAACTTAATTGAGCAAATTGACCAGATTCTCCAAGAAAGTAACGTGAATCCAGGCAGTTTGAAACTGGAAATTACAGAAAGTGTGGTCATGGACAATGCCGAATCAGCAACCGCCATTTTGCAAGCTCTCAAAGCCCGAAATATTCAACTGGCAATGGATGACTTTGGCACAGGCTATTCCTCTTTAAGTTATTTGCACCGTTTTCCCGTTGATACCTTAAAGATTGATCGCTCCTTCGTTAGCCTGATGGATGTTGAAGGGGGCAACTTGGAGATTGTGCGAACCATCACGACTCTTGCCCACTATTTAGGCATGGATTTGATTGCAGAAGGCATTGAAACAGAAGCCCAACTGGGAAAACTGCAAGAGTTGCAATGTGAATATGGACAAGGATACTTTTTCTCTCGACCTGTAAATAGTGAAGCGGCTGAACAGTTACTCAAAACTACTTGAAGTATTGAGATGAGAATCCGTCAACCTTAATTTGTAGGAATAATAACGGGTTGAAGATGAATTCGCAATTCAAAATTGAAAACCAGCTAACGACTATTCAACGTAAAATTGGCGTTACGGGGGGAATTGGTACGGGGAAAACTACCGTTTCTAATTATCTAGCTAGTACCTACCATCTGCCAATTTTGGATGCAGATATCTATGCGAGAGAGGCAGTCAAACCTGGTTCGGAGATTCTGAATCTGATTGCAGAACACTTCGGGATGAATATTTTGTTGCCTGATAAAACATTAGATAGGCGACGTTTAGGAGAAATTGTTTTCAACAACTTTAATGAACGACAGTGGTTAGAAGCACAGATTCATCCTTACGTTCATCAATGTCTGCTGGTAGAATTACAGGCTTTAGACGTTAAGAAATATCCCACTGTGGTCTTGACAATCCCGTTGCTATTTGAAGCCAATATGACAGATTTAGTCACAGAAATCTGGGTAGTCAACTGTTCAGAAACAGAACAAATCAAACGGCTAATGGAACGCGATCGCCTCACCTTCGCACAAGCCCAAGCTCGAATGAACAGTCAAATGCCGCTGGCAGAAAAAATTGCCCATGCTGATGTGGTTCTGGATAACTCTTCAACCCTAGAGGCTTTACTTAAGCAGGTTGATTCAGCGTATCGAGGAGGTGACGGCTGACTCTAGCATTTGAATCGTACCAGCCGTTGCATCAATTTCAACTGATATGCCGACCGGAAGTGTAAATTTATCTCGGATGTGACCAATCATGGAGCCATGCCAAGCGGGAATTCCTAAAGGTTGCAAGTGATCATTTAAAACTTGCATAAGTGTGAGCGAATCATCATTGCCTTTGGGTTCACAATTGGTACATTGTCCAAAGATAAATCCGGAAATTTGGTTAAGTATACCCGCGATTTTTAATTGAGTCAGCATGCGGTCAATGCGATAAACTTCCTCACCAATCTCTTCAATAAAGAGAATATTGTTTTTCCAGGAAGGTAAGTAAGATGACCCTAGCATCGCGGTTAATACTGATAAATTACCCCCGATTAACTTTCCTCTGGCTTTACCAGGAGTAATGGTTTTAACGAGAGTGTTAGTGATTGTTGGATTTTGCATGGCGATCGCTTCCCCATTAAATAGGATGCGCTTGACATACTCCACGGTAAACGGATTCCAACTTGAGGTGCCTACTGGCCCATGAAACGTGACAACGCCACTGTGGGTATAAATGGCTAACAGTAAGGAAGTGATATCACTAAAACCCATGAGGATTTTAGGATGCGATCGCATCAACTCATAATTCACCAGCGGCAGAATTCGGTTGCAACCCCAGCCTCCTCGCGCTGTAAAAATTGCTTGCACAGAATCATCTGCAAACATGGCATTCACATCTGCTGCCCGGTTAGCATCCGTTCCAGCTAAATAACCGTATCGATCCAGCACATGTTTACCTAACTTGACCTTTAACCCCAAAGCCGTCAAGTTTTGCCGAATCTCTTCTAAATCTTGCGGCTGAAGATAACTGGCGGGGTTAATTAGTCCCACAGTATCCCCAACTTGAAGCCGGGGAGGTTTTAGGAGAGTTTTGGGAGAGACGTTTGCTTGAGCAAATTGGGGAAGTTGGGTAGCAACTGCCGAAAGTGCAAACGTTTGGAGAAACTGGCGACGATTAAAAATGGAGGACAAGGGATTGCTCAAGAAGGATTATGAAACACTCGTAAGGTGATGACATCAGCATCAAAGCACATCGTTAGAACATCTGCGTTCAAATCTTAAAAACTTGATTTTGGCAAGCAACTCTCATGTATCACCAGATTTTAGAGAATTGGTATTATATGACGGCTAGAGCGATCGCTGCTTTATCTGTAAACTTCTGGATTCACGCAATAAGGTAACTTCTCGCCCTCAAGTCCCGCTATCAAGTTGGCGGCTGCCATCGTTGCCATTTTGTCTCGCGTCTGACGACTAGCACTGCCAATATGGGGCGTGATAATAATATTTTCTAAAGTCAGTAAGGGACTGTCTCTAGGAATGGGTTCAGGTTCTGTCACATCTAAGGCAGCAGCCGCAATTTTGCCACCAGTCAGCGCCCGATATAAGGCATCTGAATCGATGATTGAGCCGCGTGCTGTGTTGATCAGAATCGCATTGGGCTTCATCAGTTGAAATTGATGATCGCCAAAAAGGTGATAAGTTTCGGCTGAGAGTGAGATGTGAAGGGTGACAAAATCTGAGGCTTGTAGCAGCTGATTGAAATCCTGGTATTCAACCCCTAATGATCGCTCTAAACCCGGTTCTAAGCGCTTGCGGTTGTAATACAGAATTCGCATACCAAAACCCGCAGCCCTACGCGCAACGGCTTGACCAATACGACCACAGCCAATAATCCCTAAGGTTGCACCACTCAAATCTGCGCCCAGTAACAAGGTAGGTTCCCAGGTTTGCCATTGATGCGATCGCGTAAATTTATCGGCTTCTACTACCCGTCGCGCTGCCGCCATCAACAACGCCCAGGTTAAGTCTGCGGTTGCGTCTGTGAGTACGCCCGGTGTATGTCCTACAGGAATGCCTTTTGCCGTTGCCGTGGTGATGTCGATATTATCGTAACCGACCGCCATCTGGCTAATGACTTTTAGCGACGATCCGGCGGCTTCGATTAGCGGTTGATCAATTTGGTCAGTGAGGAGACACAATAAGCCATCTTTCCCTTTGACCTTTTCCAATAACACTGAGTAGGGCGGCGGTAAGCGATCTTGCCAAACTTCAACTTCGGCAACTTGGCGCACCATCTCCACCCCGGCATCAGGGATATTGCGTGTTACAAATACTTTGAGTTGGGACATTGGGATAGACTTTGCATTTGACGTTAGCTGCAAAAGAGGCGATCGCCTGTAAGCTTTGCTTCAACTGCTCTCACTTTAACCGGACTGAAAAATAATACGTATATTTAATGGTGATAGTTGAGCTAACCTCTTTTCAAGCAAAACTCTTACATTAAACTAAAAGTCAAGGTTTTACCTAGCAAATACATTTTCCATTATTGGAGTAGTTTATGCCAGTTTTATTCAAGCAATACATACAAGAAACTGCGGCGGCTGAAGAATGCCAGCTAGTGGGAGCAATTGCACAAAAGTTGTTGATGTATCTTAATCAGGATGATGTACTGCAAGCAATAAAAAATGCCAACCAACCAGGTCAAAGTAGTGCTATTGTACAAAGTACATTTATTGATTTTGTTATAAATCTTGGGTTTCGTAGTGAAGTGCGAGGATTATTTAATAACTATTTAACCACAGGTTTACGACCTGACTACTACTTATCCTTAGGTGAAACAGGCATTTTGCTAGAAGTCGAACGAGGCAAGACAACCATGAATAATATGGATCTTCTCGACTTTTGGAAATGCCATATCTGCGAATATGCTCATTACCTGTTCCTATTCGTACCACAAGAACTCCAGCAGAGAGAAAATGCACAAGTTCGACGTGAGTTTAATGCTGTTGACCGAAGGCTTGCGCCATTCTTCAAGCTTGAAAACTACACGAATGTCCGAGGGCTATTTCTATTTGGTTATTAGTGAATATGACTAAAAATTTGATAGAGTTTACAGAACGAAAAACTCTTTTTATTGAGATGTTCGCTCGCTTTTAAACAACTTAAATAATTGTTATAGCCATGCAAAGTAGTATGACATTTAGCAGCATTGTTGCCTTATTCACTGCTATGGTTGTTCTTGCTTCTATCCCCAGTGTCAGCGTCTTGGCTGTCTCTACAAGAGCGGCAACATTTGGCTTTATTCATGGTGTTTTCACAACCCTAGGGATAGTAGTTGCTGACATCATTTTCATAATTATAGCCATTTGGGGTTTGTCGTTTCTTGCTGAAACGATGGGAAGCTTATTTGTTTTAATAAAATACTTTGGTGGCGCTTATCTTATCTGGCTGGGAATAGGGTTATGTAGATCAAAAACAAAGGATGCAGAGATGGAGAAGGTTGTAGAATCCTCTTTGCTGTCAAGTTTTTTGACTGGGCTGTTGATTACATTAGGCGATCAAAAAGCGACCTTATTTTATTTGGGTTTTTTCCCAGCTTTTCTTGATATTTCTAAAATATCTTATTTGGACACCTGCATCATCATAGCAATTACTATAGTGGGCGTAGGCGGTGTAAAACTTTGTTATGCATTCATGGCGTCCAGAGCTAAATTGTTTATTAATTATAGAATAAGAAAAGGAATAAATATTGCCGCTGGCTGTGTCATGATTGCTGTTGGAGTCTTTTTGGTAACAAAAGCTTAATCATCTGACAAATTCGCGTATACCTGTAGTGATTAATAAAGCGAGCTTTTATTCATATAGCCTAAGTGTAAACATCTATCTTTAGACAGATTATAGTGGCACTCTGCGGAAGAGCATTATAGTTTTGTATAAATTCTGTTGAACCCTATTTACAAGGTATTGTTATGAACAGTTCTTTTAACTCTGAAACACCCATAAAGGATCTCGAAGTTCCTCTGAATCGAGATGTATTTTTACGAACTTTGATTCGAGAGTTGGCAGGTACCTTACAGGATGTCGTGGGTTTAGATGAAGCCTCAGGGTTTATTAGTGTAGTCGGACAAAACATGGGGAAGCAAATCGATCAGGACTATAAAGCGGCTCTAGAGGTATCCCATCTGACGCGGGAGCAAGTCGCTGATGCCTTGGTAGATTTGAAAAAGCGAATCCAAGGTGATTTTTACATCATCGAACAAACGGATGAAAAGATTGTTTTAGGGAACCGTGCTTGCCCATTTGCTGAAAAGGTGATTGGTCGCCCCGCGATGTGTATGATGACTTCCAATGTTTTTGGCTCTATCGCCGCAGAAAATCTAGGGTACGCCAAAGTAGAACTACAAGAGACGATCGCTATGGGTGCGCCTGGATGCCGTGTGGTCGTTTATTTGAAACCCACCCCGGAAGCAGAAGAAAGTGAAGGGAGAGAATACTTTAAGGGAGAGGACTAGGGGTGACTCCCGAACAGTTTCTAGAATTCGCTAGACCTCTACCAGAACCTATGCTTCTGATTACGGGGCACGGTCAGATCCTAGCGGCTAACCCGTCATTCACCAAGATGGTAGGGCTACATCGTCAGAGCCTGCAAGGAAAGACGATCTTTGAGCTAGTCACTGAGCCTGCTGATAAAGTTAAACAGTATCTGCGCACTTGCTCTAGCAGTCGAGAAATGGTGCTTGGCTCATTATCCTTGAGCCTCAACCAGGGAGAGATTTGCTTGTGTCGCTGTGAAGGGGCTGTTATCCGACCGTGGTCACCCGAATCACCTGCACTCATTCTCTTACGGTTGAAAAACAAGGACTCTGCCAGTAGCCGATTCACCTTGCTAAATAAGAAAATTGATGAATTAGCAAACGAGATCCGGCAGCGTCAACGAGCAGAAGAAGAGCGGGCTAAACTTCTGGTGCAGGAACAAAAAGCACGAGCGGAAGCTGAGAAGCTTAATCGCTTGAAGGATGAATTTCTATCAACCGTTTCCCATGAACTGCGAACTCCCCTCAATGCTATTCTTGGTTGGTCGCAAATCCTTCGGACTAGCAAGGTAGACGCAGCAAGGATGAATCGGGCGCTGGAAACCATCGAGCGCAATGCGAGATCTCAGGCACAGTTGATTAATGATCTGCTGGATATTTCGCGAATTATTACCGGAAAGATTCGCCTCAATGTGCAATCGGTTGAGCTATTACCACTGATTGAGGTTGCAATCGATACGGTACGACCTGCTGCTGATGCCAAGAACATCCGCTTACAATCGGTGCTTGATCCAGCAGCTGCTCCTGTTTTAGGAGATCCTGAGCGCTTACAACAGATTATTTGGAATTTGCTCAGCAATGCGATCAAGTTCACACCAAAACAGGGGCGAGTTCAGGTTTGCCTGCAACGCATTAATTCGCATATTGAAATTGTTGTAGCAGATACAGGTCTAGGCATTAGTGCGGAATTCCTCCCTTACGTCTTTGATCGCTTTAGCCAGGCTGATGGTTCCATCACCCGTTCCGTGGGTGGGCTGGGGCTGGGTTTAGCGATCGTCCGCCAATTAGTGGATTTGCATGGCGGAACGGTACATGCTGAAAGTCCGGGAGAAGGACAAGGCACAACGTTTACCGTAAAACTACCCCTGATGGCTATTGGGCCGAAAGCGATTGAAGCAGAACGAGTGCATCCAGCAGTAGGAGGCAGCGTCTCGTTTGATAGTTCCCCCAAGCTAAATGGATTGCGGATTCTGGTCGTAGATGACAACCTGGATATGCGGTATTTACTCGCCTACACGCTAGAAGCTTGTGGGGCAGAAGTTACTGCTGTAGCTTCTGCAAACGCAGCAATCTCAACACTGACCAACGCTTCACCACCGATGGATATATTAATTAGTGATATTGGAATGCCAGATGAAGACGGTTATGCTCTGTTGCGTCGAGTCAGAACACTAGATCCAGTGAACGGAGGCACAATTCCCGCGATCGCCTTGACAGCCTACGCCAGAAGCCAGGATCGCACGGCTGCTCTTTTAGCAGGCTTTCAATCCCATATTGCCAAACCCGTTGAACCTGCTGAATTAATTGCAGTGATTGCAAATCTGGCTGGACGAATCAGCGGTACCTAGAGATGCAACGATTATCGAACAGATCCTGGCAAAAATAATGAACCCACCCCTCAAGGGGTGGGTTCATCGTCAGACTATCTCAGCATTCAAGAACTGAATGATTACTTCATAGAAGCTGCCATTTGTTCTTGAAGCTTGCTTTTAGCGGCTTTGAAATCGCTAGCCATTTGTTCTTTTTGACCGTCGTTTAAATTGTCGTCAATAGCTGAGAACATCGTCGATTCTTCTTGACGAATGTGATCGCCAACGGCTTCCATCAGCTGCTTCACTTTGTCTTTGAACTCAGGTGCAGAAGGATTAATCGCCTTAATTTCATCGAGCTTTTGCTTCATCTCAGCTTGCTCGTCGTACAGCTCTTGAACATTGTCATCGCCGTAGAAAGAGCGAACACGAGGATAGACAACTTCCTCTTCAGCTTGAGCGTGTACTAACAAATCTTTGTACAGCTGACCGAAGTATTCTTGAATTTTTTGAGGATCGTTACTTGCCCCAATTTCAGTGAAGAGAGTATTGGTTTTGTTATGATCCAGCCGGATAAGGGTCTGGATGTTCATATCTTTCTTATCACTGTTCTGAGTGATAACGCTACCAGCGATACCGGATAGCGCTGCAACGGCATCTTGTACCCGTGCCCAAATTCCTTGATCTGCCTCTTGTCCAGTTAGTTCATGGACACCTACCAATTCCAGCATGCCTTTAAGCTGTTCTTGGTGAGCACGGTTTTCAAAGTTAACTGCGTTCAAAGGCCCGATCGCCAATTCAATATCGGCACCGACTAATTGAGCCGCTTTGTGGATAACTATTCCACTCATGACCTGACCATGCTTCAGCAGTTCATGTTGAGCCAGCTTTTGATAGTAGGATAGCTCATTGCCTCCCATTAGTTGCTGAGTTTGCTCAACCAATTTCGTTACGGCTGGATGGGGTTCAGACTGAATGCCATACTGAATCGCTACAGTTTCCACAATACCCATGTTCTTTTGATCGTCTTCCAGCATATTCTGGAGGCGATCGCGGACTTCGGGAATGGGACAACCATTGATCAGTTTTTGAGTGTTAGAAATAATTAATTGTTGAATCGCTTTCATATCGGCTAATTTTTCGCCGATCGCCATCCGCTTTGTATCATCAAGTGTTGCTACCATTTATGTTTCCCCTCAAAAAATCTTTTTCAAATTAGGATATACCTTGAGGATGTCACAAAGCTTTTAGACCCTTCATCTCTCTTTTGACTGATCGAATTACTAATTTGGTAGTAAATGTTTTCGCTGCTAAAATTTCCAGTTCATAGCGTCTAATTTGCAAAGAAAGTCGTTAACTTTCAGTTGGTCATAGAATGTTGACTAATGGTGTCAATATAACTGAAGACGCAAATTGAATAACTACCTATATATCTATCTATAGTAAGGTGAAGTTAATCAGTTTTGCTTTAGCGCTCCTTCTAGCTTGTCCAGCCACGATATCAAATATATTAATCCTACTTTTTATACAGGTGGATAACTATCCACCCGTACTGAGATGCCCGCTATTTCAACTTTCCCTACTACCTTCTCAATCCCCTTGCCAATGAAAAACTTCAGAAATTAATTGTGAAAAGGCTCCAGAATCGTCATATTTTGCAGTAAGTCTTTGGTACTCATGATCCGTAAATAGCTTACCCGCTATGATTTCAAATGCTTCTCCGACTGGGAGCTTTTCGGGAATAGTGACAATAACACTATCCGGCAAAAAGAACGTTTTATTTCTGCCAAGAGTTGGATCTAATACAAGCTCTTGATGTGCTTCTATAGCAGATACGTTTAAATCAGGTGTCATTGTTTGCTTTTTTCCGCTCCATTTACCGGATAAAGCGGTGATTGTTGGTCTTTCTGATGCTTCAGGAAAGCTGCCTAGATGTTCCCGTAAATGTAGTATCTTTTCTAGATCACCGTTTT
>Ga0196963_10000394_pt1 | contig 41068 bp, 31 predicted proteins | sample S1_5metaG_FD_148600 | JGI IMG/M metagenome (GOLD analysis project Ga0196963, IMG submission 148600) | Soil microbial communities from Anza Borrego desert, Southern California, United States - S1_5 | ecosystem: Environmental > Terrestrial > Soil > Desert | place: USA: California | collected... | reverse complement strand
GTCATCGCGACGGGTGTGGTATCCGAGAGGGACGGCATCAAGCAGATCAACATCAAGTCGATCAGGTTGGCCAACTAGTCTCACCGTCCGGCAGACCGAGAAAATAACGGGCTCGTACTGCGGTGCGAGCCCGTTTTTCATTTTCTGGTGCCCGTTTGCCAGCTGTCCGGTTGCCCGGTGCCAGGTACACTCCGCCAACGGTTGCTAGGTGCCAGGTACACTCCGCCCAAATTATGGTTATTGGGGGCCAGGTACACTCCACCCGCCGGGAGTTCGTACTGGCGTCGGGTTGTCGCTGGTTCCTGGACCCAGTAACCGCACCGGCGCTTGCGCCTCGAGAGTGTAGGCAACTAACCCCCAGCAGTGGAATTGCACCTGGCATCTCCAGCCAGCGGTTGGAGTGTACCTGGCACCTGGCAGTCAGGTGGTTGGAGTGTACCTGGCACCTACTAGCCGCCGGCGGTTGCCGTGTACCTGGCACCTGCCGACGGGTGGTTGGAGTGTACCTGGCACCTAGTAACCGGCAGGAGGTTGCGAAGCGGGGCGGTTATATACTGCCGCGCCTATGGCCTTTCGCATCGCGATCACGCTCGCCATTGTCCTGTTCGCTGCGCGTCCCGGGGCGCAACGGCCATTCACGCTGGCGCTCACCGGCGACTCGATCATCATGCAGCGGCTCTCGGTGTTCACCGAGCCTGAGTTTACGCGCCTGTTCGATCTGATTCGCGGCGCCGACGCGGCGTTCACGAATCTCGAAACGCTGTTCCACGATTACGAACCAGCGCCGGCGCACGAGAGCGGCGGCACGTGGATGCGCACCGACCCGCCGATCCTCAAGGAACTGGTATGGGCGGGATTCGACCTGGTGTCGCGCGCCAACAATCACGCCGGCGATTTCGGGCCGCTGGGCTCGAGGATGACCAGCAAGTACGTGCGCGATGCGGGGCTGATCGAAGCTGGCGTCGGCGACAGTCTTGCGGAAGCGCGCGAAGCACGTTTCATCGAGACCCCTGGCGCGCGAGTGGCGTTGATTTCGGCGGCCTCGACGTTCCCACCGCACTCGCGCGCCGGCAACACACGCGGCGACATGCCGGCGCGCCCGGGCCTGAGTCCGCTGCGCTTCACGACGACTTACGTCGTCACGTCCGAGCGGCTCGCCGATCTCAGGCGCGTTGCCGCCGAGCTGTCGAACAACCCGCCGAGTAGCGGCGACACATTAACTTTCGCGGGCCGCCGTTACGTCGCCGGCCCGACACCAGGCACCCGAACCGAGCCAAACAAGCATGACGTCGACGAGATCACCCGCGTCGTCAAGAGCGCATCGTCGCTGGCCGACATCGTCATCGTGTCGCTGCACTGTCACGAGAGCGGCGTCGACCGATCGGTGCCGGCGGATTTCATTCCGACCTTCGCGCGAGCTGTGATCGATGCCGGCGCCGATGTGTTCGTCGGCCATGGCCCACACGTCCTGCGAGGCATCGAGATCTACAAAGGCAAGCCAATCTTCTACAGCCTCGCCAACTTCATCTTTCAGAACGAGACCGTGTTGCGTTTTCCAGAGGACAGCTACGAGCAGTACGAGTTGGATGACGCCGCGCAGCCGTCGGATTACCTCGACGCACGCTACGACAAGGATCGGCGCAGCTTCCCGGCGGACCGCGAATACTGGGATTCGGTTGCGGTGATCACCAAATGGCAGGGAAGCACGTTCGTGGAAGCGCAGCTGCACCCGATCACGCTGGGCTTTCAAACGCCGCGGTCGGAACGCGGCCGCCCGAAACTGGCCGCGCCTGCCGATGCCACGCGGATTCTGGAAATGATGGCGGCGCGATCGAAGAGGTTCGGCGCCACGGTCACCGTCCGCAACGGGATCGGTGTCGTGACGCCGTAGTCGCTAGAGAGCGGCGCGGAGCGCGGCGGCCTTGTTGGTGGCCTCCCACGTCAGGTCGGGATCGTTCTTGCCGAAGTGACCGTAGTTGGTCGTCTTCGAGTAGATCGGCCGACGCAACTTCAGCTGATCGATAATTTCCGCCGGCTGGAAGTTGAAAACGCGGTTGATCGCGCGCGTGATCTTCGCGTCCGGCACCGTCGCGGTGCCGAAAGTTTCGACGTGCACGCTCACCGGATCGGGATGGCCGATCGCGTAAGCGAACTGCACCTCGCACTTCGCCGCGAGCTTCGCGGCCACCACGTTCTTGGCGACCCAGCGCGCCATGTACGCGGCGCTGCGATCGACCTTCGTTGGATCCTTGCCGGAAAAGGCGCCACCGCCATGACGGCCCATGCCGCCATAGCTGTCGACGATGATCTTGCGGCCGGTGAGCCCGGTGTCACCCTGCGGTCCGCCGACGACGAATCGGCCGGTCGGATTGATCAGGAATTCCGTGCCGGCGCTCAGCAACCGCGCCGGCAGCACCGCCCGAATCACTTCGTTGATGCAGAACTTTTCGATCTTGTCGTGCGTGGCGTCGGCCGCATGCTGCGTCGAGATGACGACGTTCGAAATGCCGACGGGCTTGCCGTCTTCGTAAATCACCGAGACCTGTGACTTGGCATCGGGCCGCAGCCACGGCGCGCCTCCGGCCTTGCGAATCTTGGTGAGCCGGCGGCCGAGCCGATGCGCGAACATGATCGGGGCCGGCATCAGCTCCGGCGTTTCGTTGCTGGCGTAACCGAACATCAGACCCTGATCGCCGGCACCCTGCTTCGACGTTTTTTTCCCTTTGACCTTGCGCGCGTCGACACCCTGCGCGATATCCGGCGATTGCTGCGTCAGCAACAGGTTCACGAAGACGCGGTCGGCGTGAAATACATCATCGTCATTGACGTAGCCAATCTCGCGGATGGCTTGCCGGGCGATCTGTTCGACGTCCAGCTTCGCTTTCGTCGTGATCTCGCCGCCGACGATGCAGACGTTGGATTTGACGTAGGTTTCGCAGGCGACGCGGCTCATCTTGTCCTGCGCGATGCAGGCGTCCAGGACCGCGTCGGAAATCGTGTCGGCAACCTTATCGGGATGCCCTTCTCCGACAGACTCCGAAGAGAAGATGTATCGATTACCCAAATTCAAACTCCCAGAAACAAAAAAGCCCGCGATTGGTCGCGGGCCATGCTCGCGACTTAGATAGTGGTGATACTTGCGCGGCCCATCAAGTCGGAGAAATCGCCGCGCAAACGACCCATCAGTATTGCTGCTTATCAGCTCGACTGTCAATCAAGCGAGCCACCGGCACCCGCATTCGCCAAAGCGAAATTCAACCCGGACGCGGTAGCTGCGGCGTCCCGCGCCCGCTACTTCTTGCGAGTCGCGATGTAGTTCAGCGCAAACTTCTCGAGCGGCTCACCGCGCAGCCCGATGGCCTTCGCCTCTTCGGTGGCTTTGTCGATGGTCCAGCCATCCTGCAGCACGCGCTTCACGAGCCACAAGGAGCCGACGCGGCTGGCCGACCCGCAATGGATATACGCCGGTTGATTGCTCTTGTCGGCGACGGCGGCGAGGAACGCGTCGACGACCGCGTCATCCGGCTGCTGCGCGTTGAAAGGAATGTGGATGTACTTCATGCCGAGCTCTTTCGTCCGCGCGGCATTCTGATCGATGTTGGCGTTGGCCTCGGTAGCCAGGCGCAGGTTGATGACCGACTTGAAGCCGTCCTTCGCGAGGCCCTCCAGCGCAGAGGTCTCGGTGGCGCCGCCGCACGCCACGACGGCGTCGACTTTACTGAAATTGACGATGCCCGGCCGTTCCTGCTTGGTGACCTGCGCGGCGGCAGGAATGGCGAGCGCGAGAACGACGAGTGTGGTGACAGATCGCATGACGGCCTCCCGGCCGATCATACGTAAAATCCGCCAGCAAGACACGCGTCGTCGCGGCTAATTCTTCTGAACCGTAACCGTCACGGGAGCCTGCATGCGAACCGTGATGGTCGTGCCGGCTGTCAGCGTCGCGGCGTTGCGATCGTTCGACATCGCCGCCGCTGTGCCGCCGGCAGCGCCCACCGCGCCGCCGATGGCCGCGCCCTTGCCTCCGCCGAGGATGGCGCCGAGAATCGCGCCGCCGATCGCGGCGCCGCCGACCTTCGCGGCGCTCTCGCCGGCGGGCGACTGCCCTTCACGCACCAACGCGTCGGTCTTCAGCGGCAGCTCAGTGCCGTCGGCCAGCACGAGCGTGTGGAAACGGACGGCAAGCCGCGCCTTGGCCTTCAGGCGCCCGCCGCGATCAACTTCCGTCACCGACCCGCGCACCGTCGATCCGGCCGGAATGGCGATGCGATCGGAGACGCGCACATCGCGCGTCACGCGCGCCTCAACGCGGTCCTCGACACGCGCCAGCTCGCTCGAGACCGTCCGCTCGATTTGAAGGCCAAGCACGGAGTCGGGCGGTACCGTGACGTCAACGAATTCAGGCGCGGGCGGCGCCGGCGGCGTCGCCGGTTCGGAATCGCGCGTGTACTCGGGCGACGACGGTTGGACGCTCGGCCGCGCTTCCCACATCGTCCCCGACGTGCTTGGCGCCGCGGCGGCGGCCGGCGACTCAGAGGGTTGCCCGGAGCGAGCGACGGTCTGCGTTGACGCCTGACCTTCACGATTGGAACGCGGCACGGCTGCGGGCGTCCGGCCATCGGCGCGGCGGTTCGGTGTGTTCACCACGCGCGACGCCGGCCGCGATTGCGGGGGTGCCTCCGACGGGCGTGCTGCCTCCGCCGGCTTGGTTGCGTCCGGCGCGATCAATCCTTCCGATTCCGTGACGGGCTTGGGCGCATCGGTTGGCGCCGACGGTGCGATAGGCGCTGGTTGTGACACCGGCATCGCCGCCGTATTTTGCCGGACCGCGAGGTAGGAGCCGCCGGCGGCCGCAGCCAGGCACCCCATCGACAACCCCGCAAAGACCAGCTTGTTGAATTCCATTGCGAATGAACCTCTGCCCGGACTTGAGCAAGTGCCATGCCGGGGGCGCAGCCGTCCGAGACGCGATTTTACGCCTGTTTCCGGCGAATCGCGCCCGGTCGTACGTCCTGTTCCGAGGAAGGTGTCCCCTCTACGAAGCCAGCACCTTGCGGCTGCCAAGCGCCGCCATCACGGCTCGATCGAACCGTTCCAGTGTCGCAGCGCGGTGACTGCTGGTGTGCAGCTTCAGGCACTCGGCCTCGAGCCGGACCTGGTCGCGCGATCGCCAGCGCGCAGCACGACGGCGCAGGTGCCAACCGTAGAGCGTTCGCGATACGCGTTCGCCGACCTGGGCGGGGCCCAATGACAGCAGCCGTTCGAACAACGGCCTGGCGCGCGCGCCGTCCGATCCGGGGGCCATCCTGAATTCGAAGTTTGGATAGAAGTCGTGTACGAAAGGGTTGGACTTCACAAATGCATCGAACACGGCTTCGCCCTTCACGGGGCGCAGGTGCACGATCTGATTCGCAGAAAACAGATCCTCAGGTTCGACACGAGTGGCACGCTCGGACACCACGTAATTGAGGCAAATGCGTCGCCGCCACCCGAGCAGCTTGGCGATCACCAGAATCGACACGGTGACCAGCCACACGCGGCGTGGCGCGGTGATCACAAACAGATCGAGATCGGCGCTGCCTTCAGCGTTCAGATGCGCAAGGCTGCCCGATACCGCAACCATCCGGACGAACGGCATGTTCGACGCCAGCGAGAGCAGCCGCCGATCATCATCGAGCAGGCCTCGGCTGACGGCTTCCCGGCGCCGTCGTGTATCGAGGAGATCGGCTCGGCCCGCCGGGAAAAACAGCCCGTCGCGATATTCGACGGTCTCGCGAAGCAGCTCGCTGTTGCGCCACCACACCGGGATGGTTTCGGCGGTCGTGCGAACGCCAATCAGGCTTGCATGCAACTGCGACAGCGTCAGCGGATAGTCGAACAGCGACGCGTAGATGACCGATCGCAGTACGGCGAGCTCTTCGTGCGGACGCGGCATCATCACAGCGGTTCGACTCGCGGGCTCACCGCGGGCCGCGACAGCACGCCGCTCCGCACGCTCAACGCATACAGGCACCCCGCAGTGACGACCACTTCCGTGAGAACCGTGCTGATCGCCGCGCCGACGAGCCCCTGCGACGGCACGAGCGCGAGGTTTGCCGCGATGTTCGCGACGAGGGCCGCCGCCGCGATGACGAGGTACGCGTATTGACCGTCCCAGCCGATCACCTGGTGAGTCAGCGCGTAGTTGAGAAAGAACAACGGCAACGCCAGGCAGAGGATCGCGAAGGCGGGTGACGCGTACGCGAACGCGTCGCCGTAGATCGCCGGCACCAGCCAGGACGCGCCTACCCCGCCCAGCAGCGCGAGCGCCACACCAACGCCAGTCAGCGCCGCGCCCACACGTTTGACCAGCATGGCGTCCGTCGATTGCACGAGTACCGGGAACAGCACCGCGAGCACCGCCGCCGGGAGCAACCGCAACGCTTCAACGAGGCGAAACACCGCGTGGTAACCGCCGACCGGCTGAACGCCATGCCAGTGCTCGATGAAATAGAGGTCGCAGCGGAAATACAACGCCGACAGCAGCACACCGGCGCCGAGCGGCAGCGCGTTGCGCACGAACGCCGCCGGCGTCAATCGATGCTGCGCAGCGCTGTGATCGACATCGCGCGCCGACATCTGGGTCGCAACGACCATCGCGACGACGGCCGCGACCAGCGCCGGAACCAGCAACGCGATCGCCAGGTAATCCAGCCGCCGCCAGAACCACAACACCACGAGCGCCCAGATCAGCGTTACGCCGCGTTGAACGATGACGATCAACGACTCGAGCTCGCTGCGCTGGACGCCGCGGAAATAATGCGCGACCGTCTCCAGCACGCCACCGGCGAGCTGCGCCAGCGCAATGACGATGAATTGCAGACGCCAGTGCGCAGGAACCAATGCCGGCGTCAGCAACGCGATCACGGTCGCGGCAAAAAACGCGAGGCCCGCGCGCAGCGCCACGACGTCGAGCAGCAGGCGGTAGCTGCGCGTGCGATCGCGCGCGACTTCCCGCGCCAGATGCATCGACAGACCGGCGTCGGTCGCCACGGCCAGCAGCCAGCCGGTGGCCATCGCGAACGCGAGGATGCCGAACGGATCGGCATTCAGTCGTCGTGCGGCGACGACGGTGATGACGAGCGTCACCGCCTTGCTGCCCGCGTCAGCCAATACCTTTACGGCGATTACGTCTCGCGAAAGCAGTTTCACGTTCGGAAAGCCATCAATCGCGGGCCCGCCGCGAATCGTGAGTTTACGACCAAGTAACCGCGGGAAATGCAGCGAATGTGCCGGTTCACTTCTTGCACTTTGGCCGCCACTCTTGGCTGACACCGTCGTTCTTCCCGCGCCGCGCGTGTCGCTGTCACGGCCGATCGCCGGCTCCCGCGTGCTCGCCGCGAGCGCGCTGCTGGCCATCGGCGCTGCTCCGTTCGAGCATGTCTTGTCCGGGTCGATCGCCGGGCTGACGGTCACGACATCGGAACTCGCGATCGGCGGTGCGTTGTTCGCCGCCGCCATCGCGGCGCTGCGGAGACCCTCGGCCGTCGAGTGGCGCACGCCGATCACCGCGCCGCTGGCTGCGGTGCTGATTGTCGCCGCCGCGGCCGCCGCGTTGGCGCCCGAGTATCGCGTGGAATCAATTCGTGTCGTCGCACGACTGTGCGTCGCCGCGACGCTGTTCGTGTTCGTTGCCAACATCGCGCGCGACACCACAGTTGCGGCGATGCTGACGGCGGTGATGCTCACGGCGGCCGCGGCCGTCGCCGTCGTCGCCGTACTCGAGCTCACGCAACACCCGGCCGTACTCGACGCGCTCAAGGCATTTCGCCCGGGCTTCCACGTCGTCGGCGGCCAGATGCGGGCGACGTCGACATTCGTCTATCCGACGATTGCGTCGATGTTTCTCGAGATCGCGTTCGCGCTCGGATTGGTCTGGATCGGCAGGAGCCGTCTCGCGATCGTGGCGTTGTCCGTCGTCGCCGCTGGAATCGTCGCCACGTTTACGAGAGCGGGGCTGATCACGATGGCGATGAGCCTGCTGATCTATGGCGCGATCGTCTACTGGCGGCGCGGCTGGCTGAGCGAGCATGTTCGGCTGATTGCGCTGGCCGCGATCGTCGCCGGACTGGTATTGCTGTCGCGGTCGCCGCAACTGCTCGTCGCGCGTATGAGCGCGGAGGGATCGCAGGAGTGGTACGGCGCCTCGTACCGGGTACCCCAGCGCTTGAGCCTTCGCGCTGACGCGTTCAGCGAGGTTCCCGTCGTGCTGACGAACCACGGGCGCCTGACCTGGCAATCGGCGTCCGCACCGCCGTTCGCACTGTCGTACCACTGGCTGACCGGCGACACCGAGGCGCTCGTGAGTTACGACGGGTTGCGGACTCCGTTCGTGGAACCAGTGGCCCCTGGAAAGCAGGTTTCAATGCAGGCACGGGTCCGCGCGCCGAACTATCCGGGCCGCTACGTCCTGGTCTGGGACGTTGTGCAAGAGCATCGAACGTGGTTGAGCCTCGAAGGCGTGTTGCCCGGTCGCACGATTGTCGATGTTGCGGGGCCCGCGGCCGGTGGCCCGCCGGTCACGTATGGGCGGATGCCCGGCTCCAACATGCGGATGCCGAGACGCGTGTTGTGGCAGACCGCTGCACGCATTGCCGGCGACCATCCCGTTCTCGGCATTGGTCCGGACAATTTTCGTCGCGTCTATGGGCGTGTGCTTGGTCTCGAGACGTGGGACACGCGGGTCCATGCCAACAACACCTATCTCGAAGTGCTGGTCGGGATGGGCAGCCTCGGTGCCCTGGCGATGGCGTGGCTGATCGTCGTCGCGGTGCGCGCAGTGCCGCGCATCCTGGCGTCTGCACGCGATGATCGTCTGGCCATTGCCGCTGCGGCGACGGCGGCGTGCGTGGCGATCGCGGCGCACGGCATGGTGGACTCGTTTGTCACTTTTACGCCGGCCTACGCCGCCTTTGCGGTGGCGGCCGGATTGCTGTTCGCACGTTCACGGAGCACCGCATGCGCATAGCGTTCGACGGCACGACGCTGACGCGCGGGCGCACCGGCGTCGGCTACTACACCGAACACCTGCTGCAGCACCTCGCCCAGGAGGTCGCGCAGACGGGCGACGAGCTGATCGTTGTCTCGAACAAGGCGATCGACACGCAATGCCCGTTACCAAGGCATGTGCGTGTGCACGAGGGGCATCGCTTTCCGGTTCGCATCGGCTGGATGCAGCTGTGCGCATCGACGGCGCTCGAATCGCTGCGGCCCGATGTCGCGCACTTCACGAACGGCATGATCCCGATGGGGTCGCCGTCGCCGACGGTGGTGACGGTGCACGACATGAGCCTGCGCTTGTATCCGCGCTGTCATCCGGTCAGGCGGCTGCTGTTGAACCGCCCACTGATGCGTCTGGCGATTCGCGACGCGTCGGCGATCGTCACGGTGTCGCACAGCGCACGGCGCGATCTGCTGCGCCTGCATGGCGTGGCCGCCGATCGCGTGTCTGTCGTGCATGAAGCGGCCAGCCCTGCGTTCAGGCCGATCGGTGATCGGCCGAAGCTCGCGGACATCCGCGCGCGTTACAGCCTGCCCGACCGATTCATCCTGTACGTCGGCACGATCGAGCCGCGGAAGAACCTGCTGCGATTGATGGCGGCCTTCGCTCAAGCGCGGCGGTCCGGCGTACCGCAACAACTGATTTGCGTCGGACCGTACGGTTGGTCGTCTCGCGATCTGTCCGGATGCATCGAGCGCCTTGGACTTCGCGATTCGGTGCGGTTTACCGGCTACGTGCCGTTCGAGGACCTGCCGGCGATCTACAACCTTGGCGACTTCTTCGTGTTCCCCTCGCTCTACGAGGGTTTTGGTTTGCCGGTCGTCGAAGCGATGGCCTCCGGCCTGCCCGTGCTGACGTCGAACACGTCCTCGCTCGGTGAGATCGCCGGCGATGCCGCGGAGACCGTCGACCCGACCAGCGTCGACGCGATCGCCGACGCGATCATCCGCCTTGCCGGGAGCGCGGAGCTGCGCCGCGAGCGCGCCGAACGCGGGTTGCAGCGTGCGCGATCGTTCTCGTGGGCGCAGACCGCCAGGCAGATGCTGGCCGTCTACCACCGCGCGGCAGGAGTCACGGTCGCCGATGCCGCGGCGGTCAGCGCCGACGCGCGGGATCATTCCGTCGCGGTCAAGTCGATGTCGCGGAGCGAAATGTCGTGAGGACGGCCCACCTGGCATTCGATCGCCTGGCGCCCACCTACGACCAGCTCGCCTCCGGCGATGCGTTCCAGCTGCAGCGTCAACAGACGCACGCCGCGTTTGGCCGGTGGATCCGTCCTGGCTCTCGCGTACTCGAGATCGGCTGCGGCACCGGGCGCGATACCGAGTATCTCGCCAGGCTTGGCGCGCGCGTGGTCGCCTGCGATCCATCCGAGGCGATGCTGACGCTCACGGCGCGTCGCGTCGCCAACGCCGGATATGCCGATCGCGTCACGATCTTTGCGTGCGACCTTCACGATCTGCCGAGGTTCCTCGACGCGCTCGATCACGACGAAGGCTTTGACGCCGTCGTGTCGAACTTCGGCCCGCTGAACTGCGCGCCGTCGCTCGAGCCGCTTGCGCAAATCGGCGGCCGTCATCTGCGTAGCGGCGGCGCGATGGCGATCGGGCTGATCGGCCGCTTCTGCCTCTGGGAAATGCTGTATTTCACACTGCGCGGCGATCGCCGCCGCGCGTCCCGGCGCCGGGTTGCGACCGCGGCGCTGCCGGTCGCCGGCCTCGAGGTCGACACCTACTACTATCGCACCAGGGATATCGCCGCCGCGCTGGGAACCGGGTTCGTCCATGACGCCACGATCGGGATTGGCGTGATGGTGCCGCCGCCCTATCTCGAATCACGATGGCAACAAGTGCCGGCGGGTCTGCGCCGGGCCGCGGCCGCCATCGATCGCATTGCCGCAGGCTGGCCGGTGGTCAACAGGCTCGGCGACCACACGCTGACGCGCTGGGTGAAACGACGGAACGCCAATGCCTGACGTGCTGCTCGGCCAGGCGTATTACCTGCGTTTCGATCCGAAACTGCATCAGGCGCAACAGCCGTATGCGCCGCTCGGCACCTTGTACGCCGCCGCGTTTCTCCGGCAGCGCGGACACCGTGTCGCGCTGTTCGATGCGATGCTCGCACGGTCCGTCGCCGACTGGACCACCGCGCTGCAACACCATCAGCCGCGCCTCGCCGCCATTTACGAGGACAGCTTCAATTACCTGAGCAAGATGTGTCTGCTGCGGATGCGGGAGGCTGCGTTCGAGATGATCGATCGCGCTCGCGCGGTTCGCGTCCCGGTCGTGGTGTCGGGCTCGGATGCCACCGACCATCCCGAGCTCTACCTGCGACGCGGCGCCGCGGCCGTGATTCTCGGCGAAGGCGAGCTCACGCTCGCCGAGCTCGCCGAACGTTTACTCGCCGGCAGCACCATCGACGCGGTGCCAGGCATCGCTTATCTCGACGATACGTGTGCGCTGCACAGGACCGCGCCGCGGCCTTTCATCAAGTCCCTCGACGAACTGCCATTCCCGGCGTGGGACCTCGTCGACACCAACCGCTATCGCGAGATCTGGCACGCGCGTCACGGCTATTACTCGATGAACATCGCGACGACGCGCGGCTGTCCTTATCACTGCAACTGGTGTGCGAAGCCGATTTACGGCCAGCGCTATGCCATGCGTGCAGCCAAGGCCGTCGTCGAGGAGATCGCGTGGCTGAAGCATCACTTCGCGCCGGATCACTTGTGGATCGTCGACGACGTCTTTGGTTTGAAACCAGGGTGGGTCGAGGAATTCGCGGCGCTGCTCAACGAACAAGGCGCGCAGATACCGTTTCGATGTTTGATGCGCGCCGACCAGGTCACGCCGGCGGTGGCGCGCGCACTGGCGTCCGCCGGTTGCCGCATGCTGTGGATGGGCGCCGAATCCGGTTCGCAAAAGGTGCTCGATGCGATGGAGAAGGGGCTGCGCGTCGACGACATCCGCGCCGCGAATCGAGCATTGCAGGCACACGGCATCAACGTCGGCGTGTTCCTGCAATTTGGCTACCCGGGGGAAACCTGGGAGGACATCGAAGCCACGCTGCAACTGGCGCGTGAGCTGAAGCCGGCCGACATCGGTGTGTCGGTGTCGTACCCGCTGCCGGGCACCGGATTCTACGAGCGGGTCCGCCAGGAACTCGGCGTCAAGCAGAACTGGATCGATTCCAGCGATCTGTCGACGATGTACAAGGCAACCTACGCGCCGGCGGTCTACCGTCGTGTGCATGGACTCGTGCACCACGAGTTTCGTGCCCGCAAGTCCGCGGATGCGCTGAGCGCGATGTTGCGGGCGCCGTGGCAGCTCCGGCCGGTGCACGCCCGTCGCGCGGCATCATGGTTCTACAACCGGGCAGCGCTGGCCCTGATGCGACGGCACGTGTCGCAACTCCGGATCGAATCATCATGCTGACGCCTCGCGCACGGCCCTCGTTGCCGACGGCCCGCCCGCGCGTCGTGCTCTACAACCCGCGAGCGGTGTTTTTCACGATGCCGCTGGCTTTGGTGGCGCTCGCGTCGGCATTGAATCGCCGCGAGATTGACGTCGTCATCATCGACGGCCGGCTCGAAGCCGATCCAGTCCGAGCGGTGGTCGAGGCCTCGCGCGGCGCATTGTGCGTCGGCATCACCGTCCTGACCGGCGCGCCGATCCACGATGCGCTCGCTGTCTCACGCGCGGTGAAGGCGGCACAGCCGTCGTGCCCGGTGATCTGGGGAGGCTGGCACCCGTCGCTGTTCGCCGGCGAGTGTCTCGAAGAGCCGTCGGTGGATGTTGTCGTCAAGGGCCAGGGTGAAGCCGCGTTCCGCGGCATCGTCGAGCAATTGATCAACGGCGAATCGCCGGCATCGGTGGTCTCGATGCCGTTGCGCGATCTCAACGAATTCCCCGCGCATGACTACTCGCTGATCGCGGTCGACCGTTACTTTGCCCTGAAAGGCACGCGCCAGGTCGACTTCATCTCGTCGCAGGGATGCCGCTTCCGGTGCGCGTTCTGCGCGGATCCCGCCGTCTACGAACGCGGCTGGACGGGATTGCGCCCCGAGCGCGTTGTAGACGAAATCAGTGCTCTGCATCACACCTACCGCATGCAGGACGTCGCCTTCCAGGACGAGACCTTCTTTACGCATGCCGCCAGGGTCGACGCGCTCGCCGAGCGGCTGATACAGAAGCGCATCCCGATCACCTGGACGGCGACGTTGCGGGCGGATCAAGCGTGCCGGCTCGGCGAGGAGCTGTTCGCGAAAGTTGTACGATCGGGCCTCCGCCGTGTGATGGTCGGCGTCGAATCAGGCTCCCAGGCGACGCTCGATCGCCTTCACAAGGACATGAAGCTCGAGCAGGTGACCAAGACCGCAGAGTTGTGCGCACGCCACGGAGTCGGCGCAATCTTCAACTTCATCGTCGGCTTTCCCGGCGAGTCAGAGCACAGCATGAAGGCGACGATGGCGCTGGCAAAGGATCTGCGTCGTTGGAACGCGGACTTCGAGACCCCGATCTTTTATTACCGGCCCTACCCGGGGAACCCGATGGCGGAGGTATCCGCCGCTAATGGCTATCAGTTTCCGCGCGGCCTGGAACAATGGGCGGACTTCGACTACGTCGGCGGCCGCGGTCCCTGGTTGACCGCCGAGCAATGGCGCACAGTCGAGCGATTCAAGTTCTATTCGCGCCATGCGTGGAAGCCGGGGGCGTGGCGGTGGCCGCTGCGCGTGACGTCGCGGTGGCGTTGCCGGCATGACCGATACGAGCTGCCGGTCGAGAAGCTGATCGCCGACTTCGTACGTCCGCCGCAGCAGGTGTCGTGATGGACGTGCTGCTCGCGCACGGCTACTTCCTGTCGCTCGATGCGGCCGAACAGCGCATCATGCGGCCACATCCGCCGCTCGGACTCCTGTATCTGTCGTCGCATCTGAAGTCGAAGCACATCCGCGCCGGCATCTTCGACGCAACCTTCCGCACGATCGAAGACTTCGCGGCCACGCTGGACCTCGAGCGGCCGCCCGTCGTTGGGATTGCCGTCAACCTGATGACGAAGCGTGCCGCGCTGAAGATGATCGCGCTGGCAAAGCAGAGCGGCGCGCGCGTCGTGATCGGCGGGCCCGATCCCCCGCATCACGCCGAAGCGTATCTTTCCGCGGGGGCGGACGTCGTCGTGATCGGCGAAGGCGAGCGAACGCTCGAAGCGCTGATCCCGATGCTTCGAGCAGAAACACCGGATCTGTCTTCGGTCGACGGCATTGCGTTCACGGCGGAGGACGGCTCGGTCGTGCGAACGCGGCCGCGGGCGTTGATTGCGGATCTGGACGCCCAGCCGCATCCGGATCGAGACGCCATCGACATGACGGCGTATTTGAATGCATGGCGCGGCCGTCACGGCGTTGGAACGGTGTCCCTGATCACCGCGCGCGGCTGTCCGTACACCTGCACCTGGTGCAGCCGTTCGGTGTTCGGCGCGACGCACCGGCGGCGATCGGTCGGCAATGTCGCCGACGAAGTCGAGAGCATCGTCGATCGATATCAACCGGAGCGGCTCTGGTACGCGGACGACGTGTTTGGCATCCACCGGACGTGGACGATCGACTATGCGCGGGAACTCGAGAGGCGTCGCATCAGACGGCCGTTCGAATGCATTTCGCGCGCTGAGCGAATCGACGACGACGTTGCGGCGGCGCTGGCAAGCCTCGGATGTTTTCGCGTCTGGATCGGTTCCGAGAGCGGCTCGCAGCGCGTTCTCGACGCCATGCAGCGGCGGGTGTCAGTGGAGCAAGTGCACGAAAGCGCGATGCGGCTGCGCCGCCACGGCATCGAAGTCGGCATGTTCATCATGCTTGGCTATGACGGCGAACAGCTCGAAGATCTGCGGGCGACCGTCGATCATCTCAAGCGCACGGCTCCGGATGTGTTTCTGACAACGGTGTCGTATCCCATCAAGGGGACGCCGTACTACGACCAGGTGGCGGCCAGGCTCGCCCCGCAGGAGTGGCGCGAAGGCAGCGATCGTGATCTTGTCGTGCGCGGCCGACCTGTGAAGACGTATTACGATTTTGCGCGCCGATGGATGACCGCCGAGGTCGCGCGCCATGAACATTGGCGGCGGCGGCGATATGGAAGCGCTGTTCGCGCCGCATTCTCGGCGATCGTCGGGCGCATCGGAATGACCCTCACCGCCGGCAGCCACGAATCGGTGAGGCCGTCATGAGCCTGTTACAGCGCGCCATTCTCGGCCGCCGCGTCGGCCGCCTGGTGCTGGAGCAGCTGAACGACTTTGACCTCGTGATCCTGCCGGACGTCTTCAATCCGGCCGTCTTCAGAACGACACCCCTGCTGCTCGAATCGGTCGTCGCGCACGTCGGCGGTGATCGTCGCGTGCTCGACGTTGGCACCGGCAGCGGCGCGCTGGCCATTCAAGCCGCGGCCTGCGGCGCCCGCGTGACGGCCGTCGATATCAATCCGGAGGCTATCCGTTGCGCGCGCATCAACGCCACGCTCAATCGCGTCGACGATCGCGTCGATCTCCGCGAAGGTGATCTGTTCGAGCCGCTAGGCGGCGAAATGTTCGATGTGGTGGTCTGTAACCCTCCGTTTTTTCAGGGCACGCCAGGCAGCGCTCTCGACGCCGCGTGGCGAAGCCGCGATTTTCTTGCGCGGTTCTGCGGCGGCCTCGAGTCCGTAGTGGCCCCGGGCGGTTGTGCACTCGTGGTGTTTTCGAATCATGCCGATGAGCGTGGCCTCCTCGCGAGGCTGGCCAGCTGGCGTGTGGCCGTCGATCGGTCGCGAGCGCTGCGCAACGAAACCATCACCGTTTACCGCATTCTGCGCCGGGAGCGGTGATGTCTTCACCACCGCTCGTGTTGCTGATCAACCCCCGTATGTGCACGCCACGACGCGTGCGATTGCCGTTATCACTGCTGACGCTGGCGGCGAAGCTTCAAGGGCGGTATCGATACCAGGTTGTCGACGGCAATGTCGCCGACGTGAATGCTTCGATCGGTGCGACACTGGGCGATTCGGCGCTGGCCATGGCGGCGGTCTCCGTGATGCCCGGGCCGCAGGTGCCGCCGGCGATAGAAGTCAGCCGCACCATCCGCGCGGTCCGCCCCGACGTTCCGGTGGTGTGGGGCGGCTATTTCCCAACGCTCTATCCAGACGCCGCGATCAACGCGCCCTACGTCGATGCGGTAGTTCGCGGACCCGGCGAAGACACTCTGCTCGAGTTGCTCGAGCATTGGCCGTCGGCTGCACACATCAACGGCGTCACGTGGCGCGACGGGAACCGCATCGTTCACAACGCCGAACGCGCGCTTGCGTCGCCAACCGCTCTGCCGCCGCTGCCGTACGACGCGCTTCCCGACCTCGAGCCGTATTTGCGGCCAACCTTTCTTGGCCGCAGAACCGCCGTGCACCAGGCGGCAATTGGCTGCCGGTACCGTTGCCGCTTCTGCGGCGTCGTCTCGATGTTCAACGGCCAGACGCGTCTGCAACATGCCGACCGCGTGATCCGCGACCTGGCGCACCTGCAGCACCATTGCGGTGCTGACAGCGTGCAGTTTTACGATCACAACTTCTTCGATCGACAGCAGACGAGCGAGGAGACCCTGGAGGCACTTGCGCAGGTGCGCTTGCCGTGGTGGTGCTACGCGCGCGCGGATGCGCTGGCCGCGTTCACACCTCGCATGTGGTCACTCGCGCGGGAGAGCCGGATGCGGATGGCCTACATCGGCGCCGAAACCGGCAGCAACGAGGCACTACGGAGAATGCAGAAGGGCGGCCGTGTGGAAACGACGCTGGAAGTGGCGGCCAGGCTGCGCGAGAACGGCATCACACCGGAGTTCTCGTTCGTGCTGGGCGGCCCCGACGATCCTGAAGCCGATACCGAGGCGACCTTCGAGTTCATCCGTCGGCTCAAGCGCGCGCACCCCGCCTGCGAGGTGGTTCTCTATTTCTATAGTCCCACTCCGCAACGCGACCCGCGGTCGGCCGCGCGCGACGGCGCCGCGAGTCTCCCGCGCCTGGAGCGGTATGGCCCTGCCGGTCCGGCGCTGCCGACAACGCCCGAGGAATGGAGCGAGCCGCGGTGGGTGCGATGGGTATGTCATCAAGATGCACCGTGGCTGACGCCGCGTCTTCGGCAGCGCGTGCGGGACTTTGCGCGTGTGCTCGAGTGCCGGTTTCCAACCGTTCAGGATCACCACACGCCCGGCTGGCAAAAGAGCGTATTACGCGAGATGGCGCGATGGCGATGGGCGACCAGAACCTATGCGCGGCCGCTCGAGCTGGCGCTCGCTCGTAAGGGCATTGCGCTGCGCCAGCCGCAGGTTGAGAGTTTGTGAGGGCCATGGGCGCCAGTCCAGGTGAAATCGTCCGACGTGCTCGCGGGCGTATCAGCGGACGGCTCGAGAGCCTGCCGATTCTTGCGCTCAGCGTCCACAGCGCCTGCAACTGCCGCTGCGTGATGTGCGATATCTGGAAAGCCAATGCCGACAAGCGCGAAATTTCCGCGGCGGACCTCGATCGGCACGTCGAGTCGATCCGCGCGTTGCGCGTCCAGCGCGTCATGCTCACCGGTGGCGAGCCGCTGTTGCATCGCAATTTATGGGCGCTCTGTGCGCGGCTCCGCGAGTTGCGGATTCGCATCACTCTGGTGACGACAGGGCTGTTGATCGCGCAGCACGCGGCCGATATCGCGGCGGCCGTCGACACGGTGGTGATTTCGCTCGACGGGGACCGCGACGTGCATGATGCGCTGCGCGCCGTCAAAGGCGGATTCGATCGAATCACCGCCGGCGTGACGGCGCTGCGCGCAACGCAGCCAACCCCGCGCCTGATCGCCCGCTCTGTCGTCCAATGCGGCAATTACCAGTCACTGGCCGACACCATCGCAGCGGCCCATCGCGTCGGCTTCGACGAGATCTCCTTCCTGGCCGCCGACGTCACGTCGCCGGCCTTCAATCGCCCGACGCCATGGCCGGCCGATCGTGTCGCACAGATCGCGGTCCGCGATTACGCGGCCCTATCGTCCGCGATCGATCACGCGGTCACCACACTCCCGGATCTCTTCGACAACGGCTTCGTCGTGGGAGGGCGGCCGGCGCTCGATCGCGTTCGCAAGTATTACGAAGCGCTGGCAGGCGCCGGTGACTTCCCCGACGTGCAGTGCAACGCCCCGTGGGTGTCGGCCGTCCTCGAGCCTGACGGCGCTGTGAGGCCGTGTTTCTTCCAACCTGCCTACGGCTCCGCCGCTGAGGGGCTGATGAACGCCGTGAATTCGCCGTCGGCGATCGCGTTCCGGCGCGCCCTCGACGTCATGTCGAATGCGACATGCGAGCGCTGCGTATGCAGTCTGCACTTGCCGCTCACGAAATCGGTCTAGACCAGACTCCGATACAAACGATCAAACTGCGCCGCCGACCACTCGACATCGTGCGCGAGCGAAAAGCTCCGCGCGAGCCCGGCAATCGACTGCCGCCGCCCGGTGTCGACGCATAAAAGAACGATCGCGGCCGCCAGCGACCCCGGAGTCGCGTCCCGAATCGCTAGCGCCTGCACCGGCGCCCAGTCGGCGACATAACCGGCCATCGTCCCGACTGCCGGCACACCGTGCGCCGCAGCCTCGAGCACCGCCACACCGGCAGCCTCGTGGAGTGACGATTGGACGTAGAGATCAGACGCCGACAGGATGTCGTGCACGCGTGACTGCGGCAAGAAGCCGTGGAAGGTGACGTGCTCGGCAATGCCGACTCTCGCGGCGTGCCTCTGCAGGGCGCCGCCAAGCATGTCGTCACCAATCAGATCGAGCCTGGCGTCGACCGATTCCCGGACGATCCGGAATGCGTCGAGCAGCAGGCGCTGATTCTTGACGCGGCTGAGAGTGGCGACCTGCACAAGTCGGTAGCCGTCCTGCAATCGGGGCGATCGCGCTTTGACTGCCGCCGGCGTCACGGATGTCAACGGTATGACGGTGGCCTGGATGTTACGCGCCCGCGCCAGATTGGACATGAACTGCGTACAAACGTGAACGCGCGTCGCGAGTGCGCACGCTTCATTCACCGCCTGCCGTCCCGTCGATGTTCGCTGTGAACCGTAGTCAATGGCGGGCAGCGAGACGAATTCGCCGCTGTCGCAGGTGACGACGCTTGGCACACCGAGCCGATGAGCCGCGCGAGCGGCAAGCTGTCCAGCGGGATCCGCGTGAAATCCGTGTATGAGATCGAATGGCCCCGTCGCCTCGAATGCGGCGGCCAGCGCTCTATCCTGCGCCCGCCGAGTCATCCCCGGCAGCCCGGACGGTCGACCAAGATCGTGAACGGTGAAACCGCGCAATTGGTAGGTCTGCGGCGTATGCAGATGCCGGAGCGCGAAGGCGTGAACGTCATGCGATCGCGACAGCGCTTCGAACAAGGCCAGCCACGATGGCACGACTTGAACCTCGCCGCTCGGGTGCAGCCCGCCGGGCACGACCATTGCGAGTTTCATGGTTGTTGGCCGTAAATGATAGTGGTCCGGCGATGGTGGTTGGGGGTTTGTGGTCGGCCGCTGGCTGTCTGTTGGATGAGAATGCGACTCACGCAACCACGATCCACTAACCGCCAACCAACGATTGGTATTCGGCGATGGTGCGCGCAGCGAGTGCGGGCCAGCTGAGGTCGCGATCGAATCGAGCCTTGGTCGCCGCGCGTTGCGTAGCAAGATTGCCGTGGCAGACGTCGACCAGTGCGCGCGCAAAGGCGTCCGCGTCGCCCGCCGGCCACCGCTGTCCGCAGTCGCCCGCGATGGCGCGAAACGGCGGAATCGCTGTCACCACCGGGACAACGCCGGACGCCATTGCCTCGATCAGCGCATAACCGCTGCCTTCGGAGTGACTGCCGCTGACGAAGACGTCCGCGGCTCCGTAGTAATTCGGCATCTCGTCCCGCGGCACTCGCCCGACGACCACGACGGCGCGTTGCAGCAACTCGGAGGCTGCAATCCGCTGTTCGACGACCGGCAGCAGCGTATCGTCGCCGAACACCATCACGACGCGCGCGTCGGGTAATTGCGGCAACGCGTGTTCGAGCCCCGCGAGCACCGTCAACGGATCTTTATTGGTAGTCAGGCGACCGACCCACAGGATGACTGGTTCGGCGTCGACCGATAGCGCACTGCGCGCGCGCGTACGATTCACTGTTCGCAATGTAGTGCTGGCCTCGACGATTTCGAGAACCCGCTGGTCACCAAGGACGCCGGCTTCGCGCCACGGTTGCGCCTGCTCCGCGGCTGTGAACGACACGGCGCTGGCCGCCATCAGGCCGCCCTTCCAGCCGCGGCGCTGCCACATGCCCACCAGACCCGATCCGCGAACCGGAAACTCACCGCCGTGATGCTGCACGACGATCGGCGTGCGCGCGCCAATCGCTCTGCGGACCGCCGCGACGAGTTGCGGAAAGATCAGCCCATTGATGTGGACGACGTCAGCAGGATGACTGGCGATCGCGCCGACGAATGCCGGCGGCGCCGCCGTCGTCGAAAGCCACGGTGGCTCCCGGTCGGCCGTGAACTGATACGACACACCATCTCGCTCGATCCTCGCCGTAGTGTGGAACCGCTGAACGACCGCCACCGACGCACCCGCGGCAGTAAGCGCGCTGCTCCATTCGGTCAACGTGTGGTAGGCGTCGAGTAGCGCCGCCGCCGTCTTGAGCGAACCGTCATAGGCCGCGTTCGCGACTACAATGCGCATTCACTTGCGCGCGATGGCTCGCATGCCGCCGAGCGAAAACTCGACGATGTGATCGACCGCGGCTGCGAGATCGCGCATCGCCGGTCCGAACGATTTTTCGATCGCTGCCGGCAGCGTCCGCACCGCCATCAGGCACTGCGTCTGGAGGCTCGCGACGCACCGAGTCACCCGGTGGTCGGATGGCGGCAGCTCCATCAACGCGCCGACGACGCCGCTCAGATATTCCAGACGCGGCTTGTAGACATGAATCATCACCAGCTCGAGTGCTTCCGTCGGACTTTCCATTTCGCGGGCCATCAACTTGTGGATCCAGACCGTGGGTCCGCTGCCCGTCAACCGCGCCACAAACACGCGTACGAAGCTGCGAATCTGCTCCTCGGGTGACAGACCTTCGCCGGCTCGCTGCGTCAATTCGTTCGTTTCCTGCATTGACTGGATCGCGAATGTGACGACGGCACGATACAGTCCGGCCTTGTCGCCGAAATGGTAGTTGACGGCCGCGACGTTCGCGTCAGAAGCCTTGCAGATCTCGCGCACCGTGACATTGTCGAACCCGCGTTCGGCGAACAGCACGGCTGCGGCATCGATGAGTCGCTGGCGGGTGTCGGAGGACGCCGGATTGGTCTTAGGTCGCCTGGCAGCGACCACTGTTGAGGTGTTGGACTCGAGGCTCATATCGGCACCGAAGAAACAAACGTATAAAACAAATGTTTAAACGGTGTCAATGACCTCGCGTGGCAGGGCGGAGAGGTAATCTGTCAATTCTCCAGTGCCGCCCATCACCTCGATCATCGAGCCGTCAGCCGATGCGCGCCTTGCCGCCGCTCGAACCCTGACGCTCGCGCTCGAGCCCCCGGCTTTGATCGTGGCGTCGACGCGCTCGGCCGCCGACGAATTTGCGTTGAGCCTGGCAGCAGTCCGTGGCGCGACGTTCGGGATCACGCGCGCCAGCCTCGCAGAGGTGGTCGTCGGGATTGCCATTCCCGCGCTCTCTCGCAACGGGTTGACGCCGAGCGCACCGTTGAGCGACGAGGCGGTTTCGGCCCGCGTCGCCGACCACCTGCTGACGAAGAACGGCCTCAAGTACTTCGCCCCGGTCGCCGGCCTTCCTGGATTTCCGCGAGCACTCAGCCGCACGCTCAGCGAGTTGCGGATGGCAGGAGTTGCCCCGTCACGATTGTCTGGACACGACGCGAACGACGACCTTTCGGCTTTGCTCGCACATGCGATCGACGAGCGGCACAAATCCGGCGCCGTGGACTACGCGACGATGCTCGCGACCGCGACAGAGGAGCTGACCCAGCGGCCGGACGCTTTCGCAGATCGACACCTGGTCCTTCTCGACGTGCCTGTTACTTCGAAGGCTGAAGCCGCGTTCATCCAGGCGCTGATCGCCGGTGCCCGCAGCGCGATCGTCACCGCAGCCGAAGGCGACCGGCGCACGATCGCCGAGTTGAACCTCGCGCCGGACACCGCAGCGGCCTCGCCAGGGCCGGCCGGCGACGGGTCGGCCTTGCGCCGGCTGCAAAAATTCCTTTTCACCGAGCATCCTCCACCCGCCGGCGCGATCGACTCGTCCGTCGAACTGTTTTCCGCTCCCGGAGAAGGCCGGGAAGCGATCGAGATCGTCCGGCGCGTGATGCGTGAAGCATCGCGTGGCGTGCCCTTCGATCAGATGGCGGTGCTGCTGCGCGCGCCGCAGACGTATCTCGGTGTGCTGGAACATGCATTGGAGCGCGCCGGTGTGCCCGCATGGTTTCATCGCGGCACGCGTCGTCCCGACGCCGCCGGCCGGGCGTTGCTCGCGTTGCTGGCGTGCGCAGACGACGACCTCTCTGCCCGTCGATTCGCGGAGTACATCTCGCTTGGCCAGGTGCCGCTGAGCGAAGCCGGCAACGCCGATTTATGGTCGCCGCCGGCAGACGAGGTGATCGAAGCAGTGTTGCCGTTGGCCGAGCGCGCCGCCGACGTCCAGCCGGAAGAAGAAGCGGCCGAGCAGGCCCGTCGTGGTGAATCCGATCGTGACCTCGCCGGCACGCTTCGGGCGCCGTGGCGATGGGAAGATCTGATCGTCGAGGCGGCCGTGATCGGCCGCCTGGATCGATGGCAGCGCCGCCTCAAAGGTCTCGAGCACGAGTACGATCGCCGGTTGCGCGAGGCGGCGTCGGAGGATCCGGACGCCTCGAGGGTGCGCGCGCTGCGTCGCGATCGCGAACAGCTTCGCGCCTTGCGCGGGTTTGCCGAGCCGATCCTTTCCGAGATGGCCGAGTGGCCTCGCCACCAGTTGTGGGGTGACTGGTTGAAGGCGCTCGAACAACTCGCGCCGCGGGTGATCGCGAAGCCCGAGCGCGTTCTGCGAGTGTTGAGAGAGCTGACGCCGCTTGCGGCAATCGGCCCCGTCACGCTGCGCGAAGTTCGCGATGTGTTGACACCGCGACTGTCGACCCTGACGCATGAGCCGCCGCGCCGGCGGCAGGGACGGGTGTTCATCGGCACACCCGGCGCGGCGCGCGGCCGCTCGTTTCGAGTTGTGTTCGTGCCGGGACTCGCGGAGCGGATGTTCCCACAACGGATTCGCGAGGACGCGCTCCTGCCGGATCGGCGCCGTGAGCCAATCGATCCGACGCTGGCGACACAACCGCGTCGCGCCGCTGACGAACGACTGCAATTGACGCTTGCGGTAGGCGCCGCGTCCGAGCGGCTCTACGTCTCGTTTCCGCGGGTCGAGCTGAACGAATCGCGCCAGCGCGTCCCGTCGTTTTACGTGCTCGACATTGCCCGCGCGATCGAGGGCCGCATCCCGCCCGCGTCGCTGCTGGCCGCCCGTGCGTCGGAGACTGGCGGCGCCACGCTGGCGTGGCCGGCACCACGCGACGCCGACACCGCGATCGACGATTTCGAGCACGATTTGGCGACGATGGCGGCCCTGCTTCGCAACACCAGCGACAGTGTCAAGGGCCGCGCGCGTTATTTGTACGAGCTGAGTCCCGAGTTGCAGCGGTCGCTGTCTTCGCGCTGGCTGCGCTGGCACCGCAAGCAATGGGACCCCGCTGACGGCATCATCCGCACGACCGAGACGACGCGCGCCGCCCTCGCCGCTCAGCGCCTGGGCGCGCGTCCGTACTCCTTGACCGCGCTGCAGCGATACTCGGCGTGTCCATACCAATTTCTGATGGCCGCTGTCTATCGGCTGGCGCCGCTCGAAGCGCCGGCGCCTTTGCAAAAGATGGATCCGCTGACGCGCGGTGATTTGTTCCATCAGATGCAGGCGGGAGCGCTGCGACGCTTACAAAACGACGGGCTGTTGCCGCTCTCCGCAGAGCGCCTCGCGGATGCGCAACAGCGTCTCACGGACGCGATTCGCGACGTCCACGATCGCGAGTACGACCGCCTCAACCCGGCGATCGAACGCGTCTGGCAGGACGAAATCGCCGCGATGACACAGGACTTGCGCATGTGGCTCGAGAAGCTCGCCGAAGAAGGGGTCGAGTGGACGCCGGAGCGTTTCGAGTTTGCGTTCGGCCTCAGCGAGTTGGAAGGTCGAGACGAACACAGCACGCCGGAGCCGGCGCTGGTTGACGGCCGCTTCCGGCTGCGTGGCTCGATCGACATGATCGAGCGTCATCGCAAGACCGGTTTTCTGCGGGTCACCGATCACAAGACCGGCAAGAACCGCACGCAGCAGGGTCGCACGGTGGTCGACGGCGGCCGCGTGCTTCAGCCGGTCGTCTACGGGCTCGCCTTGAAAGCGCTGTTCCCTTCGGAAACGGTGTTCTCCGGCCGCCTGTTTTACTGCACCAGCGCGGGTGGCTTCTATCCTTATGAAATTCCGTTGATGGGCGAAGCGCCGAAGCGCGGTGTCGAAGTGCTTGAAATCATCGATCGCGCGATCGCGCACGGTGCGCTGGCGGCGCGGCCGGCCGCCAGAACCTGCGAGTGGTGCGACTATCAGGTGGTCTGCGGCGGCCAGGAAGAACGCCGCACCCGCCGCAAGGACGCGAAGCTGTTCAGCGATCTCGACACCATGAGGGAGATGCCGTGACGCCGGCCCCGTTGCGGCGTCCCCGGCAGGAGAACCGCGAACTGATCGCGGAGGCGCTGGATCGCACCCTAATCGTCGAAGCAGCCGCCGGCACCGGCAAGACCACCGAACTGGTGGGCCGGATCGTTGCGCTGATCGAACACCGCCGCGCGACGATCGGACAGATCGTGGCCGTGACCTTCAGCGAGAAAGCGGCTGGTGAATTAAAACTGCGGCTTCGCGAAGAACTGGAACGCGCGCGATCGCGGCGCGCGGACGATCCGGAAGCCGGGCGCCTGCTCGACGCCGCCGTCCACGATTTCGAGGAAGCGCATATCAGCACGATCCACACGTTCTGCGCCGATCTCCTGCGCGAGCGGCCGGTCGAGGCTCATGTCGATCCGGCGTTTACCGTGCTGACGGATACGCAGGCGGACCGTCTGTTCGACGAGGTGTTTACGGCGTGGCTGCAGGATCAGCTGGCGAAACCTCAGGAAGGCGTGCGGCGTTCGCTGCGCAGGCCGGTGAAGTGGCGCTTCGACGACGACAACGACGACGGACCGATCGAGCGGCTGCGAACCGCGGCGCGCGGGCTTCGCGAGTGGCGCGATCACGACGCTCCCTGGAGGCGGCCGGCGTACGACCGCCAGTCGATGATTCGCGCGCTCGCGGCGCAGCTCAAGGCCTTTGCCGACCTCGTCTCGAAGCCGATCAAACGTGACGACAAGTTCGCGGCGTCGACGGCCGCAGCACGCGTTGCCAGCCTCGATCTCGAGCGTCAAAAGCGCATGGTCGGCGACATGGTGCCCGACGGCGTGTGGGATGGCTGGGAAGCGGCGCTGATTGGGCTCGCCGAGAATCGCGACTTCGCGCATCCGAGGAAGGGCACCGGCGGGGCGTTCGCGATTGGCGTTACGCGCGAGGATGCGATCGCCGCGCACGGCGCGTTGCTGCAGGCACTGCGCGATTTTCGCGATCTCGCAGACGCCGATCTGGCCGCGCTGCTGCACGAGGAGATGCGCGCGTGCCTGGCGCGTTACGAGGAACGCAAGCACGAGGCGGGCGCGCTGGATTTTCTCGATCTGTTGATCAAGGCGCGTAATCTCGTTTGCGATAACGCGGATGTGTGCCGCGAATTTCGCGAGCGCTTCCGCGTCATCCTGGTCGACGAGTTTCAGGACACCGATCCGCTACAGGCCGAATTGCTGTTGTGCCTCGCCGGAAAGGGCGACGGCACGCTGCGCCCCGGTGCCCTCTTCATCGTCGGCGACCCGAAACAATCGATCTACCGGTTCCGCCGGGCCGACGTCGGCGCGTATCGGCGCATTGCCGATCGGCTAGGCGCTGACGGCGCCTCGGCGGTGACGCTGCAGACATCATTTCGGAGCGTCCCCGAGATACAGCATTTCGTGAACGCCGCGTTTCAGGATGAGATGAACGGCGATCTCGAGTCGCTGCAGGCCGAGTACGTGCCGCTGTTGCCACACCGCGGCGATGTGCCCGAGCAGCCGGCGATCGTCGCGCTGCCGATTGCGTATCCGTACGGCAAGAGCGTCTACGGCCCGCCACAAGTCACCCAGACTGCATTGAACGAAGCGCAACCGACCGCGATTGGCGCGTTCGTGGCCTGGTTGCTGTCGCCGGAGTGCACGTGGACGGTTGCTGAGGGCGCGACTCGCCGAAAGATTGTCGCGAGTGACGTGTGCCTGCTGTTCCGCCGGTTCCTGCATTTCGGGAAGGACATTACGCGCGACTACGTCGAATCGCTGGAAGCGCGCGGCATCCCGCACCTGCTGGTCGGCGGCAAGACGTTTCACGAGCGCGAAGAGGTAGACGCCGTTCGCACGGCGTTGACCGCGATCGAATGGCCGGAAGACGAGCTGTCCGTGTACGCAACACTGCACGGGCCGCTGTTTGCGATCGGCGAGGAAGAGCTGCTCGAGTATCACTCAATTGCCAGGGGCTTTCATCCATACCGCGTCCCGGATGGGCTGCCGGATCGTTTGCAGCCGGCTGCAAAGGCGCTCCTGGCGCTTCGCGAGCTGCACGCAGCGCGCAATCACCGGCCGGTTGCCGACACCATCGGCCGCTTGATCGCGATGACGCGCGCGCACGCGTGCTTCATTCTGTGGCGCGGCGGCGAGCAGGTTCTTGCCAACGTGCTGCACATTTCGGATCTGGCGCGCCGCTACGAAGCGGAGGGCGGCCTGTCGTTTCGCGGTTTCGTCGACATGTTGCACGACGCGTCGAGCCGCGCCGACTCTCCGGAAGCGCCGATCCTCGAAGAAGGCAGCGACGGCGTACGCCTGATGACCGTCCACAAAGCAAAGGGCCTCGAGTTTCCGGTCGTCATCCTTGCCGATATCGCATGCAAGCTCAGTCTCGAGGATGCGTCGCGATATCTCGATCCGGCCAAGCGCCTGTGCGCGGTACGAATCGGTGGCTGGTCGCCGCTCGACCTTCAGGAACATAACGACGAAGAAGCCAGGCGCGACCAGGCCGAGGGTGTGCGTCTTGCCTATGTGGCTGCAACGCGCGCCCGCGATCTGCTGGTCGTTCCCGGCGTCGGCGACGGTCCGTACGAAAAGGGCTGGGTGCGCCCGTTGAACCGGGCCCTGTATCCGCCGCGTCAGATGTGGCAATCGCCGGAGCCAGCGAGAGGCGTGCCCTTATTCAAAGGGAAGCACACGATCATGCCGGATGCGCGAGCCGACGGGCAGCCGGTTGACGACACGATCCGGCCGGGCAGCTACCGCATGACGGACCCGGCGACCGGGCACACCTACTCGGTCGTGTGGTGGGATCCGCTGCTGTTACAGGCGGCGCCCGACGATGCGCGCGGTTTGAGGCGTGATGACTTGATCTCGAAATCCGCACCGGCTGAAACGGTGGCGGCCGATCGAGCGAACTACGATCGCTGGCGCGAGCAGCGCGCCGTCACCCGACAGGCGGGCGCCGCGGTGTCGCTGCGCGTGTCGACGGCGACGGAGTTGTCGGACGACCGGGTGGCGGCCGTCGATGTCGTGATCACCGAGGACGCCGGCTTCGGCGTACTGCGTCCGTCCGGGAAACGGTTCGGCACGCTCGTCCATGCGCTCCTCGCGACCATCCCGCTCGATGCCGGCGCGTCTGACGTCGAAGAGCTCGCCTCGATGCACGCGAAATTATTTGGCGCCGCAGACGACGAACGTGAAGCGGCCCAGGGTATTGCGGTGAAGCTGCTGGCGCATCCGCGGATGGCCGCGGCGCGCGCCGCTCAGGCCGCACGCCGCCGCGTATGGCGCGAGATGCCCGTCTCGCTGCGCCTCACCGAGCCCGGTCAGCCGGCACATATCGTCGACGGACAGGTCGACCTTGCCTACGAAACAGAGCAGGGCTGGGTGATTGTCGACTTCAAAACCGACATCGAGATCGCTTCCGCCCACGAAGCCTACACGCAGCAGGTGGCACTCTATGTCGAGGCCGTGACCCGCGCGACGGGTCAACCGGCGCGGGGCGTGCTGCTGAAAGTGTGATGACGAACGAGACGCCGGCCGGCGGTGGGGGAACCCGCATGCGACGGGTATGTGTGTTCTGTGGATCGAGCATTGGTGCGCGCATTGAATATGAACACGCCGCTCGCGAGATGGGGAAGGTGCTGGCGTATCGAGGCATCGGGCTCGTATACGGCGGCGGTAACGTCGGTCTGATGGGTGCGATTGCCGACGCGGCAGTGGACGCCGGCGGTGAAGTCATCGGCGTGATCCCGAGCGCCCTGGCCGATCGGGAAATTGCACACACCGGGGTCACCGACCTCCGGGTCGTCGACTCGATGCACACGCGCAAGGCGATGATGGCGGACCTGTCGGATGCGTTCATTGCGATGCCCGGCGGGGTCGGTACCTTCGAGGAATTTTTCGAAGCGGTGACGTGGACGCAATTGGGTGTGCACCGCAAGCCGTGTGGGTTGTTGAACGTCGCGAATTTCTACACGCCGCTCGTGGAGTTCGTCGATCGCGCCGTGCTCGAGGGTTTCCTTCGACCGGTGCATCGGGCCGCGATCGTCGTCGACAGCGACCCGGTCCGGCTGCTCGACGCATTGAGCGCCGTGGAGCTTCCCGACGTGCCGAAGTGGATCCGGCGGGACGAGACGTAATTACGTCTGGCGCGAATGGAGTTGAAGCGCTTCACCCGGCGAACTTGTAGCCGAGCCCGTGGACCGTCAGGATGTACTGCGGCACGCGAGGGTTGGGCTCGAGCTTCTGGCGCAGCCACGCGACGTGGACGTCGACGGTCCGTGTTGACGGCGCGTTGGTGTAACCCCACACCTGATGCAGCAGCTCGTCGCGGGAAATCGTCGCGCCGCGATGCTCGATGAAGTACTTCAGCAGTTGAAATTCCTTCGCGGACAAATCGAGCGGCCGGCCGTTGCTGGTGATTTCCGCCTTGCGAACGTCGACGGTCACGTCTCCGAACTGATATCGCTCCAGCGACACGCCCGACGAGCCCGAAGGGGCGCGGCGCATCAATGCTTCGATGCGCGCGAGCAGCTCGATCGTTTCGAACGGCTTGGTGAGGTAGTCGTCGGCACCCAGCTTCAGCCCGACCACGCGATCGACGACTTGCGTGCGTGCGGTCAACATCAGGATCGGGGTCGAGATGCCTTGCCCGCGAATCGTCTTGGCAACGTCGAAGCCGTCGCGGCCCGGCAGCATGACGTCCAGCACGATGATGTCGAACGGCTCGCCGGTGGCGCGAGCGATGGCGGCATTGCCGTCGGAGGCGGTCTCGACGGCAAAGCCTTCGGCAGCCAACCGATCGCTCAACGCCAGCTGCAGGCCCGGCTCGTCTTCAACGAGTAGTAGTCGCTTCTCGGGCAAGGGTCAGGGTTTCCGGCGAGGTGCGATCGTGACTGGCGGGTACTGACAGGGTGAATACGCTGCCTTGGCCCGGTTCGCTGGCAACGTCGAGGCGCCCGCCATGCGCTTCCGCAATCCGCAGCACCAGGTTCAGGCCGAGCCCGCTTCCCTGAATCTGTTGCGCGACCGCATCGCGGCCGCGATAGAACGGTTCGAAGATGTGCTTGCGGTCTTCGGCATCGATGCCAAGGCCGCGGTCTTCGACGGCAAACGTCACCTCCGGTGCCGGCAGCCGGCGGCCGGGCGCCGTGCGCGCCGATACGCGAAGCCACCGTGCCTGACCGCCGTACTTGACGCCATTGCTGATCAAATTCTGCAGTGCGGCTTTCAGCGCGGTCGCGTCGCCGGCGATGTGCGGCAGGTTGTCGGCAATCGACACTTCAACGGCGACGCCGGCCTTCTCGATTTCGTTCCGGCACGCGGCGATCGATTCATGAACCAGCTCCGCCGGGCTGATTGGCGTCTGCGCCGCGGCGGCCGTGCCGGCGGCAATGCCGGCCAGTTGCAGCACGCGCTCGACCGTCTCACCAAGACGGCGCGCTTCGTTTTGAATGGTCTCGCCGTACTTGCGCACCCGCTGGGGATCGCCAACCACGCCGTCGGCAAGGTTACCGGCTGCGGCGCCAATCACCGAAACCGGAGTGCGAAGCTCGTGTGAGACCGCTGCGACGAACTCGATCTGCTGTCGTGCCAGCGCCTGCGCCCGCCGCGCCGACACCACGATCAAGCCGACCGCCAGCGTCAGCAGAATCAGTACGCTCGAACTGATCAGCAGATTGCGCAGGCGCACCGCCGCGACGGCATTTTCGAGGGACCCGGCGCGATGCTTGGCCATCAACAGCCACCGGCCCTCACTGGGAAACGCACCGCTACGCGCAATGATGCGGCCGCCACGCCCGTCCCGACGCTCTTCGCGCTCGATCATCGAGACCACGATGTCTTCTTTCCGAGCGCCGGGACCTGGGAACCGGGAGCCGGAGTTGTGCAGGGTTTCGCCGGTGCCGGACGCGTGCTCCCGGTTCGCGGCTCCCGGCTCCCGGCTGCCGGGATTGTGCGTGGCTTCGAGTTCCCCAGCTGCCCGTTGACGGCTCCCGGCTCCCGTCTCCCGGCTCCCGGGCGGAGGTGTGGGCGGTGGAACGGCCACGGTCTGCGTGGTGACGTCGCCACGCAAGTTGCGTGCGAACAGGAACATCTGATCCGGCCGCGGGCCCATGAAGGTTTGCGCGACATCGGGCGCGGCCGCGATCGCAGGGGCAATGCCCGGTTCGGATTCCCACACGACGTTCGCTGCATCGTCGCGCTGAACCACCGCCACGCGATAAGCGGACTCGAATTCGTCGCCGTGAAAGTGGCGCGCCGCCAAAGACGCGAGGATTGTCTCGCGGATGATCGCTGGGTCGAGCCGGACGATCGTGAAGCCGAGAATGGAAATTTTCGGCGGTCCTGGCCGCTCGTCGGAGACTTCGAACAGTGTCACTGGTGAGATCAGCGTGTTGTCATCGCCGATCGTCATCGACATGGTGGCTTCCCGGCGCGTTGCCATCGAGCCGTCGCCGCGGCGAGTCTGTGGCAAATGCAGTCCAATGAAGCGCGCCGCGAGCGAATCGCGAACCTTGAGCAGATCTTCAGGCCACGGCGATTCCTCGAAAGAGAGCGTTCCAGGATTCCATCGTCGCGCGCGGAGGCGGTCGATCGGGATTGCCGCGCCGCGTTCGAGTGACATCGGATCCGGCAGCGGTGTGCCGGGTAGGGTGTCGACCAGCCACACCTCGCGGACCAGTCGCGGCTCGCTGGCGCTGCTCACCCAGGCGGAATAGCGTTGCGCGTAAGCCGCCCAGTTCTGGTCTCGAATGGTCTGGCCATCGACCTGAAGACTCACCAGCGTGCGCGACAGTTCGCCGTCGAATTCGGTCGCGAACTGGGCGGCGGCGGTTCGGAGCGTGCGCTGCATGCGCTCCCTTTCGGCAGTGCTCAACTGGCCGAGCCACTGGTACTGCATCCACGCGAGCGCCGGCACGAGCAGCATGACGATGCCGACGAGGATCGTGACTGCCGAGACACGCCGCCGTCCGGCATGCAGCGCCGCGCGCCTGCCGAAGATCATGCGCTGAGTCTAGCACGCTTCAAAATCGTGTAAATCCAGCAAAATCAATGATTTAACAAACTTTACAACCTCTTTGCCGTCTCTTAACGACTCCCGAACCAGCCGCCTCGTATTATCGAAAAGAGGCGGGGTTCCCGTCACGAAGGTCTGAGGGAGCACAGATGCGTAATGTGATTTCAGCCGGCGTCATGGTCCTTGCGGCGTTGTTCGTAGAGTTCGACGGAGTTTCGGTGACACCGCTGGCTCAGGACCGCGTTGCGGGCATTCTGGCGGCGACGCGCAAGGCAATGGGCGGTGAAGACAAGGTTGCCGGAGTCAAGACGCTGACCGCGGAAGGTCCGTTCCGACGAATGATGGGGCAGCGCGACATGGAGGGCATGGTCATGCTGACGATCGCGCGGCCCGACAAGATGCATCGACTCGAAGACATGGCGCTCGGCGGCATGGTCGGCGGCCCCTCGATGGAGCGCACCATGGTGCTCAACGGGACCACGTCCTGGGAGGATTCGCAGAATCGCGGCGGCATGGGCGGCGGCATGCGCATCATGATGGCGGGTCCCGGCGGACCTGCTGGAGCGGCGGCCACGCCTGAACAGGTCAACGAAGCGCGGACGCGCCGGATGCGCGTCCAACTCCAGCGTTTGTCCGCGGCGCTGTTTGCGGACGCCGGGGTGCCGTGGGTCGATGCCGGCGTCGCCGAGTCGCCCGACGGCAAGGCCGACATTCTGGAGGCTAAAGAAGAGACCGGGCGTACGCTGCGCCTGTTCATCGATCAGAACAGCCGGCTGCCGCTGATGGTGCAGTACCAAGATCCGAAACCGATGGTGATGATCAACGGCGGCCCCGGCGGACGTGGCCCTGGCGGTCCAGGCGCACCAGGTGCCGCGGGCGGTCCACCGCCGGCGCCTCCGACACCGGAGGAGATGCAGCGCCGCATGGCCGAAATGCAGCGCAACCCACCGCAGCTCGGCACGTTTGCGATGCATTTGAGCGATTACAAGAAGGTCGACGGCATCATGCTGCCGCACAAGATTGAAACTTCACTCGACGGCGAGCCGAACGAGGAGTGGACGATCGAGAAGTTCAAAGTCAATCCGCAGGTCAAGGCTGATCTGTTCGAAAAGAAATAGTTGCTGAGTCGAGTGCGAGTCATGAGAAAGGTGATCAGGGGCTTCACGGCAGCGGCGATCCTGTTCGGGATCGCTTCGACGGCCGTGGCCGCCGCCGGCACTGAGGTCGCGCAAGTGGTCCAGGGCAGCGGCATCGGCGGTTCGCTGCGGGTCACGGTGCTGGATCAAACCGAAGCCGCGCTGATCATCGCGCAGGTCACGGTCGTCGACGGCCGCGGCACCGAACGCTCGCTGGCCGTCGACGATCGCGGCATCGCGGTGTTCGAAGGTCTCGAACCCGGCGTCTATCAGGTGCGTGCGACTGCAGACAGCTTCCGGCCCATCACTACGCCGGTGAACGTGCGGCGTGGAGAGAATCGGACGACGCTGCGGCTGGCGGTTGCGGCAGTCGAACAGACCGTCGTCGTGCAGGAGCAGGACGCCGCGAATCGCCGCGACAACGGTTTTACGCAGACCCTGTCGCAGGAGCAGATCGATGCGCTTCCGGATGATCCGGAAGAGATGGCCGACGAACTGATGCGCATGGCCGGCCCGGGCGCCCAGATTTTCGTCAACGGGTTCCGCGGCGGGCGGCTGCCGCCGAAAGATCAAATCCAGCAGATCCGCTTTCATACCAATTCCTTCTCGGCCGAATATCACGACGCGGGCATGGTTCGCATCGAGGTGATCACCAAGCCAGGCCTCGGCGGCTGGCGCGGCATGACGAACTTCGGCTTCCGCGACGAGTCACTGAACGCGAAGCAGCATTTCGCCGACGAGAAGGGCGCCGAGCAGATGCGGCGTTACATGCTCAACTTCCAAGGTCCCATCGTGGCCGGCCGTACCGGGCTGACGGTCTCGTTTGACGGCAACAGCGCCTACGAGTCACGCACCATCAACGCGCTCTCGTCGTCGGGTGCGAGGGTGACCGGCCTCGCACAGGCGCCGACGGATGCGATGAACTTCAACGCGCGCGTCGAGCATTTGATTGGCGGTCAAAGCCAGATCCAGGCTGAATACTCGCGCCGTCAGAACGACCGCAGCAACCTCGGCGTCGGCGACTTCGATCTTCCCGAACGCGCGTTCGCGACCGACAACGCCACCGACACCTTCCGAATCCGTTCGACCAGCGTGATCGGCAAGAAAGTCTTCAGCGAGCTGCGCTTTTCGGTCATCGATTCGGTGCTGTCGACGACGTCGCTGTCGACCCAGCCGACGATCCGGGTCAACGAAGCCTTCAACTCCGGCGGTGCGGGGCAGATGGGCGATCGCCGCGCCCGCGAAATCGAAGTCGCGCAGAACTTCGATTTCACGATCGGCCGCCGCCACTCGATGCGCGCCGGAGTGTTGCTGGAAGCCGGTTGGTGGAACAGCAATCAGCGCTCGAACGCGTTCGGGACGTATACCTTCACGAGTCTCGAGGCTTACCGCGCGGGCACGCCGGCGACGTACTCGATCCGCACCGGCGACCCGGTGGTCGAGTACTCGCAAGTCAAGGCCGGCTGGTTCGTGCAGGATGATTTTCGGCCGTCGCGAGCGCTGCAGCTGAGTGTCGGCCTGCGTCAGGAGATCCAGACGCAGGTTGATTCGCGCTGGAACCTCGCGCCCCGAGGCGCCTTTACCTGGAACGCGACTCGCACCACCACCGTGCGCGGCGGCTACGGCATCTTCTACGATTGGTACGACGCCGCGCTGCACGAGCAGACGATCCGCGTCGATGGCAACCATCAGGTCGATCTGATCGTCCAGAACCCGGCGTTTCCGGTCACCGACGCGGCCGGTCAGCGCCTGCCGCCCAGCGTGATCCGCGCCGGTCACATCGAGCAGCCGCTCATTCAGCAGGCGTCGATCGGCGTCGAACGGCCGCTGGCGCCGTGGGCCGACTTCCGCAGCGATTACATGTGGACGCGTGGCCGCAACACGCTGCGATCGATCAATGTCAACGCGCCGATCAACGGCGTGCGGCCGAATCCCGAGGTCGGCAACGTCAGTGAGATCCAGGCAACCGGCAAGCGCGCCTCGGATCGTTTCACCGTGGCAGTCAACGCGCGCTACATGCCGCGGCGGCTGATGGGCATGGTGATGTACCAGTACAACAACGCGCGCAATTTCGCCGACTCGCCGACGGCGTTGCCGTCGGACAGCACCAACCCGGACGCGGACTGGGGACCGTCGGCGCAGGACGTTCGCCACCGTATCTTTTTCAACGTCAACGCGCCGCTGGTCAACGGCGTTCGTGTCGGGCTGAACGTGCAGGGTTCGTCGCCGCTGCCCTACAACATCACCACCGGCTTCGACAACAACGGCGACACGGTGTTCAACGATCGCGCTCCTGGGGTAACGCGCAACAGCGGCCGTGGCGCCGCGCAGTGGACCACCAATATCCGTTTCAACAAGTCGATCGGTCTCGGCGGTCTGCGCCAGGGGCCGCCGAACATGCCGATGCCGCCGACTCCGCCCCCGTCGGGCGGCGCGATGAACCAACGCGTCGGCGGTGGTGCTCCTGGCGGCGGCGAGGGCCCGCAAATGGTGGTCATGGAAGGCGGCAACACGAAGTACCGGTTTGACTTGTTCCTGAACATCCAGAATGCGTTCAACAACGTCAACTACAACGCGTTCGTCGGCAATCAACTGTCGCCGTTCTTTGGCACGGCAACATCCGCCGCCGCACCCCGGCGCGTCGAAGTCGGTTTCTCGCTCGGTTTCTGACGCGTGCTTTCGGCGGCAACGGCGATCGCGCGGTTGGTTCTGCCGCGAGGTCGTCTCAGGTCGCGCGGCACCGCCGACCGTCGCCCCGCACGCGATTCCACTCCGAACGGAGTCGCACGATATTCTTAGAGAGTGAATCGGCCGTCGGTGATCGTCGTCGGTGCCGGCATCGTCGGATGCACCGTCGCCTATGAGCTCGCGAAAGCCGGTGCGCGAGTGCAGGTGCTGGAGACTCGCTCACCCGGACAGGGCGCGACGCGCGCGTCGGCGGGAATCCTCGCGCCGTTCATCGAAGGGCACGGCTCGGAGCGTCTTCGCGAACTCGGCGCGCGCAGCCTCGACCTGTACGACGACTTCATCACCCGGCTTCGCGAAGACGGCGAAGACCTCGTCTATCAGCGCAACGGGACGTTCGAGCTGGCGTTTTCAGATGCCGACGTCAGCCGCTTGAACGAACTGGCCGGCGGACTGTCAGACCGCGGCATCGAGACACGTTGGATCGATGCCGGTGGATTCGGCGACGTGGAGCCGCTGGCCAATCCGCGAGCGATCGGCGGTCTGTTGATCCCGGCACACGGCTTTGTCGGTGTGACGTCACTAACCCTCGCCGCCGCGGCCGCCGCGAAAAAACTTCATGCGCGGTTTCGGACAGAGACCGGTGCCATCCATATCTTCGGGATGTCGAACGCTCGCATCGGCGTCAAGACGGCGCGTGCCATCTGGGAAGCCGATCGCGTTGTCATGGCCGCCGGCAGCTGGTCTTCGTCCATCACGATCGAAGGCGCCGATCGCATACCGGTGAAGCCGATCCGCGGGCAGTTGATTCAGTTGCAGACGGAGCCGGGTTCGATCGGTCGAGTGCTCTGGGGTCCTGACGGCTATCTGGTGCCGTGGCCCGACGGGTCGGTGCTGGCGGGATCGACCGTGGAAGACGTCGGCTTCGATGAGACGCACACCGCGGAGGCTGTCGAGTCGTTGCGGTCCGCGGCGGCCGCGCTGGTGCCGAGCCTCGGTTCGGCCGCGTTGACCGAGGTGAGGACGGGCTTGCGGCCGAAAGGCCCCGACGATTTACCGATACTGGGGATGTCGCGTGTACTGCCGGGCGTGATCTACGCCACCGCCCATTACCGGAATGGCGTGCTGTTCACGCCGTTGACAATGCAGCTGGTGCGCGATCTGGTGTTCGATCGCGACACCGACCCGGCATTGCGCGATCTCGATCCGTCGCGGGTCGGAACGCTATAACATCTGCATCAGTCATGGCATTGCTCACCCCTGAAGAGATCGCCGAGCGGTTGAAGAGCCTCGACGGCTGGTCGCTGCATGGCGCCGCCATCAAGAAGCAGTTCACGTTCCAGGATTTTCCCGAAGCGGTGCTGTTCGTGAGCGCGCTCGTGCCGGGCGCCGAGGACGCCGATCATCATCCCGACATCGAGATTCACTACAAGCGCGTGATTCTGAGTTACACGACGCACGACGAGGGCGGGCTGACGCAAAAGGACCTCGACGGCGCGGCCATGGCCGAGGCGGTCGCGGCGAACCTTCCTCATCTCGAGGAGTTCGGCGACGGATGAAGCTGAAGAAGCTGTACTCGTCGCGCGAGGTGGCACAGCTCACCGGACTCACGGCCAGGCAGCTTCAGTGGTGGGCGAAGCGGAATCTCTTCGCGCCGACGGTTCCCTCACACAAAACCGAAGCGGGCGGCTTCACCGAGCGGCGCTACACGCCGATCGAGCTCCTCGAGTTGATGGTGCTCGCGGATCTGCGGCGCAAAGGCTTCAGCGTCGCGCGCATCCGCAAACTGCTGCAGGTGCTGCGGACGCGTTTCAAGACCCGTCTCTACGACGCCATCGAGGGCGGTGGTCCGGTGACACTGTACATCGACGGGGACAACATCTATGCGCGCACCGCCGACGGCGAATTGTTCAGCATTCTCGACAACGCCGCGCAACCGCTGATGATGATGGGCGAAGACATCAAGCTGCGTCAGCTGATCGCGCGCGAACGACCGGCGCGTCGCGCTGCGAAGGGTGTGGCGGCGTCCGGCAAGCGTGGAGCACCGCGCCCGTAAGCCGGCCGTCAGGCCTTTGGCTTGAGCATCGGGAAGATCTTTTCGAGGTCTTCAACCGGGCGGGGGATGACGTGGACACCAATCAACTCGCCGACGCGCCGCGCAGCGGCGGCGCCGGCGTCGGTCGCGGCTTTTACCGAGCCGACATCGCCGCGGACGATCGCGGTGACCAGGCCTGCGTCGACCTTTTGCCAGCCGACGAACACCACATTGGCCGCCTTCACCATCGCGTCCGATGCTTCGATCATGCCGATCAGGCCGCGCGTCTCGACCATCCCCAGCGCTTCGCCGACGATCTCGTTGTTCTTCGATGCCACGCTCGAAGTTTATATCAACTGTTTTCCGGCCTCAGGTGATCTTTCCTCGCGCGGCAATGGCCAGCGGCTCGACGGTGTCCCCGTCGACGAGCCAGGCCTGATCGACCAGGTTCGACACCACACACGAATGATTCGGAATGATCCGCACACGGTCGCCCGGTTCGAGAGCGGTCGATCCGGTCACTTTCACCGTGGCGTGCTCTTCCGACAAGCGCTCGACCAGCAGGTTGTCGTGGCCGATCACCGCGCCGAAACCCGGCGCCGGCACGAAACCCCGGGCGCCGTCATTGGTCAGCGTCTTGCTGCCGCTGTCGAGGATGATGCGATCTCTCGCGGGCTTGCTGACGACGGTGGCAAGCACGGTCAGCGCGCAGTCGTCGACGGCAGCGGCGCCAAGCGCAACTTGCGTCCGATCGAAGTAAACGTAGTTGCCCGGTCGGTATTCGGTGAATTCCTTTTGCGTGAGCGAGAAGCGCGCCGGCGGTGTGGCGCCGGCACTCACTTCCTCAACGGCTACCCCATTTTTCCGGCACCGCTCGGCGAGGTCCGACAGCGTCCGCGCCTCCGCGTCGGCCATCCGGCGCAGTTCGTCTTCGGAGTGGGCATGATAGGTCTGTCCGGCGTGTGACAGCAGGCCGCGGAATGTCAATCCCGGGAGCTCGGCGATCTCTTTGAACATCCGCAGCGCCTCGCGCGAGTCCGGATCGATGCCGCAGCGATGAAACCCGACGTCGACTTTGATCAGAACGTCGACCATCCGGCCGGCGCGAGTCATCTCGGTGGACCATTGCCGGGCAACGGCCAGGTTGTCGACGATGAATGACAGGCGTGTGCGGTCGAGTAACGCGACGACGCGGTCCGCGTTGGAGGGATTGATCGGATAGGGCAGGCGGATGTCGGTGAACCCGGCATCGGCAAACACCTCGGCTTCCCCGAGCTTCGCGCAGCAGATGCCGGTGGCGCCGCGATCGATCTGCCACCGCGCGATCACCGGCGACTTGTGCGTCTTGGTGTGAGGACGAAGGCGAATGCCGCCGGCATTCGCCGCAGCCTGCATGCGGTCGAGATTGCGAAGCGCCGCGGCCTTGTCGATCAGGACCGCCGGTGTCCGCAGCGAATCGACGCTGTCGAGGGTGCCGGGCACCCTATTGCTGCGTCTTCTTCTTGGCGGCTTCGCGTTCCTGCGCCCGCGCCCCGCTCATGACACCCTCGAGGCCGTAATTGGCCTCGTGACACGCGTACTCGTAGACCATTTCGCCTGGCGCCATCGCATTGAAGACCAGTTCACCGGTGAACGGCGCCGTGAAGGTCGTCGGATCTTCGACCGTAAACCGATAGTTGATCGTGTTCTGATCGCGCCGCGTCAGCCGCTCGGTCACCTTGAGGTGCTCCCAGGCGCCACGGAATCCGTGATTCGGGTGGAAGTTCGTCGTTTCGATGACCAGCGTGTCGCCCTCCCAGCGTCCGATCGAATCGCCGAACCACTTGCGCAGTGCGGCAGGCGGATGCGTGCCGTTGATGCGGACGATGCGGGCGTCGTGCACCATTTCGGTGAGGATCACCACCGTGTCCTTCGACTGCACGATGGTGTAGCTGTTGTTGTAGTAGTAGTTCGGCAGCATCGGCGGTCCGGCGTTGTTGCCGAACGAGGTGATGCACCGCTCGCCGAGCGGCCGCAGCTCGGGATGATCGAACTCGCCGCCCTGGCTCTTGCGGATCTCGGCAGCCTTCGCCATCCGCGCGCGGGCAGCCTCGGTATACGGCGGGATACGGCCATTCTTCGGGTCGATGATCATCGAACTGCGTGGTTGTCCGTCGACACGCAATACGCGATCGCCGGGATCGATCCAGAACGAGTTGTAGCCGCCGACCACGCCGGCCCCACCCTGCCACACCCGTTCGAGATAGGTCGGCTCGGCATTCGGGCTCTTGCGAAGCTCGCCGCCGACCGGCGGAGCGGCGCGATTCGGGTCGCTCGGCTGCTCGCGGAATTCCACCGCGGCGCGGGTCTTGGTTTCTTCATCTCGCGCCACGTCCTCGGTGATCACCAGCGGCGTGTTCGGGCGCAGGCGTTCGAGTGGCGTGATGGTGGCGTTCGTCCAATTGCCCTGCAGGTCTGGGCGCCCGTCCGGCATACGCGGGATCGCGCGTGGCGCCGCTGTTGCGCGACGTGCCGCGGGCTTCTGCGTAGCCGGTGCCTGCGCCACCGCGAAGCCGGCGGCCAGAACGATCGCGGCGAGTGTCGCGCCGGCGATCTGGAGTTGGGTGACGGCATATGGGCGGCTCATTTCAACGGCTCCTTCCGCAGGTGGCCGTACATTAACTCAGTCACGAACTCGACGCATTTGAACTGGCCGAGCTGGGCGTTCTTCTCGACGCGGCGGTAGAGCGGCATGCTCATCTTCCATGGACGCGTGTAGGTCCCAGGATCGTCGAGCGTTGCCTCGTAGTTGATGTGATCCGCATCCGTCATGGTGAAGCGCTCCGTGACTTTGAGGCGCTCGGAGTGATGATTGCCAGCGCGATCGAGCCACGTCTGGCCGTTGAATCCCGAGGTCTCGACCACGAAGGTGTCGCCTTCCCAACGGCCGTGGGAAATGCCCATCCAGCTGTCGACCTGCGGCGGACCGGGATCTTTCGGGTAAATGTGGCGGACCGCGCCGGCGTACTCATACGCGATGAAGGTGGCGTAGCTGCTCTGAGTAATCTGAAAAGGAAAGGGCATATAGGTCGCCCGCGGCACGCCGGGAAGGTAACACTTGATTTCAGGATCCCGTGTCAGCCAGTTCGCCTGGTTCTCCTGTTTTTTCTTCAGGCCCTCGGGCGTGTAGGGAATTTCATCGCCTTCGACCACGCCAAGCCCGCCCGGAACGGCGCCGACCGCACCGAGTGCGATCACTTCCTTTGCCGGCACGGGCACGATCGGTCCCGGTCGCATCGCGAGTGCCGGTTTGGCCATGTGCGCCTGGATGTCCCAGTTCGCGGTATTCACCGCCTGCCACAGGCCGTTGAGATCCGGTTTGCCGTTCAGGCGCGGCACCGCGCCGGCTCGCGCCTGTC
>Ga0196963_10000392_pt1 | contig 41281 bp, 61 predicted proteins | sample S1_5metaG_FD_148600 | JGI IMG/M metagenome (GOLD analysis project Ga0196963, IMG submission 148600) | Soil microbial communities from Anza Borrego desert, Southern California, United States - S1_5 | ecosystem: Environmental > Terrestrial > Soil > Desert | place: USA: California | collected... | reverse complement strand
TAAGAGCCGAAGCCCCTTGAAAAACCTTCCCGGCAGGAATGATGCCCCCGGCCAGATTCCCGGCCAATGTGGTTCCTGGGTTCTCTTCAGAAACCCGATTTACGCCAAGAGCGTCAACCGCCTCAGGAGTCGTTAATTTAGCTCTAAGCAAGAGATCCTGAATAATGCGGGCAGGCCCCGATGTGAACCCTCCGCCAACAGTTGCCGCTAAAGCTCTCGGAATGGCGCCTTGTCCTTTCACGCCTACATTTTGATCAGCCTGCCCTTTGTTGAGCATGATTAATCGGCCCGGATCTCGCGCAACCATTCTCTCCTGTGCGATCCGCTTTGCCTCTTCTCGTGAAACTGGCTTATCAAGACCTCCTCGATCAGTGGCGGGTGAATCTGTCCCAGTTGTCGAAACGTGTGCGGCTGGAGCCGATAGAGCTTCTTTGTATTGAGGATATTTTGAGATCAGGGCGTTTGCTAGGTCGTCGTCTGGGATATCCTTATACTGAGGATATTTCTCTCGAACCCGCAAAAGCGTTTCTTCTCTCGTTCCCATGTTATTTAGCAAGGATGCCTAGAGGATCGTTGTCAGCGGAAGATGTTGCGGGAGCACCTTGGAAGCCTCCGCTAAACTTGCTCACATCCACCCCTTTTACCGAAAGATTTTTCAAATAGTTTTCCCTCTGCGATTTTGCTTCTTGGAGGGCTTGCTTGATTTTGGATTTCAAATCAATCGCCTTGTCGTTCTCGCTGATCGACCATTTCCCGGCCCTTCCGAGTTCGGAGCCTGTCAGGGCTCCTCCGTATTTTTCATGAAGTTGGGCCGCTGAAATAGAGCCGATGGCGCTAAACAAATCGCTGGTTCCCTCATCCATTTCGAAGCCGGGGATTCCTCTCTTTAGATTGTAAGCTCTCCCCGCAACAGGTCCCACCCGATCATCTTTCCCCTCCAATAGCTTTTCAACCCGCTGAAGGTCGTCAATCATCGCATCCCATGCAGAAATCTTAGTGATGTCTGAATCTACGAGCTTGCCCCCTGAAACAACGCCTTTAAGCTGGCTTACAGGAGCAGCCGCCCCTTGAGTAGAAGCTGGAGTTGGGGCTGTAATTGCCCCAGCCAGTCCCGGCGAGCTTCCTTCCTGAAGCCGATTGTCCACAACCCACATATTCCCCGCCGCATCCATTTGAACAACGCCCTTTAAGCTTTCTGCGGCCCCAAGATCTTCATTCGTCCTTGCGTCGTAAACGTGCTTTACGCCGTCTGGCCCAAGCTTTTGGTAAAGCTGCCTCTTTAAATTCCCTTGCAATTGCGTACTCGCTCCGGGAGCTAGCACAGGCTGGGAGGCTGCGGTTCCTTCTTCAATCTGAACCCAATTGCCAAACTGATCCTGCACGTACTTGTATTTCGGCCTTGCCGCGTACTTTGCTTTCTCAACTGAAATTGCATGGTCAAGCTGCCTCTTCAACTCCGCATCCCTCGCCGCCTTGCTGAATCCAAAACCATCAAACCCAGTCGGCTGCAAGTCGCCTTCCATCTGCTGTCCTGGCTGAAGCGGGATAATGCCCGCCTCGGGATTGAGTAGGGCCTTTAAGCGAAGTTCATTTGCGAGCTTTCGTTGCTCATCCTGTAGCTGAAATTGGCGCATGGCTCGCTCTTGCGTGTTCATCCCGCCATTAAATCCACGGTCAATAGAGTCACCGATGCCGCCAAGGGCTTCGCCTGCGTTTTTCCCGGCTTGTTGAGCGAGAAGGATATTACGCCATGTAGAAGAAGCCATATTAGTAGTAAGGTTGATTCCAGCTCATTGTAGGCTGTGAGACTCGCCCTCCGCTTCCCTGACTCACCGTCCCCGCGAGATTACTTGCTCCGCCCATAGCCCCCATTCCGGCCATCGGGTTGCCCATCGCGGCGCCTGCAATTCCTCCGGCGATCTGTCCAACCCCTTTACCCACTTCCAGGCCGAACATAATGTCTTCTTTGAGAGGATTGCTCTTATTGGCCTGCCCCCATTCGAATTGATGCTGCTTCATGTTGTTGGCGTTCGCAATATTCGCCGCATTCATGCCTGCCGCGCCCATCCCGAAGCCCATCAAGCTTGTAGTGCTCGGAATCAAGTTGCTGGCCATCCCGCTCACGTCCTGAGTGCCAAAAGGAGTTAGCCCTTGCATTTGCCCCATGGAATCCATTGGGCCCCTTCCGCTCAAGACCTGCATGGCGTTGGCAATTCTAGCCTGTTCGCGGTTGAAGCGGTTCATCTCCAAGAAGTTCGCCTCATCCAGGGCATCGCTTAAACCTGTGCCGAATCCGCGATTCACTTGAGCTTGACGGAAATCCTCCTTGAGTCTCGCCTTCTCCGCATCCGAATACGCACCGCCTTGGGAAAGATTTTCAGCAACCCTCTGCATCAGTGACTCACGGAGAGCGAACCCGCTAGGATCTGCTTGTTTCACCCGATCTAGCGCCAACCCAATCAAAGCAGGGCCGCCTACCGATTGATTTTTAATGAACTGCTCTAGAAGTTGAGGGGCTTGTCTTCCCTGAATGTCCGTCTGCGACTGAGCAAACCGCTCAAGCTGCGGAAGGCTTTGATCAAAGGCACTGGCTTGCGCGGACATGGCGTCCGAGGTCAATTGCCCAACGGTCGGAGCGGCAGGAGTTGCCTGCATCTCTGGTGATTGTGGAATCTCGTCTTCTCCCATTGTTATACCCCGGCCTTTCTAAGGAAATTCTTAAAGTTGTAGATTACTCGTTTTCTGTACTTTTTGCGGTTGAACATGATTTCGGTGCAATGGGGCCATCGACCCTGGCAATACCTCAGGAGCGATTTGAACGCCTCCGTGTCCTTAGCGATGGCGAGTTGCACATAAAGAATCATCCCTTTTTCGTCGCTGGCGTAGCTCATCCCTGCGTCATTCGTGCTCGCAATGGCCTTAGCCACTCCAAGAGCCCGAATCTTGCCTCCATCCTGAATGCAGCAAATATTCGTGCGTCCCATGCTCCAGCTCAGCCAATTGGTAAACTTCTCCCGAGCCTTGCGCTCTGGCGTAAGCATAAAAGGAAGATGCCGCCGAACAAAGGCAGCCATCGAAATCACGTTGACCGTTGAAGAAGCCTTGATCATGGGTTTTGAATGAGAGTCATTCCTAGGTGATTGGCCTGCGCACTCACTCCGCCAACGCCTGTAGCTGCCGCATTGGTGTAAGTAACGCTTGTTCCGGAATTCGCCAGTTCAAAGGTGTACGTTTTGGCGCTGCCCGAAAGGCTATCAGTAAGCGTGCAGCTAAATGGGGTTGCATTCCCGCCCCCTAAGCCTGTGCCGGCTATGGAAGCCGTCACACTTGAAGAGGCGTCGCGAATTCTTAAGAAGGTATTTCCAGCATCGCCAACTGCCGCCAAAGCCCGCCCAGAAATAATGACAGTTCCGTTTGTGGCTGTCGTCGTAAGAGATGCTACCGTCGTCCATGTGTAGCCAGAAGCTGACGAAACCACACTTGCGCGATTTGAGCTAAGAAGCGAACTCCCGCGAATCATTGAATCCGCAAGCTTCCCGTCAGAATCGAGCTTAGGGATTTTGCCGCTATCCCCTGCCCCGGCTGTCGTCGTCGTACCGCTTACGGCTGTGGATGCAATCGAATTTGCCGTGACTGTGGCGCTCGTAAAATTCCAAGTTCCTGCACGTAGAGTAATATTTGTTGCAAGCTCGATCTCTGTGACTCCATTCGTTTGGATATTAGAAGCCGCGATAGTCCTTGAGCCGATATCGCTTCCGGTAACAGTTGCATCCAAGATTTTGACGCTTGTCACTGAATTAGCCGCAAGGTCCGCCGCCGCAATCGTTCCATCCGTGATATCTCCCGAAACGATATCGGAAACCGTTGCGTTATTAATGGCGTTGTTGAGGTGCGTATGCTGCACGACTTGATTTGTCGTGAAGGCAACCCCCGAGGTCACCGTAGCCGCGTCAACAGAGGGTGTTGGCACGAGCGTCCATGAAGCCAAAAACCCACCTAGGATTGCTCCGAGGAACACATACAAAAACATCGTTTTTCTATTCTCATTCATCCTAATAGCCTCTCGTTAAAGCGTTGTGAACCTTGGCCCTCAAAGTGATCTGCTTAAGCGATAGCAGCCCATTTGTGTGCTCAATCTTCGGCTGCCAGAATCGACTCTGGCCAAGGCCGTAAAAACTGAGCGGAATAAAGTCGAGCACCCCGCCAGAGCCAAGCGTTACAGGCAAAGTGAAGGGCAGAGAGGCTCCGCTTGAACCCACCGCTTCTTCCTGAAGCTCGGAAAAGGCCCCGTCGTCCTTTGCGTAGGAGATCGTCACATCTCCGTAGGTGTCCAAAACCTGCAATTCCCCATCGAGGACCGTCTTGTCATGCCTCTGGGTTCCAAAATCCAGCGAGCGCATATGAACCTCCGAATCAATAGTCTCTCCGTCATCATCCTCGCCCGAAAACATCTGATATAGCGCCCCATCGAGAGCGTCCATGTAGTAAAGCTGCTCTCGGCTGTTGAAGTTCGTTACAATCCATTCCCCAGGCCGCATATTATCCCACTCTCCCACGCAGACAGGAATCAACCCCGACGGGCTTTGAATCTGGTGCAGCATGTCGAAGACAATCACTCCGTTGTTGTAATTGGAGTTATCAAGGCAAGCCCCCACAAGAAGGTAATTATCAAACCAAGCCCCGCGAGTATTGCTTAGCTTGGTTTTCTTAATCCTCTCAACGAGGTTGGGATTCCAATAAGTAATGGGCTGAGAAACTCCGAACGCCTTATCAAATTGCGTGCGCTTGATGGACCGGATATGTCCGTCCGCCGACATAAAAAAAGCGTCATCCCCGACCACGGTCACCCATGGCGAAATGCTGCCGATTTCCGTGTCTAAAGTGTTCCTCGTCCAATCACTTACCGCAGATGGAGAAACATCAATCTCATGCGCCGTCTTCCTCGTGAACGCGAGAATCGTCCCATTGCGGTACATTGCTATAGCTGTTAGCCCCTCATTTCCCTTACTTGGAAGTCGACGATTATTATTCGTCCTATCCCATGTCTTTCCGTCATTGACACTTGAGACGTAGATAAAATCATCAGTTCCCGCCGTGTCGGTTTTCCCTGCCAACAATTTACTAGCCTGAGTCCCTACCACTGACGTGAGAGGGGGATCTGTGTTGGTATTGGCCTCATCCGTCAACGTGGCTGCCGAACCATCCCACGAGCGCACGTTATCCGCGTTTCCAGAGAAAATGAAGAGGACCCCATTCAGAATCCCAAACGAAACGGGGCTTGAGGTATTCGCAAGCTGAACAGAAGGGTCAATCTCCGTGAACGTGGCCGCGCTTCCCTCCCATTTGAAAATCCTGCCTCCATTGACCTCAATCACGAAGAAAGAGGAGGGGCTTGGGCTAAACCAGCACGCTCCTTGAGGATTTGCGCCGGGAGAGTTGACTTTTTTAGTCCTTCCCCGGCGGTTATCAAAAAGCCCTCCCGAGCGAATCTCAATATTTCGCCCATAGCTATATTGATTCTCCAAGAGTTCGGAGGGGTGATCCCGATCCCTCTGGCCTCCAGAGAATGACTTTAAGGTGACTGTGGGGTATTCAGGCATGGCTTAAACGCCGGTCTTGCTCGTGTAGCTCACTTGAGACGAAAGCCCGATTTGCATCTTCGGGATAATCCTTCGCTTCGATGCGCCCTGAACCTCTTGGGCATCCACAAGGAGCTTGATGGCATTCTCGAACTTCGCCTCATGCTTCATCGCCGTGGCATGATCTTCCCACCAGTACGTGTACATATCGGCAGTGGCGCCCTCGATCAGCGCATCAGAATCTCCCAAGATCCACGTCTCCGCATCCGCTAGATCCTGAAAGCCAGCCTTCCCCCAGAAGCTAAGCGTGGTATTTGCGCTGTAGGCTCCCAAGAGATGAATTCCGCTCTGCCCGCGATTGATGAAATGCACCGGCGCGGTCGTCGAAGCCCATATACCAGGATCTACGCTGTTAATTGCTCCGATATCCTCAGGCAATAAGGGATTGTCGCCCTCTCTTACGGCTCCGATCTCGTAGAACGCCGCATCACGCCCTCTTCCATCCGTATCGAAACCTGACTCAATCGTGATGCTCCCGAGAGTGATCGTCTTTATGGACGCCAAAACCGACTTCGAACCAAGGATGATATACTCTCGGAATAATCGCCGCGCCCAGACGCTTTTCGCCCGCTGATTAAGATATTGCTTGATATCAGTAATCGCATTATTTGCGGGCGTACTGTTGTTGTTGGGAATCTTCGCGTTGCGAAGCACCTTCAACGACATCTGTGCGAGCGTATCACTCATTCAGTTAAGCAATATTCGGCGCATCCATTTCGTCCTCTTTGTAGCCCATGCGGCTTTTCATGCGGGACATTGGGCTTTCGGGCTCGCTAGCAACGGGCTCGCCTTCAATCCCTGTAATTTCGAGGGATTGATTGCCTTCTTCGCCTGTGAGTCGGTAGGAGATTTCAAGCTCCCCTTCGGGCTCAAGTTGGCCCTTCAGGGCTTCGGGGATTTGAATGCAGTTAGGTTTGTTGATCATAAGTTTCTTTCAGGATTCATAGTCTTCTGTTGGTGTTAAGAGGTAAGCGAGAGGGGCGAGGAGTAAGAGAAGGGCGTTAAAAGTAATTTGATGAACCATCCCTTTTGCTCGTCGCCCAAAATTGGGTTTGTTTTTGCGTCTCATGACTCATTTCCTCACCGTCAAGTTCATGGACTTTTCAAAATTGTGAGGCTTGAACCAATCGCTGTGCGCGAATTCGTTCTGCCAATGCACGTAAGTCCTGAGAATGGCCGCTCCTGATTGATTTCGAGGCCCTTCATATCCAAGGTGCCCATAACCCATGCCGATAAAGCGCAGCCATCCAGTAAGTTTATTCCCAATCCTCAGCGTATGATCCGCTTTGCTGCCGTAAATAAAGAGCCGCTCAATGCGTCCATCCCGGAAAGCCTTATTGAAGCCGTTCGCGTCAAAATCAGGATCTACCGCCGGGGCAAAGAGATGGGCGTCCTTGATCCTGACCATCTTGTCTTCCCTAAAAATCTTGGCGAGAATCTCACATCCGTTGGAATGCCCCACATACACAACAGGCTTCACCGAACGCTTGATGATCTCTGCCACGCTACGAGAGCGGGAAGGCTGCCTCACCCATCGAAAAACGCTTGTGCAAAAGTATTCGTACTTCGTGGCCGAGTAACCATAATCCTCTAGCCACTCTTCAGCGTGATCCGTCCACCCATTCACATCATTGGGATTAGTCCGAATCCCATTTACTAGGACGTAATGAGGTTTCATCGCTTCTCCGGCAGTGGAAGAGTGATCTTGATACCCTTGTACTTCTCCCCGTCTCCGCTTTGCTCACTGAATGAGCCCACGCGAGGAGCCCCGCCCATCTCACGGGAAAGCTCTTTGTCCGAGGATTCCCATCGGGCAACCTTGCCCTGCTTGAGCCAGGACATGATGGATTTGAGCCAGATCATTGCTTGCGTTGCTCCTTCATGAAGTCTTTTAAGTCCTGCTTAATCTCTTTCACGTCCTCTTTGAGTGATTTCTGAAACTCAGCTCTTGCATCCTGGTCTTTCTGATACTCAGCCCTTGGCAGAAACTTCTCCGCGTTGTGCGTATCGCTGTACTGCCAGAAAGCAGTTACTCCCAAGGTCCCCAATCCAGTAATCATCCAAAAAGCAACTTTTGGCGTAAACCGGATGCGAGGGATTTTTAAGTCGATGATCTCGCTTGGACCTTGTGGGTGAGGTTCCATGAGTTACTTATTCACCTCTTTGAGGACGTGCTTTGGGTCGCAGGTCTTGGAAAGGAGTATGAGGTTTTCAAGATAAGCAACGAGGGCCGCTTGATCTACCGCTCCACCAACTCCTATCGCTTGTGCTTTCAAAGCTTTAAGTTTCGTAAAGTCGTGCCTGTCCTCAACATCTCTCACTGCGACGGGGCGTGAGTCAGTTTGAGCCTCTTGCGCCTTAATATTTACAGGCGGGTTTGACGCCCGCGCATCTGTTGCCTTTTGCGCGGAAAGAGTAACAGCTGAAAAAGTAAGAATCCCGGCCATAACGAATAAAAACGTTTTCATGTTATTTAATCTCCTCGATGACTTGTTTATCCTCAGAGAGTCCACCTACAGCGGTATCTGTTCCGGATGCAGTGGCTCGAAGCATGTAAATTTCAAAGCCATAGGTAGGCGTGGAAGGCACAACGACCGTGTTTGTCCACACAAAAGACCCCCCGGTGCTGTTGGTCGCAATTGTGGTTGGACAAAAAGAATCAACCGTTACATAGCCCCCAACTTGCCGATTGGTGGAGTAGAGATACTCGAAGAGAATGTCGTAAGCCCCGGCAGTATTGATGTAGTTGGTTTCGTAGCTGAAGGTAGAAATGACCCGATAGTTTCGCCCTGGGGTAAAATTGAGCGACATTCCTAATTGGTAATAAGGACTACCTCCGGTTTCAGGGAAGCGAATAGACCCCGTAGTCCCGAGGAGAGAATAGGAGCCTCCAATAACCGCTCCCGCATTGACCGAAACCGCTCTTAGTTGCGTAATTTGCCGAGGAGTAAAATGCGTGCGGAGTCCCGGATAGTTCAAGACCGCTGTTTCATTCGTGGTTGTACCTGAAGTGATATTAAGCGCGTTTGAAATCGTCAAAGCCCCTGTCATGGTATCGCCCGAAGTATTCACATACCGAGAATCCCCGCTCGTGGTCGTCACCATCCCGTCAGTCTCAGTGTCAATGATGGCCTGGACCTTGTTGCGCTGCTCCCCGTCTACCGTCTGTAAATCACTCACCGAGGCAGCAAACGACACGCAGGCCACAAGGCAGAGCGCGAGCCAAACGTATTTAGAGGGGATTTTCATTGGTCCTTTAGTGGATAGCCAACCGTGATGACGAAATTACTTGCAGCGCCCGCAAACGTGTTCTCGATTTGCCCTACCTTGATGTACTTGGCCCCGCTCAAGACAAAGCGGTCGCTGATAGTATACGTATTGGCTCCAAGGCTGCTCATCGTGAGCTTGATTTCGCTTAGGCTGGCAGTGTCAAAGGTGTTTGTTGTGTCCCCCGAACCGCTTGCAGTAATGAACTTAACAACAAGCGTCCCGTTCGTGGTCGCCGCGCCCCCTGTTGCAGTCAGATAGATACGAACATTGTTTTCACCGTCGGCAAGCTTCTTAACCGTTCCCGCCGTCGAATTGGTGCTGTTGGCGGCAAGAGAGGTTACGCTCGGGGTCAGGCTGAAGGATTCAGGCCCTTGAGCGGAAGCAATCCCCACAACAAGGCAAAGAACCGCGATAAGAAATCGTTTCATAATGAAATAGTGAAAGAGCGGAGAAGGAATCGAACCTTCCCCGCTCTCCCCATTAACCCCTTAGTTTCGGATTTTGACGCCGTTGATGCTGATTCGGCAGGAGGTCGTATTGCCGTCGATCGTCAGCGCTGAAGGCAGGTCTGACGGGAGCCAGATATCAGCGGACCCGAGGGAGCCTGATATCACATTGACTGCATGGCGTCGCGCCGTGGCTTTCAAGGGATACACCTTATCCGAGGTAGTCGTAATAGGTGCAGTCTCCTGAATGGTGATCGAAGCCGCCGCCGTCGCTGTGCATTTGTACAGGAAGTACGCATTGGCACTTTCATCGAAAAAGATCACATACTCTTGTGCTGACACATGAGTCGGATCATTATCGAACCACAGAACCGTACCAGTTCCCGACGTCGCCGAAGCAATGGATTGCTCCGACTCAGCCGCCCGGATGTCCACAGTTCCAGTAGTTACCGCCGAGTCCAAGTCATAGGACAAGTCGGTAATGTGAGCGAATCCACTTCCTTTCGGGACGAACACCGTAGCAGACGTGGTGCCATCGGCAGAGCTGGAGAACGTCGAATTGACGTACTCAGCCTGGAGAGGCAACACAAGCGCCACAGCTAACGCGATTACTGCAAGGATATACTTTTTCATTTTCTTTTTTCCTTCTTAGTTAAGGCTTAGGCCTTGTTGTAATGCGCTTTGAGTTGCACGATCTTGGTTGGATCGAGCACAATCCCGCCGAATGGAATTCGGTAGGAGATGTAGTAGTAGGCTTTCGACTTACTGAGGTATGGATTAATCCAGAACTCAGGAGCGAAGCCCCCGTTTTTTGCAGTGCCGCCGAATCGACTGGCCGCGTAGGTATCCCCTTCGGCGAATACGTAGTTGGTTACGATTTGGCCGTTGTCGTCGCGCGTGTCTTCCGTGCCGTTGACGGTCTCACGGAAGGGCTCGTGCATGAGATGGATGGTTGCACCGCCCCATTCCCCAATCTTGCCAGTGCGCATTTCCTTGCCACCGGCTTGTTTGGAGAAGTCCCTAAAGCTGGAGTCATACTCAAAGAGTGACTGACGGCTCCAAGGATTAATGATGCAGTGATACGGTCCTTTGTGCCCCTGCTTAATCAGGTAGCTGATGGCCGCTTGAATATCTGTTTCACGCAGATAATCGTCAGAGGTAAGAGCCGCAAAGGTGTCTTTGCCGTTCGCGTACATGCGTTGTGCGCGTGTAAACGAGTTATTGCCGCTCGAGCTTCCAGCGTTGATAGCTGTGGTCAGTCTGCGATTCGCAGTGCGTTCAGCCTGCTCGCGCATTTTGACATAAGCCTCTTTCGCGTTCTTGATGAGGCGCTGTTTGTCAGCGTAGTAGATGATTTTCAGAGCCTTAGAGAACTCAGTGAGTTCTACCTTGTACTCAGTCATCGCCATTGTCTCATCGGTCGCGGGATCGACTCCCTCCGCAACATCCTCCGCAAACCCTAATTTGCTCCATCGGAAGACATGCATGACATCCTTCCGACCCTCAGGGATCGTAGGTTTATCCGCCATCTTCAGAAGAGGAGAATCATATTCCCGCTCTTCCATTGCCGATTCAGTGAAATAATCCTGAATCGCCGCCAAGTCTGTACTAAGTTCACCATTAGCCATATGTTATTTGGTTGAACCGAGCGCACACCCCACCGCCGAACTGAATCCTATGCCGCGAGCTTTGCTTCGAGTCTCTCCAAGGGCGTTTTGCCCTCTCCGGGCTTCGCTACCACTGGAGCCGCGCCTTGACTTGCGGGCTGAATTCGTTTCTGCGTCGAGTTAAGTTGCTCGGTAAGTTTCTTTACCTGCTCCTTTAATGCGCCGACTTCAGAGGTATGATTCCTGCGTTCCATCCGCATCCCGGCAAGCTGTGCAATCAGATACTCCCCATCGCCTGACATGCGCTGAAGCACCTCAGGGAACTGTTGAGCGAGGCTCTTTGCCTCACGATATAACGCGCTATCGGCATTCTTAAGGTCTGGAAATCTTTCCAGTGCCTTATTCCAATTCTGCCTTCTAGCGGTGTTGAATCGCTCCACCTTCTGACCATTCTCCATCCTCCAAAACTTCAGGTCTGTCTCGTACTTATCCCATTCAGCGAAGGCATTTTGAGCCGCCTGCATGGTCACCTCGTCTCCCGCCGCCTTCGCTTTCGCGTACTCGGCAGTAAGTTGCTCCCGGGTCCATGTGGGCTTCTTAGGCTGCTCCACAAACACAGGCTCTTGAGGCTGATTTTGGTTGGGATTTTGAGGACTGTTGCGGGACCAAGTTTCGCGCTCCCTGCGGAACTCCTCACGCTCGCGCTTAACTTCAGCGAGCATGGTTTTGATTTCTTGCTCCCGTCTCTCCCCTCTGCTTTGGAATTTTGGTTTTTGGTCAGGGTTCTGATTGTCTTTTTGCTTGTCGTCTACCTTTGAAATCGGCGCACTATCGGCCTGTTTCGTATCTCCTGTTTGAGATTGGTTGTTATTTGGTTCATTGGAGTCGCCGCGATCGTCTCCGTTATTCGCGGGGGTATCATTTTGGATTGCATCGTTCTCAAGCAGATCGATTGACCCGCCTGCATCCGACGTATTGAATTGAGTTTCCATTTGATGTTTTTGACTTACTGACGTTTACGCTTAAGGAGTCACCCCGAAGCGTCCGTTGATGTTGGCCACTGCTGCGAGTCGAGGGGGCCAATCCTCAAACTCGAAATTGGTTGCGGGAGCCGGACTTGCACCAGCGATCTTCTGCTTATGAGGCAGACGGATTACTCCTTTCCTATCCCGCGGTATCGCACAACAAAAAGGGCTGACCCTCCGTTAGGAGAATCAGCCCTATAAAAGCTGTGCTACTCGCCCGAGTTTATAGCTCAGGCTCTGTCGGCATCCGGGTAATTATTCCGTTGCCGCAAAAATATGTTAAAGAACGAAACTAATTCCGCTGGTAAATGGCGTTCGTGTTAATCCTGCTGCTGTTATTCACCATTTTTGCGAACATCTCTTCAGAACGCTTTTCTGTCAATCTAAGATCTTTGATATCCTTTTTTGGCACTCGAAGCATGGTGAGCATCTGTCCTAACGCTCTCCATGCCTTAGATTCGGCTCGAATATCATCTAGTTCCTCTTTCTGAGCGCGAGTGACACGCCCCAGGACCTTATTGCTGTTCCAAGTCATCATCTTTTCAAATTTCTTGCCCGAATCGCTTTTCAAATAATCGTTCAGAGCATTTGAATCATCATTGTCCCACTTGATTTCCTCGTAATACGACGCCACAGGCTCTCGGACGTAGCTTAAGGCTAATTTGATGATGAATTTGCGGAAAAGGAGGTTCATGCTGCCTCCAGTTGAGCGCCGACGGCTGCATGTGCCGCCTGATCGAGTTTGTCTAACTCTGCCGTGATTTGGGCATACCCTTGCTTATTGGTCTGTTTGAGCTGATCCCGGTTTGCGGCGATATACTCAGAGATTTGAGCTAGTTTTTCCGGCTCAAGCTGTTGGCCGGATGCCATGAGCTTTTGCAGTGTCTGGACGGCTACCTGAGCCTTGACCATCGGATCTCCGCCTTGCTTTGGAACAATCTTCCCATGCACAAGGGCGTTGGTCATGTCCTGCAAGGCATCACGAGCGGAATCAAGCTGCGCCTGGCCATCCTGCATCACGAAGCGTTCGACTCTCTCAGGTTCGGAATTCTCAACCACGTTCTTGTAAAGCTCCACGATATTGGCCGTGTTGGGCTGCGCCTGATTCGCCGAAATCCCGAGGTTAAAGAGAGCAATGGCGTTATTAAGCTGCGCTTCTCGGTTGAGGGCGTCCGCCGAGCCGTTGACTTCAACGAAATAGTCTTCAGAGAGGAACTGCTTATCGAACTCTTGAAATCCCTCCTTGGTCATGAAAGACCATTCGTCGATTTGCTCCTTGAACTCGTTGAGTAAGCCAAGCTGCTTCTTCATGATTCCGCCGATGAACATTTTCCAGTTGTTGAGCTCCGACTCGGAATTGAGGTTATTCTGGAAGGCAATCGCTTTGACTTCAGTGGCAGTCCTGGCTTCTCCCAGCGTGTTTGCCTTGCCTAATCCGAAGTCAGGGGAACCTACCCATCTCTCGAAGATCCCGCGCTGAAAGTTGATTTGTTCCACGAACTCAACAGGAACCTCTCCCATATCCACCTTAGTCAAGGCGCCGGGCAGGATGGAGCCGGGCTCAAAATCAAGGTTCTGAGTCGTGCTCGGCATCGAATCCGGTGTGTTCGGGTAAAACACGGGGCTCGAGTAGAGCTGCAACGTGTTGAGGAGCGCTCGCCACATGGCCGAAATCGAGTATTCAAGCTCTGTCGCCTTCTCCGTGATTCCCTGGGAACTGTAGAAGTGGGGGGTGATCTCCTCGTACTTACTAGCCTCAAACATGTACTTCTCCGCCTTCACCATGCTTTCGTATGGGTATCCGAAGGGCTCAATAAGCTTCAGGGATGGATCATCGGGAAGGATGTATTCCATCATCATCTTTCCCGTATCCTTGTCCTTAAAATGCTTCTCCCAAAGGACGATGGAGCGAGTCTTGGCCTTACTGCGACTAATCCCCATTCGGTCATAGCTATGCTTCTCAGAGTCCGCGCTGTCGGATTCCTCGACTGAAGCTGTGCCATCTGCGTGTTTCTTTAGAAACGCTTGAAGCCGCGCCTTGTCAGCCGTCTCTTCGAACCTCTCTTTGACCCACGATTCCGATTTTTCCAGAACATGAGCACACCAAGGGTTTTCATGCACATCATGACAATCTGAGGGGACGATGAAGAAGATTGCTGGAATCGATTCATGGATGATTTTCTTTTTCTTGGAATCAAAGAAGGTCTTCATGATGCAGAGGCCATTCTGCATCTGTTGCCATGCTGCATATTGAATCTGCCTCTCGAAGTCGGTCCGCTGCTTAGTATAAAAATCAAAGTAGCCAGAGAGGAGGGGGGCCTTAGAAATCAATTCCTTCTTCCGAGCAATTAAGGTCGTGATATTCTTACTCGAATGAATCAGCTTGTTCCGAATGGGCAACTGCTGACTGATCGTCATCTGCGCCAAGAGATAGCGATGATTCGCCGCCCCTGGCCATGGATAAGTCATGAGGTCAGGCCGATCTAACCCGTAGTACTGCGCGTAAAGCTGAGCAATCCGCTTCTCCCAATCCCGACGGGCGTCTAACGCCTCCATCGTTTCATCGTATGACTTGTATTTACCTTTGGTAAGCGACGCCATTCAAGACCGCTATCATCCACAAACGTCTTTGCTGTCAATCTTTTCCTTCTTCAAAGCTTCACCCTCCATTGCTCCTGCCCGGATTTGATCCTTAAATGTCGCATGCCTAGTCCCGTACTTACTTTCAAGCCGAAGCAGGGCAATATCCACCTTCCGCTTCTCTGAGGCATTGAACGGGCGTAAGTTAAATACGTCATCATCAGCTCTAATCGTGCGATTCCAGCCAATCATATCTTCTTCGTTTAGGTCATTCATGGGGTTGTTTTGGGGTGGGTTGGGGAATAAGTGAACGGATGAAGCGACGGCAAAGGATGTCGAAACATATGGGACATACCTCCACTCGCTGTTCTGCGGTGAAGTGGTAAGTCATGGTCGCTTGCTCTTTACAGGTCTGATTGAAGCATTTTGGGTCATTCATAACGGGTACGGATTAGGCTCAGGCTCGCCCTTCCAATCTTCAGGGATGGACGCATCCAACGCCCTCATGGTTTGAGCGTATTTGAAAAGCAGGGCTGATGAGGTGAGTTTAATTCGGCTAAAGAGCCTAAAGGCTGGCCACCTGTACTCGTACACCCCGTATCGCAGAAAGATTGCTGAGGGCAACATATCATCCTCTTCCTAAGTATTTGCCGCCCACCATCCCGACGCCGTTGGTGTTTCGATTCCTAAGCTCTTTGGCGTGGCTATCGTCGTACCATTGCCTTGTCTTTCGCACCGCTGACCATGCCGCATTAGGCTCCATCATGCACATGACAAGGGCGTCCGCATAATCGGGAGACTTAGCGCCGCGTCTCCGCATGGTTTCCTTGCTCTCGAGTACGATCTGCCCTTGTGAATTCGTCGTATACTGCCGAGAGGTGATTTGGCCGATAAGCTTCGCGTGGTTGGGCAAGATAACCTTGCGCTCAGTTACCTTGGCCGACAGCACCCCGTACATTTCCGCGTTTTTCCTGGCATATTTCCGCTCGTCATTAGCTTTGTCCCCGAATCCGACGCGATGGACCGTTGTAATGCCGTTTTCCGCTGCAATGATCTCCGCAATACGGGCAGCCACAGGGCCGCCTGAGCCTCCCCGATCAATGAAGAGATGATGAGGCTTCACTTCTCTAATCCGGTTCATCACCCGTCCTACAACTTCCATTTCGTTATCTGAAGGCGGGCAACTCCAAGGCTCTTTGACCTTATTACCTTGCCGATGAACCATAACGCACTCGTCACCATCACGTTTCGCCGCCGACACATCTAAGCCCGCAACAATCTGCCTATCATCTTCCCATTGCGGCTCATGCCTTAAAATCTCGTTAACCGCTTCAATCGTGATCAAAACCCTAAGATCCACGTCTGAGAATTCGTTGGTAATCATGGATTTGACGAGGGCTGAGTTGATTCCGTGCGTGGCTACTTGCTCCTCGATCCATGCGCCCGGAATCCATGGACAATCATAGGCGTTGATTTCAAACGTTCGCCAAAACTGTCGAAGCTGCGTAAAGCAGTCGTAAAACCTCCCACTCATGAGCCCCTTCGAAGATATGAAGATAGTAAGCTTCGGCTGCCAACGGTTCGTTGCGTCAATAATTTCATCCTTCATGGACTTAACCTCATCCAGAATTCGAACCATGAAGGGGGCATGAAGTGACTCCACCGCACCTACATCCTTTGCGGTAAACCACCGCGCAAAGTTCCCATTGGGCTCCTCCAGCTTGCCTGAGACGCATTTCCAATTGGCAAAACGGGGCTGTAGTTGATGCTGCTGCAAATACCTCTCCAACATCTCACATTGGCGCTGCACGTGACTTGTGAAACCCACCCCGCAATTAGGGATTGTATCCATGAGATAACGGATCAAATCGGCGATAATCTGGGTCTTGCCCACCCCGTTGACGGCGCCTAAAGCTATATTGCGAGGGAAGTCATCCTGCTTAATCGTTAAATCTTCTGCGACGACACGACACGAACGCAAGAACTCAAGCTGTTTCGGGGAGTAACGCCAGCTTCCCGGTTCTCGACAATAGAGGGAGCAGTAGACGCCGGGGTCAAAGAGCTGCCGTTGCTGCTCGGAAGTAACTGACTCGTCTCCACCATTTTGACTACCTGAGCTAGATTGATCGTCGTGAGCGTGTTCTGAGCCACTAATACTGCTTCCTCCGTTTCGCTCCCCGCCTTGAGCGTGTAATGCTTCAGAAGGTCGATTGCCGCCTGAACTTTGGCTGGAACTTCCGCCGTCTTCTTCGTTTCGGTTCCCGTCGGTTTGTCTGTCACTGATGCCACCCTGAGTTTGTCCTGCTCCATAAAATACCGCATCACAATCAAGCTCGCCGTCATCAAGGTCGCTCCCAAGCGCTTCCCTAAGACTGATTCCTGCCGCGGCTGAAGATTCGGCTTCCTCCCCGATGTGGGTCTGCTCCCGCCCTTCGCATAATGGTTGCCTAACGGAGCCGCCATGTTGATTTGGACTTACGTCAAATTGACCCGCCTCTATCTTGCTGCCTTTGATTTCTTTTGATTCAGCACTTTGATTCGAATCCTTTGATTCCCGTAAAGCCGTTTGATTTCCTGCGCTGTTTGATTGACCACCTTCCACCCTATTACTCGCAGCCTTCTTCCTCCCCGCTCCCGGCCTCCATCCGCCCCTCTTAGATTTCTGCTTCGGAGCTTCAGTATCTCCCATAATGGTATTGGCTGAATCATCGGAGGGGGTATCTGACATTTCTCACGCATAGATATAATCTATCGTTTGAACGCTGTCTATAAATTTGATTTATGGGTCAATTGGGAGTTTCTCTCCATTTGGAAGTTGCGCGTAGAGAACCGAGAACCTTCGGACGCTGCACCACTCGGTGTGAATCTCAATCCCGTTAGCCCGCTCAAAGAAGAGCTCCCGGTTGCAGTCACAACCATAATTGCCCTCAGTCCATGAAAACATTGAGCCATCTGCATCCCATTCGCATTCCATGTCGTAGATACGAACTTCCCCTGTGGAGTTCTTACGAATGGCGACCTTGTAGCTCATTCTTTTCCTTTCTCCTCGGCAATGATTTTCTTGATCCTTAAACAGGCTAAGACTTGCCGAATATGTTTGCATGGTTTTGAGGGTCCCTTCCGTGCCGGATTCATCTCTCCCCATGTGCACGAACACTCGTCGATTCCTGAAGGATTGAGTTGAACTAAGTAGCCTATCTCCCCCTCTCCTATATTCTTCAAGACTAGGAAGCGATCCGGGGAATCGTAGGGCGTCACGTAGTAGGCGGTCATAGAGGGCGCATCAGTTCAGAGCCGATATATAAAATCCCTATAAATCCAAACCCAGCCGCTATAGCCTTAAGCATCTCCACCCTATCGCCTTTTGGGATATGTGCCACGGATTGGCTGACCAGCCAAATTATCGGCCCAAAGAAAAGAACGACTCCGATTAGCTGTTTTAAGGTCATCTTCATCCCTCCGCCTTTCCATCTCCCCTTTGGATCACACTCCACACCCTCTCGTTCTCACACGAGATGCAGATGCTTACCTCCTGGTCGTATAATACTCTTGAGAGAATCGGCCTTTCTTCTGGTGTTGCCAGACACAAAAAGCAGGAGTCTTTCACGTCTTCCACTTCGGTTGGATTCGTGGTCATGTGTGGCATTGATTTGGTGGATAGAATGGATTGTTTGGCGGTTGGACATGGGGTCTCTTCAAGGCCGCGCCGAATTCGCTTTCAGGTATGAACCTTTTCTCGAAATCTCTAACGCATTTGTCGGCAGACTCCGCGCAATCGGACCAGTTATTCCCGGCATGCCTCGTCGCACACCATGCCGCAAGCCAGACTTCAGCCTTCGTCATAGCGGCCCCTTCTTTTTTGCCAATCCACCCTTACGCCCAATCGCCGCCATCCAAGCCAGGTCTTTACTAACGGTTAATCCGCCACGCTTCCCGATAGCTGACATGTGCTCTTTATTCTGACTTAAGGACAGACCGCCTTTGCGTCCTATTGCTCTCATGTGCTCCTTGTTCTTGGAGATTGCCAGCCCTCCAAGCTTTCCGACTTGTTGCTTTGTCATTTTGGTTTCGTTCATAGGTTTTTATTGTTTCATCATGCTTTTTTTGGATGTGTCCAAATTAAATTGCGGATCATCGAGTCGATCATTTGCGCATCACCCCCAAGGCTCAAAAACTCGCGCAGATCCTTGCAGGGAGGCACCCAAATGCAGGAGGGAACCTTGAGCGCCGCTTGCAGCTTCTCCGCCCCTCGCAATCCGGGGGCGTCATTGTCCGAGCAGACAACAACCTCACTAATCTTGTTAAGCCTCACGTACTCCACAACCTGAGCTTCACACCCAAGACATGAAGGTCTACCTATCGCCGTAAGTCCGAGCGTAATTCCCGCCGCCGTGTCTGTTGGTCCTTCCAGCACATAAAGCGTTTTGCCGACGGGCAACTTGGTTGTGTAAAAACATCCTGCTTTCGATCCTTTCACCGCCCACTTGTCGCCAGCCTCCGAACGCAGCCGGATTCCGATAATCTTCTTGTTGGCGTCCCGCATCGGAAAGGCCCATGCGTCATTCGGTGCAGACCACACACACCCGAGAAAACTCAAAGCTAAAGCCTCAACCCCCAGCTTCTCCCCAAATCTCCGCAACATCGAAGGCTTAGTGCCAGGCACCCATTCTTTCCACATCCCCCCAGCATCGATTTGAATCTCCGGCTCTTCTCGAATCGGCTTTTCATACTTAGGGAAAAACTCCTCAGAGGCTTTATGCAACCATCCTCCATTCTTCAGATCCTTGTTGCTCTGAACCCTCATACAGCAAATGACATCCTCCGTGTAAGTGCACCAATGATCCTTCTTGCAAACACGGCATGGATTAGCCTTTGTTACTCTTACCCACTCACTTTTTTTGAAGATTGCACTCATTAAGCTTGACAGACTTTTTTTGCTCCCTATCTTACAGAAGCGTGGTCATGAAGTTGGTCTTGAGTCGTGCCTTTCTCCGAGTAACCGTCGCCTGTTGAGTCGGGTCCTCTCTGCGGTAACACAGTCGAGCCGCTCTCAATGATTTCCTTATCGGAGTGGCTGGGAGTTAAGCTTGAAGGCTGTAACTTTGCATTGCAAAGCAGGCTTTTCTTCGAAGTTTCAAACCTAGAATTCATGCGGCCATCTCCTGAGGCTTTCGCCATCCGTTCTTGGCAAGGGCATCGATTAGCCTACTGGCTTCCGTCATAGGCAAATCTTTGGTTTGATATCCGTGTTTCTGTAAAAGTTTGGCCTGCTTGTAGGTGCAAAGCTTCTGATTCCACCTGCGGAACTGTTCATTGAGGAGTTGCTTTGCCTGAGCATAGGGGAGCCCTTCAGGATTGATTCCCGCTTTCAGGAGAACCCCATTTTGCTTTTCCGAAAGCCTCTTGCCGTCATCCCATCCCCGAGATCTAGTAGGCTCCATTTGATAAGCGTCGAAAGCATCTACTGTGCGCGTGGAGAAGGTTGCTTTCCCGACAAGATGCGCCTTGCGTGCAGCCTCTTTCCTTCGAAGCTCTTCGAATCTTCGCAACCTCTCCTCTTCGGCCTCCAGCATATCGACCATGTTGACCGACTTGCCTTCTTTGGTAGCCCTCTTAACCGCGTTCTCAATGGCTTCATCGCTGACATTGCCGCCAAGAATATCTGCGGTCGTCATGAGCTTGTGTCGCCCCGCATTCCCAACGAAATCCACGATCAAAGCTGAAGGCTTCTGACTCTGCTTGATGGCCGTCGTCCTCTCCTCTGGCGTCTCAAGCCCATCCACAATTCCGGGCAACGGTCGCAAGCTCCGCCCAATAATCTGCGCGTAAAGGCAACGGGACTTGGTAGGCCGAGCCTGAATGATCACTTCCACTTGCGGACAGTCGAAGCCTTCGGTCAGGACGCCACAATTGACGAGTACCTGCGTTTGTCCTGATGAAAACTTTTCAAGCGTCTCCCGCCTTAACTGCTTATGCGTCGCTCCGCATACCCAAGCCGCCATGTCGGGACGATGACGGTTGAAAATATCGCAAAGCATTTCCGCGTGCTTCACCGAAGAGGTAAAAGCAAGAGTCCGCCTCCCTCCGATAATCTCAATGCTCGAAGAAGCCACCCCTTGCAGGGTTTCTTCGGCCTCCATGAGCGCTGCCAGGTCTGCCCCATTCAAATCTCCCGCCGTCGTCCGAACCTTCGAGAAATCGAGGCTTTGAACCTCCACCATCTGTTGTTGAACGGGCACAAGCCACCCATCATGAATCGCGTCCAAGATTTCATAGTCATGGGCGACTGATTCAAAGATTTGTCCCAGAGCCTGTTCATCCGTCCTGTCTGGGGTCGCCGTAACCCCCAAAACCTTCAGCTCTGGATTCTGGCGGAAGTAATCAATCACCTTCCTGAAAGAAGGGGAGGTGTAATGGTGTGCCTCATCACATATCAAAAGCCCAAAGTCTTGCGGGCGGAACTTAAGCATCCTCTCTTCTCCCTCTCCCCCTGAATAAAGGCTCTGCACCGTCGCAACGATACATTCAGAGCGGGAGAAGAGACTTGTTGAAGCCCGAAGATTCCCCATCTCAATGTCACACGTCACATTTGCCTGAGACTCAATTCGACGGGCAGCCTGCGTCAAAAGCTCCTCCCGATGCGTCAAGACGATAGCCCTGCGAGGCTGAGCCCTACGGATAACCTCTGTAAAAATCGTGGTCTTCCCGCATCCGGTAGGCTCAACAATCAACGTCGAGCGTTTCTCCTTCCATTCCTCGAAGACGCTCTCGACTGCCTGGGTCTGGTAAGGCCGTAAGGAAATCATTTCTTAGCCTTTTCCCGAATCGCCTTGATGTCTTTGGGAACGAATGTCTCCCAAGCAAATTGACTAATCGACCCCTTGCCCTTGCAAAGAGTGCATTTAGACGCCTGATGCCCCTGACAACTCGTGCAAACCGCATACGGCAGAGCGCATTTAATCGTCCGATAGGAATTCTCAAGATGCGTGATGACGGTAGAAAAGGTCAGCTCTGCATAAAGCGGGTCCTTTTCATCCTGAGCCTTCTTGATGGCGCCTTTAATTTTACTGAGAGCCGAAAGAATCTCTTGAACCTCGCCAGACCGCTTAAAGAGAGGTAGCGCCTTATCAGGAATCGGCCATCCCGTTTTATCCAACTCAATGACGGGCTCCTCGTCCTCAAGCTCCGGCTCCGCCGCCTGGGCGATGCTCTTCCCTGTCACAGGTCCGGCCTTTGCAGCCTTCTCCATGACTTCAGCTCGCTTCTCCTCTGGAACTTTGAGAATCGCTTTCGCCTGCTCCATATTTTGGATGGAGTCACCGATCGGTGACTTTTTGACCTCAGCCGCTCCAATCAAGTGATAGGCATACGCTTTCCCCCATCCCCAACGCGCCTTGCAGTACTCGTCAAAGGAGTTGTGATCCTGGCGGTAAAGCCTCTCATCCTTAATTCTGGCGATGGCAATCCCGCACTCGACAAAGGTATCCTTACCCCGCTCAATAATGGTTTCACATTTCTTAAGTTCGGATATTTGGTGATTGGTCAATTCGTGGGGCATGGGGATTTAGTTAAGGTTGAGAAAAGACGCCGCCGCTCCACAGGAATGCCCTGGACGAGCAAAAGCCGAAGTACAGGGGGCCACGTGGCGCGGCGGGAAAAAGGAGTTGAAACGCCGCCCCTGACAGGGCAGGCTTTCGGTCACTTGGAGCCCTTTCAGACGGCTGGAAAGGGCGGGTTTTGGTGAACTTTTGGTGAACTCACCAAATTTACCCAGCGCGCTTAGCTCAGTGGTAGAGCGCTTGCGTTTCGTAGCCAGGTGAGATGTCTTTGGTTTAATTTGTGGCCCATAGGTAAGGTTAGGGCTTAAATGGGCTAGATTTTGATTTCTTGGTGAACTATGGTGAACTCCATGGCGAGCCTCTACACGATTAAAAAATCTCCCTTTTGGTACATCAAGGCCAAGGACGGGAAAGGCAACTGGTCTGGAAAACCAACAGTCTTCCGATGGGACGATAAAAAGCAGACTAATCAAGCCAAGCAGCTCTGCGCCACAACCACCGCCAATGAGCTTAGGAATGGCTCTGCGAGCTCCGGAGAGGCTTGGGGCGCCTGGGTTCAGGACTTCCTCAATCTGCAATACCCCAAGGAAAGTAAAACTCATACCCGATACCAGAGCGCATGGAACAGCCTTTCCGTTTACTTGAAGGAAAAGGAGATCCTCAGCCCTCGACATGTCGCCTATGAGCATGTGATGGACTACTTCCCCTGGCGCAAGAAGCATTCCGTCTTGAAAAAGGGCGCCAGTAAAAACACCGCCCTTTATGAGCTGCGAGTTTTGAAGCTCCTCATGAAGCAGGCTATCCGACGTTTTCACCTCACGATGGCCAACCCATGCGCTGAGCTGGGGATTAAAAAGGATGCTCCAAAGATCAAGCCTGAGATCACTGAAACGGATATTGAGAAGATCCGCGCGGGCCTCAAGGATTGGCCGGAGTGGATGCAAATTTCCTTTGAAATCGGCCTTCATCAAGGCTGCCGACTCATGGAGACTTCCCTCCCCCTGGAGCATATCGACCTTGAGAAAATGGAGATTCAATTCCACGCCAAAGGAAAGAAGGTCTTCACGACTAAATTGCATCAGGGCCTCGTCCCTCTTGTGAAAAAGTTGAAAGCCGAAAAGCGCAAAGTCACTTGGGAGCCTTCTTGCGCGTCCCAACCTTCCACCCAATGGACTCGCTTTTTTCGCAAGATTGGATTGCCTCAGTATTGCTTTCATTGCACGCGCGTAACTGTTATTTCGAGGCTTGCTCGCTCAAAGACGGTCTCGGAGCGGGATGCAATGGGCTATGTTGGGCATTCGTCGGTGGAAGTTCATCGGATTTATCAGCGGTTGAAAGTGGAAGACCTTTCCTCTTGTGTGACGGCCTTGGTTTTCGCGCCTTCGTCGGAAACTGCGCCTGCGCGTTAAAATCAGGATTCGCCCGCATCCATTTGACCGCGTCCTTGTAGGTGATCACATCACAGAAAAAGGGCATCCCGGCCTTTCGAGCCGCACAGACCCACCAAGCAGACTTGCCAATCAGAGGGGCAAGCTCACAGGCCCGGAGAAGTTCACAATTAGTAGTGGCTGGTTTCATGGTGAAAAAATCAGTTGCCCACGGCGATCCGAGCAGGATTGAGAGAGCATGAGACATGCAACAACGAGGCTTTTGGCCTCACCGCCGTAGACAACTGAAAAATTACAAATTCGTTCATTTTCTCTCTCCGCGAGCTGCTCGGCTCCGCTATGGGGTGAACTACTAATCAAAATGATAACAGAGTCAATATCATTATGATAATTTTTTGGATTCCCCTATGCAACAACTGGGGTGCTTCCCCTATTGTATTAGGAGTCCTGAATCAGGATAGTAACAGGTTTGTGAAAAAAGCTGACGTGAAGAGCTCTAAAAGACTGCCAAAGCAGCCGCCGTCTCCAGAGCAATTACAAGAGCAGGCGAGAATTGCTTCGAGGTTAAGACAGTTGATTGAAGACCATGGATATGATGCAAAAGGAGCTGCGGACTATTGTGGCATCCCAAGATCTTCGTTCTACCCGTACCTGACCGGTGCGCGCCCAATTCCAATGGCAAAAGTTCGGATAATTTGTCACACGTTTGATATTACTGTTGAAGAGCTGATTGACCCCAGAATTACAGTTTCAACATATAAAAAACACCGCACCCCAGTTGAACAATGGATGCGCGATTTTCGATCTGATTACCGCACGAGTTTAAATGACGAAAAACGGATAGCCGTTTTAGAGCTTGCGGGTCTTAATATTTGGGGTGCCGAATGGCCAAACGTAAAACAATGGATTACGAACGACGAGAGAAGTAGCCGTGAGTTGCTGATTGATCCCAAAAAATCACGCTATTGACGGAACAGCTTTAGTAAAAAGGTAGGATTAAGTAAACCAAAGGCGAATATCAATCGGAGCGATCCCTGCCTCAGTAGTGACAAAATTATCGCACCGTGCATCGCCTACCCACACTGAGATTTCGGGGTAATCGCGCTTCCAGAGCCATCGGGATTTTTTTACTGGGGTCAAGTTTGCTGATTCCAGGAAAGCGTCTACAGCTTCCTGTGTTGGCTCTGCGCCCTGGATGAAGTCCTGGATGGAGACAATCTGACCTGCCTCAGTGATGCCGAGCGCCGTTGGGAAAGAGCCGAAAAGTTTATCCCAAATATGCAAACGAATGAGATAATCAATCGGCGTGCAGCTAGCCTGATGGACTAAATTATTTTCGTCCAAAAAATACCAGTCTCCATAAACATTCCTCAAGGTTGCCTTGTAAACTTTAGCTCGCGCATCGTCCGCATAAACCCTGTGCTCAGAGCCTTCGCCGACCTTTGTTAAAGAGAGCACATGCTCCCCGATATGGGGGCATTCACCTACCCATCTCTGGAGCCAGCCTACCTGCTTTTTGCACCTGACTTCGAAGCTGTCTGTCCGAACTGACTTATCTGAGTCAATACATCCGATAAGGTGACTGACTGGGGAGAGGCCCTTACCACATTCATGACACGGCCACGCACGCCAGCAAAGTCTTTCACGATTCTCGGCGGGACGTAACATCGAATTGGAGTAGTTTTTTGACCCAGCTTCATGTTGAGACTTTAAAACAGAAAAATGAGGAGAACAAGTCCTTTGCGAGAAAACGCGTCGCACGAGCAGGGGGGCGGTGTTCGGATCTCTCTCTGCGTCGGACGCATTATTTCGATTTGATGTCGTACTTCTTGCGAAGATTCTCGGAAAGGTCTTGAGCATTAAAAACCATGTTTTCGGTAGATGGTTTTTCTTTGAATGCGCGAATCATATAGGTCTTGTTGGGCAGCACAAAATTAATGGTGTCGCCTCCATGGTATTGAGTTGTTTCAGAGTATCGAAGTTGATTGCCTCTGACTTGAGCCGCCCCTCGCGTTTGAGAACTCATGGGCGTTGTAAATGAGCCGCTCCTGGACAAGTCTCGTTCGTCAAGAACAACAAAGTACCGATAGCCGTTTTCAATGGTAGTGTCAGCAGCTCTAAGAAGCGCGAAATCTCCCGCTTCCGCTCTATCTGTATATCCGTTTCCGTCAAAGCTGACTTGAAAAATGTCATCTTGCAGTCGCATCGCTGATGAACCGCCTTCATAGCTTGTTGAGCATCCTGAAAGCGCAATAGAAATAATCACAGGCAACAACAGTTGGAATTTCATTGCTGAAATCTACAGCGTCTTTGTTCGTTCGCTAGCTCTAAGAAATCTTTTTTCATTTTTCTTTATCAAAATGATTGACAGATATTATCAATATGATAATGATGCTCCCATGCGTAGGCCACTTCCCACTGGGGCTGCCAATTTGTGCAGCCGTGACTTGGATGTCTGTCCAAGGGGTTTTCCCCTCTACAGGACGGCCTACGCAACCATTCACGGCTGCACTTTTGCGGCATAACCACCAGTAAATTTTTTCCTAGGAAGAAACTTCCAAAAGCACATGAAGGCAAATTCTACCCACCGAAATAACGGCAAAAAACGCCTAGCTAGATCCAAGCGCGGACCAGGCCCATGGAGGGGGCACCCCCATGTTCGGCATTTGATTTTGATCGTCGATTCAACAGGAAGAACGGTCTGTTTCGTCGAGCGCGGCAACGCCTCTTTAGTGAAGACCGCCCCAGAGCTTGAAGCGGCATGTGTCGGTGCCAGAACGGCCATTGAAACGCTTATGGGAAAGCTCATGCGCAAAGATCCCAAATTCCTCCCATCCAAATGTGGGCAGCCTCACGCGGCGCTCGTGGAACTCAATCGCGTCCTCGTGAAGGCGGGAGGAAGGCTATGACTCTCCGCCAAGCCGCCTCCATCGTCTACGCCGGACTACCTGAAAAGGTACAGCCATCCATTTTGAAATCCCACCCAGGAGCTACCGCTGGTCACGGTGGCACCAATGACGACGCATCCCAAGCCGTCCTGAGTGTGGATTTCACCTCTCCTGAAGCAATGGCCCGAGAACAAGCCGCCTATGAGCGCTGTGATTGGGTCGCCCCTGAATACGCCAGTCAACACAACCTCGAATAATTCAACTTTTAAAGTATGGAAACCATGACTACCCCTCCTCTCATCTTCTCCAAAATGGCCGCGATCCTCTCCGAAACCGGAGCGATCACCAAAGACCGTAAAAACGAGCAGCAAGGATTCCGCTTCCGTGGAATCGACGACGTTTACAACGAGCTGCACTCACTCTTCGCCAAACATAAGGTCTTCATCACAACCAACGTCACGGATTTTGAGAAACATGACGTTGTGACAACGAAGGGCGCGAAGATGACTCACATCCTCGCAAAGATCACCTTCAAGTTTTGGACTGAAGACGGTTCTTGCGTCGAATCTTTCGTCGTTGGTGAGGCGATGGACTCAGGAGACAAGGCCATGAATAAAGCTCTCTCCGTGGGCCTCAAGTACGCCCTCATGCAGGCGTTTTTAATTCCTACCGAGGAAGACAACGATCCCGACAGGCAATCTCATGAGATTGCGAAAGAGGCTCCTCGTCCATCTCCTGCTCCCGGCAAATTCGCTCCATCGGCTTTCAACGGTCCTTGGCAGGATGTCGTGATGCACTTCGGCAAGCACAAGGGAAAGAAGCTCTCCGAAATTTCCACTCTCGGTTGGTACATCAAGGAATGGCAGCCGAAGCCCTTTAATGGGACGGTGAACGGAGCCGATTCTGACTTGCGTCTGGCTCTCGATGAAGCCGCGAAAGACTTCGCTGCCCGAGCTGAGTCCTCGTCTCAACCCGATGCTGAAGGGGGGATTGACCAAGAGCCCGTAGAGAATTGGCAGGATGTTGTCTGTCATCTCAACACCAAAGCTCACGGCAAGAAGTTGGGGGAATTAAAACCCATCATGCTGCAATGGCTTTTCGATAACCACACGTCTTCGGCCACTCCCCAGGACGAAACGCTTCTGAAGGCTCTCGCCGCTTGGCACGCCGACTTCATGAAATCTCACCAGAACGCCGCCTAATATGACCACTGCACTCGCAACACCAACCACATTGGAACGCATCAAGGAGTTATCCTCGCAAATTGAGGAAATCTCCAATGCCAATATTGAGCTTTCATCGGACATCATGGCCCTCAAGGCCAAGGCACTCGAAAGAGCCCGGAGCATTACCACGATTGAAGACGATGACGAAGAGAAGATGGGAGTGGCCATTCTTGCGGAGGTTGACGGGGCTCTGCGTGGAGTCGAGGCTTCCCGCCTTGAGTTGAAAAGCCCTCTTACTGCTCTGGGTAAGATCATCGACGGATTGGCCAAGACTTACTCCAAAGAGTTGGAGCCCGAAAAGGCACGCATCGGGAAGGTCCTTGGATCGTTTCAGGCCGAGAAGCGCCGTAAGGCCGAGGAAGCAGAAAGAGCGAGGCTTGCCGAGTTTCAGAAAGCCGAGGATGAACGCCGGAAAGCTGCTGCCGCCAACGATAAGCCTGCACAGGAGGCTGCCGCCGCAAAGGTGGAAGCCATTGTGAGCGCCGAGCCCATCAAGGCGACCAAAGTTGAAGGCACGATCACCCGCACGACTTTGAAATATCGGGTTCTCGATATGAATGCCCTCTTTGCCGCACGCCCCGACCTTTGCGAGATCCTGGACGTGAAGAGCAAGGTCAATGTCGCCATTGCCGTCAACCGGAATATTCCCGGACTCGAAGTCTGGGAAGAGTCCAGCACAACCACGCGCCGATGACCCCATATCTCGACATCATCCTAGCCTACATCGCCGCGGCCTTACTTATCGGAGCCACTTACCTATGACCCCCATGGAAGAAATGAAAACTCTTGTCATCGAGGCAATCAAGATGCTCCCGAGCGGGACGAGTACTTACTTGTCCATTGCTGAAGCCTTGGGAGATCCCAAAGGCGAGGATGGGACACTCATCGTCGAAGCCATCGCAGAGCTAGAGAAGGAAGGCGTCATAGAGGCAGTCTATGGGATTCTTTATCATTGGAGAGTGAAATGAGGAATTTTGAAGAAATCATGTTCCGCCTGACGCTTATAGCAGGATTCGTAATGGTCGCATCAATGGCAATCATGGCCGCAAAATTCGCTTACCTCTTTATTTCCCAATGAAGCGCTCCCCATTACGCCGAATCTCCAAGCGTCGAGCAAAGGAATCCCGCATTCGAAATGCTCAATGGCCGGAATTTCTAGAAGAGCATCCCACATGCGAAGTAAGAAGCCCTGCTTGCACTGGAGCTACACAATGCCGTCACCATCTCAAGGGGCGATGGGGATCTAGATTCCTTGATCCTGAATATCAAAAAGCCTCCTGCCATGCCTGCAACCTCTTCCTGGAAACGGCGGAAGGCAAGATATGGGGCTTTAAGACTGGCAACCGACTCGACCGCCTTGCAACTAACTGAAAATGGACCTCTCCCACCCAACCTTAACTGACGCCATTGGCTTTGCAGTCCTCTTAGCCTGCGTATGGCTGGCAATGAAGTTATGAGCCGAAACATCACCCCAAATGAATTCCGACGATTCTTCCCAAAAGCAACCGCTGCCGCCATCGCCGCCAATTGTGATTCACATCAAAGGCTTGGGCCATGTCCTGAGCTTCAAGAATCGAAAGAGAATCGGAAACAAAAGGCTCTTTCTAGCTCCAAAGTACAAGCTTCGAATGGACGCGATCATCCGAAGTATCGAGTCACAATTGTATGGAATATCTCAGACCATCGAACTCGGGACAATGATGGGATGCTCGCAACAATCATGGATTGCCTCACACGTGCCTCTAGACGACTCGCTGGCATGGATACCCCAAAACTCCCAAAGCACGCACTACGTCGCAAAAGGTGAAGAAGGCGCAACGATCACCATAGAAAGAATATGACTTCATTCGTCTCCTATCATATCTGTCACCCAGGGGCGCACCATTGGGAAGCGATTTCACAACGCTATGGGCGCCTTTGTGGCCGCACTTTCACGACGAAGCGCGAATTGATCACACTGGTTGAGGACTCGCTCGGAGGAGACTTACTCAACGAATCCATCGTCTTAGTTCCTCGTAACCGCATCACAGCTACTGCCAAACAGCTGCAATTACTATGAAATATTTGATATTTAGAATCTTACTCGCCGTAGCCGTATTTTGCAGCGGATTGTTCATCTTCTGGCTTACGGGAGAAGAGTTTCACCGATGCCCTAAGCTTGCGCTCTTCGTGATGTTTTCTCTCGCAGGCGCTTTCTTTGCGGCAATATGCCCATTCGAATCATTTTCTGAATAATCCTATGACTCCCCCTCAACCGCCAGCGCCAGCAAAGAATCATTTGGAATGGTGGAACTCAATGACCATCCCTCCCAGTCCTCATCAGATGCACGAAACACACGAGAGGTACGAACGTGATCAGCACATCTCTGAAAGAGCGTGGAACGCCGCCTACGCCGCTGGAGCCGCATCCCAGGCCGAGAGGATCGGGAGGATGGAGGAGCTTATTGCACGGTTAGCTAAGTTCAATCCTGAATTATTGTATGACGATGCAGGAGGATGCGATCTCACGTTGGATGAACTGATTGAGGACGCAAAAGCCGCACTCAAGGATCCCCAATGAGCAACATGATCAAATGCGATAGGTGTAAAAAACTCGAGGAGGCACACATGGCGCAAAATTACATCCTTAAAATCCACGCGCCCAATTCCAACAGTGATCCGTGTGTGGCCCATATCTGCATCCAATGTTGGCCAGATTTTTGTGGGGAGATTTGGCCTCAAACCGACAAGAAAGCCGATTCCACCAAGAACGCTGTTAGCCCCAAGGAGGTTTTATGAGCAAGAGTAAGGGGAAGGCGCTGAAGGTGAAGGCAGGGGGAGAGTTGAAACGCCCTCTGACAAAGAGGCCCTCTAAGTCGTGTGGTGCGGTGAAGGTATGGGCTGCTAATTATCATGTTCAGCGTTGGATGAATAAATACGCTTTGGATGAAAAGCCCTACATGCTCGTGTCCCTTGGCGAGTACAGACGACTAAGGGCAGAGGTGAAGGAGTTGGGAGAATCGAACGCCCGTCTTCGCAAATTGGTATCGTTCGCCATTTGTAAGCTCAACGAGCGTAAGCACTGGGACAAAGTGTGCGACACGCTCATGGCCAATAGCGAGCGTATCAAGCTCCAACCCAAGCGCATGAAAGGAAAACGATGAAGATTTCCGAAATTAAAGGACGGCTCCAGCACATGGAAGAATACTTCCGAGCCTTAGGAAGAGAAAAGAAAGCCCAATGGAAGGAGGGTAAGTCTCCCCCATATCTTGGAATGGCCCTCTCCTATTTGCATGCAGCTCGGGAACTGGGAGCTCTTAACCGAAAAATATCATCCCGCCGCCCCATCACCCCCAAGCGCACCCCCAAGCGCACCACAAAGAGGAGGAAATAAGAGTATGAAAAAGGACGCCTATTACTGGAAAGACAAGAATGATCTCACTGAGAAAATGCTCGAACTGACCATGCAGACCTTGAAGCAAATCGCGCTTCATCCAAGAAGCAGCCCCGCCAGAAGAAACGCAAGGGCTACTATCGCCTTCATCGAAAATCTCCAGAGGAAGTAAATTTATGAAAAAAACATTACATTACACAGGTCACCGCTGGACAACAGAAGAACTACGTTTGCTCATGCAAATGTGGGCATCTCGCGAAAGCGTATCTGATATTGCGACCAAGTTGGAAGTTACAACGGCTTCAGTGCTCAAAATGGTCGGCAAGTTGCGAAGCAATGGAGTTCCTCTTGAACGCAGAACAAAAGGACATGTCGCTGGTAGGTCTAATAAATCTTGGACTCAAGGGGAGGTGGAATACCTGATTCGCCGTAGGGAAGAAAAGGCAACATGCGAAGAGATTGGAATAGAGCTTGGCCGCACTTGGAACGCCGTTAATGCCATGATCGGTAACCTACGCAAAGAACATGTGCCAGTTGCTATGCGGGGACATGGGGTGCGAAGACTTTGGAATGTAGACTCACTTAAGGCCGTCGCCATCCAGAGTGGGGATTGCAAAATTATTGAAATGAACCAGAGGGTTGCATGAACTCCCACCCCCAAGACGCGACCCCACCCCAACAGCCGGAATCGGTGAGCCCAAAGCCAGAGGAGTTAAAGCCTGAGGGGCAGGAGGGAGTAGCTCCTCGTGTGGAGCCCCTGAGCTTCGACGAATATTACAGCAATCCTGAAACCGAGGAGGATGTTAGAAAGCGGCTCCATTTCCGTTTAAGGGAAATCGCATGGGGTGGTTGGAACGCCCGCCAATCTGAGATTGACGCATCACACGAGAGAGAGCGTGTACTGCGGGAGGAACTCGCATTGTGTGACGGCGTTCTGGATGGAGATCCTTCGGCTACAGATGAACCGACTCACATAAACATTCTCCGTCTAATACGGGAGAAGCGGGAAGCACGAGACGATGCGGCCAAATGGAAGGAGAAGGCAGAGCAGGCAGAGGGGGAGTTGGGGGAAGCGCAATCCATTATAGAGGTGATGCGGGAGGCCCTTTTGCAGGCCATTTACGAAACAGTAAATGAAGGCCCCTATCCAGACGGCCCCTGTATCCCGAAAGACACACGGAACGAAATGAAAGCAGCTGCGAAGCTTGGCTTAAAACAAAAGGAGTCCATATGAGCGAACAAACTATTGCGGAAGAACTTTTAAATCTTCGCCAAGCTCTCACGGAAGAGCACGACGCACGCATTCAGGCAGAGTCTGAATTGCAGATTTGCAAATATGATACAGAAGTCCTCCTTAAGAGATCCAAGGAACTCCGAGACGCGGTGCTCGTTGAGCAGGGCTTGGTCACGATCTACAAAGCCGAACTCCGAGCGGTGGAGGTGAAGCTTGAACAAGCGATGGTTGAACGTGACGCCGCAGAAGAAGCCGCATCTCATTTTCACTACCTCGTTACTGGTGCGAGCCCGGAATGGTCGAATCTATTTGGATATGCCGAAGCCGGGGAGCAAATCACCGACTGCCTCAATCTACTCAAAACCACCGTAAAGAATCAGATGGCCGAACTCCGAGCGGTGAAAGAGGAGCGCGATGAGCTTGAGGTGAGGCTTGAGGCCATTGAAGACCTCGCCCAAGGGCTTTTATCCACCAAACGGTTAACCGACTGTCTGGAGGAGGCTGTTCTAGGAATACTCGCAGAGGCAGACATTACGCCCGCCACGCCTGCCGAGAAGGAGGAGAGCCATGGATAATTTCGCCATGTGGCTTGGCTACGGCCTGATGATTGCGTCCTCGATCTATTGCTTTGTGGCGTGCGTAGAAGCGACTGCGGAAAGACTCCTGAAGCATTTCAAATTCTGGGACTTGCTTGCCGATTTCATGCTCTACCGAGTTAAAAATAAGAAAGACTCCAAATGATGACCAAAGACGATCTACAAACGATGAAGAACGGAGCCGAAGCCATGAAGGCTATCGAGCCCCACAATCCTTACAACGACGGATACCTCATACTCCTCTCCCACATCTCAGAGCTTGAGGCAGAGCTGGAAGCCCTCCGGTCCAAGCCATGCCCCCATATCGTCTCAGGGGATGAAGGAACAAGCTATTGCGGGTTGAACCTGCATGACAAAAACGAGTTCGAGAGGCTGGAGAGGGAGCTGGAAGCGGCAAGGGGGCAGATGGAGACATTGCGGGACTGTCTTGGTAAAGCCGAGGGCGCTCTGATGGAGCTAATGACAGACTACGACGCCAGCGAATTAAAGCTGAGAATCCAAGAGGCCCTCTGCATTCCTGCCAAAGAGGAAGCGTCGAAAGGGGAGGTGGAATGTCCGATTAACCATAACGCCATCTCCGTAGGCGAGAGCTGTCCGTCGTGTGGTGGTCGTGTAATTGGCATCGCATGAGACAGACCTTCATGTTTCAAGGCCGGATACTTGTCTGGTTCTCGTGTGGGGCTGCTTCTACCGTAGCCGCAAAACTCGCAGTTGAAAAGTATCCCAATGACCAAGTGGAAATCCTCTATTGCGACACCCTCAAGTTTGAGCACCCAGACAATGCAAGGTTCATGGCTGATGTCTCCAGGTGGATCGGCAAAGAGGTTAAGATCCTCAAACATCCGAAGTACGCCGATATTATGGAAGTGTTTCGAGGGGAGCAATTCATTGTGGGGCACCACGGAGCCCCCTGCACGAAGCTACTGAAACGCGCGGTTGGCAAAGCCTATCGTCAACTGGGAGACACGGATATTTACGGCATGACAGCCGACGAATCCGGCCGGATCACGGACTTCGAAAGGGACAACCACGGTCTTGATTGCGATTGGATTCTAAGAGATCGAGGCGTTACGAAGTCCGACTGCTACAGAATCATTCGTGAGGCTGGGATCACGATGCCAGCGATGTACCTATTGGGGTACAAAAATAACAACTGTATCGGATGCGTAAAGGGTGGGGCTGGCTACTTCAACAAGATTCGCAAGGACTTCCCTGAGCATTTTAACCGCGTTGCAGCCGTAGAGCGGGAGATCGGTTACGCGATTCTCAAACTATCAAAGAACGGTGTAACGCAGCGGGTTTTCTTGGACGAGCTAGATCCAAACGCCGGACGATTCGATTCGGAGCCTGACATCGAATGTGGCCCCCAATGCATCTCCCCCACCCAGTAGCCCCTCTGCCTTGCCCACCCCTAAACCCAAATAAACTAATGAATGAAGCCATGAGCGAAGGAATTGAAACGCAGAAACCGGGGGAGGGAGCATCTCCTCGTGTGGACGAGCCTGTGAGGATTACGATTAATAGAATGTGGCTGCACGAGTCCGAGTGCCATATCTGCGGAGAAAAGCTTTATGGATGTCAGCAAGGTATCCCCATGTACGAAGGCACGCCGGTACCTCACGGCTGGGACGGAGAATGGTTTGGGTGTGATGCCTGCAAATCCTGCTTCGATAAATATGAGCGAGGAGAATTGGATATGTGGAAGGCGGGTGACCTTCGGCATGTACAGGATCAAACCGACGAGCCCCTTCCTCTCGCGCAAGAGCCGTCAAAGACCAAAGGAGATTTATGAAATTCACACTTACGAAGAAGAAGCCAACGGAGCCGGGATGGTATTGGACTCGTTATGCAGATCGACCGAAAAACGTGAGAATGCGGCGGGTCGAAGCGAGTGGATTCGGCCTAGTGATGGAATGTTCCCGTGGAATGCTTACAAATATTTCTCAGATTAAAGCGGAATGGTCCCAGCGCATCCCTGAACCCATGGAGGAAGTGTGAGCCTGCATCCGAAGGAGAACGCCGAGGGGGAGGGAGTCCGAAAGCCGCTGAAAGGATCTGAGTTCACCATCGTCATTAACTGCTGCGGTTGTGGCCATAGGCTCTACAGAACCAGCGAGGTTTCGCGCTCACATCCATCTTACGGGTGCATGTGCCATAGGTGTGATGCTGCCATCACCGGCGAAAGGAGGCTCTCGTGAGTAATTGCCCTTCATGCGGTCAGCCATGGTTCACACACGGGACGACTTGCGAGCCTCAGCCCATTCCTAAGGATGACTCGTTTAGTAAGTTGGGGCGAGAACTGGCAGAAGCGACACTTTCACCCCTCACAGAAAAGATCAAAGCTCTTGAGGCTGAAAACGCCGCTCTCAAGGAGGAGGTGGAGAAGGCTCAAGGTTCCATTCGCTACAAGGACAACGACATTGGACGCCTCAATCACAACATCAAATTGATGGAGCGCGAACGGGAGAGGTATATCTTGAAGCTGAAAGAAGCCCGAGCCCAGAGCGGGGGCGGGTGGAGGCTGTTAGAGGTTGGAGAAGGACCACGTTTAGGAGATGAATATTTCCATAGTGACACGTTAGCATGGAAGAGCATTTGCGATTTGGAGGGGCCTCGCGTCCAGCCTGAAAGTATGCCTATTCGCCGCCGCATGTCGCCATCAGTTCAGGAATCCTTAACAGTTCAAGCCATAGTAAACGCGCTTTTCAGTAAAGACGCGAAGGAAGAGCCACAAACGACGGACAACGCCATTCCTTCGAGAGAGCCCGCAACTCCTCCGCCTTCCTCGGCGGCAGACAAAGAGAATAAGGGGGAGGGAGCGCTTTGAATGAAAAGCCCACCTTGCTTGACCTCTTCTCAGGAATCGGAGGCTTCAGCCTTGCCGGAGAACGAGCTGGATTCCGCACAATCGGATTCTCGGAGATCGACCCCTACGCTTGCGCCGTCCTCCGAAAGCATTGGCCAGGAGTGCCGAACTACGGAAACATCCGAAACATCGCCAAGGAACTCATTGGCCATGTGGATGTCATTACAGGAGGCTTTCCTTGCCAGCCTTTCAGCCTCGCCGGGTCGAGGCGTGGAGATTCCGACGAAAGGCACCTATGGCCCGAACTGTGCAGAGTCATTGGCGAAATTCGGCCCCAATGGTGCTTGCTGGAGAATGTGCCAGGACTCCTTTCAAATGATGCTGGACGGGTCTTTGGAGGAGTTCTCAGGGACTTGGCCGCGCTCGGGCATGATGTTATCTGGAACTGTGTACCAGCTTCCGCCGTTGGTGCAAATCATCGCCGAGACCGAGTCTGGATTTTGGCCTACTCCTTGCAAGGATGGCAACGGAGGAAGTCATGGGAAAGCGAAGCTCAACAGGATGCTCTCGACTCCAACAGTATGTGGAGATTGGAACCGCAAAGGGGCATCGGCAACAAGCGGGGATGGGATCAACACGCAACTTGGTGGTCCTCAACATCCGAACCACAGAGAGTGGATGATGGGATACCCGAAGGATCACACCGACGCGACCTTCTCGGAAACTCAATCGTTCCGCAAGTTGCGGAAATCTTCCTCAAAGAAATCATGTGCCAAATAACCACTAACCCCACTCCCCCGCAAGAAACCCCAAAGACCCCATAATATTTATGGACGACCCCCACCCAGACCTATCTGCCGAACTCTCTGAAGGCTCTAGACTAGCTAAGCTCCTGGTTGAGCATCTCCTGAGAATGGGAGCAGGAGCCTGCACCCTCCCGGTTGTGGTAGAGGATGAATCTTACGAGGTCATTGTCAGGCATAAGCCCGTGAAGGAGGAGGGATGAAATACACCTATAAGCTTACAGGACCGCAAGTAGGCATGATCTTGTGCTGCCTCTATGATCGAGAAAGAACCGGGGAATACTCAGGCAGGAGAGACCTTCATGACGCGAGACTTCAGACGCTTATCCGCATGTTTGAAGCAAATCCACTTTCGGCTGCTTCTTCGGAAGCACAACCCGCACGGCCTGCATAGCCGATGTGCATGGCGCTGGAAATTTCCGGCTACGTGCGGGGCAATTTAAAATAGAAATGATGAAATGAAAGAAACCTTCAAAACCATTTTAGCAATCGTCCTTCTCCTGTGCGCTCTCTACGCACCAGTCGCCTACATCGTCTTCGGCTTTCGCCACCCATGGGCAACCGACACGGAAAGGTTTCTGTACACCTACGAGGCCCTGACCTTCCAGAAGGTGTCTTACAACCAAATGAGGCCGAGGGAATGACCTGTAAAGAAAGTGTAATGAAATGACCCCTGAGCAAAACATCCTCCGCTACTTACTTATTTTAATGAACAACCTAAAAACCCCCATCACCATCGCCATCCTAGGCATCATCATCGCCGCCCTCCTTTACTCAAAGCAGACCCAAAAGGAACTCCCCGTCAAAGGCCCTCCCATCGAGGCCAAGATCCTCAACGGAGGCTTTGAGGAACAAAAGATATGGGAGAGCTTCATTGCACTCAAGGGAGCCAACATCAAAATTGGCCAAACCGACAAAGAAGCTCATACGGGGGAATGCTCCGCCATCCTCGAAAATCACGAGGAGAAACGCCCCAACGTCTACGGTGCCATCTACCAAAGAATCCCCTGCAAACCAAATACAGCCTACATCCTCTCCTATTGGGTAAAGTCCAAGGACGTGAAGGGCAACCCCGCTTTCCTGACCTGCGATTCGAAATGGAATGACAGGACCTACATTCCGCATCAAGTAGATGGCTCGATGGATTGGACGCAAGCCGATTGTAAGTTCAAGACCGGAGCGGCAGACTTCTTTAACATGGTCTTTGTCTCTGAGGGAGTGGGGACGATTTGGCTCGATGACATTGAGATCAAGGAGATGAAATGAGATGCTCAAGGTTATCTAGCAGAGAGCGTGAGCTTGTAGCGTTATGCGTGGCTGGCCTTCATGAAAGAGCCGATGTTATATGTAAATGGCACCGAGGCTATAAACACCGCTTTCAACGCATTATTGCCAAACTAGCCAAGGGAGCCCGCCCATGAATCACTTAGCCCTATTGACCCTCTTCCTCTTCCCGGCAATGACCATCTCAGGGCAAACCGCCCGAATGATTGCCGTGGCCATGTGCCTCTTATGCTGTCACCCAAAAGCAGAAAAGAGACTCTCAGAGCCCGGAATTCTCCTCATCGCTTGGTTCCTATGGGCTGCACTCTGCTCTCTCCTCGGAGATCATTTTGATATGTCGCTCTTTGGCTATTACAAGCGTTTTGAAGGGCTTTCGATGTGGCTTCTGGCGATCGGGTTCGGTTGGCTTTTCTGGAGATGCTCCACGCTTCCCCGTCTTTTTCTGACCATTTGCGCCATTCTCTCAATCTGCCTCTCTGTGATGCTTATTAAGCCCGAAATCTATAAGAACATCATTTACGGGCATATCACCATCTCTGCTTTTGCTGCCGTTGGTTCGTGCATGCTCATGGCCAAACATCCAGCTTTCATCGCGTGCGCGATTCCCTTTACATTCCTAACAAGTAACCGCTCTATCATTTTTGCTCTTATGTTTGGGGCAGGCGCCTACTTGGCTTTGAACTTCAAGAGGCTTCACAAGGAGGTTATTTCAACCATAGTCACGCTCTTGGCCATTGCCGTTGTTGGGGTCCTGCCAAAGCTGCTTACGCTCGATTTGAAGAGCCTTGGAACTGGAGCGCGAACCGCCATTGCGACGAAAGCTTTAGAGCATATCGCCATCCGTCCGGTCATGGGTTACGGAGTAGATACGCAAAGCACCCTCTTTGGCAAAAGTGAGCATGAAACGATTACTCAACACATCCGAGGCAAACCCGTTGCGTTCAAAGTCGATATTGACCGCTGCCACAACGTTTTCCTGGATATCGCCATTCAAACCGGACTTGTAGGGCTCGCGCTATGGCTCTTTCTCCTTACCAGGATGACTTATAGGGCGTTTTCATATCCTTCTGAGGTCAATACAGCCTGTCTATGTGGAATCGCCGCCTTTATCGGCTTTGGGCTCTGGAATCCTACGGGTATTCCGTCGATCTTCTTGGCGTGTGTCTGCATCCTTGGAATTGAGAGGAAATCAATATGAAATACATCATTCTTTCAGCCTTGCTCCTGGCGGGATGCTCAGAGCCCGAGCCTTTCATAACACCTGTCGACCTGTACCGCCTAGAGCTTTTCAGCGCCGGAAAATCGATGGGAGTATTCCAAAGCACCGAGATTCGGTGTTATCGGGACTACATTGCTTTCACTGGAGAAAATGGGCGCCTAACGTTTTGGAGCGGTGAATTTCTGGCCGAAAAGTTACCCAAATGAAAACTATCATCAAAATCTCCGTCATTCTCGCCTTGATGGTCTACGCTCAAGCCCACTTATCAGAGCAACTCCAATCACGAGGCCGTCAGCTCGCCTTTCTCCGCAACCTTCCCCATCGCTATCTCGGGATGCTTTACTATTCGTGGTTACTCCAACAGCACCGGACAGACTACCTTGCTCAATACGCGATTAATTGGAATATCGCCGTGAACGATAGGGGAGCAATCGCAGAAGGCATGACCAAGCCCGTTGTTGCCCTTCTTATCTCCAAACAATCTCAGGGCCATCCAGAAGACGAAAGACTTCGCAGCCTCTCCAAGATGTTGGTGAGCCAAGAGATTAACGGCGTCGCCAAACCTGCCGCCGACATTGATCCATCTGCCCTCGGTGGATCTTTGCCCCAATAATGACGATTGCGGCGAAGAGGACGCCTAGGGAGATGACTGCAATGGCTATGATCACTCCGCCGCCTTCTTTTCCACATCGATTACAATTGCCTTCTTCAAGATCAAGTCTCTCTCAATGGGCGACATGTCCCGCCGCGCTTTCTCTTCGGAAAGTATGGCACTGATCTTGGAAGCAAGTTGGGCTGCGTTAGGTGAATTTGCCGGGGTCTGAATCGCTTCCGTGAGAAACTTTAGCCCCGCTTGACTCGTGTAGAGCTTGGCGAGCGCTGGAGGCCCCAACACGACCGCGCCGGCTGCTGCTGGATTATGAAAGGCCAAGGCCCCGATGCTGCCGCCGTACAAAACGGAGATAGTTTGCTGCGCCGTTCCTGAAGGATTCCCAACCCTCTTTTCATTTTTAACAATGGCGTCCGCAACCTTCCAAAAGTCTTGAATCTCTTTGACCTTACTTGCGCCAAAAACAGCCTCTATGTTCTCAGGAGTAAACTTTCCAAGGCTCGTCCCAAACTTTTGAGGAGAAAACGCCTCGGTTCCGTCCGTAGTTAATATTTTCTCCATCACCGCCCTTTTGACGGGCTCAAAGCGATTGACTCCTAAAGCAGCTTTTAAGGTGTTGATGTCTTTGACAGTCCCCGGCTGAGCAATCATGTCATAGAGCATGCCGGGATCTTTCTGAATCATCCTCTGCACCTTCGGATCGTTGAAAATCTGAGCCCCTTTCGCATAGTACCCGTTTGCAAGGCTGAAACTCTCCTGAATCTTGCCTCCTTGAAGCTGCGCGAAATCGGAAAGGCTCTTGTCCATCTCCGCCTTGATCATGCCAAGCTTTCGCGCCACGTCGCCACGTTCATTTTTGATTGCGCTATTGATCTCGTCATTGACCGCCGCCCGGATATCGAGGAAGGTCCGCACATCAGTCGCTTTCGGGATGGCCTTCCCTGTCGGATCTGCCTCACCGACAAAAGTCTTGAGCTGAGAAACAAGCCGAGAGGATCCAAGCCCCTCCTTGTTGATTTCTCGTTCAATAAAGTTTTCCGCCAAGTCCCGCGCCCTTCCAAGTTGAATCTTGAGATCTTTTGGAACCGCCTTTTCAAACTTATCGTAAAGCTTGGATGCCGTGCCTTTAAATCGACCTTCACGAGCTGCAAGACGGGTCTGGACTAAATCCCCAAAGGTTTGCTCACTGACTCTGGGACCGTTATCGTCCAGAAGCTTCTTCGCCTGACTTCGCAAGCCCTCGCTAACAGCCTCTTGCCTTGCCTGCATTATTCCAGATGACACAGGCACGTTAAGAAGAGCCTTCTCTGTCAGGCCGAGCTGCCTAGATCCCGTGGCCTGAGCTGGAGTAATGGGGATATCCATCTCTTTTGCCGTTTGCGCGAGCTTCCCGGCCTCTGGGCTGATCTTCCCTCGAATGATATGCTGAGCCAGCCCTGGAAGCTCTAGTGCGCCGGGGAGGATGGTGCTTAAAGCCCCAGTGACAATAGCGTCCTTCCCGATTTTGGCTTTATCGTTCACCAGTCGATCTATCCCACCTTCTTTAATGCTTTCGCTGGCGCCATATCCGGAACCTAACACTCCCGCCTTCCCAATTCTGCTAAGAGCCGAAGCCCCTTGAAAAACCTTCCCGGCAGGAATGATGCCCCCGGCCAGATTCCCGGCCAATGTGGTTCCTGGGTTCTCTTCAGAAACCCGATTTACGCCAAGAGCGTCAACCGCCTCAGG
>Ga0196963_10000391_pt1 | contig 41306 bp, 54 predicted proteins | sample S1_5metaG_FD_148600 | JGI IMG/M metagenome (GOLD analysis project Ga0196963, IMG submission 148600) | Soil microbial communities from Anza Borrego desert, Southern California, United States - S1_5 | ecosystem: Environmental > Terrestrial > Soil > Desert | place: USA: California | collected... | reverse complement strand
AGCTCTCCCTCGCCTCGACGCGCGGCTGCGAGCTGCCCCACGCCTCGACGCGCGGCTGCGAGCTGTCCCTCGCCACGACGCGCGGCTGCGAGCTGTCCCTCGCCACGACGCGCGGCTGCGAGCTGCCCCACGCCTCGACGCGCGGCTGCGAGCTCTCCCACGCCTCGACGCGCGGCTGCGAGCTGTCCCACGCCTCGACGCGCGGCTGCGAGCTCTCCCACGCCTCGACGCGCGGCTGCGAGCTCTCCCTCGCCTCGACGCGCGGCTGCGAGCTGCCCCACGCCTCGACGCGCGGCTGCGAGCTGTCCCTCGCCACGACGCGCGGCTGCGAGCTGTCCCTCGCCACGACGCGCGGCTGCGAGCTGCCGACGACCTGCAGCAGCAGCTCGTCGGCGCTGGTGACGACGATGGTGACGTCACCGTCGATGGTGATCTCGCGGCCGCCGGCGGCGATCGCGGCGTCGAACTCAGCTTGTGTGCGGACGACGATCACGATCGCGCTCCTGCGGTGAGAGAAGCGGCCTGGCGCTCCTCGCGTGCGATCGCGTCTTCGCGGCACTCGATGGCGCTGACAGTGACGGAGCTCCCCGTGAAGCTCTCGTAGACGGTGAGCGTGCGGCTGCCGACATACAGGTCGCGGCCGCCGTTGAATCCCACTTCGGTGAGCACGAGGACCTCGTCGCCGAGGCGTTCGCGCACGTCCTCGAGCGCGCGCAGCAGCTCGCCGAGCGTGCTGCGCTGCAGAATGATGGGCGCCGGCATTACGCGGCCTCCGCTTTGTGCTGGCGCTCGCGCAGTAATCCGTCGAGCCCTTTGGCGCGGACGTAGTCGGCAAACCGCGCGACGAGCTCGCGGCACTCCTGATGCAACGCCGGATATGGATAGAGCGTGAACGTCTCGATGCTCTTGAGCTCGATGACGCCGGTCGACCCCTCGTAGAGGCAGAACACGTGATAGGTGCACGCGGCCGCTTCGAACAGGTCGAGCATGAAGCGCCACTGGCAGCTCTTGGCGTACTTGTCGAAGTCGAACGTCGAGAGCGTCGTCTTGTTCTCGATGATGCGCGTCCCGATCAGTTGATCGGCCTTCGCGACGACGGTGCAGTCGCCGTACGCCTTCGTCGTCTTCGCTTCGAACACGCCGCGGCGATCGAACAGCGCGAGGGGCTCGGCCATCACGTCGTCGCCGAACGCGAAGCCGTTGCAGATGTAGCCGCTCCGCACCCTGTAGCGGTCTGGATCCTCGAGCACGCGGCCGAAGGCCTGCCCGAGGAGCACGGCGTGCGTCGGGACGAACTCCCCGCGGATCGTCGCGAGGAGCTCGTCTTCGGTCATCCAGTCGTTGTCCGGCTCGCAAAAGAGCCGGTACGACTCGAGCGTCGTGGTGCTGATGCGCATGGCGTCGCTCAGAGCAGGCTGCCGACCGGTTCCGGCTCCGGCGTCGCCGGCGCAAGGAACCGCTTCGTCACCTTGTCGAACGGGATGCCTTTGCGCTCCGCAGCCTCGAGCAGCAGCTTGGCCACCTGCGGCAGCACCACCGGTGCGAGCTGCTTGATCTCCGTCACCGCGCGGTTGAATTCGTCGGCGGTCGTGAACGTGTCGATCTGCGCGCGCCAGTCGTCGACCTGCTGCGTCGCGATCGCGCTCGCCTCGCTGATCTTCCCGAGCGCCTCGCGGCCCTGCGCGTAGAGGTCCGCCATGAAGGCCTGCGCTTTGCCGATCGGCGGGATCGGGAACGGCGCCCAGCCCGCCGGGTTCTTCCCGATCCAGCGGTCCGTCGGGTTGAAATCGAGCACGCGCTCGCGGCCGTTCATGTAGACGTAGCCGACGAAGTCCGCGATCTTCATCACTTCGCCGTAGGAGCCGCCGACGATCTCGGGCCGCACGACGCGGACGTCGCCGTCTTTGTCTTCCTTGTCGTGCGCGATGAGCAGGACGTCCTTGCCGAGCGCGCGCAGCGAGGCGATCCACGTGCGGAAGCGCGTCTTGAGCGTGCCCCAGCCCTGTTGCGACAGGTTGCCGTTCGGCGCCAGCTTCGGGCTCTCGCGCGCGATCTCCGCGGTCATCACATCGAGGCAGCGGCCGACCGTGTCGACGACCACGGAGCGATACGGGTCGAGCGCCTGGCCGGCGTGCATCAGCGCGGTGACGTCCGCCCAGCTGTCGATGATGAGCGTGTCCTTGCGGTTCGCCGCGCGGTGCGCGCCCTTGTCGAAGTCGAGCGTGAGCACGTCGGGCATCGAGTAGCCGAGGCTCGACTTGCAGATCCCCGGCTGGCCAAACAGCAGGAAGACCGGATGCTCGACGGGGATCGCATCGGTCGCTTTGACAATCTTCATCATCGGGAGACTCCTTCGGGATGGACGTGACCAGGGGACCGCAACGCGGCGCAGCTCGCGCACGTGGCGACGGTGAAACGGCCGCAGTGCCGGACTTTGCACAGCCAGCCGGTGCGGCAGACGAGACAGGTGTGCGTGTGCCAGTGCTGCGAGAGGCGCGCGACGAGCGCGCGGACAACGCGCGTCATCGCACCCGCCCGTCGGCTTTGGCAAGCAGGATGAGGGCGTCGTCGGCGAACGCGGCGAGGCTCTCATCGCCGCTGTGGACGGTCTCGCCAACCTGCTGCCACCAGGTGACAAACTCCCGCACGAACGCGAGGAGATCTGGCGCGACACTGGGCCCGACCTTCGAGGCCTCGACGACGTGCGGCAGGGCGGGCGCGCGATACCCGCCGTGGGCGTCGAGCTCGAGCAACATGAAGTCCGGCAGACGACCATGGCGCAACTGGTCGACGGCGCTACGGCCGGCCTCCGTGACCGTCTCCGCCTCGACCGTCACGATGACGTGCGCTTTGAAGGTCATGCCGGCACCTGTCGCACGAGCGCGAGCCGCCGCCGGCGCCGACGCGCACCCGGCGCGTCATGCTTCGCGTAGCCGCCCTCGTACCAGTTCTGGAGATCGACCTTGCGCCACTCGAGCGGCGTCGTGCGGCCGCTGCGCGGCAGCGGCGGCGGCACCATCGTGCCGGCGCGCACTTCGCGGTAAATCGTCGTGACCGACCGCTGCAGCACGCGCGCGACGTCGTCGATGTGGCAGATGAGCGGCACGTCGTCCCACGAGGTGAACGGCGTCGGGCGATCGCTCATGCCAACCACCACGCGGCCCCGACGAACACGTAGCCGAGGCCAGCCGACACGAGCGCTTCCACGTACACCCCGCGCTGCTCCGGACTGCCCACGGGCAGCAGCTGCGCGGCCGCCGCGGATGCCACCGCGAACACGAACGCCAGGAACGCCGCCACGAGGCACCCGATCACCGCCGCACCACCCGCAAGTAATTCGCGGCGCTCACCATCAGATCGGCGACGGCGTGCCGCTCGTCGTCGACGCCGCAGATCGACAGCCCGGTGAGCTCGCCAAGGACCTTTGCGCACTCGCGCGCGAAGGGCGCCGGCAGCGTCGTCTTCATTACGCGGTTGCGATCCGTGACGGCCGCCGAGAATGCACGCGAGAATTCCGGCGCGGTCAGATCGAAGATCGCCGCCATCTCCTTGTCCTGCATCCCAAGCCGTGACCCGGCCAGCAGGCACACCTTCACGAAATCAACGGCGGGCGCGTCCGCGACCGCGACGGCATCCGAGTTGCCATAAGTTGCCGTCGCGGCGGCAACTTTGTTTCGTGGTGTTGCCAGCCCCATCGGCGGCAAATTGACCTGCGTGCTACTCGACGACGACGACACGATCGACTCCTTGCCGGGGGGAAACGGCATCGGACAACTGGACAAAGCCAAGGCGCCGCAGCTCGCGCAGGCGGCGGGCGCCGATCTTGAGTTCCGCGGCGACAGGACAGAGATCGCGCATCGCGTCGAACGCCGTGGGGTGATGGGCGCCGACGGTGCGATGCGTGCGGCAGACCATCACGTAGTCGGTGAGGCCGGTCGCGGGGCTGGTGCGGCTGAAGACGTCCCGCACGCACTGCACCTGCAGGCTCTCCGCCGCCAGCGCCTCGAGTACGCCGAGGTCCTGTGCGCGATCGAGGTGCGGCGCCAGCAACTCTGCGCGCTGTGCGCGCGGGAGCGGACCCTGCGGGCGCGCCTGATCGACGGCCATTAGGCGGCCCTCCGGATCGTGTAGCGGCGGATGTTCTTGCCGAGGGCGTCGGCGATCTGCTTCCAGGTGCGTGGGTTATGGCGTTGCCCCTTGAGCACCCGGGAAATGGTCATGTCCGACAGTTGGGCGGCGCGGGCCAGGTCGGTGGGCAACCAGCCGCGTGCGGCGAGGTCGTCAACCAACTTGTCAACGTCGAACCGCGTGTCTGTGCTCATGTAAGCACAAACCCTAAATCAGACGTGCTTGGGTGTCAACACCTTTTTTAACCGCGTTTCTCTTTGAGCACGAATGCGGCGCTAGACTGCCGGTCAAAATGCCAGTCGTGCGCGGCGCGCGGACGCCGCAGTTCGGTGACAGGCTCCGCGGCTACCGAGAGACTTTGCTAGGGAAACGCAACTCACTCGATCAGGTTGCTGAGCGGCTACAAGCCCTCGGGTTCAAGACGGGCAAACGCACGGTTTCGGAATACGAGCATGGGCGCCCCCCCAACATGGCGATTCTCTGGGGTCTCTGTCAGGTGTATCGGCTGGATTTTGTTCAGCACTGCATGCTCGTCGCCAACGAACTTACGGGTGGCCTCGTGAACGCCGCGCCGACGGAGACGCCGATCTCGGAAGAAGCGACGGAAATCGCGCGGGCGTTCGATCGTGGCCCAGACGATCTAAAGGATCTGATTCGTCACGCGGTGCGGATGAACGAGACCGCCGAAGCGCAAAGGCAATCGTCATTCGAACGAACCGCCGATGCTCGGGTGACAGCGCGCGATAGCCGCGAACGACAGAGAAGATCTCGGAGGGGTTGACCGACGCCATGACGACTCCGGCCGCGGGCGAGGGAGAGCCCGAGAAGCGAACCCTACCGCTGGTCTGGTACTCGATGCAACGACGAATGCTGATGTGACGGTTTCATTTTCGTAGGTCGCGCTGAGCACGCCTCCCCCCGGCGGCGCCTTTAACCAGGAGCAGCGACGATGATGACCCGGACGGCGACCTTGATGTTGGCGATCTTCGCCGCAGCGTGCGGTAGCAGCAGCTCGCCGGCGAACACCCCCACCGGGCCGAGCACCCAGCAGCCCCCGCCAGCGCAGACCCGAATCCTCGCGATCACCGGCTCGTTGACCTTTGGCCAGGTATTCGTGGGTGCCTCGCGCGATCTGACGATTACGTTGGCCAACAGCGGCACCGCCACCTTGACCGTCCGCGGGCTGTCGATCACGGGTGGGCTTGCGAATCACTTCTTTACGAGCTGGACGAGCGGAACCATCGGGCCTGGCGGGTCGCAGGTCATCACGATCACCTTCGCGCCCGAGAGCGGCGGATCGTTCTCGGGGACGATCACCATCGACGCCGATCACACCAGCGGTACGAACACAATTCCAGTCACCGCGACAGCGCTGTTCAATGCCGCCGGCACCTGGCGCGGCAACTACGTCGTCGAGCGCTGTGATGGCACCGGCTCGGTGCAGGACCTGCTGTGCAGCACGCAGCGAGGAGTGTTCCCGCCGGGGTCGCTCTTGCCGATTCGCCTATCGTTTTCACAAAACGGCGCGAGCCTCGCCGGCACAGTGGAGTTCGGCCAAGTCACCGGCCCTGTGTCCGGCGTCATTGGCAATGACGGCACGATTACCCTTCAGGGCACGGCGACGTCCGGCACGCTCACTGCGGCGATCAGTACGTGGAGCACGCGCGTCAGTGGTAACAGCATGGCGGGAACCGTCACGTACAACGTCACGGTGAGCGGCACGCCCGGCATCGGGGTGCTCGTCGCGCGGTTATCCGGCGTGTCGCGCTGACGCATTACGGCCAGCTCGAGGTTCAATGGGCAAGCTAGGCAAGCGCGTCGCCGAAGGCATCTTCCGCAGCGCGACCCAGCTGACCGCGGTCGTGCAGGTCGGCACCGGCCCGCACAAACGCGGCCGCCGCGTGCGCTTCGAGCTCGGCACGCCGTACCACGAAATCGAACGCGAACGCGAGCGGATCCGCGTCGAGCTCCACGAGGAACAGCCGATCGTCCGCCCGGGCTCCTTCGCCGCCGACGTCGCGCGCTACCTCGAACGCGCGAAGAAGCGGCCGGCCTCCTGGAAATCGAAGCGGTCGGAGATGCGCGCCTGGATCGCGCAGTTCCAGGACAAGCGCCGCGGCACCATTCGGCCCGAGGACATCGATCGCGCCATCGCGACCTGGCGCGCCGCCGGCGTCTCGCTCAAGACGATCCAGAACCGCTGCCGCACGCTGCATCACTTCTTCGTGACGCTGGCGAACAACAAGAAGGCGCGCACGCCGCTCGATCACATCGACGTGCCCGTGCCGCCGAAGCGCAAGCCGACCTTCGTCGACGTCGCCACGATCCAGCGCGTCGAGCAGCAGCTGCGCACCGGCGATCCGCTCTTCCACGCCGTCTACATGGTGATCGCGAGCACCGGCCTGCGGCTCTCGCAAGTGAATCGCCTGCTGCCGACGCTGACCCGCGACGACGTCGACGCCGGCGTCGTGACGCTCGAGGGCGGGAAGGGCGGCGAGGCGATCCCGATCGTGCTGAACAGCGACCAGCGCGCGGCCTTCGAGGCGCTGCTCCGGACGCGCCGGCCGTTCCCCACGGTCGGGCCGATTCGCTACACCACGATTGACGCCACGGCGTTCGCGCGTGCGGTCCGGGCCGCAGGCTGGCCGGCCGGCGTGCGGCCCTATAACGCCCGCCACGCGGTCGGGATTGAGCTCGCCGAGCGTGGCGCCGAGGACGCCGACATTCAGGCGCAGCTGGGGCACTCGGATCTGTCGCTGGTGCGGAAGCACTACACCGGCATTCGGCTGTCGAAGATGCGGCGGATCAGTGAGCTGCTCGAGGGCCGGCTGGGGTGGGGCCACGGGTCATCCTCGGGGTCATCCTCCGACGACCACAAGAGCCCGAAAGCGCCTGAAAATGACAAAACCGCGGACGCCACGTTGGACGCGGCGCCGCGGTCAGATCGTCGAATTTCTTAAGGATTTCGTGGTTGCGGGGGGGGGATTTGAACCCCCGACCTTTGGGTTATGAGCCGCGCGCACGCTCGCGCGAAATCGAATCTAAGCCGCTCTCGTGCAATGACTTACGAGCAGGCGGGTGTCCGCGAGGGTCATCCTAGGTGACGGCAGCCGAGTCACCTGCCTCGCCGATCGGAGCATCGGCGCTCCCAGCGGCAGGCGCTCGGCCTTCCGGTTGCCGCACGCTCCACGCGCGCCCGCAACAGTCGCAGACGTAGTGATCGATCACCGTCTGCTGCGTCTCGAGAATGGTGAAGCCGACCAGCGTCGGCGCCGCGGCGACGTCGCACCCGCACGGCCGCGCGATCATGGCGTGCCTCGCACGGGCATCGGCACCTGGCCGGTCAGAGCCTTCACCGCGTACGCGATATCGCGCTCGAGGTACTTCGCGCCCCCAAAGGCGTGCTTGTGCATCGCCAGGTAGCGCGCGGAGATCTCGAGGTACCGCGCATAGCCATAGTGCTTGGCGATCCCGACCGCCACGAGCTCGGCGAAGACTTGCGCCGTGGAGCTGTCCTCGAGCGCCGGCGGCTGGAACAGGTGCGCGGCTTCGTGCGCGAGGACCTCGAACCGCGCGTTCACCGGCAGGCCTTCGCGGATCAGGATGACGCCGCGGCGCAGGTCCGCGAGCCCGTAGGCCCGCAGCGGCTGCTCGTGAATTTCGATGCCCCATCGCGTCAACCGATCGTGCAGCTGCAGGTAGGCCGGCCCCATCTCGTCGCCGGGCGTCGGCTCGTAGCCGGCGTCGACGTGCAGGATCGCGGTCGACCGTCGGATGAGCGCCGGCGCGCAGCCGGTCAGGCACGCGATCGCCCCGCCGCACGCGATCACAATCGCGAGCGACACGCTCACCGCCACCGGAGGATCGTCGTCGCGACTCAGGGACATGACCGACCTGCCTTTCGCCGTGCGTCTAGAAGTCCCACCGGGCCCGCACGCCGGCCTCCGGGGATGCGTGGCGCACCCAGCCCACCCAGCCAGCGACGCGCACCCCGCCCGCGCGGACCGCGCCCTCGACGCGTGCGCCGGTGTTCGTGGCGTCGACCTGCACGAACCCGCGGCCGCTCGAGGGCGGCAGCTTGGCGAGCGTGTCGCTGAGCGCCTTGTCCATCGCCGAGCGAATCGGCTGCGCACTGGTAACCGGCGGCAGCGCCGGCTGCGCCTCCAAGGGCGACGGCATCAGCGCACCCCGTTCGCCGCCGCCCGTCGCAAGTCCGAGAGCGCGGCCGCGGCGCCGGCGCCGATCGCGGGCAGCTGCGCGTGAATGACGCGCAGCGCTTCGTCGCGCGTGATGCCCGGCACCTTGTCGACGAGGGACGCGATCGCGCGTTCGAGCTTGTCGGCCGAGTGCACAACGATCGACGCGCGCAGGCGCTGACTCGCCCACTCCTCGGCTTCGGCAGCCGCCAGGCGGGCGTAGTGCTCGAGCCGCGCTTCCTGCTCGCGGGTGATCTGCAGCCCCATCTTGCGGAGCTGCTGCACGAGCGCGGCGACGGCGAGCGGCACGAGCGCGACGATCGCGGCGTTGAGGATGGTCCGGAGACTCTCGTGAATCAGGTCATGCATGGCGTCAGGTCCTTTCAGGCCAGCTGGCCGACGACCACGCGGCCGCGGCGGAAGGGAATGTGCACGTGCTCGCCGGCGCGCGCCTGCAGCGGCGTCGCCTCGCCCGTGCCGGGGTCGATCAGCGATCCGGTGAAGCTGCGGTGAATCGGGAACGCGCGATCGGGACCCGGCCCGTACAACGTGGCCACGAAGCGGCCGTCGTCCGCGATCGCGTGATCGCAGCGCATCGCGTCGTTCGGGACCGTGAACACGCGCGTCGGTTTGTCGTGATAGCCGTGCGTCATCCCAAACCGCATGACGTCGCGCGGCAGATACGTCTTGGCACGCGCCACGGCCGCGTACCCCGCGTTCGCCTTGATCGGCTGCCGCCGCCAGATGCCATCGCCGCAGAAGTAGATGTAGGCCTGGCGGAACGTGAGGCTCTGCGCGGCGAACAGGCCCATCGCTTCGTCGTCGAGCTCGTGCGGGTTGTCGGTCACGGTCACGAGCTCGCCGGGCCCGGTGTGCTCGGACTGAATCCCGAGGCGGCGCAGCGGCCGCACCTCCCACGGAATCGAGAAGATGTGCCGCGCCTTGTCGTACCAGTGCCCGCCGCGATAGCCGTGCACGTCGAACACCTGGGCGGGATCGATGCTGTAGGCGTCGAGCTCGTGCTGCTCCTCTCCTGGTGGGGACGTCAGCGATCGGATGCCGCGGCCGCCGGCGTCGCGATACCAGCGCATCATGGTGGCGAGCTGCTGCGGATCCGCCTCGCCCGTCTGCCAGGCCTCATTGCCGGCATCGCAGAACGCCGCCGGCAGCGTGGCGAGCCGCTCCATGAAGCGGCGGCGATCGCGAATCGCGCCGACGTCGCCCTGCGACCACACCGGCAGCAGCTGCCGCGCCGTGAGCTCCGCGCTGAAGGCCTCGAGCGCGTCGAAGCGGTCCTCCCCGCTGACCTCGCGATCCTTGCGGCGCCAGTAATCACCGCTCAGATGTGTCCAGACGCGCGGCCCGTGATAGCCCGCGTCGGCCATGTCGTCGAGCTCCTGCAGGGCAACCGCCGGCTCCCGCACGTAGAGCGCGAAGAGATCGCCGGCGTGCAGGAACGTCGGGAGAATCGGCCCGCGATCGTCGACGTAGAGGCCGCCTTCGATGCGCAGCTGCCCGACGATGGGATCCCGCGCCGGCGGCGGCGGGACCTCGAGGCCGAGCGCGCGCTCGAGCTCGCGGAGGTGCTTCGCGCGCGCCTGGTCGGCCGGCATGAAGGCGCTGTCATAGGCGGTGCGTGCGGTCCAGACGGTGTTCTCGAGATCGAGCGGATGCCCGGCGCGCGCGTAGCGCTCGGAGACGGCGCGCTGCGTCTCGATCAGGAAGGCATCACCGGGATACGGAAACGTCGGCGGCATCAAATCCTCACAGTTCGCGGTTCACAACACAAAGGGGCGGCCGTCTGGCGAGTCTTCAGACCCGCCACACGACCGCCCCTTCGGTCGCTCTCAGTTGTCGTCGCCGGCCGGCGCGGGTCGCGACTCCCGCGCCGTGTCGTGCGACGGTGCGTTACGTCGTCGGCTTCGAGAGGAAAAACGAGAGCGCCCGGCTCTCGACGCCTTCCTCGTCCGCCTTTCGCATCGCGCCGGTATCGACCGCGCGATCGATCATGTAGCTCCGCGCGGCCACGAGCGCGTCATTCACCAGGCGCCCGGCGTGCGCCGTGAGCGCGCGCTTCGTGCGATCGTCCAGCGTGCTCGTCTCCGGCACGCCGAGCACGCGCTGCAGCCAGCGGATCGCCCGCGCCGGGCCGCTGTTGATCCCGAAGTCGATCAACTGCTCGCGCAGCGGCGCGAACGGCACATTCACCGGGGTAAAGCCCGGCCCGATGATGTAGCGCATGCGGAAGATCTCGCGCGCTTCACTGATGGGCATCGCCTGCAGCTCCGCGATCGTGGCGGGCCGACCGAGCTTGCGCCACTCGCCGAGCACCGGCGCCGTCACGCCGTACATCGTGTCGGGGTCGATCGAGCCGTCCGGGCGTCGCACCGCGGCGCGAAAGCCGCCCTCGCGCGCGAGCACGGCGTCGAGGATCTCGTCGTCGGTCATCGCTGCACCTGTGACAGTAACCAGATCACGATCGGCACAATGGCGCCGCCGATCGCCCACATCGCTTTGCCGAACCGCGCGACGCCGCGCGCGTCGCGCGCCAGGTCGATCAATTCTCGGAGCTCGGGCGGCAGCGGCGCCGGCACGTCCACACGCTTCAGGTTCTTCAGCTCATGGTCATGCCCGGTGACGCGCTCCTCGAGCCGCGTCGTGCGGCCATTGGTGATCCGCACTTGCGTGGCAATCTCGTTCAGCTGATGACTGTGCCGCTCGTCGATGTCGACCAGGCGGCGATGAATCTCGCCGATCGTGACGTCGTCCGTCATCGTCACCCCTCAATCACGCCGTCGATGCCGCTGTACGGTCCCTGGTCGGCGCCGCCGTTGTCGCCGTACCAGGTCGTCGTCCCCGTCGCGGCCGAGTACTCGAGCCAGGCGTAGTAGTGGTACCCCACCGCGGGGATGAGGCGCAGCAGCGCGACGTGCCCGACGATGTAGTTCGCCACGGGGCTCGTGGCCTGGCCGAACAGCCCGCCCGTCGTCGGGAGGCCCGACGTCCAGTCCTGCCCGATCCCGACGCTCATGCCGACGCCGGCGTTGTCGTTCGAGCTCCCCGCGCGGAGGCGCAGGTCGAGGGGCACTTCCGCGACGCCGATGACGACGGCCACCTGATTGCTCGTGCTGCCGTTCGCCTGTCGCCAGGTCGCGGTCGTGTAAGTCCAGCTGTTCGTGGCCTCCGTCACGCGCAGCGGCCGCGGCACCCGGTTGTAGTAGTTCCACACAAATCGCTTCGCAAAGGAGTCCTCGGTCTGATTCGTGCCGGTCGCGCGAATGGTGCCGAGGTAGCGCCGGGTGTGAGCGTCGGACTTCACGTACACCCCGTCGCGTAGCGCCAGCGCCACCGCTCGCGTCGTGTCGTTTGTCCAGATGCGCAGTTCCAGCGTGAGCGTCCCGTTGGCGTCAAACACGAAGACATCCGCGTTGAAGCCCGATGTGACCGACAACGCCAGCGACCGCTCCGTGAAGGCGTAGGTGATCCACTGCGAACCGTTCCAGAGCGCACAGCGATTCCCCTGGTACGGCGTCCAATAAATCGTCGCAGCGCCCGTGACATCGGTGGTCGTGACGGGGGTACCGCTCGTCAACGTGAGTCGACCGTCACACGGTCGCGGATCCGCGAGCGGATTGACGGGATTGGTTGCGACGTTGAGCGACGTCGTGGAGGCCGCGACCCCCACGGCCCGCGCGCTGGTGGGGGCGGTCGCGGTGATCGCGCCGGCCGTGGCACTGACGAAGTACTGCGCACCCGGCGTCAGCGGGCCCGCCAGCGTCATGGCGCCGGCCTGGCGAAACGTGCCCGATTCCCCGACTGAAAGTGTCGCGAGCACGAATCCGAGTTGGGGCGTCGTGGACGCGTAGGGGAAATCCGCGTCCGCCTTGTACCAGGATCCGGCAATACCGCCGCCGGTGCCGTCGGAGAGGTAACAGAGCTCGCCCGCGAGCAGCGACTCGCCGGCGATGCCGGTGATGTCCTGGTTGGTCGACGACGCAGGGACCGCCGGGATGTTGTCCTGCGTCCAGATCGTCACGTCGGCGCTCGTCTTGAGGACGAACTTGTACGACTTGCCGGGCGCCAGATAGAACGTGAGCCAGCCGCTCGCGTCGGTCACCGCCGGATTCGCATGCGGCGTCGTCAGCGTGACGTTCTGATAGACCGGCTCCGGCGTGTTGGTGCCGGCGAGATAGGTATAGAGCTTGCCGCCGTTGAGCGGGTTGCCGTTGGCGTCGTGGAACTGCTGCCGGCCGACGGGCGCCATGGTGCCCTGGGCGGCGGCGATCGCCGGCAGCACGAGCGCGAGCACGACGAGGCACGTGACAACGCGGCGGCGTCTGACTAGACTGGGGCTCATGTCCCGCTGGCGCCTATGGCTCGATCGAATCTGGCTCACCGCGATCGCGCTCGCGTTTGGCATTTGGGTCGTCATCACGGTCGCGCGCTGGGCCGACTGGGTCGGTTGGCGCCCGGTCCTCGTGTTCCTCGTCGTGTTTCTATCGGTGCTCATCGTCCGCTCTCGCGCCCCACACCCAGATAGACCTTGACCCAGCGTCGCTGCTGCGGATCCCATCGCAGGTATTCTCCGGCGCGCGTCGACTGCACGCGGCTTCCATCGGCGGGCGGCGGCGTCACACGTGTCTGGCGTGCTGGCGGCAAGAGGCCGCGCACGTCACGACGGGCCGGTTCCGCAGGGACCCCGCGCACATAGGAATCGTCCGCTGGCGGCGGTGTGAACCGAGGGCCGCGCGTCAGCAACCCACGAACCGCCGGGCGGCGTGGCATCTCCACCGGCGCCGGGCGACCGTCAAAGGACGCAAACGCACGGCGAATCAAGGCGTCCGTCGTCTGCTGCTCCTTCATGAACTTGGCAGCGCTGCGCATCGCGTGCGCGCTCGCGATGTCCGCGAAGCCGGTGAGATCCTTGTGCGCGAGCCGCCACGCGCCGCGAGCGAAGTCACCCGCCGCGCGCGCGTTGCTGATCTGCTCGTTGAGGCTCTCGGGCTGCTGCCGTTTCGCGACATTCGCACGACGATAGGTCTCGTGCTCGACGCTCATCAGGGCACCGTAGCGGCGGTTCAGCTCACGCGCCGCCGCGCCCTGGCCAGGGTGATCCAGCGTCATGTAGATCACGTTGCGCAGTGCCGTGGCCTGCGCCTCGAGCGCGGCGATCTCCGGATCCGACGCGAGCGCCTTGCGCTGCGCGGTCGGGTACTTCGCGTAGAAGCCGTCGAGCTCCGCGTTGGTGTCGCGAAGGATCTCCTCGGCCTCTTCGATCGGCAGGCGTCGGCGATAGACCGCGCTCCGCTCGATCAACGCCTTGGCCTTCGCGGGGTTCTCCAGCAGCGTCTTGCGCGGAATACTTCTCGCGGCGGCTTCAGCGACCGGCGTCAAGTCGACCGTCGATCCCATCTCACGCATTGGTCCCGCGAGCTCGTCGTACTGCGCGCGGACGCGCTGTTTCGCGGCGCGTGTGGCTTCGAGTAAGTCGTCGATGCTCGCGATCGGCCGGCCGAGCGTTTCCTCGGTGATTTTTAGCTCCGGCATCGCGCGATCGAGGGACTGCTCGAATCGCGTATTTGTCGAGCGGGGCTTGAGTGCCTGCACCAACATGGTGCGCGGCTGCTGCGGCGCGGCCGTGCGAATGGCGCCGGCAACGGCACCGCCGATCCCTCCCTCGCGTGCGCCCGCGGCGGCGCGCTGCGCAGCCCGGCCGCTCGCGCGCAACGCCACGCCAGCGACGGGGAGCACCGCACCGGCCACAACCGCAGTGCCAACCGTGCCGGGATCGCCGCCCGACTGCAGCGCCGCCACGCCTCCGCTGGCGGCCGCCTCGCCAACAGCCCGAGTGCCCAGGCGCGATCCGCTCAGCGCGCGCGACACGCGCGCCAGCGGTGACGCGAACTCGGCGATCTGCTCACCGTAGAAGCCGATTTGTCCGGCCACGGATTCCGGCGGCGTCATCGCCGCTTGCGCCTCGGGATGGTCGATGATGCGCTCCATGCCGAACAGACGCCGCACGAGATCGCCGCCGTGATACACGGTCGAAGCGAGGCCGGCTCCGACGCCGCGCGCGAGATCGGCCGCCGGGTGCGACGGCCCCGTCGATGAGCGAAACACCACGTCGCGGCGGTCGTACACGTCCGGCGCGCGCCCCGCACTGGGGTCAGTCGACACAAACGGGGACCGTGATGGCGCGGCTGACGGCGACGTCACACGCCGCGCGGCGTTGGGATCCGTGGAGACGAACGGCGAGGCCTGCGGCATCTACGGCTTCCATCCCTTCGGCACCCAGCCGCTCTGGCCGTTGATGGTGCGCCACTCGACGGGCTTGCCGTCGATGACACCCTGCTCGCCTTCACGGGGCGTGGCGGTGCCGCCTGCCGGCCGATCGGGCACCGCCGCCTGCGTCGACGTTGACGATAGGTTCTGCAACGAGTTGGTAATCTCCAGCACGCGCTTGATCTTGCGATCGCGTAGCGACTTCGAATCACCCGGCTTCGGGAACATCGCCTTCACGCTGTCCACATCCTGCTGCGTCAGCACGCCCGTGTGACCGTACGCCCGCGCCACGAGTGGCGTGAAGCTCTCGATCAGCGCCGTGTATTCCGCCACGTCGTCGTCATAATTGGCCTGCGCGGCGAGCTTTGCGGCGCCGCCCGCCATCTTCGCGAGCAGGCCCTGCTGGGTATTGATCCGCTCGGACAGTTCGGAAAGTGCGTTGAGAATCGGACCGGCCTGTTGAAACTTGCGCGCGTCCTGCGTCTCGAGCGCCGACGGCACTGGCCGCGGATTCGTAATCGGCTCGCCGTCCGGACCGACATAGCGACCGGTGCGCGCGTCGAAGTTGGCCATGACCGGCACACCCTCGTCGTTCAGCACCTCTTTCGCTTGGAACGAGGGGCCTGGATCCGGTCGCTGAGGCGGAACCGGACTCAGCTCGGCGATCGGATTGCCCTGGAGATCAAAGTACTCGCCGCTCTGTGGATCGAAGTTGACGAACGTCGGCCGACCGCCGACCATCGCCGTTTCGCGCTGCAGGTTCCGCTTCTCCGGTGGCCGGATGCCCTGTGCAATGGTCTCGCGCGTCTGAGGGTCGACGAGCAGCTCGTTGGGTCCGAGCTTCACGGGCTCTTTCGGCTTGATGAGCGACGCGAACTTCGGCGACGAGCCGACGACGGCGCGCGTGAGCTCGGCGATCGATGCCGGGTCCTGGCTCGCCATGCGATCGAGCACGTCGAGCTCGCGCGCCGGCGCCAGATCATTCGCGCGCGCGTACTCGAGCGCCGCGGCGAACGACTCCGGACGATTGCCGCCCTGCAGCACGCCGTAGAACACGCTCGCAACCGCATCCCGCCGGGCGTTCAGGACCGCGAGCGCCGCGTTGTCCTGCTCGTCGAGCCGCTGGAACACGTCCGGCAGTCGATCGGCCAGGCCGGCGTTGGTGAATTCCTGCGTCAGCAGATCGCGATCGAACCGCGTCACGCCGTCCTCGCCGCGCTTCAGCGCGAGCGGCAGCATCGACCGCTCGAACGCCTGCCCGCGCTGCTCCTGCTCGACCGCGGCCGCCTGGGCGCGGCCGGTGCGCAGCTGCAGCTCGCGCGCCTCGTCCTCCTGACCGCGCCGGCGATCCTCGATCGCCCGCTGCCGCTCCATGTCACGCGACTGCTGCCAGCCGCCAATGGTGCGCGCGATCGTGTCCCCGACCGACTGCCACATCTGTGCCTGGCTGTCGCCGCGGCGCAGCTCGAGCTCCGCGGCGCGGCGGCCGGAGAGCCCGAGCAGCTCGCCGATCGTGTCGCCGTACCGCGAGCGGTAGGGCTCACGCACGAACGGCTGCGGCACGTAGTCGACGCGGGTGTAGGGCATCGCGCGCTTACTCCATCGGCGGCAGTGTGGCCAGCCGCGTCATGGCATCAAGCTGGTCCCGCCAGCGCTTGTACGCGTCGTCCTTGTCGGTCGCCCAACGGCGATACAGATCTTCGAACGTCAGCTCGGCGCCGCGGAACTCGGGGTTGAACGCCGCTTGCTCCGCGGCGAACGTGCGGTCATACGCGCCCTGGCGATTCGCGACGTTGCCGCTCCACGTGTCGCGCGCGATGTTGTAGTTCGTCGTGTACGCGTCGGCCGCGTTGGCGCGATTGGCCGTGTAGGTACCGAACGCATTCGCCCGATTGCGATCGTAGGTGTCCGCGAGCTCGCCGAACCGCTGCTGGCGCGCCTGCAGCGTCTGGCCGACGTTGCGATCGTGCGTGTCCGCCGCGCGGTTGTAGACGTTGTGGTAGTTCTGCTCCGCGAAGCGGTTGCCCCACCCGAGCAGCTCTTTCAGCGTGCCGCCTGTGCGCAGCAGACCGCGCGCCGCGGCGCTGTTGGTCATCGCGCGCAGTCCCTCGTCGCGCGCGAACGCATAGCCGGGTTCGCGCGCGGCGTCCTCGAGCGTCGGCGCCTGGAACGGCGTGAGCTCGAGCGGGCCGAGATCCGGCCGGAACGCGTCGTACGCAAACTCGGCGTACGAGAACGGCGCCGGCGCCTCGAAGTCGGCCGGGCGCTCGAACGGCGTCGGCCGAAAGCGCGGAAATGCAAAGCCGTCCCGCGTCGGGGCCCCGGGACTCGTCGGCGGGGGCAGCGCGGGCGGGCGGTAATTGGGAAACGTACGCCCCTGATCGTCGACCGCGCCGTACCAGACATCATCGCCGCCGCCGACGAGATCTTCCCCCGGGGGCAGCACGGCGCCGCCGCCCATATCGCCGCCGGGGCTCGGCGCGCCGTCGGCCGAGACCATCGGCACCCACTGGCCGCCGACCATCTGCCACGTGATCGGCCTCTCAGGGACGTACGGCGTGGCCATCTAGGCACCCCTCCGCAGGTTGAGCAGCTCGCCGAGCGTGTACGCCGCCGTCGCTGGCGTGAAGTTGGCCATCGTCGCCGGCGTGTACGGCGCGGCCGCGGCGCCCGGCGCCTGACCGCTCTGCGCGGGGAAGTTCAGCAACGTGGCGAGCGTCGGCGCCGCGCTGCTCGACGCCCCGGCCGGCGAGGCGCCCGGGATCGCGCCCGGCGAGAGGCCGAGGAGCTGCCCGAGATTGGCCAGCGCGCCCGTCCGCAGGTTGTTGTAGGGCGCGTAGCGCGCGGCCCGCGCCTGGCGCTGGCGTTCCGCCTCGGCCGCCCAGACCGGCGCCATCTCGCGCTCGTAGGCGGCGTGCTCGTCGCGCGCACGCTGCTGCGCGGCGCGCTCTTCATCGCGGAGGCGGCGTTGCTCGAGCTCGTAGGCGCGATCCTCTTCCGCCCAGCGGCGCTGCAGCTCGCGCTCGGCTTGATCGGCGTCCCACTGCCGGCGGCGGAATTCCTGTTCGGCCTCCCAGCGCGCTTTGGCGTCCGCGTCCGCGAGCGCTTTGGCGTCCGCTTCGGCCTTGTCTCGCTCGCGGTAGTAGTCGAGCGTGCGGCCTTCCGACGCGGCCGCGGTCGCCGCGGCCCGTTCTGCCGATCGCGACTGCGCACGATTCGCCATTCCGGTGGTCGCAATGCCGGTGATCCCCGTAATCACGTGTGGTAGCCAGCTGCTTGCTGCCATGCCTGCCCCCGCTGCTCCCGCCGCGGCGGCGCCCCCGGCAGCCGCGGCCCCTCCACCAGCCGCTGCCGCGCCTGCACCCGCGGCACCCGCCGCCGCCCCTCCGCCGCCAAGCAGCCCGGCGAGCGCCGGCGCCGCAAACAATGCCGCCGCGCCCGCCCCAGCGCCGATCGCGACGTTGCGCCAGAGGTTGTTGCGCTGATTCGCATTGCCGTAGTCGTCGAACTTCATGCCGCCCGGCAACGCAATGCCGTGCTGCCGCGCGTAGTTCGCCAGGTCCTCGCGATCGCGCTCACTGAGCTTCTGCCGCCCGTCGAGCCGATAGCCCCGCGACGCCATCCACTGCTGATACGGGTCCGACGCCCGCCAGGCCTGATTCCACTGGTCGAGCGTGTACTCGCTCGTGCCGCGATTCGGCGTCTGCGCGAGATGCACCGGCGGCCGCGTGACCGGCACCGCCGCGTTCGCCGGCGCCGCCGGCACGTACGGATTGGTCTCGTCGCCGATCGGCGGCACCGGCGGCGCGTCGACCGGTGGGTCGAGGCGGTTGCCACCGTCCGTCGTGTAGACGTCCTCCTCGCCGGTGATCCACTCGGACGGGCGCTCGTAGCGGGTGTAGCGGTTACGCGGCGGCATCAGGGCTCCTTCTCACGCATCGATCCGCTGAAACACGATCGAGAGCTCGTACCGCATCGCCGCGGCGGGGTTCGACACGTACGCCGTCGAGTAGCTGACCGGCGTGGCCGCGTCGATTTTGAGCAACCACGTGTGCGCCTGCGGCGCGTTGGTCGCGTTCGCCGTCAACGCGGCGCCGCTGAACGTGCACGTCACGCCGCCGCTCGTGAACGTGATGGTCAACGTGACGGAGCTCGAGACGCCGGCGGCGGTCGTGACGCGCAGAAACGCCGTCACGAGGTACAACCCGGCCGGCAGCGTCGCCGTGGGGATCGCCGTGAGGCCGATCGCGGCGCTCTGGCCCGTCACCGTGATCGGCGTCGTTTCGGCGCGCGGCGTGCTGTCGAGATCGGTGCGCAGCCCGCGAAACCACGTCACCCACGGCAGGCGCATCAGCCCCTGCCGATCGACGAGCGGCTCCCCGTGCGGGATGCGCGGCCGCGGCGTGGCCATCAGGCGCCCTCACGACTGCCCCGCACCTGCTGATACGCGTCGGTGATGCGCCACGGCACCGCCGCCGAGACCACCACCTCGTAGACGCGGCCGCGGCCGCTCCCGAGGTTCCAGAACCGCACCCGCCGCCAGAACTCGCCGATCTTGCCGGCCGACGCGGTGTGCTCGTGTCCCCAGGTCTGCCCGAAGTCGTTCGACACGCGCAGCATCACCTGCGGGTCGACGTCCTGGTCCTCGCCGTCGGCGACGCCGATGCCGGTCTGAAACAGGATCTCGAGCGTGTCGAAAAAGAGGCGTGTGTGCTGATTGGTGAGCGCCGGGGTGCGGCGCAAGCGCCGAATCGGCCGATCGTCGACGTCCGTCGCAAACGCGTGCGACATTTCGTAGAGCACGTTCGACTCGCGATCGGCCATCAGGTGTTTGTGGAAGCCGAAGCAGTGGAACGTCGGCCGCAGGTAGGTGTAGGCGTTGTCCGCGGCGATCCAGGTGCCGCGCTGTGCCCAGCGCTGCGTGGTGAAGTCGTACGCCCAGGTGACGCGCGCGCCCGGAATGGTCAGCAGGTAGAAGGCGTGGCCGCGGTCCTCGTAGGTCTCGCCGATCGCGTTCGACACGTCGCCGTAGGTCGAGAGGGCGAACTCGAGCGCGTGATCGGAGATGCGCTCCGGCGTGAACCCGCTCGCGCGCATGACCTGATACCCGCCGTTCGCGTTGGTCGCCAGCCACACGACCGATTTGCCAGCCTGCTGCAGCGAGAACGGCGCCGCGATGCCTTCTTCGGCCAGGCCGCTGGGATCGACCGCGAACGGGAACCCGGCGCCGCCGACGGCGTACCAGAATTCGCTCGTCTTGCTGCCCGGCAGGAACACGTAGCCGTACGGGTTGACCAGCATGGCTTGCCAGTCGTCGGCGCCGCTGGTGCGCTCGGCGATATCGGTCGGGTCCCAGCTCGTGCCGTCGAACGCCGCGGACGTGCGGATGCGCGCATTGGTGCGATCGAACGCCAGGAAGAAGCTCGCGGCGTAGCCGCCCATCGTCGCGCCGCTCGAGAGCTCCTCGGTCAGCGTGTTCCCGACCAGGTCGTAGCAATAGCCCTTGTCGCCGCTCGTGATGAAGAGCTGCTGGCCGCCGCTGCCGTTGCTGCAGATCGTGGCCGGGTTGTCGTCGACGGCGAGCGTCATGCCGCCGCGCGCTTCGAAGCTCCAGTCCTCGTAGACTTCGTAGAGCGTGTTGCCGAAGATGACAAACACGCGGCCGTTCTCGGCGAACGCCGCGCGGCCGACGGACGTCGGGAACTCGCGGCGCGCGCGGAACCCGGGCGTCGGGTACAGCGCCCAGCGCGACGTCGCGCCGGCGGACTCGATCTGCTCGACGTACCAATTCACCAGCGCTTCGTTCGCCGAGACGGGCGACTGCGAAGCGTAGGCGCCGCCGACGAAGGCCGGGAAGGGCGTCAGCATCGCGAGCAACACCACCAGCGCGCGAGCGGGCATGGCATTCACCTACTCGTTCGTCGCGCAGCCGGACAGCGCGTTCCAGATCACGCGATACGCCTGTTGGATCGACCCATCCGACGCCGAACTGTCGGCCGTCGCGCCGCTGCCGGTCGCGGTGCCGACGATGACCGCACCGGACACGTTGACGCCGACGATGAGGACCGCGGAAATCGACGCATACCCGGCAGGACCGATCAGAAAGGCGCGCGCCAACGCGACACGCCGGGTATGACACGCCGCGGTGTACGCCGGAATGACGCCATTCGCGCTGGCGGAGGCCGCCTCTTCGAGCACTTCCTTCGCCACCTGTGCGCCGAGGTACTGCAGCCGGTTGGTGAACTGCGGGGACGAGACGAGCGCCATCATGGTCGTCGACGTGTTCTGCGCGTGGACTGGTACGGCTGGTACGGCCAGGGCCAGCAGCAGCGTCAGGATCAGCAAACGGGTTCGCATTGGACTGTCCTCCGGCGCGGTGCCCTGCTGTTCCGCCTCGCGCGCCCCGTGCGGAACGATTGAACCGATCATGCGCGCGTCAGCACCCGGTGACGCCGGAGCCGATGTTGTCCAGCACCGTCGTCGCCGTCGTCGACGTGCCCGCGTAGGCGATGATCTTGGCGCTGCCGGCGTTGGTGCCACAGACGACTTCGAGCTTGAGGCCCGCGGCGCCCGGAGCGGTGCCCGAGGCCGTCATCTTCGGCAGCCCGAGGGCACCCGCCGTCAGTGCCGCCGTCCAACTGCCAATGCGGAGCGCCCCGGCGTCGAGAATCGCCATGTTCACGGTGCTGCCGGCCCCGTTGTAGAAGTTGATCGGCAGGCTCGGCTGACCTTGGATGTAGCTCTCAGACGCATTGCCGCCGACCAGCGCCCGCACCGTCGCGCCGGACTGAATACTGATCAAGCCAGCGGTGCTCCCCGTCGGGGACTTCAACACGATGGCGGTGTTCGCGACCCCGCTGTCAACTGACGGCGTAACGAGTTTCGTCACCGTGAGCGTGTCGGTGGCGAACGTCATATCCGGATCGCTGACACACACGCTGCTCCCGTTGAAGAACAGCACCTGATTCGCGGACGCGGTGCAGGTCGTGCCGCCGCCGCTACTCGTCGACGTCATCGGCAGCGGTCGCGGCGCTTGCGCGAGCGACGGCACCGACGACAACATCAGCGGCCCGACCAGGAGCGCCAGGCCGACCGCTATTGCGCGAAGAAGTGGCAATTGAGTTCTCCGCTCGTGGCGCCAGTGCGAATGCCACGGAAGTTATTGAGGAGGTCGTTGCCGACGATCGTTTTGGTCTCATTCACCGACCAGACGTCGCCGACGGTGGTCGTCGGGGCGGTGCCATCGAGGCGATACCGAATCTCCGCCGTCACCAGCTTGCAGATCCCGAGCGTTGCGGCCGGATGGCCGCTGCCTTCGTTGATGGTCGCCGCGGTGAACTGATCCGCGGAGTTGTCGATCGTGAACTGCTCGTAGACGACATAGCGCCACGGCTGCGCGACGACGGCCGAGGCGATCAGCAGCAACGAGAGCGAGAGCGCGAGCGCGCGCGCGCGCACGCGAGGAGTGATCGTCATCGGTACGGTCCTCTCCGGTAGTCGTAGTCAGCGCCGACGCACGCGCCCGGGATGCCGGCATCGGCCGTCGCCAGGCGCGGCGCCGTGTCGTTGTTGCCGAACACCGTCGATCGCGCATCGCGCGCGTGCTGCACGGTCTCGGCTGTCAGGGCCACGCCAAAGGACGGCGCCAGGCGCTCGGCGACGGTGAGCCGCAGCGCCTCCTCGTAGCCTTCGGGCAGGGTGAAGGCGTCCTCGAGCGCAAGGGCCGCGAGGATCCCTTTGGTCTGCAGCCGCACCTGATACGCCGTCGTGGGCACTGGCCAGAAATACAGCGAGCCGTTGACGGTCGTCGGGTTGTAGAACACGTCCGTGACGATCGCGCCGGTCTGCGCCGGCGACGGCAGCGCCGCGTACCATTGCGCGTCGCGCACCGTGATCGGCGAATAGACGCTCGAGACGATGAGCGACGCGCTGAGGATCGCTTTCGGGCGCTTGGCCAGCGGCCAGGTCGCGGTCGAGGGCCCGATCGTGTGCGGACTGAGGCTCGGCGTCAGGGTGAACGTCGAGAACAGCTCCGCGTACGGGCCCTGCCCTTTCGCGTTCCAGAGATCGAGCAGGCGATTGAGCGTGTCGAGCGCGTACTGCAGCATCTCCGGCGGCACCGGATCGATCGGGTCGATCAGCGCGAGCTCGCGCAGCGACCCGATCAGCAGTTCACGCGTCGTGGCCATCAGCGCTCACTGCGGCGCGCTACTTCTTCGCGCCCTTCTTCGGCTTGTCGTCCGCCGCCGGCGACGCGTCGGCCGCCTCGGCCTGCGGCTCGTCGACGATCGGCTCGAGCGACCAACCCTGTTTCCGCGCGGCGTCACACTCGGCGTCGTTCGCCACGACGAGCTCCTTGCCGCCGGCCTTGTGGAGCATGCGTGGGTACTCGAGGTACTGGCCGTTCTTGTCGACATTGCGATGCGGGCTGTTGGCGTCACCCATGTGTGAGGTCCTCGTGCAGGAAAGGGCCCGGGCAGCGGCGCCGCCCGGGCAACAACCACGGATCAGGGAACCGGGCGGCCGCGCTACTGCGGCGGCGCCGAGATCTCGACCCAGTTCACGTAGATCGGGCCAGGCCCATCGGTGCCGGCCGCGAGATACGAGAGGAACGGATACATCTGGACGCCGGCGGTCGCGGTCTTGCCGCTGTTCGTCATCGTGACCGCGCTGAACGTGGAGCCGCCCGCCGCGGAGTAGAACGCCGAGAAGACGCCCGCCTTCGAGACGCAGGACCGCAGCAGGCGTGTCTCGCCGTCGGCCCAGTCGACGGTTGTGTCGTCGGTCCCCGTCGCGCTCGAGACTTCCGCCTTCGAGGTAATCGAGCCGTCGGTCGCGGTGACGCCGATGGTGTGCCAGACGGTGTAGCCGTCGAACGCGGCCGCGTCCTGCCAGGTCTCGTTCTGCCGCCAGCCAATGAGGACCTGGTCGGTGCCCGAGATATCGGTGATGGTGATCGAGGCCGTGAAGCACCCGCCGCTCGTCCCCGCGACGATGACGCCTTCGGTCGTGTTCGCGCCATCGCCGCCGAACACGATCTCGACCCCTTCGTTGTCGGTCGTGTTGTCGGCTTCGATATTGAGCTTACCGTCGACGATCGCCCACGAGGACGCCGTCTTCGCCTGTTCCTCGCGATACGAGATCAGCCCGAGCGGCGAGCCGATCACGACGTTGTCGTCGGTGTCCGAGACGGACTTGATCAGCAGGCCGGTCGCGTCATTCTCCGCGACGATGAAGCCCTGATCGAACTCCTCGCGCACATACAGGTGCCCATTGATATGCGCATCGCCGCCGACCTGCAGGTGGCCGTTGAAGCCCGCCGGCGCGGCATTGAGGCGCGTCCAGTACCCAGTCGGCGTTTTTGCCCCGCCCGGTGCGACGCAGTCCCAGATCACGCCCGCGGCCGCGTCGATCTGCGGCAGGAACGGCTCATTGGCACGCGTGCAGGTGCCGCCCGGGCGCTGATCGCTGCGGAAGACACCCGCCTTCTGCGAGGAGGACGCGACGTAGACGACGGCGCCGCTCGCGTGCGTCGACGCGCGCGAGCCGCCCATACCGCGGCGGACCTGCGCGGTCGTGCCGCTGACGGACACGACGTCCATCCGTTCGCTACCCACATAGATCGCGCCGCCGGCGTCGACGTTGGTCGCCGACGCGAGAACAACGGTGTTGGCGCTGGTGCTGGTGACCGCGCTCGAGAGCGTGGTCGACGTGGTCGCCGTCTGCGTGGGGACGGGGACCGTGTAGAGGAGCAGTCCGAGCAGGACCGCAACGGCTGCGCGCGAGAAGGTCTTGAGGGTCATGATGGTCTCAGGTCTCCTGGTTGTCAGCCGACTAGGCGCAGAGGATGCGCATCGCCGCGAGCTCGCAGTGCAGCCGGCCGAAGCCGAGGAGCACGTCGAAGCGATTCACCCATTTGCGGTTGACCGCGTCGAAGCTGCGGATGAACGCGATGGAGATGCCGGTGTCCGGGTCGGTCGTCTGCGAGACGAGCTCCTCGTTCTTCGGCATGGGGAGCGGCAGGCTGATGCCGGCGAAGGCGTCACGCGTGAACGCGAGGCCCTGCTTGCCAGATTTGCCGTTCGGGGACGTCGTGCCCGGGAAGAGCGTCAGCGTGGCGCCATTGGCCGGCTGCGCGTCGATGTTCTGGTAGTTGCCGCTGAAGTACAGCGTCTCTTTGATCTGCACCGTGGCCGCCGAGATGACGCCGACGGTGTCCGCCGCCACCGTCACCGTCATCGTGTTCGCCGACTCGGTGCGCTCGCGCGTCACGGGGTTCACGCGATACACGCTGCCCAGGCCGATGACGTCGCCTTCCTTGAACGTGTCGCCGGTCGTGCAGGTGACGGCGAGCGACGTGGCGCCGTTGGCGACCGCGCCGTTCAACGTGACGGCACCCGCCCACGTGCCGGCGGTGTGTGACTTCAGGGACATCGACTCGGTCCACTCGAAGCCGTCCGCTTTGCCGACGACGCCCTGGCGGTACAGCTTCTTGATGTCCTCGACCGGCCCGAACCGGGCCAGGTTGCCGTCGGAGCCGCCCTTGATGGCGCGCATCACGGCCGGCGGCACGTAGATGCCCTGGTCGTCGGAGAGCGAGCTCATTTCGACGAACCGCTGGCGCACGGCGGCGGACGTCGCATCGAACGTCGTCGGGTTGGTCCCGAGCTGCCCCGTGATGTTGCCGGTGTTCTTGTAGGCGAACGCCGCGGCGCGCTTGTCGGCTTCGGCCGCGAGATACAGCGCCGCCGGCCGCAGGTACTCCTTCTTCACGCGCTCTTCGCCGCGCTCCATGTTCAGGAGCTTGTCGATCGTGTCCCATTCGAAGTCGATGCCGAAGGGCTGATCGACGACGATGGTCGTTTCGAGGCGCTCGATATTCTGCGGCGTGTACGTGAACCCGTCGCGGATGACAGGCCGCCACGGGAATTTCACGCGGATGCGATCGCCCACGGCGAACTCCTTTTTGAAGTCCTCCTCGTGGTCGTGCCGCATGTTCGCGAAGATCTCCGAGCTGTGCATGAACAGCCGGAGGGTCTCCATCGTGACGTAATCGACCTTCTTGAAGTTGTTGGTGACTGGCATGGCTACCTACGCGCGTTCAGGTCCTCGCGGTCGGCGAGGCGCTTGTATGCGCGAAAGTCCCCGTTCTTCACCGCGCTCTCGGCCTGATCGACCGGATCGGTCGCCTTCTTGCCGAGGGTCGTCGGCGGTTCCGGGGCTGTCGTGACCGTTTTGGCGGCTGGCTTCTTCTCGCCGGCCGCCGCTGTGCCCGCAGCAGGCAGAAAGCGCGCTTCGATCCGTCCGAACCCCAGGAGCAGCTTCGTCGGCGGCAGCGCCATCAACGAGGCCCATTCCTGAATGCCGTCTGGCGTCGAGAAGTACTCGAACAGCTGCGGCATGACCTTCGACTCGAGGATTTCCTGCGCCACAACGTTGTGCGGCCCGATCGCGGCGTTCGGCTGCAGCGCGAGGAGGCCGGCCGGCACGATCTCGAGCAGGTCCGGGTGCACCTTGTCGCGGAACGCGGGATCCGCCTGGCAGTGCTCCTCGATCCGCTTGTTCGCGTCGGCGACGGTGCGCTGCACGCGCTCGACGTGCGCGCGCTGCGACGCGTCGACGCGCGAAGCCTGCTCGCGCTCCTCGAAGCGCTTGTCGGCGATGAACACGCTCATCGCGGCCGTGAAGTCCTCGTAGTGCTCGAACTTGTCCGGCTGCGGAGCGTCCGGCATCGCGCGATAGCGCTGCCACTCTTCCCGCGTCGTCTTCGGCCGCTCGGGTGACGAGTCCGAGGTGCGCGCGTCAGGGGTCGGCCGGTCGGTGCGGGCGAGCTCTTCGCGGAGCGTGGCGCGCAGGCGCAGCTTCTCTTTCAGCTCAGCGATCTCGCCATCGAGTTGCGCGTTGCGCGCCTTTACGTCGGGGCGCGGGGCTTTCTGCTTGTCTGCGGGGTTGGCCGGTTCCGAGGCGGCCGCACGTGACGCGTCCGTTGACGCGGCCTGGTCGCCAGGCTGGGCGGATGACGAGTCCGCAGGGGTCGTCGCGTCCGGGAGCGTCCCGGTCCGGTTCCATTCCTGACGCTGTTCACGCGTCAGCGAGGCGAGGTACGTCGAGCCGTCGACGGGTGCCGGTGACGAGGCGGCGGCTGGGGCGTCGGGTCCCGTGGTGGTCTCGGTGTCCATGTCCCTCCGGTGAAGAGCGGGATCACCCCGGACAACGAAAAAGGCCGTGTGCAGCTCCGCGATCGCTCGCGTGCGTCACACGGCCCCAATTCCGTGGTGATCCCCTTGTGCGCGTCGTGCAGGTTGGGGAACCCGCTACACCGGGCGCGACTCCGGCGGCACGACGGTCAAACCGCTGAGCAGTATGCGGAACGGTTGAGATCGGCGCAACCGATTACACGGTCGAGTCGGCCTCAGAACGGCGCGTTCGGCGCCCGATGCGGGTTCCGGGATCGGCCGTGGCCGATGTGCCAGCCGCGGCAGAGCACGCACTTGTAGGCGTCGAGCGACCCGCCGAGCAGCCGCGCCCGGGCGCGCGCGTTTTTCTTCGAGGGGAACTTCACCTTGCCGTGACAGCCCCGCGCGTCCCGATACGCGACGGCGTTCGGGTCGTACGGGATCGTCGCCATCTCACAGCCCGGCGCCGGCGGGCCCGGGCATGGGACGCAGCGCCGCGGCGCGTTCGGCCTGGCTGACCGCCTGCGCGGCGTCGGCGGCGTGCATCCCGAGCTCGTGCGCCTGGCTGTCTTCGCGGTCGCGGTCGGCGATCGCGCCCTTCTCGCGGAGCTGTTCGAGTGCCTGCTCGCCTTTCAGCTGCTGCAGGCCCAGTTCGAGGTGCGCCTTCAGCTGCGCGAGCTGCACGTCGCGCTCGCCCTTGACGGCATCCGTGTCGATGATGCGCTGCAGCTCCTGGACCTTCGCCATGGCCGCTTCGACCATCTGCTGTGCCTGGGCGAGCTGCTGCTGGACCTGCGGCGGCAGCACCTGGCCGCCGTCCTTCGCCTGCTTGACGGGCGCCGGCAGCATCGTCTCGAGCCGTTTGGCCATCTCGTCGCCAATCGGCCCGAGGTTCTTCAACTTGATGACGAGGTCGCCGATGAGCGCGAAGACCTCCGGCCGCGCGCCGATGAGCGTGTCGGCGAATGTGCTCGCCTGCTCACGCTCGCTCTCGAAGCTGGGGCCGGTCGAGATCGTCACGTCGTAATCGCCCTCGGTCAGGATGATGGGCTGCTGCGACTCCTCGTCGACGGTGTTCGGATCGTTGATGCGCAGCTGGATCGGCGTGTCGTCCGGCTTGCGCACGTGAATATCGCGCGCCGTGTCGTAGTAGTGGGGAATCAGGTCGTTCAAGACGACGCCGCAGTGCCGGAGCGCGTCCTCGTAGTGGTCGATGAAGTGATACGAGCCCTTTTGCGCGCTCGTCTCGATCTGCCGGAGTGCGACGCCGCTCTTTTCGTTGCGCCGCTGGGCCTGCGTCGGGAGAAACCCGCTACCCATCGCCGACTGGATGGCCCGGCGAGCCGCTTCAGCGCCGACCTCGAGGCCGGCAATCGGCGGCTCGTACGGTTGCCGCGCAGGGAATGACAGCACGGTCCCTGCCGGCACACCCTCGACGGTCGGCTTCACCGTGACGACGGCGACTGGCTCGTGCAGCGACTTCTGGAGGTTCTTCAACTGCGCGGGCGTGAGTTGCCCCTCGTACGCGAAGTACGGGAACTTCGGCGTCATACCTACGAGCTCCGCCTCGCATGAGCGGTAGTAGCAGTAGAGCATGTAGGGATCGCGGGCCAGGCGAATGAGCGACAGAACCTTGCGTTTCGGACCATTCCCTTCGTCGACCCAGATCACTTTGCCGAGGCACGCGACGATCGGGATGTACTCGCCTGGCCAGTCGACCGTTTTGAAGATCTCGAGACCGTTGGTGAGCTTTTGACAGACGTACGGCGCGTCGACCTCACGCTCGCGGATGACGCGACCTTTCTCCGCGCGCCAGTCGGCATCGGTCATCGTGTCGCGCCAGACCGCCTGCGGTTCCCCGTCCTTTGGATGTGTCGGATGCGGCAACAGCACCAGCGTGCGCGGCTTGGACTCGATAGCCCAGGCCTCCGCGACCCACACTTTCTTGTCGTTCAGCCAGAGCGGCCCCGCCTCACTGAAGACGTTGTTGCCCGAGAAGTTCTTGATCGTCGCGCCGCGAAACAGCGGGTTGCGCTTGAAGTCCTCGTGCAGCCAGGCCTCGCGCACGAAGGCGTACCGCTGATCGCTCATGTCCGGACGGAGCGCGTCAGGGTCCGGCGTCACCAGGTCGGGATTAACGATCGGATCGATGCGCAGCTCCTGGTCGAAGCTGCGGGCGGTGGGTTTGTCCACGGTGCGCTGCGCGTACGTGGCGGAGACCCGCAGAAACCCGTACCCACGCTGGACCGCGTTCTCGAATGCGGTGGTGTACGCCATCTGCGCGTGCGACTTGTATTCGATCTGGCGAATCAGGTTCGCGCGCGCGTTGGCGAGGGCGTCGTTGGCGCCGTTGCCGGTCGCCGTGATCCGGATCGCGCGCTTCGACGCGCGGACGTCGTTCACGAGCTGATTGACGTACTGCCCGAGCTCGTCGAGCGAGAGCACCGGGCGCTTCGCCTCCTCGCGCGCCCGGCGATCCTTCGGATCCCACGGGTCGCCGGCGATGTAGCGCATGTCCTTGGCGCCTTCCTCGCGGATCGGCTGCCACTCGTTATGCGCGTATTCGAAGCGCTCGCGGAGTTCCTTCAGCGCGCCGTCGTCGGTGTCGGCCATGGTCAGACGTGCCGCGTGAAGATGCGATCCTTACACCCGCACCGGAGCCGGATCTCGCCGCCGAGCAGCGGCTCACGCCGAATCGTCGGATCCGGACACGCCGGCGCCTCGCACCGGAACACGAGCGCCAGCGCGCGGCCCTTCAGCAGCTTGCTGGCCTTCTCGATCGCGCGCCATTCGTCGAACGTCCACACCTCGCGGGCGCGGGCGTGCTCTTCGGGGACGTAGAGACCGGCGGCGTTCGGCTTGAAGCCAGCGGTGGGGACCATCAGGCGTGCCCCTGCGGGGCGGGGATGACGGCGACGAGCGCGGCGCCGTGCGGCCAGTCCCGTGCGGCCTCAGCGGCTTCGCGCTGCTGGTCGGCGAGCTCGCGGGCGACGCGGGCGAAGGCGACGCGGGCGCAGAAGTCGTGCACCGTGCGCTCGGTGGGGGTCACGCGCAGCAGAATGCGCGAATGGTTGAGATCGGCGCAACCGATTACACGGTTGAGTCGGGGTCGACGATCGTCTGGATGTGCTGAAAGTAGTCGCGCACCTCTGGCACGAACTGCGACCCAGACCCGTCACCGGCGAGCTCGTAGCGCAAGATGCCGTTCACTTGGCGCTGCCCGCGCGCATCTTCGGTCGGCGGGTGTTGCTCGATCACTCGCCATCGCCGTCCGCCGAGCGCAAATTCGTCGCCAGGCCGCAGTTTGTCGGCCGGCACGCTGTACAGGTTGCCGACGAGAGCGTTCGCCGCTGTTTTGAGGTAGCTGGCGCGCAGTTGTCGCGAGAGCCAGACGAGGCGCGCCATGGCCGGATCCGCCGGCGGGTCCGCTTCGGTCTCTGCCCACTCCCGCGCCAGCGCCGCCAGGCGGGCGTCAATCAGCTGCTCGCGAAAAGCCCGTTCGAGGAACAGCGCGAGCGTCACGTCGTCACGCGTCATCCCCATGGGCTCACCGGCCGATACGGCTCGGGCTCTTCCTCCTCGACCGGCTTCTTCCACGGCGCCCCGAAGTTCACCTCGAGGTACTCCGCGCAGTTCTGGCCGTGCTCATACCAGCCGTCCTTCTTCGGCACCCGCACGGGCTTGTTGTTGACGCTCACCGTGTGCGGCGACCAGACGTAGCCGGCCTCGAACCCGTCGGTAAGGAACCGATCCACGACGACGTTGTCGGCCGAGATGCGCAGCCAGCGATCACTGTTCGACACGAGGAAGGCCTCGCTCCCGTCCGCCGCCCGCTTGCGCATCTGCCCCGCCATGCGCTCGATCATCGCCAGGCGCACGATCGGGGAGTTGCTGTCGGGCACGGACCGCGGGTGGACGCCCTTCTCACGCAGCGTGGCGACCGCCCCCTTCGTGCCGTGACTCGTGTCGGTCGCGCCGGCCGGGTCGCAGCACTCGGCGATCTCGATCGCGCCCGGGAACCAGAGCGCGCGGTAGTGCAGCACCAGATCCATGAACGCGTCGAGATAGAGCGACTGCCCCAGGATGCCGGCGAGGAACCGCGCCTGGCCGAACGCGCTGATCTGTTTGAACACGACGCAGGGATGGTGCTTGCCGAAGTCGAGCGCCATCAGCAGCCGCAGCGTCGCGTCGAACTCCGCCGGGCCCTCGTGCCGCTTCCGCTCGAACGCGCCCTTGTAGACCGGCTCGCCGATGACGTTCAGCCCGCGCTTGCCGAGCACCATTGTGCGGTGCTTCGGGTGCGACGGCGGATAGAGCCGCTCAAGCGTCGGGATGACCTCCGGCGCCAGGTTGTGGGCATTGTCGTGCACGCTCAGGGAGATGTACTTGCGCTGCGGGAGAAAACGATTGTCGGTCGGGAACTCACGGGCGATCCAGTGCGTTTCCTCGACCGCGTTCGGCGAGATGGTGATCTGGTGCGGAAAGCCCTTCTGCGAGAGCCGCGCCGCGAGCTCGAGGTACACGTCGTGCGGCAGCTCCTCGGCCTGGTCGACGTAGACCCGTGACAACGTCAGGCCGCGGAACTTCGCATAGCGCAGCGTCTGATCCTGCGTCTTCAGTCCGCGGATGTAGACGCGCGCCTTGTTCGGGAGCTCGTCGTACTGCTCCTCGGCGTGCCACTTGAGCGCGACGCCGGCCTTCGCGCAGATCGCGCGCCACACCGGTTTCAGGAGTGAATGCGTCGCGTCGTCGGTCCAGCGACACAACATGCCGTGCATGCCGGGGTGATTGAGATAGGCGTTGAGCTCCTTCCAGAGGCAGATGGTCGTCTTGCTGGCGCGGAGCGCGCCCTCGACGTCGAGCTCGCGCGTGGTGTCCTTCAGCGCGACCGACTGCTGGCCGCGCCAGTGCATGCGGCACTCGTCGTCGGCCGGCGGCGGCAGCGTAGCCGCGGCGGCCTTACGCCGGCGTGCCATCTTCGTGCACGTGGACGATCTTCTTGATGACCATCGAGAGGTCCCCGCCCTCGGGCCCGGTGATCGCTTGCGGGGCCTTGCCGTGGGCGCGATCGAGGATCTCCTTCGCGGCGGCGATGCGCGCGCGGTCGTCGGCCTTCGGGTTCTTCATGATCGCGACGAGCGTCTTGATCGCCTCGTCGGAGTGCTTCGCAGCCGCGGCTTTCACGTCGGCGGTCGCTTTATTCGGCGTGCCTTTGCGACGGCCGCCGGTCTTCTGGCCCTTCATGTCTAGATCGCTCTACTTTTGAAAACTGTCGATCGCCTGCTCGATCGGCCGAGCGAGGACGTTCATCGCCGGGTGCAGACAGCGCCGCAGCAAATCTGCACGATCCTCCTCAATGCGGCCCAGGTCGATAACCCACGCAGCGAACGGCTTTTCGCCGGCGTCGATGCGCGCCTGCAGCCGCGTGCCGGTGTCATCACCCTCGAACAACTCCGCGCGCAGCACCAGAATCACAACCGCTCCTTGGGAATGACTTTCAGCGTCCGCGAGCTGGCCGCGCGCTGGTACGACCGCTGATAGACGCCGGCGCGACGGCCGCCCGGCTTCGTGCCGACCTTCACGACGCGCCCGGTCCGCAGCAGGTAGTGCACCCACGAGTGCGCGGTTTTCCAGGGCCACCTGAGCGCCGCCGCGACGTCGGCGATGGTGCGCGGCTGTTTGAGGGCGCGCAGCACTCTGCGGACCATGCGGCCGTCGTGGGCGGGCCGATCGCCGTCGTCGTCGAATCTCACGGCGTCCACATCAGAGTGCATGGTTGAGTCGGCGGGCGCAAACGATTACACGGTCACTCGCCGATGCGGCCGCGCAGCACGGCACGCTCAAGCTCGGTGAGGTCCCACACGGCGACGACGGCGTAGAACGGTCCACCGAGCGGCTTCAGAAGCATCGGATCGCGGGGCGCTTCGCGCGTCCACACCGCCTCCCACAAGATGCAGAACCGCTCAAGGCTCGCCTTCGGACGCAACTCCGCGGGCACCGTCGGCGTGAGGGCCTTCGCCTTTCGTGACCAATCACTGGGGCGATTCACGTATTGGGCGGTGTTCCGCTCGTTGTTCCAGCGCGTAGACCAGGTCTCAAACGTGCCAGCGGGCAGTTCGGCACGGGTCGATGCCGCAGGGCGACCGCGGTAATACTTACCAGGGTCGTAGCCGGTGAACACCGCCCCGCCGCCGGCGAACATCTCCACCCAGCAGTGCGCCTTGTCGGCCCGGCCGATGGCGAGCTTCGGGTAGAAGTCTGCACCGAGACCGGCGGCGCGCATGGTGTGCGGCAGGTCGATAACGGGGTTGCCGCGCGCGATCTCGCGATACGCGCGCATCAAGGCGGCGTCCTCGTTGCGCCGGCGCTGATCCTCGGCGTCGCGATCGCGGGTCACGAGTTTGCGGTACTCGAGGTACGCCTTCCGGGCTTGGGTGCGCGGCATTACGAGCGTGACGGCGTGCATGGGGCCTCCTGTGCGTTGCGAAACGTGGCGGGCCCGCGCGGCGGCCCGAAATACACATTGGTGAGCGGGACGCCGTTCGACACGATGACCCACTGGTCACCTTTCGGCCCGCCCGGCTGCATGTGCAGATCCTCGATGCGCCCGAAACGCGTCACCAGGTCGACCAGGTCGACGACGTGCGCGGTCGGTTTCGAGGGATGCGGACGCAGCACGCGCCCGACCATCTGGTAGTAGAGCGCCAGCGACATCGTCGGCCGCGCGAGCACGACGGTCGTCAGCTCGGGATAGTCGAACCCCACGGTAAGCACGCCAACGTTCGTGACGACGCGGATCCGCCCGTCGCGAAACCCCTGCAGGATGCCGGCGCGCTCATGGTCCGGCGTGTCCGCGGTGACGACTGCGGCGCCCGGGATGGCCTGCGCGAGGGCACGCGCTTCGTCCGTGAACCGCGTGAAGACGAGGACGTTCCGATGGCCCTCGGCGAGCAGCTGCTCGACGCGGGCCCGGAGCCGCGCGGCGAAGCCGATCTCCGCGAAGTGCTGCTGCACCGCCTGGTTGTCGTAATCCGCGCCGGTCGAATTCAACCGGAGCTGCGCCTGGTCGAGGAGCGGCTCGCGGTGATACGCGATCGGCGCCAGGAAGCCGGCGCGAAACAACGGCGCCAGGTTCGTGTACTGCACGACGTCCTGGAACACCCGCGGCCGCGTCCGCGTGAGGAAGCGCAACTGCGAGCCGAGTGCATTCGAGGCGAGCCGATAGGGCGTCGCTGTGAGCCCCAGGATGCGCGCGTGCTGCAGGCCGTCGAGAAACTGGCGATACATGCCCTGTTTTGCGTTCACGAGGTGACACTCGTCGATCAGCACGTAGCGGAATGCTTGGAACTGCGCGGCGTGCTTGACGACGCTGCCGATCGTCGCGAGCGTGATCGCGCCGATGCGCTTGCGATTGAGCGAGGCCGAGAAGATCTCCGGCGCGTAGCCGTAGCCGCGCAGCTTCTCGGCGTTCTGCGCGAGGATCTCGCGTGAGGGCTGGAACACGATACAGGGCGCGTCGAGCGCCGTCGCGATCGCCGCGATGATGAGCGACTTGCCGGATCCGGTCGGCGCGACGATGACGCCGTGGCGGCCCGTGAACCGCCGATCAGTCAGATACATCCGCGCGCGCTTGACGGCGTTGTCCTGGTAGACGCGCAACTGGTAGCCGGTCGACGCGGCGGCAAGCAGGCTGCTCATGCGTGGGGTCCGACGCGGTGCCGCTTCTTCGGCATGGTCATACTCGGTTTCCGCTTCTCGGGCAGATCGGGCTTCGCGTCCTCGCGCATCGGTTCCGCCGTCGACGCCGAAATGCCGGACGGGATCCGCGCCCAGCTGCACACGCGACACTGGCGACGGCCGCAATCGCGGAGGGCGCAGCACATCGGCTCAGCCTCGCTGTTCCTCGCGGCTCGCGTGTTCGTAGAGCCACACGTACGCCTGGCGCCGCACCGTCGGATCGATCGGCCGCGCCGAGCCGTGGAGCTCCGCGAGCAGGGCGACGATCACCCGCTCGGCGGCGCGCAGCTCCTTCTCGCGCGACTGTGCCAGCGCGAGGTCGATCGTGCGCTCGAGCGCCGGCGTGTCGTCGAGATGCGGCATGTCAGGCATGTCAGGCGATCGACTTCTTCTCAATCGGCAGCCCGAGCTGACCGCCGAGCCAACGGTTGTATCTGATCGCCGGCCCGCGCGTGAAGAACGGCCGCGACATGCGTTTCCCACCGGGTTGCACGCGGAACACCTGCAGGCACCGCACCGCGCAGCTGTCCCCGACGCGCACGAGCCAGCTACGATCGAGCCGCAGTCGGTCACTACCACCGTTCGCGATCCACATCGTGTGAAACCAGATCACGCGCTCTTTCGCGATGAACGCGGCACCGCGGAGCAGCTGCTGTTTCATCTGCTGGTTAATCGACACATACGGCGGATCGAGAATGACGACGTCGAACGCGTCCTGACGAAACGGAGGCAACCATGCGTCCGCGATCACGTCTGGCCGCACGATGGGATCGATATCGATTCGCGTGCCGAAACGGGCTCGGCCGCCGAACAGATGACAGACGCGCTTGCCAGCCGTCATCGCTCGCAAGTGCCGATCGACGGCTGGCGGGAATGACCAGCCGTTGCCGAACGCTTCCGTTGGTTGCTGCACCACAGCACGCCGATCGGGCGACGACCGCCCCCCCCTGTCATGCCACGGTCCTCGGCTGCTGAATGCGGGTGATGATGGCGGCCAGGCGCCAGAGGCCGCTCTCTACTTGCACGAGTGCGAGTCGCTGCCCGCGCGCGGCGCCGTAGCGGGCCCGTGCCTGCTGCGACCGCACGACGCGACACAGGAAGCAATGCGCGAAGCCGAGCGCGTTGGCCGGCAGCGACTGGCCACAGCGCCGGCAGCCGCCACGTCGCGAGACGCGACGGCTCCATGCGGTGCGCCGATCGACGCGGCGATTCATGCGCGCCTCGCGATGGGCTCGTCCCATTTACCGTGTCCGCGCCTTCGCGACCTTCTTCGCCGGCGCCGCGGCTGTCTCGGGCCCCGGGTTCGGCGCGTGCTTGTCGCGCACCGCCTCGAGCTTCTTGATGTCCAGGCCGAGCGGCTTCGCCGTGTCTTTCACGAATTCGTCGAACGACTCGTAATAGCCGCCCTCGATCGCCAGCACCATCAGTCCCGCCGCCAGGTTCTTGTGCCAGTCCGAACCGAGGTGCTTTTTCAGTGTGGTGACGGAGCTATACAGATCGAGGCTGGCGTCATCAAAGATCCACCGGGCCTGAGCCGACGTCAGCGCCTTGATGGACTTGATCTGGCTGATCGCCGCGGCTTCGATCAGCGGCTCGAGCTTCTTCCACGCCTCCTGCGCACGTTGCCGTGCCGCAGCCTCCTCCCGCCGCTTCGCCTCTGTTGCCGCCTCGCGCTGATTCGCCTGTCCGCCCTTGCCCTGGACGCGGAGCTTCTGATTCTTCTCGCGATCGCGAATCACCTTGCCCCAATGCACCAGGCACTTGTCGCGATTGACACAGACGCGCAGCGTCGTGCCCTGGCCCGGACCGGCGACGAACACGCCAAGGACGCTGTGATCGCAGATCTTCGAGCCGTCCTTGCCGTCGGCGCGTTCCCACGACTCGCGACCGAACGTCCGTTCCTTGTCGTCGCGAGCGTCGTCGCTGACGCGGTACTCGTGCGTGATCGCGATGACCTTCTTGCCGCGGCCGGGCTCGGCCTTCGCGGCGTCGACCTCCTGCTTGACGGCGGCGAAGTCGAGCGGCGCCGCGGCCGCCATGTGCTCGACGTCGAACCGCACGTGATGCGCGATCCAGCTCTCGAGCTCCTTCACGGTGACCGGCTTCAACCCGCGATAGAGGTTCTTCGCGGTCGGCTCGCCGTCCTCGTCGTCGTCGATCGCGAGGCGGGCGTGTTCGTCCTGCCAGAGCCCCTTCCCGCGATTGAAGCGATCCGGCACGTCGAGCGCGCGCTCCTGATCCTCGGGCTTCAACTTCGCGAGCAGCTCCGCGTGCCCTACGAGGATCCGCTCGGCGTCGAGCAGCTTCTGCAGCACCGGAATCAGATCGAGCAGCTTCATCCGGTCGTGCACGTACTTCTCGCTGCGCCCGATCTTGTCGGCGATGTACGCGGCGCTGTAGCGCGACGGGTTCGACTTGATGAGATCGCGATACCCGCGCGCCTCCTCCAGCGGCGTCAGGTCCTGCCGCTGAATCGCCGACACGAGCTGAATCTCGAGGACCTCGCCGTCGGTGAGCTCGCGCACGACGACGAGCGCCGAGCGGAAGGCCTCGCCGTACTCGCCGTTCGTGACCTTCGCCAGGTCCTGCAGCGCCCGAAAACGCCGCTCGCCGTCGACGATCTCGACGCGACCCTTCTTCCCCGGCCGGCCGAGCATCGGCACGAGGACGCCTTTGTGTGATTCGATGCTGCGCTTCAGGTCCTCGAGGTATGCGGTCTCGAAGCGCTTGCGCGGATTGAGCGGAGACGGGTCGAGCAGCGTGATCGGGATCCGCTCGACGCGATCCGCAGGTGCCGTAACAGTGTCCATCGTGACTGTGCTCCTGTGAAAGCCGGACGTTGACGGGGGTCAGTGCGCGTGCGGCCGCTCCTCGGCGGCCGCCTGACGCGCGGTCGGTTCGAGCTCGTCGAGCGGCGTGCCCGTGATGCGGGCCTGCCAGGCCTTCCAGCACGCGCAGCGCTTTACCGCGCCGTCGGTGCGGGTCGGGTCGGGGACCCAGCCCGGCGTGCCCGCGCACGATTCGCACGGGCTGAAGCCGACCATCGCCGCGCGACGCAGCGCCTGGGCCATGCGCTCGAGGTCGTGCTTGTAGAGGCCGTGGCGCTCCGGCACCACATGGAACTCCTCGATGTCATGCTTGCGAAGGCGATACACGGGTCGCCCGCGCTCGTCGACCACCGGCTCGCCGTCGCGATCGAGCGTGATCGCCGCATGACAGAGCTCGTGATCGAGCAGCGCCGCGCGGTGCCGGTCCTCGATCAGCGGATCCGTCCAGTAGGCCTTCGACAGCAGAATCACGAAGTCGAACGCCATGAACTCGCGATCGAGATCCGAGGCCTTCTTGCACTTGCCGATCGTGACCTTGCCGTCGACGTCGGGCTTCCACGACGTGCACCAGGCCAGCGCGATCCGCGCGAAGCGGATCTCGTGATGGTGCTCGCGCACGAGCGCGTCGAGCAGGCGATACATCGGCTCGCCGCGCGGCGAGTCGCGCGGGATGAACTCGTAGCTGACCGTCTTGCCGCTGCTCGTGCGCGGCTGCTTACGTCTCGGGCGAGGCATGATCGCGTCCCTTCGTGTAGTGCGCGGCGACCGCGTCGGCCCGGAGATAGCCGTGCGTCACCAACCAGGCAATGACGGCGTCGATGCCGCCGACGACATGCGCGATCCCGGCGGCCTGGCAGCACGCGCGGTACTCGCGTTGTTCCGGCCGCAGGCGGCCGCCGGCGGCTTTGCATTCGATCTCGAGCAGCACGCGCGTGTCGGGCGTCTGCCCCTTCAGGAACGCGCGCACGTCCGGGAGCCCGGGCGTCTGCATCGTGCCCGGGTAGTCGCCGCGGCGCCGCACGGTGCCGAGCACGTAGACCTTCGCGCCGAGCGATCGCAGCAACCGCACGATGCCCGCCTGTTCTACCTTCTCAGGGCGAGCCGCGGGCTCGCCCACCAGACGCCGGCGGCTCATGCCGTCCCGTCCTTGCGCGCCCCGTCGAGCAGCACCGTGAGATCTGGAATGCCGGCGGTCTCGCGCACCAGGTGCGTGACGGCGCGCGCGAACAGCCGCGCGTATTCCTCACGCGAGACGCGCACGCGATAACTCGCGAGCTCCGCGGCCGCCGCGGCTTCAATCTCGGGAATGACGACGGCCGCGCGTGCGGCCGCGAGCAGCTCCGCGTCGAGCCGCCGCAGGGTCGCCTCGCTGCACGGCTCACTCAGCGCGCGCGACACCTTCGCGCACACCTGGCCGAGCGGGGTGTCCGCCGGCGGCTGCGCGAGCTGCCGCAGGATCCGCGCGTGCGTGTCGGCATACCAATCGCGCGGCGCCGCGGTGCGGAGGGCCCCTTCGGTGCGCAGCTGCTGCTCGTACTGCGTCACGCGGTGCTTGAGCACGTGCACGCCGTAATCGCTGTTGCGCACCCAGGGGTCGCGCCGATCCGCCCACATACGGAGCGTGATCGCCTGCAGCTCGCCGATCGAGCGCCCCCGCAGCAGCTCGCGCACGACGCGCTCGGCTTTCACCGGATCGACCTGGTAGAGGCCGCCGCGATGCGTCGGGTACTCCGCGACGAACCAGTCAAGGAAGACTTCTGCTGCTGCTTTCGCGTCGTCGGACTCAGCAGTAGCAGTACTCTTCTGGATCAAGGTACGTACAGCACGATCCTCAGAAGAGATCCCGCGCAAATCCGGACAAGTTGACCGCTTTTTTCCGGACATCTTGTCCGCCGATGAATCGGACATCTTGTCCGCCTTTTCGGCGCGCGGCGGCGATTCAAAACCGGACAAGTTGTCCGCTTTCTCGTCGTCGCCCACCACGAAGAGCGGCCCGACCAAGCGGGGCATCGCGTAGATCGCCTTCTTGCCGCGGCGCACGCGCCGCACTTCGCCGACGGACTCGAGGACGTCGAGGCACCGGCGCACCTGGCGCTCGGTCAGCAGCGTGAGGCGCTGCAACTGCGCGAGCGACGTCGGGCCCGTCTTGGCCTTCTGGCGTCGCACGCGTGTGGCGATCGCGAGCAGCACGAGCCGCGGGCTGCCCTTCACCTCGGGCTGCTGACAAGTCCACGCGTATTTGATCGCGTGCCAGCTCACACGCGCGCTCCGATCGATCGATGCGTGCGCCGAGTACGCCTCGGCGAGATCGCCCCGAAGGTTGGCAGTGCTGCGACCGATCTCCGGCGTGGCCCTCTCACGCCGACACGCATCGAACCTGAAAGCCGCATCGCGTCAGAACCGATTCAGGGAGGCGATCGTGTGACGGCGTTCGAGGAGCTCGTGCACGTCGATGTAGCCGAGCGCGATCGCTTCCTGCAGGCACCAGAGGACAGTTTCGATTTCTGGCGTGATGCGCTGCGCAAACTGCTCGTGACGCCGAGCGTCCACGATCGCGGTCTGCGCACGGCGCTGCGCGCGTGATCGGATCGACTCAGTGAACGCGCGCGTCTCGCCGCCGGCGTCGGCGAGGAAACCGGATTCGGGATTCGCACAGCCGGAAACGGTGCCATGGGGGCGCTTGGGAACGTCCGCGTAGATCTCGTCCATCACTACTCCTTGAAAGGGCCGGATTGCTCTCCCTCCGGCGTAAGTCACGTCTAGCCGCGATCCGTGCGACTGCTCGTGGTGTATCTCGCTCTTCGCTCTCTCTCCGACTTGCTGTTCAGTGCCCGACCTCTGATTTGCGCGGGGGTCGATCTCGCATCGACCATCGGTCAGCACCTCAGGACCGCCGACCCACCCGGCCCGCGCAAGCTCTCGTTACCGCGCCGGCGTCGGCAACTTGCCGCGGCCGCCGCGACTGGCGATGCCGCCGAGGCGGCCGGCCTCGCGCGCTTCCTCCGGCGTCCACGTGTGCGCGGTGCCCTTCGCGTGCGCGGCCTTGCCGCCCTGGCTCGCGATCGCGCGCTGCTTTTCAGGCGGCATCGAGCCAAAGCCTCGTCGTGCCTTCTTGGACGGGATCACGCGGACGCTCCTTCGACGGCGGCGACGGCGGGCGCCGGAATCGGTTCGCCGTCTTCGGTGACTTCAAACACAGGCGCACAGACGCGCGGCGCTTTCACCTTGGTCGGGTAGTCGGGGTTCGGATGCACGCGAATGTCGTCGACGCGCACGGGGCAGGCGATATACCGCGCATCCTCGGCGTTATAGAACGCGCGCGCGTGGCCCGGTGACGGGCAGAAGTGCAGCCCGACGCCGCACTCGTGCGCGTCCATCCGCGGCACCGACGGCAGCGTGCCAGGCCGCCAGAAAAACGCCGGATCGTGGTTGCTCGCAAAGTCGTGACGGACTGCCTTGTAGAGCGTGACCACGCCGTCGACGATCGGGAGCCCATAGAACGCGCACCATTCCGCTGCGGTGCTGCGCTCGAGCCGCGTCTGCTGTCCGCCCTCGACCTGCGGCGCTGCGCCCTCAATCAGGACCGAGCACTGCGGGCCCGCGGTAACCGTGGTGCGGCCGCTGACCGACAGCTGGACGTAGCCCCTCGCCTCGACGCGCGGCTGCGAGCTGTCCCTCGCCACGACGCGCGGCTGCGAGCTGCCCCACGCCTCGACGCGCGGCTGCGAGCTCTCCCTCGCCTCGACGCGCGGCTGCGAGCTGCCCCACGCCTCGACGCGCGGCTGCGAGCTGTCCCTCGCCACGACGCGCGGCTGCGAGCTCTCCCACGCCTCGACGCGCGGCTGCGAGCTGCCCCACGCCTCGACGCGCGGCTGCGAGCTCTCCCTCGCCTCGACGCGCGGCTGCGAGCTGCCCCACGCCTCGACGCGCGGCTGCGAGCTGTCCCTCGCCACGACGCG
>Ga0196963_10000390_pt1 | contig 41378 bp, 72 predicted proteins | sample S1_5metaG_FD_148600 | JGI IMG/M metagenome (GOLD analysis project Ga0196963, IMG submission 148600) | Soil microbial communities from Anza Borrego desert, Southern California, United States - S1_5 | ecosystem: Environmental > Terrestrial > Soil > Desert | place: USA: California | collected... | reverse complement strand
GAGGAGCACATCGCCGACCCCGGCTCGCGTTCGGTCTGCATCCGCGAGGTCCAGAAGACCCTGGCGCAATCCAGCAAGAAGCTGATCGAGGACAAGATCGCCGAGATGGGCGTCGGCAGCCAGTTCGAGGTGCAGCGCGAGCAGATCATCGCGCCCGGCGGCGGCCTGATCGTCTTCCAGGGCATGCAGGATCACAACGCCGAGAGCATCAAATCGCTGGAGAAGTTCAAACGCGCCTGGATCGAGGAGGCTCAGACGCTCTCCGAGCGCAGCCTGACTCTGCTTCGCCCGACCATCCGCGCCGAGGGCTCGGAGATATGGGCCAGCTGGAACCCGCGACGGAAATCGGACGCGATCGACAAGTTCCTGCGCCAGGACAAGCCGCCCGGCTCGATCGTCGTCGAGGCCAACTGGCGCGATAACCCGTGGTTCCCGGCCGTGCTCGAGGACGAGCGCAAGCTGGACCTGGAGCGCTATCCCGACCGCTACGAGCACATCTGGGAGGGCGGCTATGCCCAGGCGCTCGAAGGGGCCTACTACGCCAAGCATCTATCTCGGGCGAAGGCAGACGGGCGCATCGGGCATGTGGCCGTCGACCCCATGCTGTCGATCCGCGCCTATTGGGACATCGGCGGCGCCGGTGCGCGCGCCGACGCCATGTCGATCTGGATCGTCCAGTTCGTCGGCAAGGAGATCCGCGTCCTCGACTACATCGAGGGCCAGGGGCAGGTGCTCGCCTACTACGTCAACGAGCTGCGTACGCGCGGCTGGGCGGCTGCGGAGTGCGTGCTGCCGCATGACGGCGTGAACACCAACAACATCACCGGCAAGCGCTACGAGGACCACCTGAAGGACGCGGGGCTGAGCGTCCGCACCGTGCCGAACCAGGGGCAGGGAGCCGCGACGCAGCGCATCGAGGCCGCCCGCCGGTGGTTCTCGCGCATGTGGTTCAACGAGGGGCCGACGGCACCCGGCCGCGAGGCGCTTGGCTACTACCACGAGCGCAAGGACGAGGCGCGCAACATCGGGCTCGGCCCGGAGCATGACTGGTCGAGCCACGCCGCGGACGCCTTCGGGCTGATGGCGATCGACTACGAAGAGCCGAACCAGTCCTGGTCGAAGCCCGTCAGCTACCGCGACACGAGGGCAATCGTATGAGCGAATTCACGGCGGGCACGCTCGTTATCGTCGGGCTAGTCGCGCTCGTCATGGGGCTGGGCTGGGCCGCGGATCAGTATTGGCAGGGCTACGAATGCCCCGCCGGCACGTCGCTCGTGCACACCCGGAGCGGGACTGTGTGCGCCATTAAGCCGGTGAGGCGTCCATGACCATCGCCGAGCGCCAGGCCATCGCCGACGCGACCGAGAACTGCCGCCGGCTCTCCCTTGAGCTCGCCGACCTGCGCACGCGCCTCGCCGCTGCCGAGGAGCGCGTCGCAGCGCTCGAAGCGCAGCGCCCCACCCTGACCATGAAGGCCCGCGCCAATGGCTGACAAAGATCGCGTCGCTTACGGGGTGCCCGCGCCGGACACCATGCCGTGTGATCGCTGCGGCTCCCCGCGCGTCATCGGGCACTGGCGCCTTTGGCCGTGCGTGAAGTGCGAGGAGGAGGCGCGGAAGGTCGCTGCGAAACTGGACCCTCGCACCGCGGCGGCCATGGACGCGCTCAACGCTGCGTCGGCCGGGGGGCGCGCCAATGGCTAAGATGGATCAAGCCACCCTCAAGGCCGTGGTGGCCGGCGAGGTCCGCCGCGCGATCGGCTACATGGGCGGCACGATCTCCACCGACCGCCAGAAGGCGCTCGACTACTACCTCGGCCGCCCGTTCGGCAACGAGGTCGAGGGCCGCTCCTCCGTCGTCTCCACCGACGTCTGCGACGTGATCGAGAGCATCCTGCCGAGCCTGCTCAAGATCTTCACCTCGGGCGATACCGTGGTGCGCTTCGAGCCGCAGGGGCCGGAGGACGAGAAGGTCGCGCAGCAGGCCACCGATTACTGCAACTGGATCTTCAACCGCGACAACGACGGCTTCACCATCCTCTACGACTGGATGAAGGACTCGCTCATGCAGAAGCTTGGCGTCGCCAAGCTCTGGTGGGAGGAGCGGGAGGAGGAGAGCGAGGAGGTCTACGAGGGCCTGACCGACGACGAGTTCGCGCAGCTGCTCGCGGACGAGGAGGTCGAGCCGATCGAGCACACCGAGTACCCGGCGACCGCGCTCGGCTACGAGCCCGAGCCCGGCATGCCGGCGAACGACACGCAGGCCAACGACAACGCCGCGCCGCCTCCGGCGATGCCCGCTCCCGACCAGCTGCCGCCCATGGGCCACAACGGCGGCCCGGCGCCGATGCTGCATGACGTCAAGGTCAAGCGCACCAAGGTCATCGGCCGCGCACGCCTCGCCGCGATCCCGCCGGAGGAGTTCCTGATCTCCCCCGGCACGCGCGATCCGGACAGCGCGATCCTCATGGCGCACCGCCGCCGCACCACGCGGTCGGCGCTGATCGAGGAGGGCTACGACAAGAAGCTGGTCGACGCGATCCCGGCCTACGATCCGAACGTCGAGACCGGCGAGGCCGCGGCGCGGTGGGCCGACCAGGAGCTCGCCGACAGCACCGGCGACAACCTCGACCCGGCTGCCGAGATCGTCTGGCGCACCGAGTGTTACATCAAGGTCGACTACGACGGCGACGGCAAGACCGAGCTGCGCAAGATCACGCTCGGCGGGGCAGGGGACGGCGGCGAAATCCTCGACAACGAGGTGATCGACGCGCGCCCGTTCTACTTCCTGTGCCCGGTGCGGACGCCGCACGTCCTGATCGGCCGCTCGGTCGCCGACCTCGTGATGGACCTGCAGCTGATCAAGTCGACGGTGCAGCGCGGCCTGCTCGACAACATGTACCTGATCAACTCGCCGCAGACGGCCATCGTCGACGGGCAGGTCAATCTCGACGACCTGCTGACGCGCCGGCCGGGCGGCGTTGTCCGCACCAAGCAGCTGGACGCGATCAAGCAGCTGGTCACGCCGAGCATGATGGGGCCGGCGTTGCAGTCGCTCGAGTATCTGGACGCCGTGCGCGAGACCCGCACGGGCGTCACCCGCTACAACCAGGGCCTGGAGGCGGACAGCCTCAACAAGACCGCCTCGGGCGTGAACCAGATCATGAATGCGGCGCAGCAGCGGATCGAGCTGATCGCCCGCATCTTCGCCGAGACCGGGGTCAAGGAGCTGTTCCGCGGCATGCTCCGGCTGGTCGCCAAGCACCAGCAGAAGGAGCGGGTGATCCGGCTCCGCCAGGAATGGGTGCCGATGGACCCGCGCGAGTGGAACACGTCGATGGACGTGACTACGAACGTCGGCCTGGGCACCGGCAACAAAGACCAGATGCTGGGCCACCTGATGAACATCCTGGGCCTGCAGGAGAAGACGGTCCAGGCCGGCAACCCCGGCGGCATGGTGGATCCCAAGAAGGTCTACAACACGTTCGAGAAGATCGTGGAGAACTCGGGCCTGAAGTCGGTGGACCCGTTCTTCAACGACCCCGACAAGGTGCAGAAGCAGCAGCAGCAGTCCGGCCAGCCGGCGCCGCCGCCTCCGCCGAGCCCGGAGCAGATCCAGTCGCAAGCCGCGCAGATGAAGGCCGCGAACGACCAGCGGGCGGCCGAGCGTCAGGCCCAGGTCGACGAGGCGAAGGCGGCCGCGGCGATGCGCCAGCTGGAGCGCGACGAGCAGCTGGCCACGGTGGAGTTCCAGGTGAAGATGACGAAGCTGATGCGCGAGATGGCCGCGCCGGCGAACGCTGACAGCGCGCAGGTGACGGCATGACCGACGCCCTGACCGCCGACCGCAACAAGGGCGTGCGCGCCCGGGCCCTGCTCGACGACCCGCTGCTGACCGAGGCCTTCGACACGCTCCGGTCCACCTACATGGACGCCTGGCAGAAGACCCAGGTCGCCGAGACCGAGAAGCGCGAGCGGCTGTGGGTCATGCACAAGCTGGTCGACCGGGTGAAGGGCCACCTCGAGCAGCTGGTGGACAACGGCAAGCTGGCCGAGGCCGAGCTGACCGAGTTCGAGCGCAAGAAACGGTTCAGGGTGTTCTGATGGACGGCTCCCCCGCCCGCGTCACCCTGAAGGCCTTCGCCTGGTCGCCGCTCTACGACTGGGGCGAGGCCGTCGAGTTCGACGCGCCCGTGGCCGAGACGCTGAGCCCGACCACCAAGCCCGACTACCTCTACGACCCCGACGGCCCGTCGGCGAAGAAGGCCCCCGACGGCCTCGACGAGTTCGGCTGGCGCAAGGTTGGCCCGCGCTTCGTCACCGAGCGGCGGCGGCTCACGATCCTGCATGACGTCTCGGTCCTGCGCCGCTCCCTCGGCCGCGACCGGTGGCACGTCGTCCTCGACAACGGCATCGTCGCGAGCGACAGCTACCACGACGGCGAATGGCTGGGCGCGCATATCGGGGAGACCGTCCGCCTCGGCCTCCAGGACGGCCCGACGCTGACCGCCAACATCATGGACGACGCGCCGATCGACGCGAAGGTGCGCGCGCCGGCCGTGCTGATCAGCCATTTCTGGGCCGAGAACTACGCGCACACGCTGCTGGAGACCGCTTCTCGCTTCTGGGCCTACGAGGAATGCCCGGAGATGGCCGCTTTCCCGGTGGTGTGGGAGACGAACCGGCCCTGGCAGAAGGAAATCGCCGAGTGGCTATGCCCCGGCAAGGCCAAGCCGCTCCCTGCGAACCATGTCCGGTTCGAAACGCTCTACGTCCCGTCATTCTACAGTCAGATCGGCGCCTCCCAGGCGTCCGTGCAGTGGCTGCGCGGGCGGTTCGGGGCCCCGGACCAGCCCGGCAAGCGCCGCATCTACGTGACGCGCGCGGACGCGACCGAGCGCCGGGTGGTGAACGAGAACGACGTGCTCGAAATCCTCGCCCCGATGGGCTTCGAGACGGTCATGCTGACCGGAATGAGCGTCGCCGAGCAGCGCGACCTGTTCCGGGACGCCGAGATCGTCGTCATGCCGCACGGCGCCGGCTGCGCGAACATGATCTTCGCCGGCGCGGGCACGAAAATCGTCGAGTTCGTGCCGCGGTCCTACCAGCATCACATGTTCCAGCACATCGCGAAGTGGTCGGGGCACTGGTACGGCCGCGTCATCTGCCTGGACGGCGCCAACAAGGACATGACCGTCGACCTGAAGGTGCTCAGGACCGCGCTCAATGCCGCGTGCGCGTGAAAATAACGGTTTCCCCAGTGATCTTACAGTGATACATTGTGATTAGTCGGCCATAGCCGAGTGTCGCGTGTGGATATACGCCCGTCGTGAGACGCGCATCCCCTAGAAGGAGCCTTTCATGTCCGATCAGGCCACCCCGAACACGGCCTCCGCGCCCTCGGGATCTGTCGGCGAAAGCCTCACCGTCGATCAGGCGGCTGCTCGCATCGAGGGACTGCTGGGCCCGGCTCCGTCCGACAAGCCCAAGCGCCAGGATGCCGCCGCTGAGACCCCGGCCGATGCGCCGGACGATGCCGAAGCAGAGACCGAAGCCGCCACGCAGCCGGCCCAGGACGAAGCGGAGGCCGAAGAACAACCGTCTGCGGAGACGGACGCCGAAGCCGAGCCCGAGCCAGCCGAGAAAGCCCCTGCCGAAGTCGAGGTCGCCCTTCCGGACGGCACGACGACGAAGGTCAAGCTCGACGAGCTGAAGAACGGATACCTCCGGCAGAGCGACTACACCCGCAAGACGCAGGCGCTTGCCGAGAAGGAGCGTGGCTTCGAAGCCCACGCCCAGCAGGCGGCGCAGGCGATCAAGCAGCGCCTCGACATGCTCGGGGCCGAGCTCGACCGCCTCATTCCGAGCGAGAAGAGCATCGACTGGGACGGTCTCCACAAGACCGACCCGGCCGAATATGTGCGGCTGAAGGAGTACTTCCGCGACCTCAAGGACCAGCGCCAGGCCGTTGCCCAGGATCAGCAGCGAATGCTGTTCCAGCAGCAGCAGCGTGCCGCCCAGGAGACCGCGGAGACCCTGAAGCGGGAGAGCGAGGCGCTTGCCAAGGTTCTCCCGGTGTTTGCTGACCCGAAGAAGGGCGACGCGGCGAAAGCCGAGCTTCGCTCGTACCTGATCGGGCAGGGCTACACGGCTGAGCAAATCGCCGGGCTGACCGACCACCGATCCGTCCAGATCGCGTGGAAGGCCGCCCAATACGACAAGCTCCAGGCGTCGAAGCCCAAGATCGACAAGCGCGTGGTCGGCCTGCCGAAGGTGCAGAAGCCGGGCGCCGCCGTCGACGGCAACCACGTCAGCCGCCAGCAGATCACCGCTCACGAGACCAAGCTGCGGAAGACGGGCCGGGTCGAGGACGCCGCAGCGCTGATCCTCGCCCGGCTGAACTGAGGGCTTCCCCATGGCTGTACCCAATACGACCGCCCAGACGTATGTCGCGATCGGCATGCGCGAGGACCTGTCGGACATGATCTTCATGATCAGCCCGACCGAAACCCCCTTCATGTCCGCCGTCGGCAAGGGCTCCAAGGCCACCGCCACCCTGCACGAATGGCAGACGGACTCGCTCTCGAACGCCGGCAGCAATGCCCAGGTCGAAGGCGACGACATGAACTCGATGACGGCGACCCCGACCGTCCGGGTTCAGAACTACCTGCAGATCTCGACCAAGGGCGTGATCTCGTCGGGCACCATGGAGGCCGTGCTGAAGGCCGGCCGCAAGTCCGAGCTCGCCTACCAGATCGCCAAGCGCGGCAAAGAGCTGAAGCGCGACATGGAATACACGGTGACGCAGAACCAGGCCGGTTTTGCGGGCTCCGCGACCACCGCGCGCAAGCTCCGCGCCCTGGAGAACTGGCTGGGCACCAACTCGGTCGGCGGCACGAACTTCGTCACCGCCACGGGCATCACCGCGACCGTCACCGACGGCACGCAGCGCGCCTTCACCGAGAGCCTGCTGAAGACGGTCTGCAAGAACATCTTCAACTCGGGCGGCGACCCGACCATGCTCATGGTCGGTCCCTACAACAAGCAGGTGGTCTCGACCTTCACCGGCGGCGCCACCCGCATGGACAAGTCCGAGGACAAGAAGCTCTTCGCCTCGATCGACGTCTACGCCGGCGACTACGGCGAGCTGAAGGTCGTTCCGAACCGCTTCCAGCGCGACCGCACCGCGTTCGTGCTCGACCTCGACTACTGGGCGCTGTCCTTCCTCCGCCCGATCACCATCGAGGAGATCGCCAAGACCGGCGATAGCCAGAAGAAGATGATCGTCACGGAGTACACGCTGGAAAGCCGCAACGAAGCGGCCTCCGGCGCGATCGCCGATCTGACCACCTCGTAACCGGGCGGGGCCGGGCCACAGCGCTCGGCCCTCTTCCTTTTCAAGGAGGCCAGAAATGGCAGTCAATCTCCGCCAGAACCCCGACGGGTCCTGCTCGCTCATCAACGAACTCGACGGCAAGGAAGTCGCGCGCTTCGGCGGCGTCACCTCCGCCAACACGAGCTCCGCGTCGGCATCGAGCGCCGGCGTGCAGACCTACCGCGCCCAGAAATGGGCCGTCATGCCGCTGCTGGCCACGGCCGGCGTCGGCGCCGCGCTCGCCTCCTTCCAGAACAAGGAGGAGAACGGCGCGGACATCTACGTCACCGACTACCTGCTCGACATCCAGACCGGCTCCGCGGCGAGCTGCACCTGCAAGGTCGACGTCGGCAACCTCGCGACCTCGTCGGGGACCACGGTCATCACCGCCCTCGACCTGTCGAACGTGCTCCTGGCCTCGGCCGGCTGGGACGGCACGGCGGGCGGCAAGCCGCGGGTCAAGATGACCGCGAACCAGTACCTCAACTGCATCATGGTCTCGGGCTCCGCCACCGGCCTCGTCGGCCGCGCGGTCGTCGGATACATCGTCGCATGAGCAAGTTCCCCGACGACGCGATTGCGGCGGGGCTCTCCAAGCGGCTGGTGGCAGGGAACGCGATCGTCACCGCGTCCCTGCCGACCACCCGCGACGGAAAGACGGCAACCTGCGTCCAGATCGTCGCGAGCGTCGCGACCTGGGTGCGCTTCGGCGAGTCCTCGGCGATCACCGCCTCGACCTCGACCGACATCCTGCTCGCCCCCAACTACCCGCACCGCTTCAAGGTGCCGGGATACGGCTATCTCGCCGTGCTCAACGACGTCACCGGCTATGTCGGCGTGACCGCGGTGGAGATCGGCTGATGCGCGACATCGAGCACGACGGCGCCGGCATCATCACCGAGACCGTGCTCGACGGCGACGACATGCACGTCCGCCGGTACCAGGACTGCGAGCCGATCCTGGAGAACAACAAGCGGCTCTTCACGCTCAACGACGGCTATTCGCCTTCGCGCGACCTGCGCCGGGTCGCGTCGATCCCGCTGACCGTCGTCGAGGAGTGGATGAAGGAGGGTATCGACATCTTCGACCCGAACTGCGCCGAAGCCATCCGCCGGAAGCTCAACGATCCCGCCTGGCTCTACCTCCGCACCGCGCCGGGGCGCGTCTGATGGCCACCGTCGCGATCTGCGTCCCCTCCGGCGATACCTGGAAGGCCGGAACCGCTGTCGACGTCGCGGTGATGATGGGCACCTTCAACCGGCTGCACCAGAAGGAGCAGCACGTCTGCTGGCTGGTCAACACGCAGCTGAGCGTGCTGCCGAAGTCCCGCATGATGCTGGTCCAGGAAGCGCTGAAGATGGACGCGACGCACGTCCTCTTCCTCGACAGCGACGCGCGCTTCCCCAAGGACACGCTCGACCGCCTGCTGGCCCACGACCTCGATTTCGTCGCCTGCAACGCCGTCCGCCGGGCGCTGCCGTGCACGCCGACGAGCTCCAACGGCCCCGGTCATCCGATCTGGACGGGCCCCGACGACTTCGGGCTCGAGGAAGTGCACGACCACGTCGGCCTGCACACCGCCCTGATCAAGACCGACGTCTTCCGCAAGGTCGAGCAGCCCTGGTTCATGACCCCGTGGCTGGTGCGCCAGCAGGAATACCAGGGCGAGGACGTCTGGTTCTGCCATCGGGCGATCGACGCCGGCTTCCGCATCTTCATCGACCACGACCTGAGCTGGAACAACCGGCACTCGGGCAATTTCGACTACTCGCACCAGCTGGCCGCGCTCGGCCGGGCGGAATACGAGGCCGAAGCCGCCGCGGTGAAGGCGAAGCGGGAAGCGGAGGAGGCGGCACCAGTCGCCGTCGAGCCGCCGCCGCCCGCCGTCGCCGAATACGCGAGCCTGTGACCAATGGCGATCACGACCTACACGGAGCTGCAGGCCGCGGTCGCCAACTGGCTTGCGCGCGGCGATCTGACCTCGCGCATTCCCGAATACATCGCCATGTGCGAGGGCTGGATCGCCTTCGGCCTCGACATGGGGGCAATCAAGATCCCGCCGCTGCGCATCCGTGCCATGGAAGCGACGGCGACCCCGTCGATGGTCGCGGGCACGGCCACGGTGGCGCTGCCGACGCGCTATGTCGCGATGCGCAACATCTACATCGACACCAATCCCAAGCGGAAGCTGACGCCGGTCTCGCCTGAGCAGCGGCTGTTCGAGAAGCCCTATGCGTCGAACGGCATCCCGGAGGTCTTCTCGATCGAGGGCGACAACATCGTCCTCGGCGACGTGCCGAACTCGGCCGATGCGCTGTCGATCCTCTACTACCAGCGTTTCGCCCCGTTCTCCGCCGGCGCCGACACCAACTGGCTGCTGACGAACGCTCCGAACGTCTACCTGTTCGGCGCGCTTTATGCGTCGTCGACCATGACCGGCAACAAGATGGGGCCGGCCTGGCTCGCCAGCTTCGCCGGGTCCATCAACGCGCTCAACGAGGCCGACAAGTCCGACCGCTACTCGGGCGGCGTGCTGACCATCCGCTCGGCCACGGGCACGCCATGAGCGCCATTCCCTTCGGCGAGTGGCTTCCCGACCTCCCCGACCTCGGCAACTCCGCGACGATCGCCAAGAACGTCATTCCGTCGGCGGCCAGCTACAAGCAGGTGCTGTCCTTCGTCAACGCCATGGTGGCACTGTCCGAGCGGGCGCAGGGCGCGACCGCGGCGAAGAGCGCGACCGGGTCGGTCTTCAACTACGTCGGCACGGCCACGAAGCTGCTGGAGCTGACCTCGGCGTCGACGACGTGGACCGACCGCAGCGGCACGGCCTATTCGTGCGCGGCCGCGGACTTCTGGCGCTTCGTCAAGTTCGGCGACTACATGGTGGCGCTGCAGATCGGCAACCCGATCCAGTACACGACGATCGGCGCCGGCGCCAACTTCGCGAACCTGTCCGCCGCCGCGCCCAAGGCCCGCCACGCCGCGGTGATCCGCGACTTCCTGATGGTCGGCAACACCTGGGACGCGACGGACGGCTTCAAGCCGGGCCGGCTGTGGTGGCCGGCGATCAACAACATCACGTCCTGGCCGACGCCCGGCACCACGGCCGCGGCGAACGTCCAGTCGGACTACCAGGATCTGCCGGAAGGCGGCTCGATCACCGGCATCACCGGCGGGCAGTCGGGCGTCGTCGTCTGCGAACGCTCGATCTACACGGTCAACTATATCGGCTCGCCCCTGGTTTTCGACATCCAGCGGGTCGAGAAGGAGCGCGGCTCGCTCTATGCGGGCTCGATCATCTCCGACGGCCGGTTCACCTACTACATCGGCAATGACGGGTTCTACCGGTTCGACGGCATTCAGTCGGTGCCGATCGGCTCGCAGAAGGTCGACGCCTGGTTCCTGAACGACCTGTCGCCGAACACCTCGCCGCGCATCTGCTCGGCCGTCGATCCGGCCAACAAGCTGGTGCTGTGGGCCTACGCCTCGACGAACAGCGGCGCCGGCACGCCGGACAAGATCATCTGCCTGCACACCCCGACCGGCCGGTGGTCGATCATCGAGCAGGCGGTAGAGTGGCTGGCGGAGATCTCCTACACGCTCGGCTATACGCTCGACGGGCTCGATGCCGTGTCCGCCAGCCTCGACGCGCTGCCGTTCTCGCTCGACAGCTACGTCTGGCAGGGCGGCGTGGCGCTTCTGGGCGCCTTCGACACCTCGCACCGCTTCGGCTACTTCAACGGCTCGGCCATGGCCGCCACGCTCGCGACGGGCGAGGTTCAGCCGAACCCCGACGGCCGGTCCCTGCTCGATGCCGTGCGGCCTCTGGTGCAGAACGTCGGCAGCTCGGTCTCGGTGACGCCGATCTATCGGAACCGCCTGATCGACGCGGTGACGACCGGCACGGCCAGCACGATCAACGCGGTCGGCGAGTGCCCGTTCAACATCGACGCCCGCTATTTCCGCTTCATGGTCGACATCACCGGCGGCTTCCAGCACGCCCAGGGCGTCGAGCCGCGGTCGACGGCGAGCGGGTCGATATGATCCCCCCGATCCCCGCCGCCCTGCAGGACGCCAAGCAGCTGCTGAGCCGCATGCGGCTGGTCGTCAACGGCCTGCTCGACGGCCGAATGAACGCGACCGGCACGGCGACGCTCGCGACCTCGACCACGACGACGAGCGTGCTCGATGCGCGGGTCGGCGTCGACAGCGTCATCACCTTCATGCCGACCACGGCGCGCGCCGCCGCGGCCCTGTCGAGCCTCTACGTCTCCGCCCGCATGCAGGGCGAGTTCATCCTGACGCACGACAGCCAGACCCATACGGACCGGGTCTTTGCCTACAAGGTGGGAGGCGGGTAATGGGCCTGATCGACGCATCAAAGCCGCGGTCGTTCCGCCCGCGCAACGGGCTTCTCGCTCCCATCCTCGACGAGACCACGTCGACCGCGACGGTGGACTATGGAACCGGCGAGGGGCACCACGGCGAGAAGCCTGGGGGACGAGGATTGGACTACGGCGCCATGACACAGGCCGAGTTCAACCAAGCAGCCCAGGATCGCGCCAATCGAAGCTTCATGGAGAGGCACGCACCTGGCGCGATCCTGGGCGCGCTGATGCCGGGCGGCGGGTTCGCTATGACGCTCGGTAGCAAGATGGACGACGCGAATTTCGCCAATGAGCAGTCGAAGCGCTCGGCCGAGTTCGTCGGGCGCGGTCAGTCCATGCCCGATGAGGACATGATGGCCGGCTACGGCGGGATCGGCGGGACGGGCAATAGCGCCGGCGGCTTTTCCGGCGGCGGCGTCAGCGCGGCTGATTTGGGCGCCTCTCTTGCTGAAGGCAACACGACCGGCGTGTTCGCGAAGGGCGGCAAGGTCGGCCGCAAGGGCCTGCTCGATATCGATCCGCCGGGCCCCGACAATGTCGTCATCGGCGCCAAGACCGGCGAGCGGATCCTGAACGAAAAGCAGTATCGCGCCCTCTCGCAAGAGGCCCGCGCCGAGGTGGATCGCGTGCTCAAGGCGAAGCGCAAATGAGGCGCGCCTTCCCGATCCACTCCACGGCCGCGGAAAGCGTCTGGCATCAGGCGCTGCCGCTCGTCGAGCGCGCGCTCGAGCACGACAACGGCCGCGTCGCGTCCGCCGACCTGCTGGTCAAGATCCGCGAGCGCGACATGCAGCTCTGGTTCGGCGTCGACGGCGACGAGCTTCGGATGGTCGCCATCACTGAAATCTGCGTCTGGCCGCAGATGCGGGTTGCCCGCTTCGTGCTGCTGGCCGGCGAGGACTTCGAGGGCTGGTGGGCGTTCGCCAAGCCGATGTTCCAGGCCTGGGCCAAGGCCGAGGGGTGCAAGCAGTTCGAGGTCGGCGGGCGCATGGCGTGGCTGCGGAAGCTGCGCGGCTGGACGCTCGACGCCGTGATCATGCGGACGGAGGTGGCACATGCCTAGCAGCAGCGGCGGACAGACCTCGACCTCGAAATCCGAGCCGTGGGAAGGCCAAAAACCCTACGTCCGCGAAGGCTACGCCGAGGCGCAGAACCTCTACAACAAGGGGCCGGCGCAGTATTTCCCAGGCCAGACCGTCGCGGGCTTCGGCAACGAGTCGAACAGCGCGATGAACGCCATCTTTTCGCAAGGCATGGGCGGCCAGGCGCAGCGCGCCGGCTCTCAGCATGCGCTCGATCAGTTCTCCGGCGGCGGCATGGGCGATTGGGGCACGGTCGGCCAGATGCGCGGGCTCGGCGCGAACAACAACTTCGCCAGCAACCCCATGACATCGAACCTCGCCGGCATGGCGGCGAACAACAACTACGCCAGCAACCCGGCGACCGCGAACGTCAGCGCCATGGCGGCCAACAACAACTACGCCGCCGATCCTGCCTACGGGACGCTCGCGGGCGTCATGGGCGCCGGCGGCGCCAACATGGCGAAAAACCTCTACGGCCGGACCTCCGACATCATCGAGAGCGGCGGCAACGTCGCCGGCCGGCTGGACGGGCGGATCGGCGACCTGATCGGCTCGGGCGGCAACATCGCCGGCTATTCGCAGGGCGCGATCGGCGACATCACGCAGACCGGCGGCGGCTCGAACAGCCAGATCCGCAACGACACCTACGACCTGATCACCGGCCAGGCTCAGGCGAACAACCCGGCCTTCGGAGCGCTCAGCGCCGCGGCGAACGGCAACTTCATCGGGGCCAACCCGTACCTCGACGACACCTATGCCCGCGCCGCCCGGGGCGTCACTCGGCAGTTCGCCGAGGGCGTGACCCCCGGCCTCGACAGCGCCGCGTCCGCCGCCGGACGCTACGGCTCCGGCATGCACGCGAACGTCAAGGACGCTGCGGGCGAGGGCTTCGGGCGCACCCTCGGCGACCTCGCCACGAGCATCTATGGCGGCAACTACGCCCAGGAGCGCCAGAACCAGCTTTCGGCCGCCAGCACCCTCGGCAGCCAGTACCTGCAGGGCCAGGGCCTCCGGGCCTCGACGGCGGGGCAGTCCGCCGACCAGGCGACCCGCGATGCGGCACTGCGCCTGCAGGCCGCCGGCCAGATCAGCGGCGACATGTCGGGCGATGCGTCGCGGCGTCTGCAGGCCGCCGGCATGTCGGCCGATGCCGCGTCGCAGGATCTCGCCCGGCGCATGCAGGCGTCCGACGCCATGACCAGGGCGGAGCAGGGCGACTATTCGAACCTGATGAGCGGCCTCGACATGCAGTCGCGCATGTTCAACACGGGCGCCGACCGGCAGATGCAGGCCAACCAGCAGCTGTCGTCCATGTTCGACCAGGGCGCCAACCGCCAGCTGCAGGCGAACCAGCAGATCGGCTCCGCCTACGAAAGCGGCGCTGACCGGCAGATGAATGCGCTGAACTCGGCCAGCAACGCCTACCTGCAGAACCGGGCTCAGCAGCTGCAGGGCCTGGGCATGCAGGGCCAGTACCAGGACATGGCCTACAAGGACCTGAACGCCGCCTCGGCCGTGGGCCAGCAGCGCGACGCGAAGGCCCAACAGATGATCGACGCCGACGTGGCCCGCCACGACTTCGGCCAGAACGCCGAGTGGCAGAGCCTCGCTCGCTACATGAACCTCATCAATGGCGGGTCCCCCGGCCAGTCCGTGACGACGACGGGGGCCGGCGGAAATCCCTGGGCGTCGCTGTTCGCCGGCCTCGGTGGTGCGGGTCAGTTCGCCGCGGGCACTCGCGGCCTGCTCTGGTGAGGTGAGAGATGGGCCTTCTCGACAGCTTCGGCGACCTCGACGAGCCGGCCGGCGGCTCCGGCACCCTCGGCCTGCTCAGCAAGCAGGATCGCCTGATGGCCCTCTTTCAGGGCCTGACGCAGATGGGCGCGACCATGGCGCAGCCGGGCATGTCCGGGTGGCAGGGCTTCGCCCAGGGCCTCGGCGGCTTCGGCCAGGGCATGGCCAAGGGCAACCAGCAGGCCCTGCAACAGCGGCTTTTCCTTGAGAAGCTGATGGAGCAGAAGAAGCAGAAGGAGGCTCGCGCGGCTCTCGCGGCGGACCCCCGCTATGCCGCGCACAAGAGCCTCATAGAGGCGGCGCCCGAGCAGTTCTTCAAGTCCGCGGCTGAGAACGCGCTGCCGAAGGACCACGCGCCGCAGGTGGTCGCGCCCGGCAGCCACCTCGTCGGGCGCGACGGCAAGCCCATTTTCCAGGCGCCGGCCGCACCGAAGGACTGGCAGGATCCGGAGTACATCAAGGCTCAGCAGGCGATCCGCGCCGCCGGCAAGCCGAGCATGAGCGTCAACCTGTCTCAAGGCCCGCAGTTCGGCACGATCCCGCCGGGCCACGTCCTGCGTCAGAACCCGGACGGCAGTTACGCCATGGCGCCGATCGACGGCAGCCCTGCCGCGCGAGAGGTGGCCAAGGAGCAAGAGGCGAAGGGCGAGGCCCAGGCGCAGCGCTCGACCGCGGCCGATGTGGTGTCGCAGGACATCCGCCGCACGCTTGAGCTTATGGACAAGTCCACGCTCCCGACCACCGGCGCGGCCGGTTCGGTCGTGGCGAAGGTCGGCGGCACGGGCGCGCACGACGTTTCCAAGCTGCTCGATACCGTCAAGGCGAACACGGCGTTCGACAAACTGGCGGAGATGCGCAAGGCATCCCCGACCGGCGCGGCGCTCGGCAGCGTCACCGAGCGCGAGCTGGCGCTGCTCTCTGCCGTCCGGGGCAACCTGGAACAGTCGCAGAGCGACGAGCAGCTGCGCCGCAACCTGATCCGCCTGCACAACGTGACCATGGACGTGGTCCACGGACCCGGCAAGGGACCGGAGCGACTTGCTGAGCCCGCAGCCGCCAAGCCGCCCGGCGGCGACAAGCCTCCGGCGGGGGCAACGCCCTTTGTCGGGCAGACCGCGAGGAACAAGAAAACCGGCGAAAAGCGGGTGTGGGACGGCAAGGCCTGGGTGCCTGTCCGATGACCGGCGCCCTCCCGCCCGGCTTCGAGCTCGACGAGGCGCCGGCCGCCGCCCTGCCCGAGGGGTTCGTGGTCGACCCGGCCCCCCGCATCGGCTCCAAGGCCTTCGTCATGGAAGGCGCCCGGAATTTGCGCGAGAGCCTGGAGCGCGGCGAGGCGGGGCTGTCCTTCCCGGGCGTCGGCCGCGGGCTGACGTCCGTTCGCGATGCCGGCTCCCAGCTGATCGGCCGCGGGTTGACGGCGGTCACGCCCGAAGGGGTGGTCAAGGACTGGCTGCGAGAGCAGACGCAGATCGTCGAGGACCGCAACAAGCGCGTCGAGGACGAATACCAGGCCAGCCGCGGCGACCAGCAGGGCAAGTTCGACACGGGCCGCCTGGTCGGCAACGTGCTCGGCACGCTTCCGTTCGGCGGTCCGACCGGCACGACGCTCTTGGGCAAGGCCGCAGGGAATGCGCTGACCGGCGCTGGTGTCTCCGCGGTCTCGCAGCCCGTCTACGACACCGAGAACTTCTGGAGCGAGAAGGGCAAGCAGACCGCTCTCGGCGCCGGAGGTGGCGCGGTGATGACGCCGCTCACGGCCGCGGCCGCACGCATCGCCGCGCCGAAAGCAATGGACAATCCGCACGTCCAAAAGCTTCGGGAGGAGGGCGTCAGGCTGACGCCGGGCCAGATCCTCGGCGGCGCGCCGCGGACCGTTGAGAACAAGACGGCCGGGACCATCCCCATCATCGGTGACTTGGCCGCCAACCGGCAGCGCGCCGGCACCGAGGACCTGAACCGCGCCGCGATCAACCGCGCCCTCGCGCCGATCAACCAGAAGCTCCCCGACAAGATCGACGTCGGCCGGGAGGGTGTTGCCTACGCCCAGGACACGCTGAGCCGCGCCTATCAGGACGTGCTCGCGAAGATGCCGCAGATCAAGCTGGACCCGCAGTTCCTGCAGGATTTCGCCAAGCTCAATCAGGCGGTGAAGACGCTCCCCGCCGACCTCCAGGGCGTCGTCGGCAGCTATGTCCAGAACAACATGGCGCCGCGCCTGGCACCGGTGAAAAGCCCGTGGGGGCCGTCGACCGGTGTCATGGACGGCACCGCCATGAAGGCGATCGACAGCGAGCTCGGCGCCCTGATCAAGGGCTATGCGAGCAGCAGCGACGCCGGGCAGCGCGAGCTCGCGAAGCATCTTCGCGACCTCAAGGGCCTCATCTTCGACATGGCCGCGCGCAACTACCCCGACCAGGCGGCGGCGCTGAAGAAGATCGATACCGGGTGGGGCAACCTCGCCGTCGTCGAAACGGCCGCCAGCACCGCCGGCGCGAAAGACGGCATCTTCTCCGCCAATCAGCTCGCGAGCGCGGTCAAGCGCAACGATCCCTCCGTGCGGGATCGCTCCTACGCCGCGGGCCGTGCGCGGATGCAGGATCTCTCCGACGCCGCGTCTTCGGTGATGCCGTCGAATGTGCCCGACAGCGGCACCGCCGGGCGAGCCATGCTCGGCATTCTCGGCGGCGGCGGCGCGCTCGGCGGCTTGAGCCATGTCAGCCCGGAAGCGGCGATCCTCGGCGGCGGCGCCGGCACGCTCGCGTCGCTCGCCTACAGCCCGGCCGGGCGGTGGATGCTCGAGCAGATGATGCTGGGCGGCCAGTCCTGGCGACAGCCGCTCGCCCGCGGGCTTCTCGATGCGACGCCGGCGCTAGGAGCCGGAGCGGCGACGGCCGTCGCACCACGCCTTGGCCTGCTGCAGTAGATGCGCCAGCCAATCCATGAACCGCTCGTAGTAGGGCCGCAGCAGGACCACGCCGGCTCCGACCAGGGCCGCGCGCGCGACTTCATCATCGGTCATTCCACGAGCCTAGCAGGAGCGCCCGCCAATGGCCAATAACGTCCGGGCGTGGTCGACCACTGCCGCGAACAACGGCACGGCCGACGCCGACATCAACGCCGCGGAGGGCTGCCCGCCGTCGGCGGTGAACGACGCCGAGCGCCAGATGATGGCGAAGATCAAGAACACCTTGGTCGGCATCGAATATCTCGATCACGGCTACACCGCGACCTTCGTCTCTGGGAACTCCTTCGCGTCCCCCGGCGACCTGACCGCCGTCTACCTCGCGCGCCGGCGCATGAAGTTCGACGACAGCACGACGCTCTACGGCACCATCCAGTCGGTCAGCTACGTCGCCGCGAACACGACCGTCACCATGGTCATGGACACCGGCACGACGCTGACCTCGAACCTCACCGCCGCCTATATCGGGATCCAGGCGCCGACGAACCTCTCCGCCCCGGCGAACTTCAACAAGGAGGCCTACGCCACCACCGGCGGCACCTCGACCGCGTACACGGCGGCCTTCACGCCGAAGAACGTGGCGCTGACGAACGGCGTGCACGTCCGCGTGAAGCTCGACCAGACCTGCGGCGCCACGCCGACCCTGGCCGTCGACGGACTGACCGCGAAGACCATCGTCAAGCCAGGCAACACGACGATCGCCGCGGGCGACCTCACGGCCAACAGCGTGATCGGCCTGACCTATGACAGCACCCTCGACAAATGGGTGGTGGAGGGCGCGCCGAGCGGGACAGCCGCGGGGGGGCCCTACGCGATCAAGACCGCCGACTACACCGCTGCGGCGGGCGATCGGGTGGCCATGGACTGCAGCTCGGCCGCCAAGACGCTGACCATGCCCGCCACCCCGACCGCCGGAGACGCCGGGATCGAGGTCAAGAAGCTCGGCGCGCAGACGCTGAGCATCGCTTTCGGTGCGAACAAGCTGGCGCTGCCGAGCGGCGGGTATGCGACGGGCACCCACACCGTCGACGGCGCCTTCAGCGGGGTCCTGCGCTTCGACTATGTCGGCACGCTCGCCGATGGAACCACGAACGTCTGGAGCATGTAAGCCATGGCAAGTCTCAATCCCACTGGCCGGGGGCTCGTCGATCCGCGCCAGATGCCGCGGTTTCAGACGCTCGGCAACAGCGCCACGGAGGGCGTCTCCTTCGGCGGCGTCGGCGGCCCGCCGCTCGGCAGCGCGACCGCTTGGACCGATACGCAGTACGGCATCGGCTCCTCGGGCGCCCAGGTGGACAGCCAGTTCACCGGCGGGGCGTACAAGACGGTGGTGAGCCTGACCGGCCGGGGCCAACTCTTCGGCTGCGTCGGCCCCTGCATCGCCGACGGCGCCGATACGGCCTACATCCGCATCACGCGCGACGGTGCAACGGCGGTGGAGATCAGCTGGGCACCGGGCACGGTCAATTACCGCATCGGCCTCGGCTACATCACCGGCATCAACTCGGCCTACATCTTCACGACGCCGGTTCCGCTCGCGAACACGAACTCGGTCATGAACGCGCGCAACCTCACCAGCTACGCGCTCGTCGGCGGCAACGGCGTCGAGCTCTTCGGCGGGGGCCTGCGCTTCGAGGTGTCCCTGCTGGTCGAGATGAAGGTCGACACCACGCAGAACGCCACGGCGAACAACGAGCGCCGCGCCGGCGCCTGGTACCGGCTCGAGCCGTAAGGAGATCACCCATGGCGACCTTTGCGCGACCGGGCAACCTGCAGGTCATCAGCGGCTTCGGCGGCTCTCCGGTCTCGCCGCAGCCCGACAACCTCGACAGCGAGACGCACTACGGCGTGGTGGTGCGCGTCACGCATCCGAGCGGGGCGACGGAGGAGAAGCACTGGCACCCGCTGACGTCGACCGCACGGCCGAAGGCGCTGACCCGCTTCGAGTTCCTGAACCTGTTCACCGGGGAGGAGATCGACGCCGCGCTCGCGCTGAAGGCGACCACGCTTGCCCGCTTCTGGCTCTTCTACGAGGCGGCCTCTCAGTACGAGCGCGACCACCCGTCGACCGGCGCCGGGCTCGACGCCCTGGTTGCCTACGAGGTGATCGACGCCGAGCGGAAGGCGGAGATCCTGGCCGACTGGCCCAGCATCTGACGGAGGAGCGGCCGAGGCGCGTCCTTGCACGATGCGCCCCGGCCTATCGCCACCACGGAGGGTAAGTCCATGGCGACGACGGGGGAACGGTAGCATGGCCGAGCACAATGGGAACGGCGGGCGGCGGAATGGCTGGACGGGGCCGCTCGTGACGGTGGGCTTGGCTGCTCTCGCGGCCGCGATCACCTACGGCGCCACCTCCGGCGGGACCGCTGCCAAGGTCGAGGCGCTATCGGACAGGGTCAGCGGTCAGGACGTCCGCTTGCAGGAAGTGGAGCGGACCTACATCCGCGAGCGCGACCTATCGGCGATCAGCAATCCGATCAATCAACGGCTGAACCGGATCGAGGTCCAGCTGGACCGCCTCAACGAGAACTTCCGGAGGCCGCAGCCATGAGCCGGTCCCAGGACATCGACACGCTTGCCCGCACGATCTGGGCGGAGGCGAGGGGCGAGGGCGTCGCCGGCATGGAAGCCGTGGCCGCCGTCATCATGAACCGCGTCAACGCCGACCTCGGCAAGGACGGCAGGCCGGATTGGTGGGGCGAGGGCGTCGAGGGCGTCTGCCGCAAGCCCTGGCAGTTCTCGTGCTGGAACGAGGGCGATCCGAACCGCGGCAAGCTGATCATGGTCAAGGCGAGCGAGGATGGCTGGTTCGCCCATGCCGTCGAGATCGCCAAGCGCGCCATTGCCGGCGAGCTCCCGGACAAGACGGGAGGCGCCACGCACTATCACGCCAAATCGGTCAAGCCGAAATGGTCGGAGGGCCGGCAGCCCTGCGCGGAGATCGGCTGGCACGTCTTCTACAAACTCTAGGAGGGCGCCATGTCGCTTGCTGCGTTCCTGCCGTTCGTCGGCCCGATCATCGAGAAGCTGGTGGGCCTGATCCCCGACCCCGAGGCTCGAGCAAAGGCGCAGGCGGAGGCGATGGACCGACTGCTGAGCGTCGCCAGCCAAGCCGACCAGGCGCAGCTCGAAGTGAACAAGGCCGAGGCGCAGTCCAACTCGGTGTTCGTCGCCGGCTGGCGACCCGCGATCGGTTGGGTGTGCGCGGCGGCGCTCGCCTACCAGTACATCGGCCGGCCGGTCGCCACGGGCGTGTTCGACCTCCTCGGCATCCACCATGCCCCGGTGCTGATCGGGCTCGACGATAATCTCTGGCAGCTCATGCTCGCCATGCTCGGAATGGGTGGCCTGCGGACGTTCGAGAAGATCCGGGGCGCGGCTGGGCGGTAGGTGGGCGCAGAAGCACTAAGCGCCTGATCTTGTCCCGAAACCGGTGTGGCCGTTTTCGGTGCCGCTCTCGCTCTCTCAATCCTTGATGCGAAGCCACCCCAAGAGGATCGGTCTCGATGCGCGAAGGGCCGCCCCGGTGTGGAGGCGGCCCCTGCGTAGACGGAAGGAACTTGGTCGACCAGGTTAAGGCGAGGCCGACTTATTCAGTATCCCCTCATGAGCAGATGGCTAGCCTCTACCTGCCGCATCGTTGGCGAACAGATGTGCGGATTCTACCCGATTGGCTTCGGCGTGAAAAGGTTTCTGATCCAGCAATAGAGCGGCACGAGGAAGCCGCCGGACATGACGGGGACTTTTGCGACAAACTCGCCATCCACCGTTCCGTTGGTGCCGATCCGCTCCAGTCGCCGCTTGGCGTCATCGAAGTCCCGAGCGTAGATCTCGATCCCCCAACGCGACCCGTCGTATGGAAAGCTGCACACAAAAGGCTTCAGATCGTCGGCCATCTCCGTCTCCCTCTATCCCGGTGATCGGGGGAAGGTGCTGCGGGCCGGGTTGGCTACCGACATCCGATCGCTTAAGCTCTCCGAGCCTGACACGGGAAGACCTTGATGCCGGCACATTCTCCGGCGCCTCCCGATACTGACCGCCGGGGCCTATCTCCCCCGGAAGCCGCAGCACCCGGCATTGTAGCAAAACACGCCCCGCAGTTGAATCCCCGTTCGTCAGCTTCTCCCCCTCGGCCCGCCCATCCCCGGCGCGTTCGGCGACATGGTGATGGTCCCGCCCTTGTGTCCGCAGACGGTGCACTTCAGGCGGGCTCTGACCTGATCGGCCGTCAGGTTCGGATCGAGCTTCGAGAGATCAAGCTCCACGCCCATGGGAAAGGCGCTGACCCTCTGCTTGCGAGGGCACCAGGGATTGCCGCAGTAGGCCGTGATCCTGTCGCCTCGGGCGATCCACTCGGCGACGGTGTAGGAGGACATCCCGTCATGTTAACGCACTGGCTCCGTCTGCCAGCCGAGGACTTCAAGGCTTAGAACTGGCTCCGTCTACCGCCGCGGCCGGCATAGAGGCCGAGCCCGTCGCATCGGCCCAAGCGCCCGCCAAGTAGGCCGCCTGCGACTGCGCCAAGTTCATCTCCCGCTGATCGGCGAGGATGGCCTTGACCAGATCCCCCACGCCGACCCCTCGCTCTCCTGCGATCCTGTCCAGCAGGTAGGCCGCTGAGATCACGTCCGGGTCCCGCGTCCTGTCGTGTGCTTGGTCCTGCATCTGGTCCTCCGTCTATGCGGGCAGTGTATACCGATCGAACTTCTGCACCCACGACACGAACAGCCGGTTGCTCAGCTTGTCCTCGCAGGTCATCTCGACCATCGAGCCGTCCTGCTGATAGAGCCGGTACCGGATGATCCCCTCGCCAAGGCGCAGCTTGGAGAAGTCGTCCAGGGGAAGGGGGAGGGTCACGGCGCTCCGCCGGAACAGACCGGGAAAATCTTCCCCCAGCCTTTCCCCCACTTCGCTGTCATGTTCCGTCCTCGTTCACGCAGGATTTGGCCGCAATCGCCAAGGCGGCGTTTTGCGGAAACCAGCAGGAAAGGGCGGAAATCAGCGGATTTTGATGGTGCCGCCGGACAGGATTGAACTGTCGACCTCACCCTTACCAAGGGTGCGATTATAGCACGTAACGTCTTGAAATTGAACGCTCTCATTTCTTTTTCCCCCGCCTCTCCCCCGCGCCGATGGCCTTCCGCTGCGCCGCCCGCACGACCTCGATATCCGCGTCCGTATAGCGGATCGCCGATTTCGGATCGTCCTGGCCGAGCGCCTGCATGATGGTCCTCAGGCCCGCGCCCGTGGCGTTCAGATACCGCCCCCGGGTATGGCGGGCCATGTGGGGCGTGAAGGTGATGCCCAGCCGGCGCACGAGCGGGATGAGCCATTTGTAGACCCCGGCGCGCGTGACCCATGGCCAGAGCGGTTGCGCCTTGTCCTCGTTGGCGAGCGCGGCGACCAGGTCGTCGTCAAGGGAAAAGGTCCGCCACTCCGCGCCGCCCCTCTTCTTCGAGACGAGCATTTCGACCGTCGCCGCCTCAAGGTTGATTTGTGGCCACTCGACCCTGACGGTATCCGTGATCCGCGAACCCTGGCGGAAGAGCCACAGGATGAGCAGCCGCTGCTTGCCCTTGGTGTTCCCGAGCAGCACTCGCGGAACCTCGTCGCCGACCGATCGCGTCTTGGGCTTCGGCTCCCGGAAGCGCTCGAACTTGCGGTAGCCGATCCATTCGTTCTTGGCGGCGTAGTGGAGGATCGCGGCGGCGGGGGCGATGACCTGGCGGTTCCTCGTCTGGTTGCTCTCGCCCGGGTGCAGTGTGTTGGCGGCGGTCACGAGGTCGGCCTGCCGGATAGTCGCGGCGAGGCGGGTGCCCTTGTGATCGATCTGCGCAACGATCCGGTCGATGTACCGCTGGTCGTTCTTCGAGGGTTGGCGGAACTCCTTGTAGAGCGTCGCCGCCTGCGTGAACGTCAGGGTCTGCGGATCGATATTACGTTGGGCTCCGACGTCGAGGACGGCGGCAACGAGTCCTGGCGCAGCTCGCTCAGCCTCCTTTTCGTCCGACGTGCCCGTAGCGATCTCAAAACGCTGGCCGGCGACCGTGCCCCGGATGAGGTAGAAGCGGTTCCCCTTTCGCTTTCCTGGGGGGATGAGCTTGTAGGGCATGGGGACCTCAGGGCTTCCTTGAGCCGGATGTAGGCGGGTTCATCGAACAGGATCGAGCGGCCGTTCTGCAAGGGCCGGACTTCCGGGTGCTCGGCCAGCCGGCGCCGAAGCGTCCGCGTCGAGGTTCGCAGCCGCTCCGCCACTTCCTCGAGTGTCATCTCCGGAACAATGTCGCGCCTCGCGGTCACGGTGTTCCTCCTACCGCCCTGGTGAGAGGAGGGGCAGGATTTGGACTGGCTTCGCCTGCATCAGCGAGCCTCTTTCGGTGGAGAGCCGGGGTCCGAATTGTGCGGGTCCTCCGGCGGCGCTTTCTCGTAGACGGGGCACGACGTGCAGTCGTCCGGATAATTCAGGAGATGGCCGGCGCCGGCGTTGCGGGTCAGCCACGGCGGGACCGTGCCGAGCAACGGCGAGACGTTGTTCCACCAGACGCAAAGCATCGGGCCGATCGCCTCGGTGGTCTTGCCCGTCACTGCGTCGATCCTGTACGCCTCCCGGGCACGCCAAGCATGTTTGCAGCGGACCATCTACCCCACCCTCCGCTCTATCCCTGCTCGATGCGAAGCCAGTCCTAGAATCTTCATCTCTTCTCTGGCTCCGTCTGCTTGCGAGTGCTGCCGGTGTCGGCGGCGTTCGTCGCGGGAGTCTCTTCCGGCTTCAGGTGGCTCGTGGGCACGACGAAGACATGCAGGCCGCCACGCTCCCACTTCGCGTAGTAAAGGTGCCGCAGCACGACATGGCCGAGGACGGCGTTGATCAGGTCCTCGCAGCCGCTCCAGCCGCCCGTGACGAACCGGATCTCCTTCGCCGGAAAGCCGCGGCTGTCGATGTCAGCGACGGTCACTTGCCCGCACGGCAGCGTCGAAGCCATCGCCGGGAATGTCTCGGTCATGAACCGAGCGCCCTCGATGACGGGGTGGAGCTCGAAACTCAGCGCCTCGATCGCGGCAATGCTCGCGTCCGTAGGGTAGCCGTGCTCGTCAACTTCCCATTCGACCACTTCACGTCCCCTTCGTTAGGTCGGCGAGGAGGGCGGCGTTCATGGCAGAAGCCGGTTCACTTTGGCGGCTGCGCGCTGCGCCTTCCGGAACGCGCGGCGATCGGGACGCATGAGCGGTTCTGCCCCGAAGTCTGGCGCGCCGATCTCCATCGCGCCCGACTTGTACGGGTAGGCGAGGCTCCGCAGGAACGCGAGCTTCGACCGCAGCAGCCGGGCGGCGGCGATCTGGTCGCGCTTGAACTTGCTGCGGCCGGGCTGCGCGCGCCACCATTCGATCAGATGCGCAAGGCCCTGCTCAGCGACGGCTAGGTCGTCACCCGTCAGGGCGGTGATAGCGTTCTCGGTGGTCATAGGTTCTCCTGGTTTCTCAGCGTGAGGCGAAGCACACAAAAAATCGGATGCGCCCTGTCGAGCAGCGTCATGGTCTCGTCAGCCATTTGCTTCGCGTCCTGCTGAACGCTGTCCTTCGAGCTGGGAAGCAACGCCTTTCGGCACGAGGATGGTTCGATCCGGCACGCTCATGGTCGAACCCTTGAGAGGCGTGCAGGTGTGCGCGCCCATCGTGACCGGCCAACCGCAATCGATGCAGGTCGGGCCGCGCCACTGGCGATCCTCGATGAAGTCTCGCTTCATGCCGAGCCTCCCTCTCTATGCACAGCCAAGGACAGCTCGGTCATGGCGGTTACGAGCCGCGTGACGAGTTCCGAGTGTTCGTCCCAAAGGGCCTCGGGCAGGCCCGGCGTGCTGGCCACCTGATTGACCACGACCGCGATGCCCCGCCACATCCCCGGCCAATCATGGGCGCTTGCATCCGTCGTCATGACTGCGGTTCCTGCCGCGACGCGCTGTCGAGCAGGTCGCGCACATCTTCCAGCGCGACGTAGCGGCCGTTGCTCGCCGGGACGATGACGCTCTCGCCGAGCTTGGCGCCACCGTTGCCGTCGTAGCGGGGCAGTACGAAGAGCAGCTTCGTGACGTTGCCGATCACCTCAGCGGCAGCCGCGCGTCCTTCCTCGAAGCCCTGGTTGTAGCCGAGCGTGACGCCAGGGCCGACGCGAGCGCCATCGATGACGCACGGCGGCAACTGCTCCACCGTTGCCGGCGGAGACGCGGGGTGGTGCGCCTCCCATGCCCGGATCGCGACGAGCACATGATCCTCGCGGATGTCGCATTCGCGGATTGCCTTGCGCACCGCCTCTAGCGCCTTCTCATCAATCTCCATGTCCGATCTCCTGAAGGGATTTGGGGGTGGCTTCGCCCTCACGCGGAGGCATCTGGCGAACCTGCACGGCGGCGATGCAGAGGGCGAGCGGCGCGGTCGCGGCGGATGCGTGGTAGTCCTTGCACCCACCATCCTCGTCGCTATCGAGCGGGCTTGTGAGGCACGCCCAAGGAGCGTCCCCTTCGTCGCAGTTGCCGACCGTCCATGACCAGCCGTCGCGGACCAGTGTCACCGCCGCGTCCACGCTCGCCGTATAGGCGGGGATCGTCGCGCCGCCGATAGCAACGGGCGGGCTGCGCGATGTGATCAGGTATTCGCCGCCCGTGACGGCGCGCCAGATTTGCGCGTCCATCTCGCGGCTCGGCCCCGTGGCGTTCTCCAGCCGCTCGATCATCTCCGCGATGTTCATGCCGTCCTCACCGGTTGCCGGAATTGAGGCGAAGCGAACTAAAATCAGGCTGTGGATCAGCCGAGGCGAGCTTGGTCTCTAGGCTCATTGCGGGCTCCCCGGCATGGCCTTGAGGGCTTCCCCGATCTCATACAGACACGTCAAGGCCCTGCGCTTCTCGTCGTCAGTCTTCGGGGTTGGAGCCCACGAGCAGAGCCAAACGCGCGTGTCGATCAGGCAATTTCGCACCTTCTCCACCCAGGGCTCCGGTGCGGAGACGGGGAGGGCGCGGATCGCGTCTCGTATCCCGTGAGCGTGGTCCGGCTTGCTAGACCAGCCCCATTCATCCGCGACCTTCGCGCATTCCTCGCGCATCTCCCGCTTCGCCGCTGATAGCTCCGACTGGAGACGGGTGATGGCGGCGGCGGCTTCACCGCAGCTGGCCAGGAGGTAGCATTCTGCCGTTGCGGCATTGTGCGACCGCAACCGTTTCACCAGATCGTCGTACTCGCTCATTCCGCTGCATCCTTCTCGACGGTGACGCTCAGAAATCGTGGTCGTCATCGGTCATCTCGCGTGTCGCGTCGCAGTGCTTGCAGGCCATGTGCGGATCGCCGGTCTCTTCATCGAAGTCCGGCATCCAGTGATGGTCCGAGCCTTCGCAGACGGAGCAGTGTCGCTCGCAGACCTTCGGGTAATTCATCGCTCTTCCCCCTTCTTCTCGACGGTGACGGCTTGCCCCTCCTTCGCTGCGCGGGCGCGGGCGGCGGCGGCCCCCAGGGCGTTCCGGCAGCGGCTATTCCACTTGCACTCGTCGGAGTTCGACATGATCAGCGCGTAATCGCTCTCGTCCCGCTCGCGCTCCGCTTTCTTCAGCGCCCGCGTCAGCTTGGCGTGCTCTTCACGGAGGGCGGTGAGGCGACGGGCGAGTTCGGTGATGTTCGCGCACGAGCAGTCGGCGCTGGGCACGAAGTTCTCACACCTGTATTCGCCTCGGCACACATCCTTCGTGAGCATGGCCACCAAGCTCTCGTCGCTCATCTCAGCTTTCATCGTCGTTACCCTTCTTCCTTGAGGACGTGTGCTCGGATTGCTGAACTCAGACCGAGCCCGTGCCGGATCGACTACGTTTCGGGACAAGGGGGAGGCCATCAGAAGCGTTCCTGCGGCGGGCCGGCGAGCCCGCAATAGCCCATCGGCGTGTCACGCATGCTCGGGTCCGTGTAGGTGACTTCCCTACGCCACCGCCACGCCAGCTTGCAGCCCTCGGCCGCGCATAGCCGCACTCCCTGCACATTGAAGCCGCACACCATGGGTCCGATGCACGGCTGTGTCCGCGCCTCTTCGGGTGTGAGATAGCTCACGGCCTCTCCTTGCTCTGCTGATCGCGCAGCCACTCGGCGTACAGCTCGCGGGCGTAAGCCTTCAGTGCGGCGCGTAGAACGTGGTCGGGCAGGTGCTTCCGCCACATCGTCATCTCGCCGATGCTCGGCTGGAGGACGTGGAAGCGGTGCAGGATCGGCAACACCTCGTCGTCAGACGACTTGATCCCCTTGCCGAGCGTCCCGATGTGCGCGGGGTCGATGCCCTCGAACTCCGAGCCGAACTGCCCGGTGATCAGGCAGCGCTCCGTCTTCAGGTGGTCGAGCCACCGCTGATTGCGCACGATCTCGGACTTGGGCAGGAGGAGCGTCATCGGCGGCGTTCCGCTATCTGGCCGGTGTCGGCCAGATAGTCCGTTTCGAGAGCGAGCCACATCGCTGCCGCAGGGGTGCCCGGCAGGATCTCCTTCCGGCTATCGACGCGACACTGCCGGCGCACGAACACCGCAGCGTCTTCGGCGTCGAACACGCCGACCCGCCCCGCCATGTTCTTCGCCCATTCTTGAAAGGCCGGGTCGTTGCATCGCATCCCGACGATCTCGGGCAGCGTCTTGACGCGCTTGGCTCCTCCCGAGGCGGCCCCTGGCTGTTTTTGCGGGGGAGCGCCAGAAGCATCGGCCGCAACCCCATCGCTGGCCGGCTCCGTGCTGGACGCCTCGGGAGAAAGGGGTTCGCCGTCATCCGTGATGGGGACGGCGACAAGCTGGAAGCGCTGCCCGTGCTTGCCCGTCCCGAGGTCGCGGAACGGATGAACCGCCCCGCACTCGTCCGGGTGAAGGGCGAAGGTCACGGTCTTCCCGCGCGAGCTGGTATCGCCCCAGGAGAGCAACATGGCCTCGCCTTTGAACAGGGGGATGCCGTCGAGCGCGGTCATGCGAGCGTGTCCTGCGGGTCCCCGACCTTGAGCTTGGTCGCGGTCGCCTTGTCGATGTGCTCGACGCTGCTTCGGATCGCCCACTCCAGATTGGAGACAGCGGTGTGGTGGGATTTGGTGTGCAGTAGCCCGACCATGACCTTGCGCCACGCTGCAACGCTCATGGTGACGGTGACGGTCAGCGGCATCGCCTCAACCCGCTGAGCATCGACTTGCATTTCTGCTCGGACTTCGTACATGGTCAGAACGGGATTTCGTCGTCGAGGTCGTGGTGACGCGGCGGCGGGGCCTCGCCCACATGCTCTGCAGAGCGCGGCCGGCGGAGCTCGGCGTATTCGGGTGACTTCTCGATCACCGCACGCAAGCCGCTGGACAGCTTGTTCCAGACGTCCTCGGAGAACTCCGCCGGGTCCAGCGAGAAGTAGACCTTCTCGTTGACGAGCGGCGGGACGGTCAGCCCCTTCATGAGCTTCGTCACCGCCGAGATGTTGGCGTAGGTCTTCCCCTGCTTGACGTTGTGAACGATGGTGAGCTGGCAAGGCACGCCGAGCAGCTTGCGGACGTGAAAGCCGTTCGGCGGCCCAGCGAGGTCGGCCTCGGTGAACTTCGCGCCGCGCCACGCTTCCAGATCCTGGCGGAAGCGCGCCTTCTCATGGCTGCTGAAAGTGTAGCGCTGAGAGATTGAGAACGGGCGACCGTCCTCCATCTTCTCCTCCGGGATCTCCCAGGAGAGCATCAGCTTGTGCTGTTGCTTGGTCTCGCCTTGCCACTCGACCTGCTGCGTGCCCAGGTCGATCACGCGATAGCAAATGGAAAGGTGGGTCCCGGCCGGCGGGGGCGTGAAGTCGCCTCCGTTGTTGGGCGGCATGTACATGGTCAGATACTCCAGATGGTGGCGGCCTTCGCCTTGTCGGCGTCGGACCAGTAGAAGCTGTCGGGGTTGAACGGGATGATCGCCGCGGCGGCTTCGGCGGTCGGATAGGTCCGCGCCAGGGCCTCGATCCGCCGCCATGCGCCCTGCATCACGGACCAGCCATAGGCCGCATCCTCGGGCGTGATGTCGTAGAGCATCGCCCGCTTGGGCGTGGCGTAGAGGATCTTCTGCGGCTTGCCGGTCAACTCGGCATAAGCCCCGAGCTGGCAGACGTGGCTGAACTTCGGCGCGGACGGGCAGGCCATCGTCGCCTTGAGGTCCAGATAGAACTCGTCGTAGCCGAGGTCGGTGACGCCCTTCACCGGATAGCCGAAGCCGTACCGCTGGCCCGTGGGCAGGTTCACCACGTTCTGGATGGTGAGCGGCTTGCCGAACGGGCGGAGCAGGGCAAGCATCTGCTTGCAGATCAGCGGCGCGGCGTCACGCTCTGCCGAGATTTCGCCCTGCATGAGCTTGTCGAACTCGGCGAGTGCCGCATCGGCCGCGTCGTCGTCGGACAGCCCGGAGGTCAGCGCGACGTTGACGCCGTGTTCGGCCGCCGAACCCATCGCCATGCGGGCGTTTTTCTCGTCGCGATTGCCGAAGCCGTAGCGCCAGAGCCAGGCGTCAGGAGCCTCGCGGAACATGTTCCCCGACGAGGGCGAGTGTCGGTAGTAATCAGGCAGCATGACGGGCTCCTTCGCGGGCGCGGCCGATGACCTGGTTCAGCGTGTTGCGGGCCTTCTCCAGATCGGGAAGGTCTCGAGCAAGCTCGTCAGGCGCGCGGGTGGCGAGCCAGTTGACGAGGTTGCCGAGATCGAAGATGTCGCGCTCAGTCGTGCTCATGGGTGGTCACCTCCGGCGAAAGCACGGTCTCGGACGATTGGGCGCGACCAGCACACCCGGAGACTTCCGTTTTGGCTCTATCGGCCTGCTGCTTCATGGTTGCGAAGCCGGGGATGTTGGCCTTCAGCCACGCGATCTGGTTGGGGCCGAGGTCGGCGACCCGCTCGCACTTGGTGAACGTGGTCCAGGCGGTGTGGTCGAGCATCTACTTGCCCTCCAGGATGCGGATGATCTCGTCGAGCGCGCATGTGCCGACTGACGCCGAGATCGCGTTGAATTGCTTCAGCCGCTGGATGGTCTCGAAAGCGCCCTTCGCCTGCTTCAGCACTTCCCGCTCCCGCGTGGTGAGCGGCGGGTGCGTGAGATACCGCGACGGTTCGGCCTCCGAGCGCGTCGGTGTCTGTAGGCCGGACTGGCTCACCACTTCCGATGCGGGGCGGTCACTCATTGGGGATCTCCGTCGCTCTGACGGCCCGGTGTGGCTTCGCTTTCGAGAGCCTTCGAGGTCGGGGACACCGTGGGTCCCGGACGGCGGGCGTCGATGTTGCGAGCCTCGACGCGGAAGGTCAGGGCGACGACCTCAGGGTTGGCGTCCCAGGACTCGCGGCCGTGCAAGCTCTCCCACAGGTCGCAGAACGCGGCAGCGTAAGAGCCGATTTCGACAGGCGCGCTAGACGCCAGGATCGCTCCCGTCTCGATGCCGACCTGCTGAACGCCCTCGGCCCTCGCGTCCTCCTCGCTGATGTCCTGCAACCGCTCGATCTTCACGGCCTCGACGTGCAGCGTCAGGCGCGAGGCCCAGCGGGGCATGTAGCGCGAGGATCGAGCCTGGTGAAAACCGAGGACGAGGCCGCCCGTGTGGGCCGTATAGATCCGCCACGTCGCCTTAAGATCGCGAGGCTTGATGTGGTCGTAGCAGGGGTCAGTTCCCCAGCCCTCTTTCACCCACAGCCGGTCGCCCGGCTTCACCTTCTGCCAGGGCGATGGACGCTCGCGCTTCGTCTTCCATTGCGTGTCCGTGCGCGGATCGTACTCAGCGCCCTTGACCGGCTCGCGCCATGCCAACCTGCGCGTCTGCGTCTTCCTGCCGTCGAGCAGGGCTCGGACCATCGGGGCGGAGAAGATGATCGGGATGTCGGTCACAGCGCGCGCTCTCTCAAAGCTCGATGCGAAGCCACATAAAATCGGACCATCACTCACCCTCCGCCGATGTCTCGGGGTTCGTTGTCGGCGTGGGCCACGGGATTCGGCCGGCCGTCGCGTCGCACCAGGTGCTGTACGTCATCGCGTAGTGCCCATCCTTGCGGCGGGCGTGCATCGCGGCATGAGACGCTCGTCCGCCATTGCCGTGCGGGGTTGCGCCACAAGTGCAGTAAGTGACGTGCCGAGAGTGGGCGCGGCGCATCGCGAGACGGCGGCTCTCGTCCATCACACCCCCTCCGATGACGCAGGAGGAGGGAGGTCGCCGCGAGCACGAGAGAGGGCGGCGCGGGCCATCCGCAAGGAGCTATTGTTGAGAGCGCCGAGATTGTTGATCGCGATGTAGTCGGCGATCTCGTCATGCAGGAGATTGAGCGCCGCATACAGGTCCGGCGCGGCGGCGATCAGGCGGGCATTCGCTTCGGTCTCTTCTTCGCTGCGGAGATCGGTCGGCCAGAGCAGCTTGCAGACGGCGAGCGGCGCTCCACCCGCAAAGGTGTCGACCTGAGCGTTGACCGGGTTCACGGCCCACGGCCCCGGCGTAAAGCTCTCCTTCTCAGACCTTGATCGCGAAGCGGCACTCATATCGTTCTCGCTCATAGGGGACATCTCCGGGGTCAGGCGGCGGACTGCGAGGCGGGAGAAATCGTGTCCACCCAGCAGACGCGCTTCCCGCCGAAGGGCTTGTCGTCGAGTCTCGTGTCCGCCCAGTCGTAGAGGCGACGCATCACCTCATCGAGATCATCGCCCGTGATGGAGGGGTCGCGCGCTGCTTCTGAAAACTCGATGGCGATCTCGTCGCGCTCCTCGTCCAGGTGATCGACCCCGAACGGCGGCAGAGCCTTCAGGCGCTCGGCGATCACCCGCGCCAGTTCGTTCATGGCGAGAGAACCGGCCTTGGCCTGTGCCCATTCCGGGTTCAGTCGGATCGTTCGCTGCCAGTCGGCCATCGTCATTCTCCTGTGTCTCGTCGGCCAAACGGCCGGGCTCAGAACCCGCGCTGCACGTCGGCCGCGACCTCGCGGGCATAAGCGGCCGCAGCGCGCTCGCGCCGGGGCTCGTCTTCCTCGTAGCGACGGACCGACCACTCGATGCAGCTGTCAGCGATCGTGTCGCGCAGGTGCCGGCACGCCTCGGCAAGCGCCTCCTTCACGTCCTGCGGCAGGTTCAGGTTCAGCGAGAGGCTGGCGGCCTTGTCGGCGAGCGCGTCGATCTCCTTCTCAAGAGCGACGGCGGCTTCGAGCGCGGAGGCCTCGGTGCGCGGGATCGGCTGGTCGGTGGTGGCGGGCATCGGCGTCTCCTCTGTGGTGAGGAGATATTTGCGCACTTATGCGCACAATGCAAGCGCAAAAATGCACAACGCCGAGATTGCGCCCTGTAATTAGGGCGGCAACGAAGATGCTAGCGGCGCGCGGCTAGCCAGCGTTCGACGATCTTCCGTTCGTCCTTTTTCGGGGCTTGTGCCATGGCGACCGCGAGCACGGCGAGATCCGTGGCAATCGCCCTCAGCCGCTCTGGCCGAGCAGCCAGAACAGCTCGTTTGGCAAGACCCTTTGGCCGTGCATGCGACAGTTTGCTTCCGCGCATTTCCCGACGCCTCCCCCATGGTGCGCTGCCCGCAGGGGCAAGCGGTACCGTGTTACACGGAGGATGCGCGAGCGGCGCGTCCTGGGCCGGGCGGGTCAGGCCCGGTCCTCGCCCCTTGGCGAGGTCCCCAGGATCGCGGGCGTTTTATTAAGATTCAACGAAAACTGTGATCATCGTGACTAAACCGTGATCAGAATTATTCTTTCAAAAGCTTCGCCCGATCATCGGCCCAGCCCGGCGTCTGCGTGACCAGAAAACGCGGGTCCTTGATCTCGTTCGGAATGTTCCCGAACTGCTCGGCCTTTTCCGGGATGGCGGAAACCATGTCAGGCAGCACGTCGACGCTGGTCACGTCTCTGCGAGCGGCCGTTCGGAACCCGAGCGTGGGCCAATACTGGCCATTCGACAGGTAGAGCCCGACGAGCGAGTTGGTCACGCGGGGGTCGAACAGCATGTAGAGCTGCAGGGCGCCGCTCGAGCTGAAGTTCCCGATCTCACAGAGCCCGGCAATGGATCCCGAGCTGTAGCACTGGCCGATGGTCAGGCCGTCGGCGGTGAGGAACCGGCCGGTGCCGCCGGTCGTGGCCGTTCCAACTCGCGTGAAGGTGAAGATCGCCGCGGCGGCGACGCCGTTCACGCGAGAGACGAACGCCCATTGGCCCAGCATCCGGTGGGGAAAGTCGCCGAGATTGAAGTTGAAGCGCTCGATCGCATAGGTGCCGCCGTTGAGCGAGACGGTGCCGGTGGTCGCCGGTGCGCCCGTGAGGGCAGGGGTGAAGGTGAAGGTCACGGTGCCGAGCTCGCCCGCGACCGAGGGGGCGGTATAGGTGCAGCCGGCGCACTGGCCGCCGCGGAAGGTCTGTGCCGGGCCGGAATAGGTGGTCCGCGAGGACATGAAGCCGTTGGTGAAGTACCAGATGCCGGTCCCCGAGCTGTCGTAGGTGTAGGCGATGACGACCAGGGCGCCGTTCTGCTCGTCGATCGCCAGGCCCCAGCCCGGATTTGCGGGCGACCACCAAAGTCCCGCGTCGACGTTCTGGGCCTTGGCTGGAAGCAACGGCAGGATGGTTAAAGCGGCGGCAAGCGCCATCAAACGCAGCAAGCTACGCATGGTGTCCTCCGGTAGGTTGTAGGGGTAGGCGCGCAAAAAGACGGCACGCCCGCGGCCGAACTAATCCCGCAGGATGCGCGTCATCTCGTCGAGAAGGGTCTCGGTGTCTTCCGGGCGGCTGCCGAGCTGCAGCAGGAGGTCGGCGAACTTGATGACCTTCTGCTTGGGCAGGCGGATGCCCATGGCCTCGGCGAGTTCCTGTGCCTTTGCCATGCGGCGATATTCCGCTTCGTCCGGCTCGGCCGACTTGGCGTGTCGGCGGACTACGGCGGCGATCTTCGCGAGCGTCGTCGTAGACGGCACCGTGCAGTGCTCGGGGTCCTTGAGAAACCGGTTGAGCGTGGAGGGCTGCAGGCCGGCGGCCAACGCGAGCGGCGATGACTTGAGACCAGTCACCTGCATCGCGTCCTGAATTTCCTTGAGGGCGCGCTTTCGGGCTTCCGCATCGCTTTTCGGCATGCCCGGACTCTGCAAAATTGCGCATTCTGCGTCCCTATGCATTTCTGCGCTTGACGACTGCGCATAAGTGCGCATTAATGCGCCGATGGTCAAAGCTTCCAATCCGGTGGTCGCGGCAGAGGAGCGCGCCAAGCAGGCGGGCCTGAAGGTCGACGACCTGTGCAAGGCCGCCGACGTTCATCGCGCCACCTGGCAGCGGTGGAAGGCCGGCGTCACGAGCCCGCCGCTGAAGAAGTGGCAGGCGGTCGAGGCGCTGCTCGGCCAGAGGGACGCCGCGTGATGGAGTGGCTGACCCTCGCATACGTGCTCGTCGCCGGCGTGGGCTGGGGGCGGTAGATGGCTTGGCTCCGCGATTTCATTGCGCGCTTCCGCTGGTCGCGGCTTCAGCATCGCTTCGCGTTCATGACCGGCCGCGGCCGCGCGTACACGGCGGCGCAGATCGCCGAGATCGAGCATCGCAACCGGATGCGACTTTAGCCATGGAAGCCGGGGGGCTCTCACTTCTCGATCTCGCTCTCGGCTATGCCGGGCGGGAGATCGCTTCGGCGAAGGCGAGTGTCGCGCTTGCGGCCCGCCTTCTCGACGACACGTCGAGCGAGAGCGCCGACATGGACAAGATCATTCGTGCGGTGGGCACGGGCCCTATCCCCGTTCCGCATCAGCGCCGCGCGAAGGGTGGACCGGCGGCGCGTCTGGGAGAGGCCGCGCCGCCGTGTCCGCTTTCGACCGGAGAGACGATGCCCTTCAGCCGGCTGCAACCGGCGGCGGGCGTGACAGGGACAACCAGAAGTGATGCACTCCATGACGGGACCAACCCTGCCATCGGAGATGCGTCATGACACGCGATCAGATCACCAAGATTGTTGGTGAACGCAGCCGCGCCTATCTGCGGGAACATCTGCCGCAGAATTCGGCGGTCAAGCACCTGGCCCGCATCATCGGCCAATCGGTCGGCAGCGCGGCTCGGCTCTACACCGAAGGCGCGGCGCCGACGACCGCGCACGTTGCAATGCTGGCCCGCCATTTCGGTGGCGAGTTCCTGACGTATGTGTTCGGCGAGGAGGCCCCGACGGCGGCCGAGCTTGCCGAAGTCGAGGCGATGAGGAGGGCTCTGGATGTTGAAGTGGCTGTTCCGGCCGTTCACGCCGCTCGCGCGGTGGTATCGGCTGCGGGCCAAAGCCCGGCGAGCCCTGTTGAAAGCGGATCGGATCGCGCGCCGGCACGGCTGGGTTCAGTCGTCGTCCGACGGTCGCTCGACGTCGTCGCATCCAAGCGCTCGCACCTAGCCGACCATCTGCGCCGATGGGCCGAGAGCTCGGGCAAGGCCGAGCGGTCGAGCCTGGTCAACATGGCGCGGCAGACGCCGCACCTGCGTGCGTCCCTCGTCACGCGCCGCGGTGACGACCTGCTGTTCGGGCACATCTCGCCCGCATTCCGTCTTCACGCCGTCGATCGCGAGCGGCTGATCGGCAAGCCGACGACAGAGACCTTCGACCGCGACTACGCCGAGGGCTGCGCGCGGAACATGCGCGACGTCATGGACTCGGGCCGGCCCGCCGTCGACGACGTCGACGCCACGGTAGCGGTCGAGCCCGGCGTGTCGCTGCACCTGCGCTATCGCCGCCTCGTCCTTCCCTACCTTGAGGGTCGCACGCCGTTCGCGGTCTGCGCCTCGGAACCCATAGCCGGTACCGCATGAACGCACGGCCCTCGCTCACATCCGCTTGCAGCTATCTGCTTGGCGAGGGCCGTTGGCGAGAGACGATCGTCGACGCCGTCACCGTGCTCGAGCACGAGGCGGCGAAGGTCGGCATCCAGTTCATGGCCAGCCACAGGCCGGACTCGCTCTACGTCGACTGCGCGCCGCTCAATCCGCGCTACACCGCCGCCCGCCTGACGGGGCGCAATTTCTTCTGCTTGCACGGGTCGAAGGACATCTATCTGCCGTCCGTCACCCGCGCCGCGTCGCGCCTCTACACCTGGCACGGCGGCGCGACCCTGGCGAGCGAGAGCCGGGCGCTGCGGATCTACTACGACCACCCCGAAGATGCGAAGCACACCGAGTACGCGATCTTCTCTTGTCCGATCGCCGACCGGATCCAGGGCCGTGTCGCCTTCAACGGCGCCGTCTGGGTTGATCCTGCGCTCCGCGGCGACCGTCCGGAGCTCGGCGGCGCCCGCGTCTCGCAGATCGTCTCGTCGCTCTCCCGGCTGATGGCGGCCTACCTGTTCGACGTCGACTGGTGCATCGCGACGACGAAGACGGACAAGGTCCTGAAGGGAACTGCGGCGCGCTACGGCTGGGCCGGCATCACGGCAGGCGTGACCGAGAGCATCGCCGGCGTGCCCGGGGCCGCCGACTGCCACCTGATGTGGTCGCGCCGCGAAGACATCCTTGCCGAGGCCGATCGCATCGTTCGCCACGGGCTCATCAAGCCCGAGCGGCGTGTCGCCCCCGCTTGCTGACCTGAGCTCACCCTGGGCCGCGCCGGGGATTGGCGCGCGGCGGAGTCTCCCACCCAGAACCTAGCCGGCCTCGCTCATCGGGGCCGGCACTTTCCCGCAAGGCGCTTCGATGGACAATGGATCGAACACCGGATTGAGCGACACGGTTGCCGAGCGGTCTGTGTCAACCGTCGGCGGGATCGAGGGTGCGCGGCTGCGCTCCTTCATCGAGCGCATCGAGCGGCTGCACGAGGAGCGGGAGGCTCTGGCTTCTGACGTGCGCGACGTGTTCGCCGAGGCCAAGGGCACCGGCTTCGACGTGAAGATCATGCGCAAGATCCTCGCCATCCGCCGCAAGGACCAGGACGCGCTCGACGAGGAGGAAACCCTTCTCGACCTCTACAAGCGCGCCTTGGGGATGGCCTGAGCCATGACTGGCACGCTGCGTGCTACGCGTGCGCGCACGGAAGCGACCTTCCGTTACATCAACGCTGCCGAGGTTGAGGCGTACCGGCGCAAGGGCTGGACGTGCTCGCCGATGCTCGGCCACCACGGCTGCGAGGGCCGGTGGCTGGCGGTGAAGCATGACTGAGCCCGTGATCATCGGCGATGCCACGCTGTATCTCGGCGACTGCCGGGAGATCCTGCCGACGCTCGGCAAGGTCGATGCGGTGGTGACGGACCCGCCGTATGGGATCAACGCGGCTCGCACACGCAACAGTCAGCGGTGGGGTTGGCGCGACTACGATGCCCCCGGCTGGGACAAAGAGCGCGCGCCAGGGGATCTCATCAGGCTCGTTGCTGCAGCCGGTCGCCACGCGATCATCTGGGGCGGCAACTATTGGACGGACGTCCTCCCTCCGGCGGACAAATGGTTGAGCTGGGACAGGGGCCAAGCGGACTTCTCGCTTGCCGATTTCGAGCTTGCTTGGTGTTCGTTCGAGGGGGCGGCGCGGCGCATCAACTATCCGCGCGCTCTTGCCATGCAGGACGGCAAGCAGCATCCGACGCAGAAGCCCGTCGCCGTCATGGAATGGTGTCTCGGCAAGCTGCCGGCGGGGTGTGACTCCATCCTCGATCCCTTCATGGGCAGCGGCACGACTGGCGTTGCCTGCGCCCGCCTCGGCCGCAAGTTCATCGGTATCGAGCGCGAGCCCCGCTACTTCGACATCGCCTGCAAGCGGATCGAGGAAGCGCAGCGCCAAGGCGACATCTTCCGCGACATCGAGAAGCCGAAGCGACCTGAACAGGTCGACATCTTCGGGGGTGCCGCATGACCCGCGCCGAAGCCCTCGCCATGCAGGAAGAGGCCTACCGCAAGCTCCGCGTCGCGATCGGCCGTCGCTACGGCGTCGCCCAGGCCCGCAAGGACTATCAGCGCGCAACCGCCCTGGTGCTCAAGGCCGAGCGCCGGACCTCTCGGAGGAAAGCCGCATGACCGCCCGCAAGATCACCGCCGGCCTGATGCTGCTGTTCGTCGCCCTGCTGATCCTGGGAACGATCAAGGCGGCTCTCGGTGAGGAGTTCGAGCACGGCTGGATCTCCAACAACGAGCTCTACAAGCGCGCCGACGGCGAGCACTGCTGCGGCCCCGAGCACTGCAAGCCGATGCCGCTCGACTTCGTGCGCGAGACCGCCCGCGGCTGGTTCGTGCCCTCGACCGGCCAGCTGTTCACCGAGACCGCCAAGGGCCTCTACTACTCCAAGGACTGGAACATCTACGCCTGCCTCTCGCCGGAACGGCAGGTGCAGTGCCTGTTCGTCCAGCCGGGGGGCGCGTGATGGCCGTCGACACGGCCCGCATTGACGCCCACGTCGCCGGCTTCTGCCGGCGCAACGGCCTGTCCCGCGACGATCTGTTCGCCCGCACCAACCGATGGGCCATCAGTCACAAGCGGCACCGGCTGATGCTCGAGCTATGGGCCGAGGGCCGGTCGATCAGCGCGATCGCACGGCATATGGGGCTGGCCCCGGCCACCGTGCGCAACGGCATGCGCTCCGAGCTCCACCGGCTGTTCAGGGCCGATCAGCAGAGGAGAGCCGCGTGACCGAGCTTCCTGCGCCGCGCGACCAGATGCTTGCGGGAGCCAGACGAGATGGGGTGGAGCATCCAATGAGCGCCGATAAGCGCGAACCGTGGTCAAAGTTTTATTGGGCCGACTGGCGCGCCAATAAGGAGCTGCGCCTGTGCTCGCTTTCGGCGCGAGGTCTCTGGATGGAGATGTTGTGCCTCATGCACGAGGCCGATCCATACGGACATTTGCTCATCAACGGCAAGCCGCCGTCAATCCAGCAGCTTGCTCTCCAGGTGGCTGCGCCGCTGCCCGTCGTCCGCAAGGCGATGCAGGAGTTAGAAGCGGCCGGGGTTGCCACGGTGAAGGACGGCGTGTGGATCAGCCGTCGCATGGTGCGCGACGCTCACCGCCGAGCGGTTAACCGCATCAATGGCGAGAACGGGGGGAACCCGAAGCTGAAGGATAAGCCACCGCTTAACCCAACTCCGCCGAAGTCGGATAAGCGAACCGAAGATGTTCGGATAACCGACCCGGATAAGGCCTCGGATAAGCCTCACGACGCGCGCGACCCAGAAGCCAGAAGCCAGAAGCCAGAAGAATTAGAAAACCAATCTAGGTTTAGTTCTGGATCTGGAGGCACGCCTTCGGCGCGCCCTGGGAAGATCGCCGGCCAGATCGGCATGGACTGGTCAGCCATCGTGACCCGGATGCAGTCGCACGGCTTCGACGCCGTGGAAGCCTGGACGATCGTCACCGCCGTCGGCGACAGGCCCGACATCGGCCGCCGGCTGCAAGGCGCGATGCGATCGGCGGAGGATCGCGGCAAGACCGCCTATCTCGCGATCCGCGACATCACGAACGAGGTCGTCGACCCGATGGAAGTCCCGAGTTTCCTGCGGAGGAAGGCGTGACGACCGCCACCAAATCTTGACGCGCCAGAAATCCAGGCGCAAAATGTGGTTCGCAAAATTCCACAATACATGCAGGGCCAATGTTCTCGCTCCCGTCTCGTAGCCGCCCGCACAACCTCCGCCGGTTCCTCGACGCCTACGAGGCCACCTACGCGACGCATCCCGTGTGGCTGCGCCTCGACCAGGACGACCCGCGGCTCGGCGAGTACGACGCCATCCACCTGCCCGAGAACTGGCTGAAGACCGTCGGCCCGCGCCACCCGAACCGCTGCAACGGCTGCGTCGCCGAGATGTTCGCGCTGTTCCCCCGAGAGCCCGTCTACGGCCTGCTGGCCGACGACCTGATCCCGCGCACCGAGAGCTGGGACCGCGCCCTGATCGAGGCCGCCGGGCCCGACCGCCTCGCCTATGGCGACGACGGCCTGCACGGCCAGAACCTCGCCACCCATCCCGTCATCGGCGGCGAGCTCGCCCGCACCATCGGCTGGCTGGTCCTGCCCACCGTCCTGCACAGCTTCGTCGACACCGCGCTCTTCGCGATCGCCCATCGCTCCGGCCGGCTGGTCTACCTGCCCGACGTGAAGCTCGAGCACATGCATCCGCTCGCCAAGGGCGACGACGGCAAGCCCAAGGCCGAGATGGACGAGGTCTACCGCTTCCCGGAGACCTACATCCAGGACCAGGCCGCGTTCTACAAATGGCAGGGGGCCGACCTCCGCCCGATCGTCGAGCGCATCCGGGCGCGGTTCGACAAGGTGGCGGCCTGAATGTCGGGCCCTCAAGACGTTGCGGGAAATAAAACCCAGGCCGGTCCTGGCCGTCCGCCGTCGCGCAAATGCCTGAGCGATGCGTTGCGGATCGCCGTCAACGCGACGGGCGGATCCGGCGAGAAGAAGGTCCGCGAAATCGCCGAGAAGCTGGTCGAGCAGGCGGTCGCCGGCGACCTCGACGCAATCAAGCTCGTCTTCGAGCGACTGGAGGGTAAGGCGCCGCAGCCGTTGGTCGGCGACGCGGACTTCGATGCCGTGCAGATCCAAAGGATCGAACGTGTCGTTGTCGACCCTGCAAATCGCAACGCCTAGGGCCTTCGCGCCCCTGCTGAAGCCCGCCCGCTACAAGGGCGCGCACGGCGGCCGTGGCTCGGGCAAGTCCCACTTCTTCGCCGAGCTGATGGTCGAGGAGCACATCGCCGACCCCGGCTCGCGTTCGGTCTGCATCCGCGAGGTCCAGAAGACCCTGGCGCAATCCAGCAAGAAGCTGATCGAGGACAAGATCGCCGAGATGGGCGTCGGCAGCCAGTTCTCGGG
>Ga0196963_10000389_pt1 | contig 41400 bp, 39 predicted proteins | sample S1_5metaG_FD_148600 | JGI IMG/M metagenome (GOLD analysis project Ga0196963, IMG submission 148600) | Soil microbial communities from Anza Borrego desert, Southern California, United States - S1_5 | ecosystem: Environmental > Terrestrial > Soil > Desert | place: USA: California | collected... | reverse complement strand
GGGTCGGCGGGGGGGGGGGGGGGGGGGAGGGGGGGGGGGGGGGGGGGGGGATTAGGGCGGGGGGGCATGCGGGTTCCCGGGGTGTGGGCGAGGTCCCGCACGGGCGACGTCGCCGGGATTGCCCAGCTTAACTGCACCGGCTCGAGAGTCGAGGGCTTTGCGGGTTCACCGTGTGGGAAAGAAGGGCGGGGGACACGGGGGTGGGCGGTTGCCGGGCGGACCGGCACAGCATCGTGCGTCCATGGGCGGCCCCAAGGCGCGCGAGCCAGCAAACCTCTCTCAAGGTCGCCCCCTTTCCGCCCGATGCCACTCCTGCAACACTGTCAGCGGCCGGGTTGCCTCGTGGGTGGTCCGGCCGTTTTCTACCTCCTCTTCATGGCCGGCGGGCGCGTGAGCGTCCGTGCAGGGGCCGCTGGCGGAACCCCCCTCCGCCGCGGCCTTTTTTGTTCGGGCTGGTGGGCCACATATGCTTCCGGCCGTGGATGAACGCCTTAACCTCCTGTTATCGATCTGGGTTTAGGCCAAGCCCGCGGGCCCCGACTCCGTCGAACTCCACGTCCGCGACGACGGCCCCGGCATGGACGCCGAAACCCTCGCCACAACCAAGCCCAAGGAACAAGCCTCCGGCCTGGGCCTCGCCCTCGTCCGCACCGCCGTCGAACGCCGGGGCGGCACCCTCACCATCGAATCCGCGCCTGGGAAAGGGTGCGCCTGCACGCTGAAGCTGCCGGTTGCTTCGATCATGCCAGCCACACGCTGACCCTTCAGACCATCACCTTCTCAGAGCCGAAGGTGATGGCACACGCCAAGGGAAGGTGATGCCACCTGGCCGCGCGTCGGCAAGACAGGGCGGTTACTCAGTCAGTGCCGCATGAGGGCCTGGACCGAGGGGCTGAAGACGAACTCGCCGTTGAGCACGCGCGTGATCGCGTCCACCAGCGCCTGGGCGCCGTCCTCTTTCGACACGTAGCCCCACGCCCCCGCGGCGATGGCGCGGTCCACCAGCGGCTTGCGGACGTGCCCGGTGAACATGACGGCACGGGTGTGCGGGGAGCGGGCCAGCGCCTCCTGCAGCGCCTCGAAGGGGTCGCGCCCGGGCATGTCGATATCCAGCAGAATGATGTCCGGGCGCTCGCCCTCGACGGCCGCGACCAGGTCGTCGGCGCTGGCCAGCCACCCCGCCCACTCAATGCCTGGCTCCAGCCCCAGGCGCGAGCGCAGGGCGTCGGCGACAATCTCGTTGTCCTCCACGCACAGCACGCGGACCCTGTTTGAGGTGGACGCGGCGGAGGGATCAAGCTGGGCGGCCGCGGCCATCATGAACCCTGGCCGGACTGGCTGGCCCGCAGGGCCTCGACGAGCGCGGACCTGACCTCGGCCGGGTTGGCCGCGGCCCCGAGCACCGCGACACCCGTCTGCGCCGACTGCGGGTCCCCGCCCATCAGCAGCACGCGCCGGCCCCTCCCCGCTACCGACCCGGCCCGGGTGGCGTCGTCGATCACCACCAGCTGCGCCCGCTGGGCGTCGTCCACCAGCACCGCGCCCTGCGCCTGGGCCTCGGCCCGTAGCACCGCGCGGCGGCGGGCGTCGCTCACGTCGATATACACCTGCACCTTCGCTTCCTCCTGCCCCGCGGGCAGCGTGAGGACGAACGCCGTCCCCTCGCCCACGCCCGAGCGGACATCCACCGTCCCGCCGGCCTCGCGCACGAGGCCGCACACCAGCGACAAACCCAAGCCCGTGGAGATGCCCCGCGTCTTGGTGGTGAAGAAGGGTTCCATGCAGCGGCGGCGGACCTCCTCGGTCATGCCAGGGCCGTCGTCGCTGACGGTGAGGTCCACCATCCCGGTGCCGCGGTCAGCTGCGCTCACACGCACGCGCCCACGCCCGCGCGGACGCAGCGCCTCGCCCGCGTTCTGCACCAGGTTGAACACCGCCTGCGCCAGGGCCGGGCGGGTCATGCTCACGCGCAGCCCATTGGGGAAGCTCCCCTCCAGCTCCACGCCGCGCGGCAGCGTGGCCTTCAGCACCGAGCACGCCGTCTTCCACCACTCGCGCAGCTCGATCGCCTCATCGCCGTGCTCGCGGCTGGGGTCCACCGCCAGCATCCGCAAACCCGCGGCCAGCTGCCGCAGGTACTCGGTGCTGCTGGCGATGGTCTCGACCTCGCCGCTGAGCTTTGCGGGCAGGCCCGACCGCCGCAGGGCCTCGACCGCCACGCCGACGGGCAGCAGCAGGTTACCGATGTCGTGCCCCAGCCCGGCGCTGAGCGTGCCCAGGGCCGCCATGCGCTCGCCCAGCCGCAGCTTCTCGTGCGTCTGCGCCAGCTCCATGGTGCGTTCCTCGACCGCCTTGGCCAGCAGCTCGCTGTGGGCCCGCAGCGTTTCCCGCGCCGCGACGATCTCGCCGATGTCCTGGAACACGTTTACCGCGCCGTCCAGATTGCCCCGGGCGTCGTACAGCGGGTCGATGTTGACGCATGCATGGATCCGCGTGCCGTCGGCACGCTCGAACTCGGGCTCCAGGTTGCGGAAGGCCTGCCCATCGCGCACCGCGAGGGCCATGGGCGTCTCCTCGGGGCGCAGGTACTGGCCGTTGTGGTAGACCTTGTAGCAGGCGCAGAACTTCATCTGGTCGCTGGGGATCTCCGGGCGGTAGCCCCAGAGCTTCTCGGCCATCTTGTTGAAGTAGATGATCCGCCCCTCGCGGTCGCAGGCGTACACCGCCGCGGGCAGCAGGTCCAGGATGGTGGCCAGCCGCTGCTGGGCCGCCCCCGCCTCCGCCCGCGCCATCACCTCGGCCGTCACGTCGCGGGTGAAGCAGCGGGTGTAGACGAACTCGCCGTTCTCTCTGAAGGTCGTGGAGTTGATCAGCACGTGCCGCACCGAGCCGTCCTTGCACCGCAGGCGGGCGGGGTGGTTGTGCAGCGTCTCTCCGTCCTTCAGCCGCCGCAGGATCTCGCGGCAGTTCTCCTGGTCGGCGTGGAACTCCCCCACCTTGTGCCCAACGTACTCCTCGCGGGCGTACCCCAGCATCTCGAGCTCGGCGCGGTTGGCCCACAGGATGGTCCCGTCCGCCCCCACGCGGTGCATGCCCTCGTTGGCGTTCTCGATGAAGTCGGACAGCTCGCGCTCGCGCATCCGCAGCTCGGCCTCGACCGCCCGGCGGGCCGAGATCTCCCCCTTGAGGGCCGCGGCCTGCTGCTGCAGCTGGGCCACCAGGCGGGCCTGCTCCTGCGGGGTCTTGGCGTTGGTGAAGCTCTCGCCGGGGATGACGTGCGTGTGCCCGGCGCAGACGTGCCCGAAGTGCTCGGCGTGCTCGGGGAGGGCGCAGTCGTTGAGCGGGTAGCCGCAGAAGAGGCAGAAGGCCAGCTCTTCGCCGAGCCGGTTCCAGTGCTGCTCCAGCTGCACCGCGGCCGCGCGGTTGCCCTCTTTCCACAGGATTGCCACCATCTCGCCGAAGGCGCGCACCAGGCGCCGGCTCTTGTCGGGGGCCGTGCCCACCTGGGCCACGACCGGCCCGATGACCGCGCGGAACCGGGCGTAGTCGGGTTCCCCGTTCACCATGAAATTGGCCAGGGTCTCGGCCGCGTCCAGCACCACGTAACGGCCCACCGCCATCGGCGTGGCGGTGTCCACCCCCGATGCGGCGAGGTGCTCGGCCAGCTGGGCGCGGTGCTCGGGGGTGGCGATGACCACCGCCCCGTCACCCCTGGTGAGGCCCCCGGCGATGAACCCGGCCATCGCCTCCAGGAGGCAGGCGTCGCTCTCATAAAACTGCACGAAGTGGTCGCGCTCCGGGACCGTCGCCCAGCGGCTATCAGTGACTGCGGCCTGACTCATGGGCGGCGCTCCCTCTTCGTTCCGTGCGCGTGCAAGGACAAACACTGCCCCGGCGGGGAACGCGTGGCTCGCCGGACAACGGCGCCGCGCGGGCCTGGCTGGGATTGGTATAGATTAGGAACGAGCATCCCCTAAGCAGATGAAAGCCCGCTTAAGGACAAGGCCGACCCGGGTCTGCGTATCCCCCGCCGAATTCCTCGTTCCCCCTTGGTCACATCCCGCCCCAGACCACCCCGCCAGCGTCCATTGATCCCCTTTTCAGCATGCCCGGCCTACAAGGGCAGTCATGGAGCGCGCAACCCCCCTTGCACGAGCCATGGCCCGCGTCCACCCCGACCGCGCCGAGCTGGTCGCCTGGGTCGTCGTCGTCTGCCCCGGCAGCGAGGACCCGCAAACCTGGTCACGCACCCGCCTGCGGCGTCTCCGCCCCTATCCCAATCGAAGAAGCCCTCCGCCTGCTCGACGACAGCGAGCTCCTCGTGCTCGCCGAGTGCTACGGCCTCGCCCCTCCATCGCACGCGACACGCGCCGACCTGATCTCCCTCCTCTCGGCCGTCTGCGCGGGGCGTCATCACTAAGCCTGCGCCGCCGCTGCGCCCAAGCCTCGCACCAGCATGTCGGAGACCCAACACCTCCGCATGCTGGTTCCTTGTTTTACCCTGATCTTCATGGGGCCGCGGTACGGTGCGGCGTGGTGTTCGCAGCGTGGAGAAAGGTCCCGGTGCGCCCGTGGGTGCTCCTGCCGGCGGCGGTGTGGCTCGCCTGTGCCGCCGGGTGCGGCGGTTTCCAGCCCCGCGGGGGTGGGGGTGAGGCCACCGAAGCCGAGCGCGTCGTGAGCGACGCCGAGACCGGCGCGGGCGGTGAGCGCGTCTCCGCCGCTGAGCTTGACGAGCTCACGCGCGCCTTCGCCGACCGCTACGTGGGCCTGCTGGCCTCCGCGTGCGACGAGGTCAAGGCCGCGGAGCCCGACCCGCCCGCCGTCGGGCCGCGACCACGCTGCTGGTGGACGCCGCGGGCAACATCTACGACATCGCCAGCAACGCCGACGCCTTCACCCGCCTGCTGGACATGGTGGTGGTCACGCGCCTGCTCAGCCTGGTGTGGGTGGAGGACGGGCACGCCCGCGCCGTCTTCGGTGAGCGGGCTGCCCCGCTCGAAGACGCCATGCGGCACGCCCCCGACGAATCGCAGACCCTCGCCGGGCGCTTGCTGACGCTCCGGCAGCTGGCCACCCTCGAGGGGCTCATCCAGGAGTGGCGGCGCGAGAACCACGGCATGACGCGGGCCTCCTTCGTGCGCTTCTCCAACTTCGCGGTGGGGCGAGGGCGCTCCGCGGCGTCCGAGGTGCTCGAGGCCCGGGAGCTCTTCCGTCAGGTGGGGGCCGCGGGGCAGGCCGATACGGGCACCTCGAACCCCGGCGTACCGCACACGTTGGGCGTGGTGAAGTGGAGCGACCTGTACGACCCCGAGGGCGGTCCGGGCGGTAGCTGGCGGCGGGTAGCCGACATGAACTGGTTCCGCGAGTACCACGCGGTCACGCTGCTCATCCCAGATGGGCGGGTGATCACCACGGGGGGCACCCGTATCAAGTTCCAGGTCGGGCCGACGAGCGCCGACATCGAGGGCTTCGTGCCGCCCTACCTCTTCCGAGGGGTTCGACCTCAGATCACGTCCATCTGGGCGACGCGCCTGGAGCGCGGACGTGGGGTCACCATGAACATCGCGCCCGCGACCACCCTCACCAGCGCTGTGCTCGTCAGCACGGGCACACACACCCACTGGGTCGATACCGGCACGCAACGGCGGGTCGTGCTCCCCGTTAACCAGAACGGACCTACGGCTGAGATTGACATCCCGCAGGACCCCAACCTCGTCCCCGCCGGGTACTACATGCGGTTCGCCATGGTGGACGACATCCCATCGGTCGCGCGCATCGTGCAGGTGGTCACCGGGTGCAGCCAGGACTTCAACGGCGACACCGACTTCGGCACTGATCAGGACATCGAGGCGTTCTTCGCCTGCCTGGGCTGGAACTGCTGCCCTACATGCCTGACTGCCGACTTCAACGGCGACGGCGATGTGGGGACCGATCAGGACATCGAGAGCTTCTTCAGGGTCCTCGGGGGAGCCCCTGCTAAGGTCAGGCATGCACCGCACCAGCATCGTCACGGCACTGATCGTCGGTTGCCTCCTTTCACCAGCGGCATTCGCCCAGACGCCTGCAACCGCGCCGATTGAGGTTGTGCGCCTCCCCACGGGCGGCTTACAGCCCCGCTGCCTGGCGGACGCCGCGGGGACTGTTCACGTCGTGTACTTCAAGGGCGATCCGGGCGCTGGCGACCTCTGGTATGGGACCCTGAGGCCCGGGCAGGGTGAGCTCACGACGCCCATCCGCGTCAGCTCACAGGAGCACAGCGCGGTCGCCGTAGGGACCATCCGTGGACCTCAGCTGGCCCTCGGGCGCGGGGGCCGCGTGCATGTTGCCTGGAACGGGTCGTCGAAGGCAGAGCCCAAGGGCCCCAAGGCTCCGAGCGGGTCCGGGAGTGCCCCGATGCTCTACGCGCGTCTCAACGACGCCGGCACCGCGTTCGAGCCGCAGCGATGCGTCGCTGCCTCATCGACCGCTCTTGACGGGGGCGGCTGCGTGGCGGCCGACCAGGAGGGGCGGGTGTTCGTGGGCTGGCACGCGGCACAGCCCTCCGGCCCCGGTAAAGAGGCGGACCGGCAGTTCTGGGTCGCGAGTTCAACCGATGACGGCCGGACCTTCGCGCCGGAGGTCGCGGTCAGCCCCAAGGAGCTGGGGGCCTGCGCCTGCTGCGGCACGGCCGGGTTCGCCGACAGCTCCGGGCGCGTTCACTTCCTCTTCCGGGCGGCCAAGGACAATGAGCACCGCGACATGCAGTGGCTGCACTCGGCTGACCATGGCGCGGCGTTCAGCGCCGAACCGCTCCAGGCGTGGAAAGCCAACCAGTGCCCCATGTCTTCCGCCTCGATCAGTCAAGCAGGAGACGGGCAGGTTGTCCTCGCATGGGAGACACAGGGCCAAGTCGCCTTTGCGCGGGCGGACCCTCAGGCCGGCAAGGTCGGCAAGACCATCAGCCCGGAGGGGGCGCCCAAGAACCGCAAGCACCCCGCTGTTGCGGTAGACCCAAACGGGCGCGTGTTGCTCGCCTGGGCCGAGGGGACTGGGTGGAACAAGGGCGGGGATGTGTGCTGGCAGGTTTTCGAGAAGAACGGCACCCCCGTTGCGGCCCAAAGGGGCCAACGCGAGGGAGCCGAGGGGCTTCAAACCTGGAATGCTTCCGCGGCCGCCTTCAGCAACGGCAGGTGGGTCGTCATCTATTGAGACACCGGTCACAAGTCGGGCGGGTGTGATCAATGGCCGTGGTGATGGCCGGAGGGCGGTGGCTCTTTGGGGGCTGCCTGCGGTGGCGGGCTGACGCGGCGTGCCGCCGGCCTCGGGGCGGTGCTCGCGTCGTCCCTGATCCCGTCCCGGCGTAGCTCCTCGGGCGTCGCGGCGACCGACTGCGTCCCCGGCGGGTTCTCGTACCAGCCCGGGTCCTCATAGCCGTTGGGCAGTGACTCGCGGACCTTGAGGATCGTGAACATACCGCCCATGGTGATGGTGTCGTGGGGCCCGGCCCCGCCGACCATGGGGATGCTGTTTGGGGGCACCTTCATGCCCATCTCCGCCATGTCGCCCATGCCCGCCTGGCCCATGGTCATGTACCCGGGCAGCAGCGGCCGCACCTTCTCGTCGAGACCGGCCGCGTCAACGCCCACCATGTTCGGGACGCCATGCCCCATCTGGTTCATGACGTGGTGCGTCATGTGGCAGTGCAGGGCCCAGTCGCCGGGGTTGTCGGCGGTGAACTCGATGGTCCGCGTGCTGCCGACCGGCACGATAACGGCCGTCTCGGGCCAGCGGCCCGCTTCAGGGATGACCCCGCCGTCTGTCTCGGTCACATCGAAGTAGTAGCCGTGCAGGTGGATCGGGTGGTGGCTCATGGGGCTGAGGTTCCCCAGGCGGATGCGCACCCGTTCTCCGAGCTTGGCAACCAGCGGTTCTGTGCCCGGGAATGACCTCCCGTTCATTGTGAGCACGTTGAAGTCGGTCATCTCGTTCGGGTCGGGGCGGCTGGCGCCCACGGGGATGAACCACTCATGCAGCAGGATCGCGAAGTCACGGTCGGGGCGAGGGCCCTGCTGCCGCCGGGGGTGGATCACGAACAGCCCGGTCATCCCGAGCCCGATCTGCGTCATCTCGTCGTGGTGCGAGTGGTACATCAGCGTGCCGTGCTGGCGGAGGGTGAACTCGTACCGGAACGTCTCCCCGGGCATGATCGCCTTCTGGGAGAGGCCGCCCACGCCGTCCATGCCGCTGGGGAGCAGCACGCCATGCCAGTGCACCGTTGTCGGCGCCTTGAGCCTGTTGGTGACGTAGATGCGGACATGGTCCCCATCTACGGCCTCGATCACTGGCCCGTGCACCGAGCCGTTGTACCCCCAGCAGCGGGCCACGAGACCCGGCGCAAACTCGTGATCGACCTCCTCGGCCACAAGGTGGAACACCTTCACGCCGTCCACGACCTTGTACGGGAGCGTCCAACCGTTGGGGACGATGACCGGTGTGTAGTCCTTCCCCGGCTCGCCCGGGGGCTGCACCGCGTTCTGCGCCGGTACGTTGTCACGGGCTGGGTTTGTTTCGCCAGGCTGAGCAGGGCCGTGCTGCTGGTGCTGATGTACCTGGGCCGAAGCCCGCGCCGCGAGGAAGGCACCACCGGCGAGAGCGGCCCCGCCAAGAAGGGTCCTGCGAGTGAGCCCGGGAGCATGCGCGTCATGCGGCTGTGAGGCGTTCATCAGTGCCCTCCTGCGCCGCTGCCGGCGCCGGTTGTGGTGCGTCCCGAGGTGCTCGACGATGCCGATGAGAGAGTGGTGGGTGATCCCGCGATGGCCCGCTGAACGCCCGCGCGAGCCGTCCAGTAGTCTCGCAGGGCCTCGATCGACGCCGCGGCCGCGTTGATCTGGTCCCGCTTGGCCTGGAGGAGCTGGAACCCCGAAACCTGCATCGCGTTGAACTGGAGCTGCGCGTGATTCACGATGCGCTCGTGAAGGGGCAGGATGACGGTCTGGTGCTGGAGCACGCGAGCCCGGGCTGATTGCAGCGCCGCCTCGGCCGCCCGGGCGGAGGCCCGGAGCCGGACCGCGGCGGCGTAGTAGCGCTGAACCGCCTGCCGCAAACGGGCGCCGCCCTCACCTGCCGCCGCACCCCCGAAGTCGAAGATTGGGATGGGGACACTGAATGACGGCCCGACGGACCAGTGGCCCTCGATCTCCCTTTCGGCGGCGACTCCCACCTCCGATTCGTTGAGCCAGGCGAGAGGGCGAGCGAGCCGAGCACCCACGGCGGCCTGCTCCACCAGAGCCCGCGCCTCCGCGAGCTCGAGGCTCTCCGCCACCGCGCGCCGCTCCAAGCCTTCCAAGTCGCTGTCGGATGCCGGCGGCTGTGGGAGACGGGAGGCCGCTGTCCAACCAAGGTCCGCGCCCCAAACGCCCATGAGGGCGTTAAGCCGCTCGCGTGCCTGAACCGCGTTCGCCGCGGCCGTCTCGAGGTCGAGCTTGGCCTGCTCGTGGAGGGCTCGCTCGCTGAGTAGGTCGAGCTCGCGCGTGTTGCCCGCATCGAAGAGTCGCTGGGCGAGTTCGGCGGACGCGGCGGTTGCCTGCTCAATCGTCCCCCGGAGACCCTTCACCTCCTCCGCTGCTTGCCACTCATAGAACGCGGCCCTGGTCTCGAAGGCGGTGTCCACCGCCGCGCGGGTGACCCGTACCTTGGCAGCCTCGAACGCCGCCCCTGCCCGCGACTTCCGCAGCGACATCGTGAGCAGCGACAGGAACTCCTGCGACACATCGAGGTCCATGCCGGTGCCGCCCCCCTCGGTGTCGAACCGCAGCGTCCCGCTGAACACGGGGTTCTGGAGCAGCCCGGCGCGGACGAGGTCGGCCTGCGCGATGTCCAAGTCCTCATAGATGGCCTGAAGCTCACGGTTATTGAGGAGGGCGACCTGGACTGCGGAATCGGCCGTGAGCTCCTTGCCCAGGAGTTCAGAGACCGCAGCCCTGGCCTGCTGGTCCTCGCCAGTACCGCGGTCCCACGCCACGCGGGCCTCGGTGCGTGACTCGATCCCTCGCGAGACCTCGTCGAAGCCGAGCCCGGGTGTCATTCGGGCGCAGCCAACGAGCCCGCCAGCCGAGAGGAGAATGCCAGCGATGTGAGCTCTCACTTGGGGGTCTCCGGCGGCACTGGCTGATTGATCTTCATCCCGCACTCGGGGCAGCGGTCCTCGGGGTTGCGGCTGGTGACCTTGGAGTGCATCGGGCACATGTACAAGGTCCCCGCTTGTGGCTCAGCGGCGGACGTGGGAGGGTGCGCCTGCTTATGGGCTGCGTGGTCATGGGTTGTGGAGGGTGGGGTTGCCGCTGGACGTTGCCGTTGTGTATCGACGTGCCCGCCCGCATCCGGGTTCGCCGGGTGGTCAGCTGAGGTCGCGATGGCGCCGTGGTTGGAGCAGCCGGCGAGCAGGTGAATGGCAGTAAGGGAGAGGATCCGTGTCATGGTGGTCCTTTCGCGTGGGCAGAGTGTCAGAAAAGGAAGCGGAACCCGAGCGTGAGCACGAAGTCAGTCTCGGGCCGCTGGTCTACGTCCTGGATCACGGGCAAGCCAACGCTCGCCTCCAGCGCGAACGTGCGGGCCTCGTAGAGGATCCCGGGGCCGATGAGCACCTCGTTGTCGCCCCCCGTCTCGTAGAGGCCATTGAGCTCGAACGTGAGGTAGGTCGCGGCCGTGGTGTCCGCCGAGTATTGCTCCGGCGCCAGCCGGAACAGGTACGCGGTGTCGTACCGCAGGGCGTCGTCGGGGCCGTCGCCCGGGCGCATGTTGAACTCATCGCCACCCGTGTTGAACTTGTACTGGAGGGACTGGTTGATCCCGTGCCTCCCCAGGATGGCCGTGAACACGGTCCCGACGAAGGGGTCGAGCGAGTGGCTCGATAGGTCCCCCGTGCCGGTCGGCAGCTCCGCGCCGCCGAAAAACGCGACCCGCACCGAGTCCACCGGGCTCAGGTCCCACTGGAGTGGGCGCCACTTCAGTGAGAGCGAGGAGTCGAAGGTGCCGAACCGGTCCTCGTCGCCCATGTGCCCCTCCTCCCACGAGGCGACCACGGGCACGGTGACGGTCGCGGAGAGCTCGCGTGAGACGCCATAGGTCAGCGCCGTGGTGGCGACGACCTCCTCAATCTCGCGGTCATGCGGCGATGGATCGTCACCCAGACGCATGTACTGGAGCTTCTCGCGCACGTACCACTTGCCCTGGCTGGGCTGCGTGGCCGCGGGGGTGTTTGTCGCCTCCTGGGCGAGCGCGACGGCCGGGAGGAGGCCCAGCGCGAGCGCAGCGGCTGTCAGGGTGGGGCGTCTCATGGGATGCGCACCTCGGCAAGGGTGAACCCGCTCTTGTACACGGCGTCCTCAAGCTGCTTGCGTGTCACGCTCGCGCCGGGCACGAACGTCACCTTCACCTGCCCCGTGCCCATGTCCACCGAGGCATCCGCCACGCCGGGAACCTCGAGGAGCTGCTTGTCCACGTTGGTGGCGCACAGCGGGCAGCTCATGCCGTGCACAATCAGGGTGGCCGAAGCGGCGTCCAGCGGTCCGGCACTGGACTGTGCCACCTGCCCCGGACGGGCCTCGACGGCGCGGCTGGCGCAGCCCGCCAAACCCAGGATGGAGAGAACGACCGAGACAGACGCGAGACGAAGAAACAGACTCATCGCGGGACCTTTCGATTGGAGGTTGAGCATTCAGCGTGGGCACTGGTCGCGGCGGGGCGCGAAGGGCCACACACCAGTCAGAATTTGGGATTAGAGCGGGAGGGCAGGGTTACCTGCCTGCTACACGACGAGCGCGCAGTGCTGGCGCAACAGGGAAGTCGGCGGCATCGGCGGAGCCACCGCGGCCACACTGGGAGGGCTGAACTCTGCCGGGGCAAGTACCCGCATGTACGCCGGTGGCCAGGTCAGCACCTGGAGGAGGACCGGGAGCTCGGGCGTGAACTGATCGACCTGCGGGCCCACGTACGACGCCCGCTTGCTGCACGCGCAGGAACCGTCGTGCTTGCATGGCTTGCCGGACTGCTTGTCTTCACTCTGGCAGCAGGCGCGCTCTGTGCGCTTGGAGCAGCAGGCGGAGGCTACCTCGGCCGCCCCCGCCGTCCTGCACATGCAGAGCGGCATCCAGCACGCCAGGGTGACCGCGAGCAAGAGTCTCAACATGACGGAGGCGAGTGCCATCGGTGACTCTCAAGAGGCTAGCACACTTCGGGAGGTCCCGCGGGTCCAGATGGGAGCCCCCGGGGGGTATATCGGACGGAGAGAGCATACCCCGTCATTCGAATCGGTCAACTGCCGCCACCGAGAACTCACGAAGTCGCCGCCTTGGGCCCTTATTTTGTGCATCCGTCTGGATTGTGGGGACGGATCATTGGACGATATACCCTGTGGGGGTATACTCAACAGGCCAATTCAAAGGAGCCAATCATGTCCACCCTCTCCCAGTCAGCCACCCGAACCCTGACCATCGACGGAATGACCTGCGGCCACTGCGTGTCCCGGGTTACACGCACCCTGTCCGGGATCCCCGGCCTGACCGTTGTTGATGTCCAGGTGGGCAGTGCCACGGTCCGCGCGGCCTCGGAAGACGCCCTCAAGCAGGCAGTCGATGAGCTAGCGAGCGTCGGGTACAAGGCAGCCGTCGCACCGGAAAATGAAACGAAGCCGGCGCGGTCGTGCGGGACCGGCTGCTGCTGCAACTGACTCTCAGACGCCTCCACTCAGCCACAACCCGGAGCACAACCATGCCCTCCAAGAACGATTCGACTCCGAGCCCCGCCTGCGGGTGCCACTCTGATCCAGCCGCGCCCGGTGAGCGGCTCGCTCACGCCGTTGATGCAGACCTGAAGGCAGCCAACACCCTGCGCCTGAAGCGCGCCGAGGGTCAGGTGCGCGGCATCGCCCGGATGATCGAGCAGGATCGATACTGCGCGGACATCATCACACAGATCACGGCGGTGCAGGAGTCACTGCGTGTCGTCGCCAAGAACCTGCTCAAGAACCACATGAAGCACTGCGCCTCCGCGGCCCTCACCTCCGGCGACGCGAAAGCCCAGACCGAGATGATCGACGAGCTGACCGACCTCATGTCGAAGATCGCCAGGTAACACCAACCGAGCAAGCCATGAACCACAACCACGGACATCACGCCGCGTCCACGGCGGGCGCTCCTCCTGCGCCCACCCACGATCACCATCACGGCCACAAGGGGGCTGAGGCGGCCGTCGCCGCTCCGGCCGTTCAACGCCTGGACCTCCCAGTCAGCGGGATGTCCTGCGCTTCCTGCGCCAACATGATCGAGAGGGCGCTCGCGAAGGCCCCCGGAGTCTCCGGCGCCAACGTGAACTTTGCGACCAAGACGGCCACGGTCCACTATGACGCAGCGGCGACCTCGCCCGCGAAGCTGGTGGAGACCGTCCGAGATGTCGGGTACGAGGCGAAGCTCCCCTCCCCCAGGCGACCCGCCGCTGGCGCGAATGTCGCCCACAGCTCCCATCACGACCACTCGCACCACGGCACCGGCGGGGACGAGCACGCTGAGCACATGCACGTCAACGCCGACGAGCAGCGCACCCTGCTCTGGAAGGTCATCGTCGGCACTGTTCTCTCCATCCCGGTCCTGGTGATCGCGATGTCGCACGGGGCTATCGAGGCGCTCAACAAGCCCTGGATCAACTGGCTCCAGCTCGCCCTGACCACCCCCGTAATGTTTTGGTGCGGTGCTCAGTTCTTCCGCAGCGCATGGAAGGGCCTCAAACACTTCCGCGCCAACATGGACAGCTTGGTCGCGATGGGCACCGGGGCCGCGTACCTCTACTCCGTCGCCGCCACCATCTGGCCCGGGTTCTTCGCGGCGGCACAGGTCAATGACGGGATGCAACACGGCGCGCCCATGGTGCCCGTGTACTACGAGGCGGCCGCCGCCATCATCGTTCTCATCCTCGTCGGCAAGCTGCTCGAGGCCAAGGCTACTGGACGTACCGGCGCGGCCATACAGCGGCTCCTTGGCCTCCAAGCGAGAACGGCCCGCGTGATCCGCGCTGGGGTCGAGCAGGACATCCCCGTCGAGCAGGTGCTTGTCGGTGACGCGGTGATCGTCCGCCCGGGCGAGAAGATCCCGGTGGATGGCCGCATCGAGAATGGCTCCACCTCCGTGGACGAGTCCATGCTCACCGGCGAAAGCGTGCCCGTCGAGAAGCACGCCGGCGACCCCGTCTTCGGAGCGACCATCAACGGGACGGGCGCCATCCGGTTCACCGCCACCAAGGTCGGCGAGGATACCGCCCTCCAGCAGATCGTCCGGCTCGTGCAGGAGGCCCAGGGCAGCAAGGCACCGATCGCCCGCCTGGCCGACCGCATCAGCGGCGTGTTCACCCCGGCAGTGCTGGTGATCGCGGCGGTCACATTCGTGGTGTGGTTCGCGATTTCGCCGCCCGAGATCCGCCTGAACATGGCCCTGCTCACCTCTGTGTCGGTCCTCATCATCGCCTGCCCGTGCGCCCTCGGGTTGGCGACGCCGACCGCGATAATGGTGGGCACGGGCCGCGGTGCCGAGCACGGGATCCTCATCAAGGGTGGCGAAGCGCTCGAGACCGCCCACAAGCTCTCTGCAATCATCCTCGACAAGACCGGCACCATCACCCGCGGCAAGCCCGCGCTGACCGATGTCCGAGTGTTGCCCGGGTTCGACGAGCCCAGCTTCCTGCGTCTGGTCGCCTCCGCCGAACGCCGCAGCGAGCACCCTCTTGCGGACGCGATTGTGCGCGGGACAGCTGAACGAGGGATCCAGCTGTCGGAGCCGTCGTCGTTCAACGCGGTGGTCGGCCACGGCATCGAGGCCACGGTCGATGGGCACAGCGTGCTCGCGGGCAAGCGACAGCTCCTTGCTCAGCGCGGAATCGACACGGCCCCGCTGGAACCGATCGCAAAGGAGCTCGCGGCCGCCGGCAAGACCCCCATGTACGCGGCCATCGACGGCAAGGCCGCGGGGCTCGTCGCAGTCGCCGACCCCATCAAGCCGAGTTCACGAGCCGCGATAGCCCGCCTTCAAGGCATGGGCCTGCGAGTCGCGATGATCACCGGCGACAACGCCCACACCGCCGGGGCGGTCGCTGCTCAGGTCGGCCTCCCTCCCGAGCTCGTTTTCGCGGAGGTCCTTCCCGAGCACAAGGCCGAGCACGTCCGCAAGCTGCAATCGCAGGGCCTCGCGGTTGGGATGGTGGGTGACGGCATCAACGACGCCCCCGCCCTCGCCCAGGCCGACGTGGGCCTGGCCATGGGCACCGGCACCGACGTGGCGATCGAGGCCGCGGACATCACCATCCTCAGCGGCGACCTCAATGCCATCCCCGAATCCATCGCCCTCTCCCGGGCCACCATGCGGACCATCCGCCAGAACCTCTTCTGGGCCTTCATCTACAACGTCGTGGGCATCCCGATTGCCGCGGGCGTGCTCTACCCGGCGACCGGATGGCTTCTCAGCCCGATCATCGCCAGCGGGGCAATGGCATTCTCGAGCGTGTCGGTGGTGCTGAACAGCCTGCGGCTGCGTCGAACGCCGCTCGGAACCGGCTCCTAATCACCGCGAGTTTCGAACAGGTCGGAAAATCAGGGAATCAAACGGGCTCGAGATTGCGGCGCAGACTCTGGCGCACACACGGGTCGGGACCGGCTCAACTTGGGCTCCGGGCTCCTCGAATCGATACTGATCCATCTCTTCTCGAAGCGCCGGTAAACTGGAACCCGATTCGAGGCGACACCCGGGAACGCTGTGTGAAGTGTAGGAAAATGGCGTACAGCGATCGAGCAGCGGAAGTGAGACGATGCCGTGCAACCATGCGGAATGGTTGCCCGTGCACGAGGTGGGCGGTCTGGGGAGACTCGCTCGGTCGGTGTGCCTCGCATGGGGGCCGAAGGCCCGCGGGATGGTCTGGGCCGCAGTGCCGGACAAACTGCCCGTCATGCACCTGCGCGGCCTACGAGTGGCCCCACAGGCCAGGGGGCGGGCTGTGCCGCTGGCCCGATCCTCCGGAATGGAGGTGCACGGTCCCTCCAGGCACACATGCCTGGCCCCGGCCCCGATCTGACACCAGCGCGGGCGCCCTGATGCAGCAGCTCAATCTGGTTTGGCGACGGAAGCGCGCGAGCACCCGCCGCCCCAACCGGTCAGCTTGAGGCTCGACCGGTGACCGCGACGGCCTCTCTCTCGTCGAGCAGCACGGGCATATCAGAGAGTCGCTGGCTCACCAGCGCGAAGAACCCCTCATCGGTGAGGGTCTCGTAGGTCACCCCCTTGTACCGCAGTTCGACCCGGGCTCCCTCTAGCATCTCCTCCGCCGTCCCTGCGAGCTCGTGCAGTTCTTCGCGCAGGAGTTCGGGGATGTCCGAGTGAGTCGCAGTTACGTACCAGCGCTCCGGGGGGTGGGCGCTCACGGCGGGGAGGAGTGCCGCGTGCAGCACCTCGAGCCGCCGGTTCATCGCGGCTTGGAGGTGCCCGCCCTTGCGGCGGCGGGCCCGGTTGAGCATCTTGACCAGGGTCCGCACCGCGAGCTCGAACTTTGGCTTATCCGCCAGCCGCAGGATGTAGCCGTAGGTGGGCAGGTGAACCAGGAAGCGGGCGACGATGAAGTCGCGGATACGGGTCAGTTCGGTCCCCCAAACGCCGGCGTCGGCCTCGTCGATCAGCCGGAACGTGCTCTCCAGGAGATTGCCCGTTTTCTCGTCGGGAATCCCGACGAGGTCGGCGGGGATCTTGATGGTCTTGCGTGAGGTCATGCAGCCCAGCAGCCTCAGCTCCACGAACTCGATCCGTGCGGTGTAAACGCGGAGCATGCGCGAGAGATCGACGGGGGCCGGGGGGAGTCGCTCAAGATCCGCCTCGACCGCTTGGAGGACGTGCCTGTCCACGGGGTCCAGGCCCACGATCTGCTCACGCACGCCGTTGGGGCCGGCGCCAAGGTCCCGCTGGAGTTCCGGGGGTGGCGAGCCCACGCGGATGGCGTTGGGCTTCAAAGTGGCCGCGTTGCTGGCCGGCGCGGCTTCGACATTCAGAGGCGTGGGGGCGAAGATCAGCGTCTCGTCGTCCGCAATCACTACGCCGATGCGGATGCCCGCGTGCGTGTTCAGCGTTGCCCCGAGCCTCGCGGCGGTAGTCTGGAGCAGTCGCACTGCCTTAATGTCGCCGTACCCGAGGCGGCACACCTCGGGGTCGACATCGAGTGTGATCGAGACCGCATCCCGGCCGAGTAGCAGCCAGCACTCAGCGGGGTCCTCTGCGAGGTCCTCGCTCAACCCCGGCGCCACCACGATCACGCGCCGCCTTGCCCGCGTAATCATCCCCGCGATCACGTCGTCGTCCGCCACCACCATCGCATGCCCGGCTTCGTTCATGGTGTGCTCCTGGGTTGATAAGGCAGGTTCGCCACGTTGTAGGTCGGGTGCTTCTTCTCTGCACCAAGCTGCTGGTAGCTGGCAGTGGTCAGCCAGCTCGCGTGCCCGGCAAGGTACTGAACCTCCGCGAGTTCCTTCCCGGCGCGGATCAGGCTCATGACGTACGCACGTCTGATGTCCCGCAGCGTCACGTTCGGCACCCCGGCTCGTGCCGCGATACGGCCGCCGATGTCGTACATGGCCTGGTCGGTCATGCGGCGGAAGCGGATCAGGCCGCCGCGGTCCACCGGCAGCAGTAGGGGGCCCGGCTCGCGCGAGCGCACCTCGAGCCAGTCTGCCATCGCCTGCCGTGCCGGCTTGCCCAGTACCGCCAGCCGGTCGTACTCGGGGCGCTCGCCACGGATGTGCAGTTGGCCGCTTCGTGGGTCGTAGTCGCCGACGTCAAGCGCAACGGCCTCCGCCCGCCGCAGCCCTGTCGACGCGAACAGCGCCAGCAGGGCCGCGTCGCGCCGTCCCGAGGCCGTTCTGTCGTCGAGACACGCCTTGAACATCACCCGCAGCACGGCCTCACTCACCGGCACCGCCTCCGCGGGCGGCTTCGGCTTCACCCTCTCCAAGCTGGCGGCGGTTTGAAACTCGCCCTCTCCCAGCAGCCCCATGTCGCGGCAGGTCCGCAGCACGCCCCGCAGGACCGACAGAACCTTGTTCGCCGTGGCTGGTGCCAGCTGCTCCATCAGCTCCGCCCGGAGCTTCACCGTCTGCTCGCGCCGCAGCCGCTCCCACCGCACCTTGAACGGGTCCACCTTCTCGATGCCTGTCAGCATCGCGGCCAGGCGTGCGAGCGATTCCTGCACCGTGCGGCGTGACCCCTTGCCCAGGCTGGAGAGGTACTTGGCCGCAGGGGAGCCAGCCATCGTGCGCTCGGGGTCGAGCCAAGGATTCTGCTGCGGGCGCGGGCTCATCCCCGGCTCCCCGCAGGCGGGACCACCGGCATCCGCTCGCCGTCGTCGAAGACCAGCTCGCGCTCCGGCCACCGCATTGCGGCCAGCCGCCCGACGAAGGGCCCCGCGAACCGCCCCTCGCTGCGGTCCCACCAGCTCCCGCCCACCGAGTAGTCGATGCACATCGCGCGGCCGTTCCCGAGGGCTTCATTCACCGCGTACTTCGAGAGCAGACCATCGTCCTGCTGGATTCCGGTGACCGGCAGGCGCCAGTAGTGCCCGAAGACCACCCACTTCTCGCCGTCGTACCGCTCCCACCAGGGGTTGCGCTGCTCGTTGCGCCACTGCCCGCCGGCGTAGTGGGGGTTGGGCGCCGCCACCTCCGGGCCCGATGTGATCAGCTTCATCGGGTTACGGTTCTGCTTTGCCAGCCCTCGCACTACTTCGTTCGGCTCGTCCCCGAGTTCCTGCTTCACCCGGGCCGCGTGGCGGGCGAGCGCCTCGGCTGGACCGCTTTCGCCCGCGAGCATCGCGAGCCCCGCGTCATCCCAGTGTGCGTGCACCACCCGCAGGTCTTCCCGCTCCATCGCGAGGGGCAGGGTTGCGAGGAAGCTCAGGACCTCTTCTCGTTCCGCTGCGGTGGCGGGCCGCTCTCCCGGCCGCAGGGGTTTGTGGCCGAAGATCCAACCGTTGTTGTCCCGGCGTGCCCCCGCGACCGCGTTGAGGTCATGGTTCCCCATCACCGCGCAGGCCCGGCCTGTCTGAACCAGCTTCTGGACCAGCCGCACCACCGCCGCGCTGTCCGTCCCGCGATCAATCAGGTCGCCCAGGAAGACCAGCGTCCGGCCCTCCGGGTGCCCACCATCCCCGTCGTAGCCGAGGAGCCGCATCAGGGCGCGGAGGGCGTCGATCTCGCCGTGGATGTCCCCGACGAGGTCGAGCGGGCCGTCGGGCAGCCGCCGCAGGGCTTGCCAGCGGGGCTTCTGGTCGGCCGAGTTGAGGGTTTCGGGGAGGGGGAGGACGGCAGGGTTCAGCGTGCTTTGCACTGGCACCTCCATCGCCAGTCTACACAGTGATTCTCATAAGTCAACGCTTCGACACTGTCGAGAAACGTAGACTGACGTACTGCTGTCACCCATTGGAGAGAGCTGCCCTTTGCTCCTAGCCTGCGTCATGCAAACCACCACCTCCGCCGTGCCCGACCCGTCCGCACCCCTCGAGGGCTACTGCGACCTGCACGCCCATTCCACTGCCTCCGATGGCACCGACACCCCTACCCAGCTCGCCCATGAGGCTAACCGCGTCGGCCTGCGCACCCTCGCCCTCACCGACCACGACACCACCGCCGGCCTCGCGGAGTGCGCCGCCGCCTGCGCCGCCCTCGGCATCGAGTTCGTCCCCGGAACCGAGCTCTCGTGCGACATCGACGCGATTCTCGATTCGCCGCCGGGCGAGTCCGATGGCGTCCTCCACATCCTGGGCCTCTTCATCCGCCATAACGACCCCGGCCTGCTCACGCTTTGCCAGCAGCAGCGCGACCGCCGCAACGAGCACGTTCCCCGCATGCTCGCCGCCCTGGCAGCCCTCGGCATGCCCGTCACCATGGAGGAGGTCGCCGCCCTTTCGGGCGGGCAGGTCATCGGCCGCATGCACGTCGCCGCTGCGCTCCTCGCCCACAGCTACGTGGCGTCGATCGCCGAAGCGTTCCAGAAGTACATCGGCACCCACGGCCCTGCCAACCCGCCGCGAGAGTTCGTCCACCCGCGTGAGGCCATCACGACCATCCACGCCGCGGGCGGCGTCGCCGTGCTTGCGCACCCGGTGCAGCTCAAATGCGGCACCGACGCCGAACTCCGCACCGCCGTAACCCGCCTCCGCGACATGGGCCTGGACTCCCTCGAGGTTCTGCACTCCGATCACACGCCCGAGCTGACGGCCAAGTACACCGTGCTCGCGAGAGAGCGGAATGTGCTGACCAGTGGCGGCAGCGACTACCACGGCAGCAACAAGCCCAAGGTGCGACTGGGATCGCAACAGGTCCCCGCTACTTGGGCGAGTGCCTTGGATGCACTTCGATCAGCAACAACTTCGAGCGAGTCATGAAACCTCAGGACCTCCATGCCGCTCTCCAGAGAGCCCTCACAGATGCGGGGCCGGCGGCGGGCTCCTCACCCGCGACCGCCTGGCCCACGTTCCGAGACACCTGCGTCCCGGCAGCGAAGGCCCTGCGGGCAGGAGAGCTGTTCTTCGACTGGGGTACGCAGGACGAACCTGATGGGCGGCGGTTCTATGTCTCGTTCCGCTGCGCCAACTGGTGGGTCAATGAGCCATGGCGGGACGACTCAGAGTGCGACCTCTGGCAAGTCGAGCTCGAGTTCACACGCCCCTCCGACGCGGCAAGCGGCGCCCTACGCGCCGGCAATCACGAGTGCCTTGATGTGGACGACCCCGACACCTTTGCCCCGGCCGTGGAGGCGTCCGGGTTGCTGCCCATGACCGAAAGCATGGGCGGCTGGGTGATTCGGCTTACCTGGGAGCGTCTCGAGGACTAACGCCCCCCCCGCATCTTGCGATCAGTTCGCCTTTCTCGCCGGGCACTGGTCGGCGCAGATCGTCTCGCCCGTCAGCGGGCACACGATCTTGCCCGGGCAGTCGGGCCGCTCATCGTTGACGGCGCCCATCTCCGAGCGTGAGCTGGCCGACGAGCACCCGCCCGCGAGGCCCACCACCGCACCCGCCCCGATCAGCCCCACTGCGCCCAGGGCCATTACCGCCACGCTCTTGCACTTGCAGCCCATCGTCAGACCCCCCGGTTTGCGGCCGACCTTGCTGCTCAGAGAGACGAGCACGCCGCAGCACCCGCCCGCCCGGTCGTCACCCTTGCGTTCTCAGCAGTTCCCGCCTCCAAGCACGCGGAAGAAGCTCTCGATGTCCTGGTCGGTGCCGTAGTCACCATCGCCGTTGAAGTCCGAGCCCCGCGCGAAGCACGTCTGGCAGCAGGTCCCGCCCAGGCAGGCGAAGAACGCCTCGATGTCCTGGTCGGTGCCGATGTCCCCGTCGCCGTTAAAGTCGGCGGTGCAGCCCACCCCGCCACGGGGCTCGCCGCAATGAGTGTGCTGGCAGTCGCTGCCGTCCCCGCCGTACGCCCCCGAGTGGGCGTGGCAGTCTGCCGCGGTCATCAGGAAGCAGTGGTCGTTGATGCAGCACGCGCCCGTGTGCGGCGCCGGCGGAACGCACTGGACATGGGCGCACGACGTGCCCGCGCCCGAGAACGTGCCCCCGTGGGCGGCGCACGCCGCGGCATCGAGCTGATGGCAGGCCGCGACCCCGCCGCCGATGATGCAGCAGGCGCCCGTCAGGGCTGGCGGCTGGCAAGTGGTCGCGGTGCAGGCGGTGTGGTCGCCGTGGTAGACCCCGCCCAGGTGCCCGCACTCCGCGTGCGTGCGGACGGAGCAGGTAGTGCCCACGCAGCACGCGCCGGTGGCGGGAGGCGGCGGGCACGCGGCCGCGCACGAGGAGCCCGCGCCATCGAACACGCCGCCGTGGCTGGCGCAGCCGGTGTGCGTCGTCTGCACGCAGGTGTGGTTGGGCAGGCAGCAGGCCCCGTTGGCGGGCGGCACGCAGGTGTTGCTGTGGCAGGCGGTGCCGGACCCCTGGAAAGTGCCGCCGTGGGCGGCGCAGTTGCTGTGCGTGGTCTGCACGCACTGGAGCACGCCGCCGCTCATGAGGCAGCAGGCGCCGGTTTGAGCGGAGGCCGTCGCGGCGAACGAACCGAGTACCAGGGCGAGAAGGCCGAGCACGCGGGTGTTCATGGTGGGTCCTCTGTTGACTGCCTTGGGAGAAGCGGCTTTTTGAAATGGCCGGCAGCCGCGGGCCAACGACGGCCGGAACCAGCGTACCACACCCCCGCGAGTGGGAGGTGAACGGCTGGTCCACCCGGCAACCAAAGGCCCCTTGCGGCATGGCCGAGCAGTTCATCCAGGACTAGGCCATTGGCGCCTTCCGATAAGCCCGCTAAGCCAGAGGTGCGCGGAGTTTCGTGAACGTGGGTTTCCGAAGGTCCGCCAGCGGGCCTGACGCGAAGTGCCGCGAATACACCCCCGAGTCAAACCCGACGATTGATGTCCCGGAGGTTGCCACCGCTGCAAACACCCGCGTCGCTGCGTTCATGATGATCGGCACCAGGTTGACGAACACCTGATTGGCGGGGTAGCCCTCGGCCGCCGCCTTCACTCTGATGGCGTCGAAGCCGCACTCCTGATCCAGGAGTACAGCTGACGCCCCCCGGTCGCGGATGCGCGCGGTCGGGTCGGCGAGCACCGCCCTGAAGTCATCCCATAGAAGGTAGTACCTCGACACCGTGCCCTCACCGGCGAGCAGCGTGTAGTCCACCATCAGGAACTCAGCCCCTGCGCGCTGCTTGAGGCCGCCGTGCTTGAGCATCAGCGCGTTCCAGCTCTGGAAGAGCCCGCCGGTGTTGTGATGACGGGCGTTCCGCACCAGGAGCACCGCCGTGGTGTCCCCGAACGCGTAGAAGTTGAGCACCTTGGGAGTGGAGGTCCCCAGGGCGTCGTGCGCAGACGCCATCGCCCCGAGCACGCCGTCGAACGCCCGGTCGTGGTTGTCAACCGCCTCTTCGAGATCGACCTTGGCCAGCGCGGGCGTGGTGAGGGAGGACTCTGCGTAGAGCCTCAGCGAGTTCCCGAGCCGGTCCGCCGCGAGTTGCAGGGTGTTGGGGGGCATCGGCCCGCATGCTACCGTCAGTCCTTACGCCGCGAGCCGGGTTGCTCTGGAAGCCTCGACCGCCCCGAAGCTCACCGTCATCAACGCCGACACTGGCCCCGACAGGTCGCTCCGTTGGCCCTGGATCGTGTACTCCATCCGCCCGTGGCCCGCGGGGAGCGTGCTGTCGGTGTAGCGCTTCTTGCCGGTGATGCCCACGATGGTGAAGGCGGCCTCGCCGGGGAGGCGGCGGCGCACGATGTAGCTGGTCCCGCTGCTGCCCTCGGGGTTTTTGGCCTTCCAGCGCAGCTCGATGGCGCCGCTCGTGGCGACCAGAGACGCCGTCACGCTCCGCGGCTGCGCGGGTTCGGCCATCTTCGTGGGCGTGGCGATCGGGGGCAGCTGCCCGGCCGAGTACACCGCCTGCGGGTTGTCCGTGCTCTCGGCGTAGGCGCGGATGATCCGCACCGTGTCGCCCTGCACCGCCAGCAGCCTGGCCAGTGCCTTCTCTGCGTTGGTGGTCGCCGTGCGGTACACGTTGCGGGCCGCCTCCTGGGCCCGCACCGCCGCGTCCAGCTCGTCCACCGCGGCCTTGTACAGTGCCGCCTGCTCCTCCGGCAACCCCAGCTGCTCGGCCTGGCCCACGAAGATCGGTGCGTGCGCCCTGCCCCACGCCTGCACGGCCGGCCGCGGCGAACGCGGGATCGGGTTGTTGTTGACGGTGGCCATGGGGTGGTGCTCCTGCAAATGGGTCCTTGCTGACGGTGCGGCCCGGGCCTGCCGCACCGCGCTACACCTCACAGGTCGTCCAGAACGCCCACCCGCTTCAGCCCTTCTGCCCCGAATCCATCAGAAACCGCCTATCACGGCCCCGCCGCTGCCCCGCAACCGCATCCTTCAGCCCCATGGCTGCCGATTCCCGCCCCGTGACGACGGGGAACTGGGCAGGAACTCGCGGTTGCTGGGCAGGATTGCTGGGCTTCGTCCCAGGGTTATCAGGGAACGGGACAGCAATGCCGTTACTGGGCATGACTGTGAACTCCTCCACCCCAGCAGCTCCATGTGCGCGGGCTAGGGGAGGGGACAGGTCATCGATACACTCCGACTTTGCTCAACGACCCAGGCCGTCCTTCTTTTCGCGCTCCAACTGGCTCATTGCGTCTCGGTATTCGCGCTGGAATCCCGAGTGCATCACCAAGACGTGCGCCGAGTTGGTGAGCAACGTGATCCCGTTCGCGAGGGAGTACACAATGGCGACAATCGCGCAGTGCCTGAACCAAGCGACATCAACGCCCTTGGCGACGATGAGCAGGACCGTCGAGGCGTAGAAAACCGCCGCTGCTATGAGGAAGACGGTCGAGAAGGCACGGAGTTTGCCCTCGTGCTCCAGGTATTCGCCAAAAGGGCCCGCGACTGCCGCAGCGAACGCAGCCCATGCTGCAAGTGCTCCTCCGAACAGCACCCCTACCAGCGCGGTCCAAAGGTCCACCGTAGTTTCCAGGAACTTTGAGAGTGCGGCGAACTCGAAGGATGCCCGGAGAATGGCGTACACCACGCCGGCGAGGATGCACTCGACCAAAATGCCCCAGGAGAGTTGAGGTCGGAACCTTGCGAGGGGGTGGCTCACTTGCGCCCCTTCTTTGTGTTCCCGATCTTCATCTTCTTGGTTGAGCCATTTGGCGGCGGACTGACAGCGTCCATTTCACGAATCAGCTGTTCCAGGCAAGTCTTTGTCTCCTTCGTCCGCGCGTTCGCAAGCATTCCGCGAGCCACATCGCGAGCGGTATCGATTGAACCTCGCGCAGCCTTTCGTCCCGTCTTGACAGCTTTACGCTCCCCGTTCTTCACACCTTGGAACTCAACACCGCCCTTCTTGTAACCAGCTTGTGCCAGCTCAGCAGAGGCATGAGGCAGTTGTCCAGAGGCCTGTGAGAGTCCGCGAGGGTTGTACATTTTCTGCACCCATTCGCGGACTCCTCCATCCTGCATCCGCTTGTAGATGTCTTGAGCGCTGCGCGAGATCTCAGGATTCGGGAGTCGCAGCACGACCTTCATCCGCGTCAGCTTGTCGAACGAGGCGAATGCCTCCATGATCTCGTTCTTCTCGGGGATCGCTTCTAGTTCGATCCTCGTGCCGAAGCCGAGTTCGGCCGCAGACTTCCCAAGTATGCGTTGCAGCGACCCTCGCCACGCCTCGGTTCCGAGAAGCGCTGACCTGTACTCAACCGCCACCGCATGTCTGCTCATACGGAAGATCAGGTGCACATACTCCGCCGGAGCCGGGTGGAACTCCGTTCGGTCTTCAACGACACCACCGTCGGTGAGAGTTGGCGCAACCTTTGACCTCAAAGCGCGGATCAACTGCACAACGACTAGGGTACCTCCATCGTCTGCGGTTGATCGCGTGAATGACCGCAGCGCCCACGTCAACTCAGTGGTCTCAGTCGCGGTCCGCTCATCGAAGCCTTCCGTACAGGCCAGCTCGATTACCCGCTCGATGTCTGCGTCACTTCTCAGTGCCTTTAGGTCAGGTTGGTATAAGGACGGCTCCTCGTCTTCGAGGTTGAGCCGATACATGTCGAATTGGAACGGAGAGGTGTTCGCCAAAGCTCGGCCCCCATGCAGCCGGGGGCAATGCTAACAGCAAGTCCCTGGGCGGGTCTACGCCCTCTCCCCATTCAACCTCAGCAGGTTCCCCAGCACCCGCTCCTCCACCTCCGCACGCCTGGCCGCGAGCGCATGCCCATCGGGCAGCGGCTGGCCGGCGCCGGTCTCGGTCCACACCTCCGCCCAGTCCTCCTGCCAGCCGCCCTGCGGGTCCACGGCGGCGTACGCCGCGAGGACGGCGCGGTCGAGCTGCTCGTGGGCGAGGCGGAGCCATGTCGGGCGTTCGTTGTACAGGTTCGTCAGCGTCCGCTTCTTGAGCCTGGGGTCCTGCGCGGCCGCGGCCATGATGGCGGAGTGGCGGATCAGCGGCCGCGCCGCCTCGGGCACGTCGAGGAACTGGTCCGCCGCGTCGATGCGGGCCGCGATGGGCGCGATCCACTCAGGCGGGTTCAGCCACCGCTCCCGCTGCGCGTCGAGCTCCTTCGCCGCGGCCGCGATGACTTTGTAGCACGCGTCGTTCACCGGCTCCTTACCGGGCGGCCAGGGGAGGGGGAAGGTCTCGAAGCACTTTGTGTTGTTGTAGGTCGGATCGTTGCCAACACCGTGCCAGCCCACCATCTGTAGGCTCCACAGCTCGTGGACCGCAGAGTGCATGTTGCCAAAGAAGTAGTCATCGGACCGGGCGAAAACGAAAAGTCGGCTGTCGGGCAGTACCTGAGTCGCCATCCAAGTGAATAGCCGGTGCTTGGCCACCCTGGGGGTAGCCAGCATGCGGTGAAGTGGGGCAAGTGCTCGTCGCATGTCCGGGCGAGGACGGTTCAGTAGCCACCAGCGCGAGGCAGGGCCTTGGTCTCGGACCTCTTTGCGATTGGCAGCGACAAGCGTCTCGATCACCTTGAGGGGAGCCTCGTACTTGGCAACCTCGGCCAGCGACGCGCTGGGCCCAAAGTCGATAATCCACTTCGGGTCCTCTCGCTGTGTGATGTGGTCGCCATTCGCCCACGGGCGGAGCACGTCAACGTTGGCCATGCCCGATGCGTTCGGAATGCCAAGTAGTTGACGGGCCTGCTGCCATTCGATGTCGAACGCTCCCCCCTTGGTGGTCCCCATGTACGAGACCTTTTCGCATTCCTTTAGTGCGGCTGCGGAATGGGCGGAGGTTCCCGTTGAGAGGTCCGGGTTGATCGATTCAACGATGGTGCCGTCTACACGCTTGGGCCCATCGTGGCTGCCGAACGAGATGATCGACACCCTCACTGATGCACCATCAAGGACCCAGGGTCGGTCAGACCACACGTCAAACATCGCCGCTGGACCCGTGAGCCGCTCTAGCACAGTGCGGTTGTTGGTTCCCCGAATGCCCTGAGTCGCGAGTAGACCAACCCGTGTTGTGGAGTGGCCGACGATGGCCCGCCTCGCAAGCTCAAACCAATAGCAGCAGAGGTCGCTAGTCTTCGGCAGATCGTGAGCGGCGAACATCGCCTGGATGTACGGCTCTTCCAACCCTTTGGCGCGGAACACCTTGGAGCCCAGGAACGGCGGGTTGCCGATGATGAAGTCGGCCTCGGGCCACTCCGCGGGGTGGGGCAGGGGCTCGCCGTTCTTGCCGACCTTGAGGATGGCGTCGCGGTTCTCAATGGTCTTGAGCGAGGCGAGCACGGGGTCGCTGGGCGCCTTGAACCCGTTGTCGCGCATCCACTGGAGGTAGCCGATCCAGATGACGACCTGCGCGAGCTCCGCGGCGTAGGGGTTGATCTCGATGCCGTAGAGCTGCGTGGGGCGGACGCCCGGGAAGAGGGGCACAGCGATGTCGGGCCGGGACGCGAAGGTGATGACCTCCTTGTCCAGGTCCAGCAGCCGCTGGATGGCGACGTACAGGAAGTTGCCCGAGCCGCACGCGGGGTCGAGCACGCGGACGCCTGAAAGCCGGTCCACAAACGCCCGGAGCTTTTTCTCAATGCGGCTGGTGAGGGTGGACGCCTTCACATCGCCCTTCTTCTGGGCCTTCCTGTACTCGCGGCGGGCGGCCTCGGCCCGCTGTGCGGCCAGTTCCTCGCACTCGGTGCGGACGGCGTCCCACTCCCGTCGCAGCGGCTCCATGATGACCGGCTCGACCACGAGGAGGATGTCCTCGCGGCTGGTGTAGTGGGCGCCGATCTGGGAGCGCTTGGCGGGGTCGAGTGAGCGCTCGAACAGCGTGCCGAAGATGGCGGGCTCGACGCTGCCCCATTCCTGCCCCGCGGCCACGAGGAGCAGCCCGATCTCGGTCTCGGTGAGCTCGAGGGCGGGTTCCTCGTCGAACAGCCCGCCGTTGAACCAGGCGATGTCCTCGGTGCCGAAGGCCCCGCCCGTCCGCATCTTGGCGAACAGTTCGGTCAGGCGTGGCGTGAGCTGCTTGGGGTGGTGGTGGCACTTCTGGAGCAGGGTCTTGAACAGGTCCTTGGGGAGCAGCCGCACGTCCTCGGCGAAGAGGCAGAACATGCACTTCATCAGGAAGTGCGCGGTGGTGTGCGGGTCGTGGCCGCGGTCGCGGAGGGCCTGGGCGAGCGTGCCCAGGTGCTTGGCGACCTCCTCGGTGACCTTCTGGGCCGTGACCTTGGGGCGGAAACTCTCGGGGTCGGTGAAGGCACGGCGGAGGAGGGCGAGGGCCTCGGGCTTGTCCATGTCCGCCAGGGCAACGGTGTGGACCTCCTTCCTGGTGGCGGTGAAGTTGGTGTGGATCTCGGTGCGGGCGATGTCGCTAACGATCAGCAGCGGCGGGCTTTCGAGGGCCTCGCGGTACTGGAGAAGCTGTCGGTAAGCGTCATCTAGGGTCTTGTACTTGTCCTTGCGCTTGTACTCCCAGCCGAACTTGCCCTTCCACCACACGTCGGCGAAGCCGCGGTCGCCCTTGGCCCCCTTGCTCGCCCCCCCGGCGACCTCCACCCCCTTCTCGAACGCGTACTCGGCCCCCGTGGCGTCGTGCTCGGCCGGCGTGGGCTGCCCTAGCAGCCTGCACAGGTCGATGAAGTGCTCCTGGCTGGCCGCCCGCTCGGGGAGGTTTACGCGGGACCACTTGGCAACGAAGGCGGCGGGGGTCATTTGTCCTGTGTGCAGACCTGAAGGCAACACATCCCCCGTCGGAATCGTGGCTGGCGGGCCCGGTGCTGAAGCTGTCGGTTGGGGCCCGACGCTTGCGGCAACCCCCGGAGTGGAAGCAGCATAGCTGAGACCGCCCCCGGAGTGGTGGCCGGATCTGACCCCTTGTTCAAGGAGCGCACAATGGCGCAGCGTGACCTCGACCAGCTTCTGGCCGACTTCTTCGACCTGACCCAAACTCCGGCGGGAGCACAGATCCTCGATGAGTGTGGGCGGGATTATCACCGCATCACGATGGCCTACCGGGCAGCCGAGGCCGCCTGGACGAAGCACGCCTGGGAGCGGCTGGTGCTCGCCTGCCGGGAAGGACGGATGCTTCCGGGGCGGCTCGGTGTCTACGAGGTGCCGGTCTCGTCTGAGGACCCGAAGCCGACCGAGTTTGCGAGTCACTGGAACATCCCGGTCAAGGTCTCGCGTGCGTGCGAGGCGAGCCTGAACACCGACGATCCTGAGAAATTGGGCACGAAAGCCGCGAAGGCGGCGCTGCGGATGCTGACGACCTGGTTGCGTGAGGAGGCCGAGTTCCAACTCCAGGGCGGCACCAAGCAACTGGACGGGGAGTTCGCGTCGGCCTTCTTAGCGGTGTCTCTCTGCCTTCCACCCAAGCCGATCAACCCCTCAAAGGAGGACCCTGACGAAGCGCACGCCGTGCCCATGGCGGACCGATTCGTTCTCAGCCTCATGGACCTCTGCTGGGTTCATGACCACAAGCGACCCCAGTTCACCACTGTTCCCGCCTCGCTGCTTGCGCTCCCGGAGGGCTCGACCTTCTCGAAGCAGCCCCGCTGGTTTGTGCACATTAAGAAGATGAATGCGGAGACGCGGCTTGGAGGAAAAGACATCACGCAATGGGTGCAGAGTGTGACCTCGATGTTCAGGGCGAAGGTCAGGGCAAAACGCGCTGTGGAGCCTCCGGCAACCGCGTCCGCTCCTGTGATCCTCGAGCCCAAGGGCAAGCCGAGCATGTGGGTGTCCTCGTCAACCCTCATGAACGAGTGCGGGCTCTCAGCCGGGCGGCTCCGCGCGGCCGCTCGAAGAGGGGCTCTGGAGTCCAAAAAGATCGGGAAGCTGCTTCACTATCGGCGCGCACAGGTGATTGACCTATACCCCGAGCACACTGTGCACCTGCCACGCTGACGTACGCCAAGCAGCGCATCATTGCGCACGGACGCGCACGCTGGCGAACAACTCACGGTGAGGGCCTTTCCGGGCGATTCATGATGCCGAAGATGGCCGTATGGAAACGCCGGAGAAGTTCGTCACCCTGATGGAGCTCGCCCGCAAGACGGGCCTGCCGGCCGCGTGGCTGCGGCGCGAGGCGGAAGCCGGGCGCCTGCCCAGCATCATGGCGGGCCGCCAGCGGATGTTCCCGCTCGCCAAGGTGGTCGAGCAGCTCCAAGGCACCTGCACCAAGGAGGTGGCCCGTGGCGAGTGATACCACCACCAGCACCGCGCCGCTGCTGATCGACGCCAAGGCCGCCCGCGTAATGCTGTGCATGGGCGAGCGGCGGCTCTGGATGCTCACCAACTGCGGGGCGATTCCGTCCCGGAAGATCGGCAAGTCCGTCCGCTACTCGCCCGAGGAGCTGGCAGCGTGGGTGGCCTTGGGGTGCCCGACGGACTCGAGGGCGGGGGAGCAAATCCGGCACGCAATGAGGGAGGCGGCCCTGGCGGCAGACGGGCCAAAAAGCTGATCAAGCCCGGGGGGGGCTGAAGCCATGGGAGCTCAGGACTGATCGCCTGCGGGGCGGGGGGAACCTCTCCGCGCGGGTTATGGACACACCGCGCCCAAACAGTGGCCCGCTCCCTGACCCCGGCACCGCTGGCGCGCTGAGGCTCAGCGGCACCCCCAACACTGGCCCGACCCTCGCGCCTCCTCCGGGCGTCCCTGATTGGGCCTGGTGTAAGTTGGCGACTGCGCAGGGCGGTCGCTGGGCGATCCTGGAGCGGAACGCCCAGGGCGAGGTTGTGGGCACAACATTCCGAGACCCAGGCGAATCGAAGCGGAAGCTGTGCAGCGAGGGCGGGAAGCGTGGGCTGATCCTGCCGTGGCCGTTGGACCCTTACGCGGGTACGAGTCAGGACCGTCCCGTGTGGGTGTGCGAGGGCGCCAGCGACACCGGCGCCATGCTGGGGCTGTATGTTGACGCCGTGGGGGTGCCGATGGCGGGCCAGTGCGGCGAGTGGCTCGCGGAGCTGCTCGAGGACCGGCACGTCGTCATCATCGCAGACGCCGATGAAGCCGGGGAACGGGGGGCGCAGAAGATCGCGGCGGCACTGGTGCGCACCTGCCCGTCGGTGCGGATCATCCCCCCGCCCGATGGCGCCAAGGACGCGCGGGCCGCGGTGCTGGGAGGCGCGGCCTTGCGGGCGTTCACCGATCTGTCCGCCCGAGCTGAGATATACACGCCCCCGACCACGCTGGTGGACGGGGCACCGATCCTGGTGAGGCTCTCCGACGTGAAGCCAGAGGTCGTGGCCTGGCTGTGGTTCGGGCGTTTCGCGCTCGGGAAGCTGACGCTGATCGCGGGTGACCCTGGCTTGGGCAAGTCGTTTCTGACTCTTGACATGGCGGCGCGGGTGACCACCGGCAGGGCTTGGCCCGACCGGACTGGCGAGCTGCGGGAACCTGGCGGGGTAGTCCTCCTGAGCGCGGAGGATGGGATGGCCGACACCGTCGTGCCGCGGCTGCTCGCCGCAGGAGCCGACCTGAACCGGATCATCGCGCTTCCGGCAGTACACCAAGTCCGCGGCAATGGCCGCGCGTCTGCGCGCACGTTCAACCTTGCGCGTGACCTGCCCGCGCTTGAAGAGGCGATCAAGCGGGTGGGGAACTGCCGGCTGGTCATCATTGACCCAGTGACCGCGTACCTGGGCGAGGCAAACTCGCATAACAACGCTGAGGTCCGCGGGCTGCTGGCGCCGCTGAGCGCTATCGCCGAGCAGTACGGTGTGGCAATGGTGGCAGTGACCCACCTCAACAAGTCCGGGGCGGGTCCAGCCATCTACCGGGCCATGGGCTCGCTGGCTTTCACCGCCGCAGCGCGGGCCGCCTGGTCGGTGAGCAAAGACCGGAACGACCCGGAGCGGAGGCTGTTGCTCGCCATCAAGAACAACATCGGCCCTGATGCTGGCGGGCTGGCCTATCGGCTCACCCCAGTGGGTGACGGGACGACGGCGCTGGTAGATTGGGAGCCGGACCCCGTAAGGATGAGCGCGGACGAGGCCCTGGCGACGGAGCAGGGCGATGACAACGACGACGGGCGGACCGAGCGCGACGATGCGGCGGATTGGCTACGGGAAGTCCTCCGAGATGGACCGAGGTTGGTCAAGGAGTTGGAACACGAGGCGCGCGAGGCCGGATTCACGATCATCACCGTGAGGCGCGCGAAGAGCAGGATCGGGGTGAAGTCTGAGAAGTCGGGATTTGGGGGAGCGTGGCAGTGGATCTTGCCACCGGACTCTACGAAGTCCCCCAAGGACATCATCGAAGGTGATCGTCCTCCAAAGGGTGATCACCTTGGACGCGATGCCGAGGAATCTGGCTGAAATGCACCGAAGGTGATCACTGGGCACCGGGTGAGCATCTCGGGAGTGCTGCCGAAGTCTCGATCAGAGCTCCGTAATAGTTGCACTACAGGAACGCCTGCTGTATCATTCGAGCGATGACGGTTACTGAGCAGCTGAGACGAGCAGTCGAAGAGTACGGGGAGACCCGTTACCAGATCAGCAAGGCGACAGGCGTGCCGGCGTCGGTCCTATCACGGTTCGTGGCGAACGGGCAGGGGCTGAGGTCGGAGAACATGGACAAGCTGTGCGCCTACCTGGGACTGGAACTGTCGGCGAAGAAGAAGGCGGGCGAGGCCCGCAAGGGGCGGTGAGCCATGGCGAGCGTGTTCAAGCGTAAGGGCGAGAAGCGGTGGACGATCTCGTACTTCGACCACGAGGGTCGGCGCCGCGAAAGGGCCAGCGGCACCACCGACAAGCGGCTGGCCGAGCGCATCGCGGCTGAGTGGTCGGACCGGGAGCTCGAGCGTTCGCGGGGGCTGGTGGACCCGGTCGCGGAGCGGCTGGCCGCTGAGCGCACGAGGCCCCTGACCGAGCACTTCGACGACTACGCCGCGCATCTCGAGTCTCTGGAGCGGGATGCCCGGCACATCGAAGGTACGACGCGGTATTTGCGGAAGCTGGCCGATGCGCTGGGGTGGACCACTCTCGCCAGCATCGATGCCCACACGCTTGTGGCCTACCTCTCAGAGCAGGCTGAGAAGCGGGGAACGGGCGCCCGAACCTTCAACGCGGCGGTGACGGCGTGGCGGGCCTTCGGTCGATGGTGCGCCCGCACCAACCGTCTGGCGGCGAATCCCATGGCGATGGTGGGGACCCGGAACCTTGAGGCCGACCGGCGTCGCGTGCGGCGGGACCTCTCCCTGGACGAACTTGCCCGGATCATCGATGCGGCGGAGCGGGCGCCCACGGTCGTCGTCCAGAAGCCCACGCGGGGTGGCGACGGCGAGCTCCGTCACGTATCAACCAAGATGAGCTATCCCGACCGCGCCTGGGCGTACCGAATCGCGGCCGGGACTGGGTTCCGGGCCGGCGAGGTCGCCAGCCTCACGCCAGAGAGCTTTGCCCTGGACGCGGATATCCCGACGATCACGGTGGAGGCGGCGTACTCGAAGCGCAAGCGGCGGGACGAACAGCCGATCCGTGCGGACCTCGCGAACACTCTCCGGCCGTGGCTGGAGGGGAAGCCCCGCGGCGAGTGCGTCTGCCCGCTCCCGGAAGGGAAGGCGGCGCTCCTGCTACGCGCGGACATGGAGGCGGCGCGGGAGGCGTGGGTGAACGAGGCGACCTCCGTGCCTGAGCGGGTCCGGCGCGAGAAGTCGGACTTCCTGCGGTCTACCGACAGTGCGGGCCGCGTCGTGGACTTCCACGGTCTGCGGGTGCACTACGTGTCACGGGTGGTGGAGGCGGGCGCGAACGTCAAGGAAGCCATGGAGCTGGCCCGTCACAGTGACCCCAAGCTGACGCTGAAGACCTACGCCAAGCTGGGGATGCACAACCTCACCCGAGTGCTGGAGGCTCTGCCCGGTGCGAACCAAGGGCCGAGGACTGAGGCACAGACCCTTCGCGCCACGGGCACCGACGACGCAGACACACGCCCGCAAAAAAGCCCGCACTCTGAGCGCGGAACGGCACCAGAGGGCGCGGCGTGGCGCAACGACGAGACCTCCGGGAGCGACCCCATCGGTGACCATAAACCCTTGCGTTTTACGGGTTCGAGCGACGCGGCGCAAGATGGCGCGGCGAAACGCGGAAGTGCCCCCCGAAGGACTCGAACCTTCGACCCGCTGATTAAGAGTCAGCTGCTCTACCAACTGAGCTAGGGAGGCCTGGATTTGCCCCGGTGCCTGAAGCGGGCGGCCGGTGAGGGCGAACCGCGTGGGCTGGGGAGGGGTAGTGTATCGGGGTCGATGCGGGGGTCCAGTGGTGGGAGTGTCCAGATTGACACTGACCAGCCAACCCCCTACCGTTTCGGCCCTGTTGGGATGGCTGGAAGTTCGGGCCAGGTGAAGGCTTGGCGGGCTTCCGGTTGAGTTCCTGGATGTTCTCTGGTTCGCCCGGTTGGCCGCGATTGGTGCGGGGTAGGGCGGGAGTAGTTCGATGCAACCTACACATCGCGTCAGCCCTGGTCGTACCCGCCGTCGCCGCAGCCACCACGCGCTGAAGCCCATCACTCCTTCGGTGGACCCGCTCACGGGTATGGCGAAGCTGCACCACCGCGCGGCGAAGGACTCCGGGTATGTCCGGGCCGGGCTGCAGATCAAGGTTCCCAAGCTGGGCATCGGCGTCGCGAAGTCCTGAGTCCCCGGCTCTTCCGGCATGAGGCCGGTCTGCGGGGGGACGCGGCGTCATAGCCAGGGACGCGCCTCAACGCCCCCTTGCGCACAGCTGAACAATCCATGCACCGCACACATTCCATGGAGCGGCCGAGTTCGTCCAAGCCTGTCCGGGTGGCCGTGGACATCATGGGCGGCGATCACGCGCCCGACGCGATCCTCAAGGGTTGCGTGATGGCGCTGGATGAGCTGCCCGAGGGCGATCAGATCGTACTGGTCGGGCCGGGCGTGCTGATCCGCGAGATGCTCATTGAGCGCGGGATCAAGGACACCGATCCGCGCCTGGAGATCGTGGACTGCACGGAAGTGATCGAGATGGGTGACTCGGCCGTGGAGGCCGTGAAGACGAAGACGGATTCGTCGATCGTGCGGATGTCGGAGATGGGCTCGTTGCGGCACGCGAAGCACTGCGACGTGGTGCTGTCGGCGGGCAATACCGGCGCGTGCGTGGCGGCGGCGAGTTTGTGCATGCGGCGGCTGAGGGGCGTGATACGGCCGGGCATCGCGGTGACGGTGCCGGCGTTCCACGGGCCGGTGGTTCTGACGGACGCGGGGGCCAACCCGCAGCCCAAGCCCGAGCACCTGTGGCAGTACGGGATCATGGCGGACGTGTACTGCCGGCAGACGCACAAGATCGAGAACCCGCGCGTCGCGCTGATGAACATCGGCAGCGAAGAGGCGAAGGGGACGGGGCTGATCAAGCAGACGCGCGATCTGCTCAAGGCCACGCCGGGGCTGAACTACATCGGGTACATCGAGGGGCGGGACTTCTTCGACGGGGCCGCGGATGTGGTGGTGACGGATGGGCTGGTGGGCAACACGCTGCTGAAGGCGGCGGAGGGGATGGCGAAGAGCCTGTTCAAGGCGATCGCGGCGGAGATCATGCACCAGGACCCGACGCTGGTGATGAAGTTCGAGCCGGTGGTGAAGGCGATCTACGCGAAGAACGACTATCACGAGCACGGCGGGGCGCCGCTGCTGGGCGTGAACGGGGCGTGCTTCATCGCGCACGGGAGCAGCGAGGCGCGGACCATTCGCGCTGCGATCCGCAACTGCCGGACGTATGTGCGGAACCACGTGAACGAGGCGATTGTGAAGCGGCTGGCGGAGATCGAGCAGGTGATGCCGCGGTCCACAGTGGTCAAGAGCGAGAACGCCGACGAGGGCGTGAAGGTATGACGGCGGCCTTGCCAGGCGGGCAACGGCGCGTGGGCGTGCGGATCGCGGGGACGGGTTCGCAGCTGCCGAGCAAGCGGCTGAACAACTCGGACCTCGAGAAGCTGATGGAGACCAACGACGAGTGGATCGTGCAGCGCACGGGGATCCGCGAGCGTCGCATCATCGACAAGACGGCCGGGGAGAGCACGGCGGCGCTGAGCACGCAGGCGCTGCGGAAGGCGCTGGACGCGGCGCGGATGCAGCCGGGCGAGCTTGATCTGATTATGTGCGCGACGATGACGCCGGAGATGCCGTGCCCGGCGACGGCGTGTCTGGTGAGCGAGAGGATTGGCGCGGGCAAAGCGGGGGCGATGGACCTGAACGCCGCGTGCAGCGGGTTCGTGTTCGGTCTCAATCTGTGCCACGACCTGATCAAGGGCGGGGCGTACCGGAACATCGCGCTGATCGGGGCGGACACGCTCAGCGAGCACATGCACTACTGCACCGCGGGGCGGGGCACGGCGATTATCTTCGGGGACGCGGCGGGGGCGGTCATCCTGCGGGCGACGGATGAGGCGGGGCTGGGGGTGCTGGCGCAGGCGATGCACGCGGACGGCAAGGGGTGGAAGGACATCTACATCCCGTACGAGGATCGCGACTTCCCGGCGGGGATGGCGCCGGATGAGGAGCTCAAGGGCTACGTGCAGATGAACGGGGCCGCGGTGTTCAAGTTCGCGGTGGGCACGTTCTCGAACCTGATCGCGGAGACGCTGGAGAAGGCGAGCCTGAAGCCCGAGCAGGTGGACATGTTCGTGTGCCACCAGAGCAACGCGCGGATTCTGCACTCGGCGCGGGAGCGGTTCGGCCTGCCCCCCGAGAAGCTGTACGTGAACATCGACCGGGTGGGGAACACAGTGGGGGCGTCGGTGCCGCTGTGCCTGGACGAACTGGTGCAGCAGGGGCGGGTGAAGCCGGGGATGAAGGTCATGTTCGTGGCCTTCGGCGGCGGGCTGACGTGGGGCAGCAGCCTCTGGCAACTGTGATTCAACCACGAAGACACAGAGACACAGAGAAGAAGATCTGGACAGGGAGGCGGGAGGGCCGGCCTGTGCTGTCTAGTTGTTATTCTCTGGGTCTTGACTCTGTGCCTCTGTGTCTCTGTGGTTGAATCCCCATGGCGAGCGTGACGTTTGACAGCGTGAGCAAGTCGTACGACGGGCGGACGGCGGCCGTGGAGGGGTTCTCGCTGGAGGTGCGCGATGGTGAGTTCATCGTGCTGGTGGGGCCGAGCGGGTGCGGGAAGTCGACGGTGCTGCGAATGCTGGCGGGGCTGGAGGGGCTGACCGGAGGGACGATCGCCATCGGCGGGCGGATCGTGAACGACGTGGCCCCCAAGGACCGCGACATCGCGATGGTGTTCCAGAACTACGCGTTGTACCCGCACATGACGGTGTACAGGAACATGGCGTTTGCGCTCAAGATGCGGGGCGTGGGGCGGCTTGAGATTGATCGGCGGGTGAAGGACACGGCGCGGACGCTGGGGATTGAGGAACTGCTGGAGAGGAAGCCGCGGGAGCTGTCGGGCGGGCAGCGGCAGCGGGTGGCGGTGGGGCGGGCGATAGTGCGGGAGCCGCGGGCGTTCCTGTTTGATGAGCCGCTGTCGAACCTGGACGCGCGGCTGCGGGTGTCGATGCGGGCGGAGCTCAAGGCGCTGCACCAGCGGCTGCGGACGACGAGCATCTATGTGACGCACGATCAGGAGGAGGCGATGACGCTCGCCGACCGGATCGTGGTCATGTCGAAGGGCAGGGTGCAGCAGATCGGGGGCCCTCTGGAGGTGTACAAGCGGCCGGCGAACCGGTTCGTGGCGGGGTTCGTGGGCAGCCCGCCGATGAACTTCATCGAGGGGCGGCTGGTGCTTGTCGCGGGTGGGATGCTGTTTGAGGAGGGGTCGGTGGATGCGGAGGGGCGGGCGTACCGGCTGAAGGTGAGCCCGCGGCATGCGGACACGCTGGCGGCGCATGTCGGGAAGCCGATTGTCCTGGGTTTGAGGCCGCAGGCACTGCGCGAGGCGTCGCCGATCCCTGTAGAGGGCGATCGGGCGTGGCACGCATGGAAGCTGCCGGTACGGGTGGTGGAGCCGCTGGGCGAGGCGATGGACGTGTACTGCTCGACTGGGCGGCACGCGCTGGTGGCGCGGGTGCCGTCGCACGCGGGGCTGGGAACCGGGAGCGTGGCGGTGCTGGCGCCGGCGATGGAGGAGGCGCACTGGTTCGAGCCCGGGGAGTTCGGGCGGAACCTGATGCTGTGAGGCAAGTGAGGGAGTGGCGAATTGACGGAGTGACGAAGCGGGTGGCGGGGGCTAGGGTGGTTGGTGGTAGAGAACCGTTTCAAGCAGTTTCCCTCATCGCTGGCCGCGCAGAGTCGTGCGGTGCGGTTTGGTGAGGTGCCGGTGCTGCTGTGCCACCCGGACCCGAATTGGCGGGAGCCCGCGCCCACGGTGATCTGGCTGCATGGTCGCACGGCGAACAAGGAGCTGGATCCGGGGCGGTACCTGCGGTGGGTCCGCGCGGGGATCGCGGCGTGCGCGGTGGACCTGCCGGGGCACGGCGAGCGGGGTGACCCGGAGATGCAGAAGCCCGAGGCGACGCTGGACGTGCTGCGGCAGGCGGTGGGGGAGGTCGACCGCGTGATCGAGCACCTCGCGGACCCAAACTGGGGCGGGGCGTTCGATCTGGACCGGATGGCGATCGGGGGGATGTCGCTGGGGGGGATGGTGACGCTGCGGCGGCTGTGCGAGGCGCACGAGTTCAAGGCCGCGGCGGTGGAGGGGACAACGGGGAACCTCATGAGCCTGTACGGCGGGCACTCGCCGGAGGTAGAGACGCCGGTGAAGGGCTGGCACGCGCGGCACGACGCCGCGAAAATCGCCGAGGTGGATGCGATGCAGCACCTGCGCGGGTTCCGGCCGATCCCGCTGCTGGCGCTGCACAGCGAGGCGGACCAGGTGGTGCCGGTTGCTTCGATGCGGTCGTTCGTGGATGCGCTGCGGGGGCGGTACAAGCAGGCGTACGCGGACCCTGGGCTGGTGCAACTTCACACCTGGCCCGAGACGGGGGCGCCGCAGGAGCACATCGGCTTCGGGCGGGTGAGTAATGATGCGAAGAACCTGCAGGTGGAGTTTCTGAAGAAGTACGTGTGAAGGCCAGTGGTAAGCACAATCGCGGGGGCGGGGCGTGCCACCCGCATACCCTCCCGCCCGATGAGTGTGATCGGGACGCCGACGGGGATGTCTGTTCCGCTGCGGGTGGCGCGGGTGTCGGTTGCGATCCTGATCGCGATCAACCTGATCAACTACATCGACCGGTACGTGCTGTCGTCGGTGGAGCCGCTGGTCCGGGACGCGTTCTTTCAGAAGGGTGACCCGAACGCCAAGGGGCAGATGGGGCTGCTGGCGACGGCGTTCCTGGTGACGTACATGCTGGCGGCGCCGCTCTTTGGTTGGATGGGCGACCGCATGAAGCGGTGGACGATCATCGGCGTCGGGGTGGTGCTGTGGTCGCTGGCGACGGGGGCGTGCGGGCTGGCGTCGTCGTTCAGCATGCTGCTGTTCTTCCGCATCCTGGTCGGGGTGGGGGAGGCGGCCTGGGGGCCGATCGCGCCGACGGTGATCGCGGACATGTACCCGGTTGAGAAGCGCGGCACCGTGCTGGCGTGGTTCAACGTTGCGCTGCCGGTGGGGAGCGCCCTGGGGTACGTGATCGGCGGGCAGGTGGCAAAGCTGATGAACGGCTACGGGCCGCAGATCGGGCTGGACGCGCGTGAGGGCTGGCGCTGGGCGTTCCTGATCGTGATGCCGCCGGGGCTGCTGCTGGGGGCATGGGCCTTGTTCCGGAAAGACCCGCCGCGGGGGGCAGCGGAAAAGGTGCCAAGCACGCACCGGTTCCGGTTCCAGGATGCGCTGCTGCTGTTCAAGATCCCGTCGTACCTGTGGAACCTTGCGGGCATGACGCTGATGACGTTTGCGGTGGGTGGGATGTCGTTCTGGATGCCGACGTATATCCACGAGTTCCGCATGCGGGGAGGGACGGACGCGGCGGGGCAGGCTCAGCTCGCGGACATCAACCTGATCTTCGGCGGGATCACGGTGGTGACGGGTCTGGCGGGGACCATCGTCGGAGGTTACCTGGGGGATTGGCTGAGGCCGCGGCTCAAGGGCGGGGGTGCCTACCTGAAGCTGTCGGGTTGGGCGATGATGGCGGCGTTCCCGTTCTTCCTGCTGGTGCTCCACGCGCCGTTCCCGTGGGCGTGGGTGGCGATGGGGGCGTGCCTTTTCCTGGCGTTTATGAACACGGGGCCGACGAATACGGTGATTGCGAACGTGGTGCCGCCGGGGATGCGAGCGACCGGGTACGCGGTTGCCATCCTGGTGCTTCATGCGCTTGGGGACGCGATCTCACCGCCGCTCATCGGGGCGATCACGGATCGGTTCAAAACGGACGATGGGCGGGGGAACATGAACCTCGCGTTCAACGTGGTGGGGGTCACGATCTTCCTCGCGGGGGTGTGCTGGTACCGCGGAGCCCGGTATCTGGCCCGGGACACCGAGCTTGCACCGACCCGCCGCTCAGCGGACTCTGGGTCCCGGTGACTGCCGGCCCGCACGGGCCTGACCGGAGGAAAAAACCAGCTGGAGGGTTCTCAAGCCGAACCAGCTGGCCCGGCGATGAATACCACTGATATGAGGCCCCCCGCCCAGACCCCCCGGAACCCCTCCAACGGGGCTGCCCATTCGATTCCACCGAAGCCGGCGCCGCCGCCCAAGGTCTCGGATGTGCCCTCTCCGGAGGGGATGTTCGGGTCGTATGGCGGGGCGTTCGTGCCCGAGGCGGCGAAGGGGCCGCTCCAGCAGCTGGACGCGGCGTACGCGCGGGCGGCGTCGGATGCGGGGTTCTGGGACGAGTTGCTGGTGCACCTGCGGACGTTGGCCGGGCGGGCGACGCCTTTGTATGAGGCCGCGGGATTGACGGCCCAGGCGCGGTCGCGGCTGCCCAAGGGCGAAGGGGCTCGGATCTGGCTGAAGCGAGAGGACCTCGCGTACCCGGGCTCTGCCGCGATCAACCACGCGGCGGGATTTGCACTGTTCGCGGCGAGCAGCGGGCGGAAGCGGCTGATCGCGGTGAGCGGGGGCGGGCCGCACGCGGTGGCAGTGGCGACGGCGGCGGCGCACTTCGGGCTCGAGGCGCAGGTGCTGTGTCCGGCCGATGAGGCGCGGATCAGTGACGTCGCGCGGGCGCGGTTCCTGGGGGCGAAGGTCAGCGAGGTCGGCGACCGCACGGCGGCGCTGACGGGGGCGATGGAGGAGTGGCTGCGGAACCCCGGCGGGGCGATGCTGGTGCCGTCGGGGGCGGTTGGGCCGCACCCGTTCCCGGCGATGGTGCGGGACTTCCAGTCAATCCTGGGGCGGGAGACCAAGGCGCAGTCGCTGCGGAACCTGACCAAGTTGCCGGACGTGATCGTGTCCTGCGTGACGTGCGCA
>Ga0196963_10000388_pt1 | contig 41409 bp, 47 predicted proteins | sample S1_5metaG_FD_148600 | JGI IMG/M metagenome (GOLD analysis project Ga0196963, IMG submission 148600) | Soil microbial communities from Anza Borrego desert, Southern California, United States - S1_5 | ecosystem: Environmental > Terrestrial > Soil > Desert | place: USA: California | collected... | reverse complement strand
AACCAGCGCAACTGCGGCCAGGTGGCGTGCTGGGCCAGCCACGGATGGAGCGGATCGCCCTGACCCGGTCCATTCTCCTTGAGGGCGGCGAACCAGCCGAGGAAGGCCTCGGGCGCGCGCGGCGCGACCGCGGCCTCGTCGGCCACCGCCAGGCGCTGCCGCTCGATCGATTCGGCTTCGGCCAGCCGCAGCGCGTGTTCGCGCTCGAGGCCGGCGCGCCAGTCGGCGACCGGGAGCGCCGGATCGAAGCGCGCCTGGTTGGCCTCGGCGAGATGCCGTTGGATGGAAGCTTCCTCGCGATCCTCGTGATACGCGTGACGGTTGGCGAGCGTGGCGGCGGCAGTCGCGGTCATGACCATTCCCCTCGGATCTGTTCGGCTGCCCACGCTATCACCTCCGCCAGGGGGCGATGGCCAACCACAATGCCCGTTGCACAGCGGCGCAGGGGCGCGCGAGCGCGGTGCGCCCGCATCCCTTTTCACGCCGTCGGCGTCGCGCGCCCGCCAAGCTGCGCCCATGTCACCGCGTCCGATCGTCAGCGTGGTGGTCGCGGCGCGCGACGTGCGGCCCTACCTGCGCGACGCCGTGCGCAGCGCGCTCGACCAGGCGGTACCGGTCGAGGTGCTGGTCATCGACGACGGATCCCACGACGGCACCGGCGAGGTTGCGCTCGCGCTGGGCGATCCCCGCGTCCTGGTCCTGCGCCACCCGACGGCGCGCGGACCGTCGGCGTCCCGGAACCGCGCGATCGCCATGGCGCGCGGCGAGTGGATCGCGCCGCTCGATGCCGACGACGCCTTCATGCCCGGCCGGCTCGCGCAGCTGATGCGGTCGCCGGCGGCGACCTGGGCGGACGTCATCGCCGACGACGTCGCCTACGTCCCGCACGGGAGCGCGGAACCGCGTGCCACCCTGCTCGGCCAGCTGTCGGGCAGCGGCCGGACGCTCGCCGTCGATCCGGTGCGCTTCGCCGCGACCCACCGCTTCGGCCGGCCGGGCCTGCACCTGGGCATGGCCAAGCCGCTGATCCGCCGCGCGTTCCTGCGCGACCACGCCATCGCCTACGACGAGCGCGCGCTCTTCTTCGAGGACTTCTGGCTGTACCTCGACTGCCTGCTCGCCGGGGCGCGATTCGCGGTGGTCCCGGAGCCGGGCTACCGCTACCGCGAGCGGCGTCCCGGCGCGCTGACGGGATCCGATGTCCTGGTGCGCCTGGCGGCCTATCGGCGCGGCACCGAGCGGCGCCTGGCGCGCGGCGACATCCGCGCTCGACCGGCGCTCGCGCGCGCGCTCGCCGCGAACCTGTCGGTGTTCCGACGCGCCGAGGCGTGGCACCGCGTGCGCCGGGCGCTGAGCGCCGGCCGCGCCTGCGCGGCGCTGCGCCTGTGGCGACGCGAGCCGTGCGCGCTGCTCGAGCCGCTCTGGCGCCTGCGCGAGCGCCTCGCCGGGTGAAGCGTCGATTGGCCGCGACGCCGCGGCGGCGACGCTCGGCGGCATGGACATTGACGTGCATCCCTGCGCCACGCCCGACGAGCGCGCGGCGGCGTTGGCGCTGCGCCACGCGGTCTTCGTCGCCGAGCAGGGCGTCCCAGCGGAGCTCGAGCTCGACGCCGCCGACGCCGACGCCATGCACCTGGTCGCCGTCGTCGCCGGCGCGGTGGTCGGCGCCGCGCGGCTGGTCCCGCGCGACGACGGCTCGATCAAGGTCGGCCGCGTCTGCGTGCGTCGCGACGCCCGCGGTCGCGGCATCGGCCGCGCGCTGATGGCCGCCGCCCACGGCCAAGCGCGCGCGCGGGGCGCGCGCCGCATCGTCCTGCACGCACAGCTGGCCGTGAGCGGCTTCTATCGCGACCTCGGTTATCGCGTCGTGGGCCCGGCATTCGTCGAGGCGGCCATCGCGCACGAGCGGATGGAGCTCGCGCTCGACTGAGGGAGCGGCTTCGAGCCTCCGCTATGTCGCCGCCAGCCGCGCCGATTCCCTGGTCGCCAACCGCCGCTTGAGGTCCGCCGCGGCCAGGGCGTAGCCACCGCCGGCGGCGTCGACGAAGTGCAGGTGCTCACCCGCCGCGCGGTCGCCGATCAGGCAGGTCATCAGCGCCGCACCGGCGATGTGCAGCCCGTAGACCAGGTCGCCGCGCCGGTGGTGCTCGCTCAGCCACGCCTCGAGCGCGACGCGCTGCTGAGGGCCGCCAGCCAGGACCACGCGCAGCGTGTCGTCGAACTTGCGCCGATCGGTGTTGGCGACGACCTCGCCCTTGTAGCAGCCCCACCGCACGCCGGCGAAGCGGATGCCCGTGGCGAACAGCACGCGGCCGAGCGCGACCTGCGCGCGCACGCCCTGCCGGTACAGCCAGCGGGCCGGCGACGAACGCAGGAAGGTCCGCACCGCGGTCTCCCCCGCGAACGCGCCCTGCCCGCGCGCCAGCTCGAGCGTCGACGGGGAGACCGGGTGGCTGCTCTCGTCGGCGCCGTAGAACTGCTCGATCGCCGCGCACACCTCGTGGTAGATCGCCGCGTCCTGCGCCGGATCGCCGGTGGTCGCCTCGACCAGCAGCGCGACGGTCTCGCCGCGCGGGCTGGGGACCTCGTTCCAGCGGCATTCGAGGCCGCTGCAATCCGGCGCCGTGTCCCCGGTGTCGGGGACGCGATAGGTGGCGCCGGCCGTGCGGTCCTTGATCAGGCGCTCGGCGGCGCGCAGGCCGCCACCAGCGAACATCGCCTGGACGTAGGTGGGCGAGACGCGGTGGCGCGCGACCAGCACGCGCGCGCCGGAGGCGCGCACCGTGGCGACCGGCACGGTGCCGACGCGCAGGTCGAGCGCGAACGCGCCGCGCGCCATGCCGCGCACCGCCGCGAGCGCGGCGCGCGTGGCGGCCAGCGACTCGGGCGGGATGCAGAAGGACGCGCCGTCGCCGCCGAACACGAACGGCACGCGCGCCGGCGCGACCGCGTTGACCACCGCCGCGATCGCCGAGACGCCGACCAGGTTGACGTCCTTGTAGCGACCAGCGCGGATCGCGTCGGTCGAGCCCTGCACATCGGCCACCGCGACGTGCCAGTCGTCCGGGACCTCGGCATAGCGCTCGAGGTCGGCGAACTCGGCGAAGCGCTCGATGATCGTTAGTTCGGTGTAGGACCAGGCCATGCGCTGCTCGGAGGACGGTCTCCGGGTCAGCATACCCCCGACCTCGCGCAGGCGCACGATCGGCGGTACCGGCGCGGGGAACCCGGGCGGAGGCCGTCGCACACGGCGCCGGCGGCACCGGGGCGGTGATGACCGGCCCTGGACGATCCCGGTAGCACGCCCCACAGCCGGGCCGGATGCTCGCGACCGCCGGAGCTCCCATGCCGCGCCTCCTCGTCCTGTGCGCTAGCGTGGCGATCGTGACCGCCGCGACCGTCCTGAGCGCCTGCCGTGACGCCGGCGTGCCGGTGGAACCGGCGTCCGTCGCGATCGGCGACGCGACGGCCGCCGACGGCGTCGTCGCCTGGCGGCGCGCGGTCACCACCGCCGACGCGACGGCGCAGCGCCGCTTCGACGAGGGCTTCATGCGCTTCGTCGCCTTCGACCACGAGCAGGCGCGGCGCGCCTTCGCGGCCGCGGCGCGGCAGGATCCGCAGTGCGCGATGGCGCACTGGGGCGTGGCGCTGACCTACGGCCCGCACGACGACCGGGCGCTGTCCGACGCCGATGCGGCGGCGGCGCGGGCGGCGGTCGGACGCGCGGCGGCCGCGAGCGGCGCGTCGGCGCTCGAACGCGCGCTGATCGCCGCGCTCGTAGGCCGGCACGCGGCGGCGCCGCCCGGAGGATCGCCGACGCCGGAGCTCGCCTACGCCTCCGCCATGCAGGAACTCTGGCGACGTCATCCCGACGATGCCGACATCGCCGCGCTGGCCGCCGCCGCGCTCATGCTGCGCCGCCCCGCCGACCTGTGGCGGCGCGACGGCCGGCCACGGCCGGGCACCGCGGAGGCGATCGCGATCCTCGACGCGACCCTCGCGTCCGCCCCCGATCATCCGTTCGCCAACCACCTGCTCATCCACGCCTACGAGGCCGCGCCCGATCCGAGCCCGGCCGACGCCGCCGCCGACCGGCTGCGCACGCTGGTGCCGGGCATGAGCCATCTCGTGCACATGCCGTCGCACATCGACGTGCGCCGCGGCCGGTGGGACCAGGCGATCCTCGCCAACGAGCGGGCCATCGCGCTCGACCGTGCGTACCGCCAGCGCACCGAAGCGATCGGCTCCTTCCGCTTCTTCATGGCGCACAACAACCAGATGCTCGCGTTCGCGGCGATGATGAGCGGGCGTTGCCGGCGCGCGGTCGCCGAGCTGCGCGCGCTGGTCGCCGATCTGCCGGAGCGCTTCCGCGACGACCACGCGCCCTACGTCGACGGCTACGTCGCGGGGCCGATCGAGGGCCTGGTCCGCGCCGGAGAATGGCGGGCGGTGCTGGCCGAGCCGGAGCCGCACGCGCGCTTCCCCTTCGCCCGCGCCATCCGCTTCGCCGCGCGCGGCATCGCGCACGCGGCGCTGGGCGAGGTCGTGGCGGCGCGGCGCGAGCAGACGTCCTTCCGCGCCGCCCAGGCGCTGATCCCGGCGCAGACCGAGGTCGGCGCCAATCCCGGGCGCGCCATCGCGGCGGTCGCCGAGCGCATGCTCGCCGGCGAGATCCTGATCGCCGAGGGCCGCATCGACGCCGGCGCCGACCTGCTGCGGCACGGCATCGTCCTCGAGGACGCGCTGCGCTACGATGAGCCGCCGGGCTGGCTGGTCCCCCTGCGCCACGGCCTGGGCGCGGCGCTCATGAAGCACGGCCGCGCGGCGCAGGCCGAAGCGGTCTACCGCGCCGACCTCGCGCACTGGCCCGACAACGGCTGGTCGCTGTACGGGCTGGCGGAGAGCCTGCGCGCGCAGGGCCGCGGCGACGAGGCGGCGGCGGTCGACGAGCGCTTCGCGCGGGTGTGGCGCGACGCGGACATCGCCATCACCTCGTCGTGCCTGTGCGTGCCGGGCGGCTGAGACGTCGACGGTTCAGCGACGGCGCGCCGAGAGCCGCGACTGGCGGCGCATGACGCGCCGCTTCTCCTCGGCGTCGCGCTGCGCGCGGGTCGCGCGTATCGCCAGCCAGATCCACTGGCGGCGGCCGCGGCTGCCGTGCGCGCGCACCTCGACCAGCTCGGTGAGGAAGCCGAGGCGGCGCAGGCGCTGGGTGAACGGCTCGTCCTTGACCGCCGACCACACCGCGAGCACGCCGCCGGGACGCAGCGCCCGGTACGCGGTGCCCAGGCCCTCGACCCCGTACAGCCAGTTGTTGGCGGTGGTCACCATGCCGTTCGGTCCGTTGTCGACGTCGAGCAGGATGAGGTCGAAGGCGTCGACGCTGGCGCGCATGAGCTCGGCGACGTCGCCGACGTGGACCGCGACCCGGGCGTCGTCGAGCGGCCGGTCGGCGAGCGGCCCGAGCGGGCCGCGGTTCCACGCGACCACCGCCGGGATCAGCTCGGCGACCGTGATGCGGCCGTCGGCGGGCAGCCGGCGCAGCGCTGCTCCGGTGGTGAAGCCCATGCCCAGCCCGCCGACCAGCACCCGCGTCGCGGCGCGCTCGCCCAGGCGGTCGAAGCCGAGCTCGGCCAGCGCCTTCTCCGATCCGAAGGCGCCGCTGTTCATCAGCTCGCCGCGGCCGACGCGGATCGAGAACTCGCGCACGTGCTGGAAGAGGTGCAGCTCGCCGCCGCCGGGGATCGGCGCGCTGTCGATGAGGGTCCAGGGCTTCACGGCGGGAGGACGGTAGGCGACGCGCCGGCGCGCGCACGCGCCGGCACGCGCGTCGTTGAGCGCGCGGGCGCGCGGGCGACCATCCCGCATGCCCCATGCCCACCTCGCCATCGTCCGCTGGCAGCGCACCTCCGACCAGTTCCTGCAGGGCCGCTACAGCCGTGAGCACACCTGGCGGTTCGACGGCGGCGTCACCGTCCCGGCGTCGCCGGCGCCATCGGTGGTGCCGGCGCCGTGGTCGAACCCCGCGCACGTCGACCCCGAGGAGGCGTTCGTCGCCGCGCTGTCGAGCTGCCACCTGCTGACCTTCCTGTGGCTGGCGAGCAAGGCGGGCGTCGTCGTCGACGCCTACGAGGACCACGCCGAGGGCTTCCTCGCCAAGAACGAGCGCGGCGTGCCGTGGATCGCGCGCGTCGACCTGCATCCGCGCATCGCCTTCGCGGGCGCGCCGCCGGACGCCGCCGCGCTCGCCGATCTCCACCACCGCGCGCACGAGCAGTGCTACATCGCCAATTCGGTGCGCAGCGAGGTCCGGGTGCTCGAGCCGCGCGCCGCGGAAGGCGGATGACGGCGGCCTCGGCGCGCTGACGATCCCGCGCAGCGCGCGACCGCGCGCAGGAGCGCCGATGCGCAGCTACGATCTCGACAGGGGACTGAGCGCGACGCGCATCATGTACGGCTGCATGCCGCTGGGCGGCTCGTGGGACGGCCAGCCGCCGACCGCGGCGGCGCGCGCGCGGGCGGTGAAGGCGGTGCGCGCGGCGCTCGACGCCGGCATCGACTGCTTCGACCACGCCGACATCTATTGCCGCGGCGCGTCGGAGGCGGTGTTCGCCGACGCCCTGGCCGAGATCGGCGCCGGCCGCGACCGTCTCGTCCTGCAATCGAAGTGCGGCATCCGCTTCGCCGGCGAGCCGGACGCGTCCGCCCCGGCGCGCTACGACTTCTCGTACGCGCACATCGTCGCCGCGACCGAGGGCATCCTGGCGCGGCTGCGCACCGACCGCCTCGACCTGCTGGTCCTGCACCGTCCCGACGCGCTGGTCGAGCCCGAGGAGGTCGCGCGCGCCTTCGACCACCTCCACGCCGCCGGCAAGGTCCGCCACGTCGGCGTCAGCAACCATACCGCCGCGCAGATCGAGCTCATGCGCCGGCACGTGCGCCAGCGCATCGTCGTCAACCAGGTCCAGCTGAGCCTGGTGCACAGCCACCTCATCGACGACGGCGTGTTCGCGAACACCGACACCGCGACCCACGGCGTCGCCGGCACGCTCGACTACTGCCGGCTGCACGGCATCACCATCCAGGCGTGGGGGCCGCTCGGCGGCGGCGCCGCGCTGGGCGGCGCGCAGCGGCCGGAGCTGGCCAAGCGCATCGCCGCGATCCGCGCGCGCGCGGGTTGCGCCGCGGAGGCCGTGCCGATCGCCTGGCTGCTGCGCCACCCGGCGCGGATCCAGCCGATCATCGGCAGCACCGATCCCGCGCGCATCGCCGCCGCGTGCGCCGCCGACGCGATCGAGCTGAGCCGCGAGGAGTGGTATGCGCTCGCCACCGCCGCACGGGGTCGTCCCGGACCGTAGGCGGACGAGGCGGATGGTCGGGGAGCCGACGCGCCTTGACCCGCGGCCGGCGCGCGCTTCGGATCCCGCCATGCCAGCGATCCGCGACCCCGCGCCGATGCCGTCACGTCCGCTCGGCCGCTGCCGCCGCCTGCGCGCGGCGCTCATCGCGCTCACCGCGCTCGCCGCGGCCCACGGGGAAGAGGTCGTCATGGACGCGATCGTCATCGACGCGCGGACCACGGTCGCCGAGCAGCCGCGCGCGCGCCTCGGGATCAACTGCGACTACCTCGTCGACGCGCCCGCCGCGGACCTGACCGCGGCGCTGCGGCCGCTGGCGCCGGCGTACATCCGCTATCCGGGCGGCGGCAAGTCGCAGACCAACCTGTGGTCGACGCCGCCATTCGCGCGATCCGAGCCGGCGCTGGCGCGGCTCGGTCCGGGCGAGTGGCCGTCGTGCGATGCGCGGCTCTTCGATCTCGCCGCCGGCCGCTTCGCGCGCGAGCCGCTCGGCTTCGACGACTTCCTCGGCGTCTGCCGCGACCTCGGCGCGCAGCCGACCGTGGTGGTCGCGTTCGACCCGCAGTACCGCGTGGCGGTCGACGGCGGCAGTGTCGTCGAGCGCGAGCGGCTGATCGAGACCGCCGTCGCCTGGGTCCGCCACGCGCGCGGCGCCGTACGCTGGTGGGAGCTCGGCAACGAGACCGACTACCTGCACCACTACGGCGGCACCGATGACGCCGCGCGCTACGCGGCCGACGTCCTGGCGTTCGCGCGCGCGATGAAGGCGGCCGACCCGACGATCCGCATCGGCATCAACGGCCGCTACGCGGCGTGGTGGGCGACGGTGCTGCCGCTGGTCGCGGCGGACATCGACTTCCTCGCCGTGCACGACTACCCCGGCTGGGAGTGGGCGGGCTACGATGCCTGGCTGACGCGCGACGCGGCCATCGGCGTCCTGCGCATCGCCGCCGAGGCGATCGATCGGCATGCGCCGCCGGAGCACCGCGCGCGCCTCGCCATCGCGCTGACCGAGACCGGGGTCATCGACTGGTCGAAGAAGTGGACGCCGGCGGCGGATCTCGGCCACGCGCTGCCGCTCGCCGAGCTCGTCGGCCGCCTGCTCGCCGAGCCGCGGCTCGCGTTCTTCCAGTTCTGGAACACGCGCTGGGTCGACACCGCGCTGGGCGGCGCTGAGCCGGGGCCGCTCGACGCCTTCGCCGCCGATTGGCGACGCACGCCGTCCGGCGATGTGCTCGCGGCCTGGGCCGCGGCGCTGCGCGACCGGCTGGTGGCGGTGCGCGATGCGCCGCTGGTGAAGGGATTCGCCTCGGTCGGGGACGACGGCGGCTGGACGCTGATCCTGCTCAACAAGGACCGCAGCCGGCGCGTCGTGCGCGTCACGGCCGAGGGCCTGGACTTGGGACTGGCGAAGCGACGCTCGTTCACCGGCACGGGGCCGGAGGATCGCGCGCCGACCTGGAGCGCCGAGGAGGACGTCGCCGACCTGTCCGCCCTGGAATTGCCGCCGGTGTCGATGACGGTCGTCTCGTCGCGGTGACCTCGGGCGACCGGCGTCCGCAGCGCGGACGCCGGTGCTAGCGCGAACGGCTCAGCGCGCGTTCTTGCGCTTCTCTTCCTTGGCCGCGCGCTTTTCCTTCAGCGACATGGCGGGGGCCTTCTTGGCTTCGCGCGTCTGCTTCTGCTTCTCTTTGGTCATGGGATGTCCTTGGCTGCTGGTTGATCGACGGACGGTGGTTCAGGCCGACGCGGCGCGGACCGACCCGAACAGGGCGACCGCGTCGTAACGCGCGCGGCCGACGACCACATCGGTGGTGGTACGGAGGTAGTCGGCGACCGGATAGCTCGAGATCTTGCCGCGGCACGCCAGGCGCAGCGCCGCGACATCCTCGGCGGGGGTGGCCTTGGTCACCGAGCCGATGCGGGTCACGAGGCTGTCGATGGACGGATGGATGACGTGGCTGTGGGAGCGTTGCGGACGCATGGGATCTCCAGGAATGGCACCGACGATCTGGACGTCTGCGGCGTGGGACACGCCGCGTGGGCTCAGGGACGCATGATACCGAGGGGCGTGGACCCGCGAGGATAGCGAGCCGGGTGCATGCACGCCAGCGACTTGAACCGACTGTGCCTGCGCCTCAGCGCCCGGTGAACTCGCCGCGCGCATCGCGGTAGACCCAGGCCCCCGCATCGCGCGTGAACCGGGAGATCTCGGCGAGCACGCCGTCCCGCTCGCCGGCGCGGTAGTGGGCGCGGAAGCGCACGACGCCCTCCGCATCCCCGCGTCCGCCGCGGTCGCGGTCCAGCACCTCGAGCCGGGTCCAGACCAGCGCGAACGCCTCGCGGAAGTCGCCGGGCCGCATGCGCGCCCGCGCCGACGGATGGCTGGTGCGGATCAGGTACGCCGCGTTGCGGCGCGCGAAGGCGCTGAAGCGCGAGCGCATCAGCGCCTCGGCCGTGATCGCCTCCGCTCCGGCATGCAGCGGTCCGCAGCAGTCGTCGTAGGGCAGGCCCGAGCAGCACGGGCAATCAGCGCTCATGGCCCCTCGCCGGACGCGCCGGCGGCGCGCGGCGTCCGCCGCGCGCCGGTCAGGCGGATGAGGGCGTGCATCGCGCCGGGCGCGTGCCGGTACGCCCAGGTCAGCGCCTTGCCATGCAGCGTGATGACGCGTTCACGGGCGCGGCGATCGATCGCCCGGACCATCGCCCGCGCCGCGGCGTCGACGTCGCCGCGCAGCCACGCCGGCACGGGATCGGGCGCGCCCGCGTGCACGCGTCCGGCGTTGTCGGTGCGGCGGAAGTCGCTGTCGACGAATCCAGGGCTGATCAGCGTCACCGCGATGCCGTCGGCGCGCCATTCGTCGCGCAGCGCCATGGCCAGCGCGCGCACCGCGAACTTGCTCATCGCGTAGGGCGACGAGCCGGGCAGCGCGATGTGGCCCATGACGCTGCCCATGACCGCGAAACGGCCGCGCGTGAGGCGCAGCGCCGGGTGCGCCGCGCGGGCGGTGCGCAGCACGCCGAAGACGTTGGTCTCGAACAGCCGCCGGTAGTCGTCGAGCGCGAGCCCGACGACCGGTCCGCTGACGCCGAAGCCGGCGTTGGCGATGGCGATGTCCAGTCCGCCGAAACGCGCGATCCCGGCCGCCACGGCGCGCTCGACCTCGCCATCGCGCGCCACATCGCAGGCCGTGGCGATGGCCTCGCCCCCCAGCGCGTGCACAGCCGCGGCGACGGCCTCGAGCAGGTCCAGACGACGCGCGGCGAGGATCAGCCGAGCGCCACGCGCCGCATAACGCCGCGCCAACGCCGCGCCGATGCCGGAGGAGGCGCCGGTGATCAGCACGCGGGTCGGCGCTGGCGCCGGACTCATGCGCGAGCGCCCGAGCGGGAATGGATCGGTGCCGGCGGCATCGTCAGGAACCGTCGTCATGCCGGGAAGCGGCGCTAGCCTGGAGCGCGAGGCATCCCATGCGCGCAATCCATCCGCCGGCGGCGATCGTCGCCCTCCTCGCCCTCTGCGGGTGCGGCGGCGAGCCCCAGCCGGCCCCGCAGGCACAGACCGAGGCCAAGCCGGCCAGCGAGACCGACACGCTGCGCGCCGCGGACGCGGTCGGCTACGACGGCGAGGCGCTGCAGCGCAACGTCGACCGCATGCAGCGCCAGGCGGCCGAGCAGGCGGCGGCCACCGATGCGGCGGCGCGCGGCGCGACGGAGTAGCGGACGCGGGCGTGGCGCCCGCGGTGATCAGCCGCCGCCGCTGGGGTCGCGCAGGCCGACGCCGTAGAAGTAGTCGTACTCGCCGTTGTCGCTCGGGTCGGTGTCGATCCGGAACGACGAGATCAGCAGCGCGTCCTCCATGAACATCACGAAGACGTCGGTGGTCACCGTGCCGGACGTCTGGCGGAAGGTGAACGCGCCCTCGCACTCGTTCGACATCCGATTGATCGAGCCGTCGTAGATATGCGGTGAAGCCGCGACCGGCAGCAGTGTTCCACGCGCGATCTCGGTCACGCCATCGGTCACGACGACCTCGGCGGCGGCATCGAGGGTGATCGTGTACGCGCCGATCGACGGCGTTCCGCTCTCGTCGTTGTTGCTGTCGGTGTGCGCGTCGAGCTTGCGGTAGATCATCGAGCGGTAGCTGCCGGCCACGGCCGGGTCGTAGGCGGCGTCGTCGGCGGCACGGACGCACACCAGGCCCCCGTTGGGCGTATCGATGGCGAAGAAGCCGCCGGTGGTGCGGAAGAGGTACGACGTCTGCTCGACGCCCATGTCCTCGTAGGTGATGGTCAGATGGGTCGAGTCGCTGCCCTGGACGATATCCGCGGCGGGCAGCAGGTCATCGGGGAGGAAACCCGCTTCGAGCGGCGGGTCCTCGGCGGTCGCGCCCGGGCGCCCGCCATACGGCCAGTAGCCGCCCGCCGTGACTCCGGCAGGCGCCATCGAGATGTGACCCAGTTCGACGCCGCCGCTGTTGGTGCGGAACTGCATGTAGTTGTATTCGCCGCTCGTCATGTCGGACGGGCTGACCGCGTCCTTGGTGAAGGCGGTGATGATCGATGGCTCGTCGGACGTCGGCCCGGTCCCCGCCGCCTCGAGGATGAGGGCGAAGCCGGGCACCTCGTAGCCCGAGGTCCCCAGCACGCCGCTCGGATCGTCGATCGTGAAGACACCGTTCGAATCGACCTCGAAGGTCGCCGTCCCGCTGTCGCCGTTGGAGCGGTTCTCATAGGCGATCGTGCCCGCTTCGTCATCGATCGCGATGCTGATGAAGTCGCCGACGCTCGCCGTCCCGTTGTAGGTGCGCGCGGTCGAGACCTCCTCCTCGTCGTCGCTGCCGCCGAACGGCAGGCCGCAACCGACCATGGCGAGGGCGAGGGCGCTGAGGGTGGCGGAAGCGGCGACGGTGTGGAAGCGGCGCATGACGTTCTCCGGCGGGAAGCCGGCACAATCATACTCCGCGTTCACCGCCGGCGCCCGGCACTCCTGGCGACGCCGGCCAGCGGACGACGGAAGTAGGCTTCGAGCGGCATTTCGACGCGTGATCCGCTCCGGTCAGCCGTGCTTCCTCACCGCATGCACCAGGCGGTCGAGCTCCTGCATGAAGCGATTGCGATCCTGCGCCTGCATCGGCTTCGGGCCGCCGCGCACGTCGCCCGCCCCGCGCAGGTACTGCATCAGCTCGCGCTGCGCGAGGGCATCGCCGATCGTGTCCTTGTCGCGCACCTCGCCGCGGCCGGTGATGACCCGCGCCCCCTTCGCCAGGCAGCGCGCCGAGAGCGGGATGTCGTCGCTGACCACGATGTCGCCGGCGCCGACGCGCTCGGCGATCCAGTTGTCCGCGGCGTCGAAGCCGTCGTCGACCACCTCGAGCCGGATGGTCGGATCGTTGGGCATGGTGATCCACTGGTTGGCGACCACGGTCACCGCCAGCGCGTAGCGCTTCGCGACGCGATAGGTCTCCTCCTTCACCGGGCAGGCGTCGGCGTCGATGAAGACGTGCAGCATGGCGCGATCGTTCCGGCTCGGGAACGCAGCCGCAACCAGCCCGCGCCGTCAGGCGAACCAGTGGCTGGTCGTCGGGTTCGGCGTCGCCGCCACCGGGCCGATTCCGCGGCGGATGCCGCGCGAATAGCGCTGCTCGTGCTGGATCCAGAAGTCGCAGCCGTCGGGCACGTGGTTCACCTTGAGGTTGCGCCGCAGCCACGCCGAACGGTTCTCGTCGACCGCGTGCAGCAGGCCGTTGGTGAAGAACACCGCGCTGCCGGCCGGGCAGCGCACGCGCACGGCGCCGGGCACCAGCCCGTAATCGGTCATGCGGCGGTCGAGCGGCGCGTGCTGGCTGCCGGGGATGACCAGCAGCGACCCGTTGTCCTCGTGCATGTCCGCCAGGTAGTAGACGCAGTTGATCCACCACAGCCGCGGATCGCCGGGCGTGTGGTCCTGATGCCAGGGCTGGCGACAGCCGCAGTGCGCGTACATCGCCTGCATGCTCAGACCGGTGGGCCGGACGGCGCATCCGGCGAGCTCGGCGGCGATGGCGCGCGAACGCTCGTCGACCTGCAGCGCGGCCAGCGTCGGCCCGCGCGTCTCGAGCCCCCCGACGTGGTAGCTGTAGACGCCCCACTGCGTCCAGTAGCCGAGCTCGAAGGCGTCGCGCACGCGCAGCGGCGGCGGATCGGCGATGACGGAATCGGTCTCGGCCATCAGCGCCGCGACACGGTCCGGATCGAGGAAGCGCTCGACGACGAGGTAGCCCTCGCGGTGGAAGCGGGCGACGGATTCGGCGCCGAGGGCGATGGCGGGCGCGCTGCTCATGACTGGCTCCTGACCGGCGATCCTGCGCGCGCGTCCCCGGCGCGGGAGGGCGGACGTTGTGCGTCGGATTGGCGATCGCTTGCGCGTTCGTGCTGGCGCGCCGGGCGCGGATGCGGGAACATCGGCGGGCATGTCCGACGTGATCTTCTCCCGGTTCCGGTCGCCCAGCGCCAGGGACCTCGCGTCGCTGACGCTGCGCTCGCTCGGCCACGTGCGCTACCGGCCGCCGACGGCCTGCGTCCGCCCGGACGGCTGGCACGTCGACGTGCTGGTGCACACCGTCGGCGGATGCGCCCGCGGCGTCATCGATGGCGTGCGATCGACGGCGACCGCGGGCTCGCTGTGGATCCATCCGCGCGATCGCGCGTACCGCTTCGACATCGACCCGAAGGTCGCTTTCTGGGAGGGACGCTGGATCGAGGTCGACGGCGCCTGGCTGCGGCCGCTGATCGCGCGCCTCGGTCTGGCGGGCGTGCACCACGTGCCGGGATGCGCCGGCGCGGCGGGCGTCGTCGACGAGCTCTTCGCCTGCTTCCGGGCCGCAGGCGCCGAACGCGGCGAAGGCGACGCCGACGACCACGCCGGCGCCCTCATCTGGCGGATCCTCGCGATCGCGGGCGACGCCGCGCGACGCCGTCGCGCGCGCGTCGATCCGAGCGGCCTCGCCGTCGAGCGCGCGCGACGCTTCGCGCTGACGGATCTCGGCCGCGCCATCCGGCTCGACGATCTGGCGCGCGCCGCGGGGCTCAGCCCGTTCCACTTCGCGCGCGTGTTCAAGGCTCGCACCGGCGCGTCGCCGATCGACTGGCTGCGCGGGGCGCGCCTCGCCCGCGCGCAGGAGCTGCTGCGCGCGGGCGAGGACATCAAGCGCGTGGCGCGCGCGGTCGGCTACGGATCGGCCGCGCATTTCACCACCGCCTTCACGCGGCAGGTCGGTTATCCGCCAGGCGCGTTCCGCGACCACGCGGTCGGCGACGGGCGCGGCGACGAGGCCTGAGCGCGTCACGCCGCCGCCGGACGACGCGCCGTCAGCCGTCGAGCCGGTAGCCGGTGCGCGCCAGCTGCGCGCGCAGCAGCGCGCGCATGGCGCCGCCGAGACCGTCGTCGGCGGCGTGGCCGAGGCGGGCGCGTTCGGCCGCCAGGTGCGCCTCGCGCGCGTTCGCCACCGCGAGCAGCTCGGCCTGCAGCGCCGCGCGATGCGCGGCCTGGGCGGCGATATGCGCGCGGCGCGCCGCCGCGTCGAGCGCGCGCAGCGCCTCGGGCAGGGCCGCATCGGGCACGCTGGCGAGATCGAAGCCGGGATCGGCGCAGGCGTCGACCAGGTCCCAATGGTGGTTGCGGTACTGGCCGCCGGCCTTCGATCGCGCGCGGTCGCAGAAGCTGGAGCTGCCGTACGAGGCGGCGTTGCCATCCTGCACGGCCTGCCGAGCGACGTTGGCGGCGCCGAGCGCGCCGTAGGCGACGTAGGTGTCGTTGAGCTTGGCGTTGAGCGCGGCGATGCGCTCGTCGTGGGGCGTCGCGATCGCGACCTGGATGCGATCCTGCTCGATGTCGAGCGCGCCTCCGCCGCCCAGGCGCGCGGCTTCGCTCCAGCAGCCGGCGACGCCGGCACCGTGCGGACCGCAATGGATGGTGTTGATCAGGACGCCCTTGGCGACGGCGGCGCGGCACGCCTCGGCGAAGGGCACCGGACCCTGCGTGAACGGCTCGTTCCCGGCGATGAACACGGCGCGGTAGTGATCGCCGCTGGTCCAGCGCAGGTCCCCGACCGCGCGGGCGATGGCCTGGCCGCAGTGCTCGGAGCCGCCATTGGTGCGCAGCGCGAACAGCGCCGCCGAGATCGCGTCGAGATCGGTCGTCAGCGGCACGACCTGCCGGACCCAGCCGAGCGTCGCGTCGATGCCGTCGTTGCCGTACTCGTAGAGCGCCACGCGCAGATCGGGCAGCCGGTCGCCGCGCCGCGCCCGCGCCACGTCGTTGACCACCGCCCACAACCGCGCGCGCGCCTGATCGATCAGGCCATCCATGCTGCCCGAGGTGTCGAGCAGGATGGCGAGTTCGATCGGCGTGCGCTCGGCGGCCACGGCGGCGACGGTCGCGGCGCCGGGATCGTCCGCGCACCACGCCGTGGGCGCGCAGGCGGCGCAGCCGGTGATGAGCGCGAGGGTGAGGGCCAGGGGATGACGCATGGGTGGCTCCAGGGGTATGGCTGGAGTGTGCGCGCGCGCGCACGGACGTGCGTAACAGGTTCGTCACGGCGTGCAGGGCGAAGCGCGAAGCGCGAAGCTCGCGGCTCGAAGCCCGCGGCTCGAAGCCCGCGGCTCGAAGCCCGCGGCTCGAAGCCCGCAGCCCGCAGCCCGCAGCCCGCAGCCCGCAGCCCGACCGCAGGATGCGCCCGGGATGAAGCGAGCGGCTACTTCCGCGTGCAGTACTGCGCGAGCGCCTTCTGCAGCGATACCACGTCGACCCCCCGTTTGAGCTCGCGCCGCACCGGCTCGGCGGTGCCGGTCAGCCACATCTTCAGCTCGCAGTCGCCATCGAAGTGCCCGGCGGTCTCGACGCTGAAGTGCGTGATCGACCGGTAGAAGATCGAATGGTAGTCGGTCTTGCTGCCGGTGATCCCCTGCTTGTCGACCAGGATCACGCGCGCCGTGGTGAAGACCATGAGGTCGCGGACCATCCGGAAGGCGCGCTCGATCTGCTCGCCATCGAACAGCACCGGCGCGAACTGCTCGGCGAGCTTGGCGGCGTCGATCTCGGCGGCGTTGCCGAACAGCGATGATATCAGGCCCAAGGCGTGCTCCGTGCGGGAGGCCCCGTCATAACGCCGGCGCGGGCGGACGCTAACCGGGACGCGCACCGCCCGGATCGCGCCGCCCGCGAGCCGCGGCTCTCACGTCCGGCAACGGCGCAGCCAGTCCTGCGGCGTCGCGCCGGCCACCTCGCGGAAGACCCGCGAGAAGTAGAACGCGCTGCTGAAGCCGAGCGACGCGGCCACCGCCTTCACCGATGCGCCGGGCTGCGCCAGGCGCGCCTTCGCCTCGCGCACGCGCAGCCAGCGCAGGCGCTCGACCAGGGTCATGCCGGTCTCGGCGCGGAAACGGTGCGCGAGCGTCGATTCGGCCATGCCGAGCGCGGCGGCGATGCCGGCCCGCGATGGCGGCGCGGCCAGCGAGCGCGCGATCAGCAGGTCGACCTGCGCGAGCAGCGCGTTCGCCGGTTCGTCGCCCGGAAGGCGCCACGGATCGCGTTCATCGCCGGCGCCGCCGCCGGCCGCGGACAAGGCGAGTCCGAGCGCCACCAGCAGGTGCCCGTGCGCCGCCAGGGCGTCTCCCGGCGCGCCGCGCGCCTGCGCCGCGGTCATCGCGCGCACCGCGGCGGCGATGCGGTCGTCGCGGTCGAGCACCACGGCGAAGGTCCGGTCGGTGAGCGGCGGCAGGTCGCCGGCGATGCTGAAGAAGGACCACATGCACTCGCGCTCGGGATCGGGCCGCGCGATGCGGTCGGTGAAATCGACGCCCGGCGCGATCAGCACCCAGGCGCGCGACGGGCAGGCGAACTCGACGGCGCCGCGATCGGGGGTGACGATGCGCTTGTCGACGCCGTCGATGCCGCTCCAGACCATCGTCCACTGCGCGAACGGCTGCGACGGGCGCCACCGGCCGAGCCGCTCGCGATCGACGCGCACCACGACGCGGTGGGACGACGCCAGGGCGACGCGCGCCTTGCCGAGCACGGAATCATATGCCGTCTGCACGCCGCTGGTCATCGCCGCGCTAGCCTAGTGCGCATGACCACCGCGACCACCGCCGCGCCGATCATCCCCCGCCTGCCGGCGCCGGCGGCTCTCGCCGTCCATCTCGATGCGCTCGAGGAGCACGGCTGGACCGTGATCCCCGGCTTCCTCGACGGAGGCACCACCGCGCGCCTTCGCCAGCACATGGATGCCCTCCTCCCGCCGGTCGCGCGCGATGCCAGGGTGCACGAGCTGCGCCATCCGATCCCCGGCGCGATCATGGCCGAGCTGATCACCGACCAGCACCTCGCGCTGGCACGCGCGCTGCTGCGCGCCGGCGACGGCCTGCGCCTGCTCGAGCAGGTGCTGATCCGCACCGATCCGTCCTGCGGACAGCCGGCAGCGCGCGGTTGGCATGTCGACGCGGCGTTCTATCCACGCCACCGCGCGGCGACGCCGCGCCAGACCTACTACCAATGCGTCCACGCGCTGTGCGACATCCGGCCCGGCGGCGGCGCGACGATGATCGTCCCCGGATCGCACCGACGGCTGCTGGCGGCGACCGCGCGCATCGAGTCCACGGCCTTCATCCCGGCGGTGAGGCAGGAGGAGCTGAGGACCGCGGCGCTGCGCCTCGCCGAGATCGATGCGTCGGCCGGCATCGAGCTGACCGCGCGCGAGGGCGACCTGGTGCTGTTCGATCCGACGTGCCTGCACAGCGCGTCGGCCAACATCGGCGCGAGCGCGCGCTACGTGCTCTTCCAATCGTTCATCGACGACAGCGCGCACGACATGAACGCCGAGCTCGAGGCGCGCGGCTACCGCTCGGGCTTCTCCGACGATCTGCGCGGGGCGCTGACGCCGGAGCGGCGACGGCTGCTGCGGCGGCCGTGACGCTGTGCAACTCGACCACGGCGGCCGTAGGTCGTTCGCCGGAACCCGCTGTGATGGGGAAACGGAGAATGGATATGACTGGATCGAACCCCACCGCTTCACCGACGACCGGCGCGACCCCCGCGACCACCCTCGATGACCTCAAGGCCGGAGCCGAACTCTACGCCGGAGCCGCCGCCGATGCCGTGACCAACGTCGGACGCGACCTCAAGGCGCGCGCCGGGCTGTACTCCGAAGCCGCGACGGAACAGTGGCACAAGGTCAGCGCCAGCGCGTGCGACCTGAGCCGGAACGCCGTCGAGCTGGTGCGCCGGCGCCCGGTGCAGTCGCTGATCGCCGTCGCCGGCATCGCGGCGATCGCCGCGCTGTTCATCCAGCGCCGCCGTCGCCAGCGCTGATCGTCCCGGGGCGCGTGCGAGCGCGCGCGCCCCTCCCTGCCCCCAGGACCCCCCGCCCGCGCCGCGGCATCCCGGAACGGGACCGGATCCCGCCCTGCAACGCATGGACCGGTTTGATCGCCGGCCGGACGTGGGGTACTACTGCATGACCGGTCGTCATCGCCCACGACCACGTGCAGGAATGGCCAACAACGATCCCACCTTGCTGATGCCGGACGGCCCGGCGCCCCGCCAACGCGGCGCCGCCGCCGTGCTGCAGGAAGGACTGCCCAAGACCATCGGCGACTTCCGCATCGCCCAGCGGGCGGGCGCGGGCGCCATGGGCGAGGTCTACCTGGCGACGCATCGCTCCACCGGCGAGGAGGCGGCGATCAAGGTGGTGTCGCCGCGCATGGCGATGGACCATGCCTTCGTCCAACGCTTCCAGCGCGAGATCGAGGCGCTGATCGCGCTCGACCACCCGAACATCGCGCGCGCGATCGCCTACGGCCTGCACGATATGCGGCCGTGGCTGGCGATGGAGTTCGTCCGCGGCCCCGACCTCGCCGATCTGCAGCGCAAGGTCGGCGCCTTGCCCGAGGACGTCGCGCTGCGCCTGGCGATGCAGATCGCGCGTGGTCTCGATCACGTGCACGCGACCGCGGGCCTCATCCACCGCGACATCAAGCCGTCGAACATCCTGGTGGCGATCGCCACGGGCAAGGAGGGCATCGGCTGCCAGGCGGGCGAGCACCTGCCCAAGATCATCGACTTCGGCTTGGCGAAGAGCACGGGCGACGACGGCGAAGCCGGCCTGACGCAGAGCGGCGCCATGCTCGGCACGCCCTACTTCATGTCGCCCGAGCAGATCCGCAACGAACCCGACCTCGATCTGCGCACCGACATCTACGCGCTGGGCGGGACGCTGTTCCGCCTGCTCACCGATCGCGTGCCGTACGAGGGCACCTCGCAGGGCATGATCCTGTCGCAGCACCTGACCGCGCCGGTGCCCGACCCGCGCCGGCACGTGCCCGGACTGCACGGCGCGACCGCGGCCCTGGTGATGAAGGCCCTGGCGAAGGAGCCGGACCGCCGCTTCCCCAGCCATGCCGCGTTCATCGCCGCGTGCGAGGTCGCCCTGGCCGGCACGCACCAGCGCGATCACGGCACCGTTCCGAGCACCTATCCGCCGCTGGTCGTTCCCGGCGTCCAGCCGCGCCAGGCGACGCTGCCGGTGCTCGACGACGACGACCCGTTCGCCGTCTCGGCCCAACGCGACCACACGATGTACGTGCCGCATGCGCCGGTGCCCACGACCGCCGGGGACCACAGCGAGCTGGACCAGGCCCTGCGCGAGGACCACCGCGGGCCCGTGTACGTCGCCGCGCCGACGGCGAGCGAGCTGGACCAGCCGGCGACACGGGCGCTGCGCCGCGGACTGAGCGAACGCATCCAGGCGAAGCAGCAGAGCAGCGGCGCGCACCCGATCGTCGACCTGGTGAAGGACCTGCCGCGCGTCGCCAAGCCCCGACCGCCGCGCGAGAGCGCGGTCTACCGCCGGGTCCCCGAGGGCCGATCGCTCAAGCCGTTCGTCGTGCTGGCGATCTCGCTGGCGGCGTTCCTGCTGTATCTCGCGCTGCACTGACGCGCTGGCGCAAGCCGGTCGTCACGTCGGGCGCGCCGCGGGCGATGGTCCTGGCGCGGCGGCTGGCGCGGGCGCCGATGCTGGCGCCGATGCTGGCGGCGTTGCGGGCACCGGCGGCGGCATCAAGGCGATCAGCGTCGTTCGGATCGCGGTCAGCACGCGGCTGCGCGACTCGATCGCGTCCTCCTTTCGCGGCGGCTCGATCCACCAGCGCGCGCGCAGCTTCACGCCGTTCGCGGTGAGGTCGACCAGCAGCACGTCGGGGGCGGGGTCCGGCAGGACGCCAGCGTGGTCGCGGATGGCCTGCGCGACATCGCTGCGCACGCGGTCGACCTCGAGGCCGCGGTGGATCTCGAAATCGTATTCCATGCGCCGGCTCGGGTAGGCGGTGTTGACGACCACCGGGCTGGTGAAGAGGTTCGCGTTGGGGATGACGATGCGGCGGCCGTCGTAGGTCCTGATCAGCGTCGCCCGCGTCTGGATGTCCTCGACGGTGCCCTCCTCGCCGGCGAAGACGATCTGGTCGCCGATCAGGAACGGCCGCGTGATCAGCAGCAGCAGTCCGGCGAGGAAGTTCTGGAAGATGTCGCGGAAGGCGAAGCCGATGGCGACGCCGCTGATGCCGAGCAGCTGCACGAGGTGCCCGGGGGTCAGCGACGGGAAGACGATGGACAACGCGATCAGCAGCCCGGCGATGCGCACCGCCAGCTGGACGAGGCGGCCCAGGACCTTCGCCAGGAACGGGTGCTGATCGCGGTCGATCCGGCCGCTGCCGAAGCGCACGGCCTTCGAGACGATCATGCCGATGATCACGAAGACGAAGAGCACGACGATCGCGATGCCGACCTTCGGCAGGGCGCGCAGCGCCGCCTCGGTCATGGCCCGGATCTGCTCATCGATCACCGCGAAATCCATCGCCACCCCAGGGGACTCGTACCAGGCCGCACGTTTTCCGCTGCCTCTTCGCCCCGGCCCCTCCACAGCCGACCCTTCGCTCACGGGTCCGGTTCCCGCCTCCGCGCCGCCGGCGTCGACGTCACTCGACCTGATCGGCGCCGAGATCCAGGGGCCCGCCGAGTTCGCGGCCGTCCACATCCACCGGTGCGCGCGGCCGCGGCGCGATGCGATCGTCGGGTATGGCCCGACCCTTCCCCCGGGCGATGGCCATGCCCGCCGCGGTGAGATGGACATCGCCCTCGCCCGGTGCGACGAAGGCGCCCTCGAGCGCCGCGAAGACGTTGTCGCCGGCATCGACCTCGGCGTCGAACCGCGGCGCGGCGCAGCGCACCAGGTTGTTGAAGAAGCGCACGTCGGCGCAGCCGGCCATGACGTGCACGACGTTCGCCGCGGGATCGGCGCTCCACACCGTGTTGTTGTACAGCGCGCAGTCGGCGGCGTGGGCGAGCTCGATGGCCTTGTCGGCGCCGCGGACGACGACGTTGTTGCGCACCACGGCGCGCGTGACGTGGCGCATCTCGCCGGCGTCCTCGGCGCGGTGCGGATTGCCCAATGCGATGCCGCGGTCGCAGCCGACGACGACGTTGTTCTCGATCAGCACGTCGCGCGAATCGACCCAGACGAAGATCGCGCCGCGCCCACCGCCGTTGCGACCGCGGATGCCGCGGAAGGTGTTGCCGCGGACCGTCCACTGGCGCAGGCCCATCAGGTCGATGCCGGCGATGTAGTCGCCGTCGAACGAGTCGGGCAGCTCCTTGGGGTGATCGTCCTCGAACAGGCAGCCCTCGACCAGGCCGCCGCGCGGACAGCTCGCCTCGTCCGGCGGCCTCGTCCCCTTCAGCGCGCGCTCCCAGATGTTCCGGAAGCGGACGTTGCGCACCGTCGGCCGATCGATCGGGCCGCTCTCGGCTTTGAACGCGACCGCGTTGGTCGCCACGTTCTCGATGGTCAGGTCGGCGAGGGTGCACTGCGCGCCGGCCGTGAACCACATCATCTGGCCGCTGCCCTGGTCCGTGCCGTCGAGCACGACCGCGTCGCGCGTCCCCGAACCGCCGCGCACGGTCACCCGGTCCTTGCCGATGATCAGCACGCGATCGGGCCGGTACGTGCCGTCGGCGATCAGGATCGTATCGCCGTCCTGCAGGTCGACGAAAGCCGCCTTGAGCTGCGCGGCGTCGGCGACCGCGACGGTGCGGTCGGCGGCGCCGAGCATGGCGACGGGCGCGACGAGCACGACGAGCTGGAGCGTGAGACGCATGGAGCGGGGTCCGGGTGGCGACGAGGTGCAACCCAGTATCGCCTGCCGAACGTCGATCGGGTACCGCGATCTGCCGCGCGCGGCCGACCGCACGACCGTCCCCGACGTCACACCGCCAGGCCGGCAGCGTTGCCCGAGGCCCACGCCCACTGGAAATTGTAGCCGCCGAGCCAGCCGGTGACGTCGACCACCTCGCCGATGAAGTGCAGGCCGGGAACCGTGCGCGCCTCCATGGTCTGCGACGACAGCTCGGCGGTGTCGACGCCGCCGCGCGTCACCTCGGCCTTGCGGTACCCCTCCGTGCCCGAGGGCACCACCCGCCAGGCGTGCAACGCGTCGGCGATCGCCGCGATGTCGCGCGCGCCGAGCTGGGCGACGGGCTTGTCGACGCCGAGCGCCGCCAGCCGGCGCTGCGCCAGGCGCTTGGGCAGGAACTCGCCGAGGTGGTTCGAGGCGAGGGCCTTGACCCCGGCGCGCTTGGCGTCGGCGAGCATCGCCGCGAGGTCGCGCTCCGGCGCCAGGTCGATGGTCACCGGGGCGCCGTGCCGCCAATAGGACGAGACCTGCAGGATCGCCGGGCCGCTCAGCCCGGCATGGGTCACCAGCAGGTGCTCGCGGAATTCCGCCGCCGCGGTGCGGACGACCGCGTCGGCCGAGACCCCGCTCAGGTCGGCCATGCCATCGGCGGCGCCGAGCGTGAACGGCACCAGCGCCGGATCGGTCGCGACGATCTTCAGTCCGAAGCGGCGCGCGAGCGCATAGCCGAAGTCGGTCGCCCCGATCGTCGGGATCGACAGGCCGCCGGTCGCCACGACCACGCGCTCGGCCGAGAAGGTGTCGCGGTCGGTGACGATGGTGAAGCGCTCGTCGCGGTCGACGCTGGCGACCCGGCACCCCGTGACGATGGCGACGTTCGCCGCCGCGCATTCCGCCAGCAGCAGGTCGACGATCTGCTTGGCGGGACCGTCGCAGAACAGCTGGCCAAGCTTCTTCTCGTGGTAGGCGATGCCGTGGCGTTCGACCAGGGCGATGAAGTCCTCGGGCGAGAACCGCGCGAGCGCCGACTTGCAGAAGTGCGGGTTGGCGGAGAGGTAGTTCGCCGGCCCGGCGTCGCGGTTGGTGAAGTTGCAGCGCCCGCCGCCCGAGATCAGGATCTTCCTGCCGAGCTTGTCGGCGTGGTCGACGACCACGACCGAGCGCCCCCGCCGACCGGCGGTGATGGCGCAGTACAGCCCGGCCGCCCCGCCGCCGATCACCAGCACGTCGCACCGGCGCATGCCGCGACCGTCGGCGAGCATCCGCGGCGCGCAACCGCAGGGGCGTCGGACGTACGCACCCGCCCGTCCCGCGCCTGTCGGAAGTCACGACGACCACGACCGATGCCGACGCTCGCCGATCGGCCATGCTGCGGCTATCCTCGCACCGGACCCGGGAGCGCCCGCCATGGAGAACATCATCACCGCCGCCGTCGGCATCGCGTCGCGGTCGCTCGTGCTGGGCACGGCGCTGGTCGCCGTCGCGGCGGGTCGGCTCGCCGCCGCCGCCGAGGAGCTGCCCAAGATCGTCCGCGACCAGCTCGAGGTCGTGCAACCGGCGATCGCGAAGGCCCAGGCCGAGTACGCCCGGAAGGTCCGCGACGAGAACGCGAAACTGATCGTCGTCATCCAGAAGGCGATGGAGAAGGCGACCAAGGCGGGGAAGCTCGACGACGCCGTGGCGCTGAGGAACGCGCTCGAGCTCGCCAAGAGCGGCGAGCTGCTGCAGCCGTTCGTCGAGCCGACGACCAGCGGACTGCTCGGCCTGGAGGCGGCCGCCACCGACGCCGGCCCGGCGGTGATCACGTTGTCGTCGGGAGATCCGGTCGGCACCCTCGCGCCGAACCAACCGGCATTCGCCAACCGCGACTTCCTTTTCAGCGCCGTCGCGAAGGAGCTGATGAACCTCAGCTATGCCCAGCGCTCGTTCAAGGAACCGGCGCCGTGCACGATCACGGTCGTGTCGCCGGGCGTGCTCTACGTCGCGGTCGGCGCCCCGAGCGACGGGCTCGACTTCGCCGCGCTGGGCTTCACCGCGACCGATCTGAAGGTGAAGCACGCCGCCGGCGAGCAGGCGATCGTGAGGAAGACCGTGCGCGCCGGCGAGACCATCACCCTGGCGGCGAGCGCGACCATCAACTCGTTCCCGATCTGGAAGGGTCCGGCCGACGCGAAGTGAGGACGAGGCCGGAGGACGGTCTCATGGCTCGCAGCGCGCAGCGCGAAGCTCGAAGGGAATCCGAGGACGGCCGCGCTGTCACAGCGCGATGCCTGGGACGGGCGCGGCTGCGGCCGGCGCGAACCAGCGGTGCAGCTTCTCCTCATCGACCGCCGCAGCCGCCTCGATGGACGGTTCGGCGTCACCGTGGCGACCGGTGACGATGGCGCCGTACCTCATCGCGCCACGCAGGCCGATGGTCAGCTGCCCCCCGTTCTCGGCGAGGCGTGACGCCGTCAGCGGCTGGGCGAGCTCCCACGCCATCTCGGCGAGCGCGACGCGGACCTCGCCCTGGTAGCTCTTCAGCTGCGGCACGTGGACCAGCAGGCAGATGCCATCCGGCGCGATGCGGCAGTAGGTCAGGAAATGCTCGTGCGTCATCGTCGTCGTGCGGTCGTGCGCGCCGCCGGCGAAGCGCTGCGCCTGCTCGGCCTTCATCAGCGTGGCGAAGGCGGTCGCCAGGGCGACATCGTCCCCGAAGCCGATGGCGTCGACGTGGCGATCGATGGCGTCGTCGGCGGCCTGGAAGGCAGCCTCGGCCGGCGTCAGCGGACGCGACGGCACGAAGACCGCGCGGTAGGCGACGGTTCCCCCCAGGACGAGCACGACGAGCAGGATGAAGCGGACCACGGTCACCTCGGGCGATGACGCTACCGGGCTGCCTGGGCTGGAAAAACGAGCTCTGGGGCGCGTATCGCGCGGCGTTGCCCGGCGAAGCACGCGTGAACCAAAAATAAAGATCGTGTTGTCGAGTTCCCGCTCGGTATACCCCAAGGTCGATGAGTCCCGATGCCGCACCCCGAGATCGTCCGCGTCGCTTCCCATGCGATGCGACCGCCACGTGTCCGCGATCGGTCCTCCGACCAACCACCCCAAGGAATCGACCATGACCAACGCCGCCACCTCCCCGAATCCGATGCGCGAGAAGGCCCAGGAGATCAAGGACAACATCGTCGAGATGACCGGCATGGTCCGGGACGCCGCCCGCGACAAGCTCTGCGATGCGAAGGACGGGGCCGCCGCGCGCCTGCGTTCGGGCGTCGATCAGGCCGGCAGGGCGCGCGACAGCGTCGTCGATCTGGCCAAGGCGAATCCGACCGCGACGGTCCTGGCCTGCCTGTGCGCCGGCGCGCTCGCCGGCTTCTTCATCGCGCGCAGGCGGTGAGCGGATGAGCGGGTCGACCTCGGTGCCTCCTTCCGCGCCCATCGCCGGACGATGCATCGGCCCACGCCTTCCGGGTGGCGACGGTTCGCCGTCGCGGCCCGCGGGCGAGGTCGATCCGCGCGCGGCGGCATGCGCATGAGCCACGGGTCCGAGCACCGCGACTGGCGGCTCATCGCCGCGGCGCAGCGCGACGCGCAACGCCGGCTCGCCGAGGAGTCCGACCGCCTCGCGCGCGACCTCGCGAGCCGCGTCGATATCGACGGCGTCGTCCGGCGTCATCCGCTGGCCGCTGGCGCGATCGCCATCGTCGCGGGTTTCTGCGCCGCGAAGGCGGCGAGACGGTGGTGGCGAGACCGTGCCGATCGCGACCCGACCGCGTCGGAGGCACCGGCGATGATCCCCGGCCATGACGTTCCGCCGAGCGGCCACGGCGGCTTCCTGACGCGCCTGTTCACCCGGATCGTGGTGCCGATGCTGGTCGACCGCGCCCTGGCATCCATCCGCGCGAGCGACGCGCCGACGGCTGACCCGCCTCCTTCCGCGGGGTCGCCGCGCAGGGGCGACGACGCGTGATCGCGAGCCGCTCGCGGCACGACCTCGCACGCACGAAAAATATTGATGAGACGACGTCGTTCCCGATCGCTATGATGCGGGTCGTTGCCTCTCTCGCACCCTCGCCCGCACGCGGAAATCCCATGAAAATGTCGCTCGCCATCGCCCTCGTCATCGTCGGCATCGTCCTGCTGATCGTCGGTCTCGGCTCGGCCGACTCGATCCAGAACGCGTTCTCGCGGCTGTTCAGCGGCGAGCTCACCGGGAAGACCATGTGGCTGATCGTCGGCGGCTGCGTCCTCGCGGTCGTCGGTCTGATCGGCTGCATGCGCAGCCGTCGGGCGTGACCCGCATCCCTTCGTCGATCATCATCACCACCACCAGACTCAAGGACTCCCATCCCATGGCCAAGAACGAACGCACCTCCAAAGCCGTCGCGAAGAAGGCCTCGAAGGTCATGCGCGATCCCAAGGCGACCGCGTCGTCGAAGTCGATCGCCGCGTCGGCGCTGACCCAGACCGCGGACCGCAAGCGCAAGTAGGCGGCCGTCCGTCCGTCCGGACGGCGTGCCGCTTCCGCCTCCACCACTCATCCGAGGTCATCCCATGCTCTATTGGGCAGTCGTCTTCTTCATCGTCGCCATCGTCGCCGGCATCTTCGGCTTCGGCGGCGTCGCCAACGACTCAGCGTACATCGCCAAGATCCTCGCGATCATCGGCATCGTGCTGGCGCTGGTGTCGTTCCTGTTCCATCGCCGCGGGCGCTCGTCGGGCAATTGATCGCCCTGGCCTCACGCACCGCCCACGGCGGTGCGTGAGGTTGCGCCGCTCATCGCCCGGGCAGGATCGATCGCATGGTCGACCACCTGCTCGGCGAACGCATCGCGAACTGGGTCTCCGATTACACCGGGGCCGACGCCATCCGCCTGTTCCCGCAGGACGTGCAGGAGAGCGCGCACCCCGTGCTCGAGACGCTGCTGACCGCGGCCTGCGAGGCGCGCGGCGTGGCGCTCGACGCCATCACCGAGGACGACCTGCGGCGCGCGCTGCTCGAGCACGTCGCGCGCTTCGACCTGCCGCCATCGGTGCGCGCGTTCGTCCCCAGCCTGTGCCGCGCCTTCCTCGAGGATCTCCAGAAGCAGGGCCGCCTCGGCACCGGCCTCGCCCTCGGCCGCTTCGTCGGCGCGTTGAAGCAGCCCTACCTGACCGCGAGCGCCTCCGGTCCGAAGAAGCCGCCGAAACGCAGCGGCAAGCCCGGACGCAACGACCCGTGCTCGTGCGGCAGCGGCAAGAAGTACAAGAAGTGCTGTCTGCCCAAGGAATCGCTGGGCTGAGCGAGCTGCGAGCTGCGAGCTGCGAGCTGCGAGCTGCGAGCTGCGAGCTGCGAGCTGCGAGCTGCGACGCTCGCGCCTGGGCTCGAGCCTGGACGTCTTCGCTCCCTGTTGAAACGACCGAGCCCCCGCGACATCGCGAGGGCTCGAGCGACGACGGGAGACGACGGCCGCGCGTCACTTCGCGCGCGTGTACACCATCTCGAACATCTTGGTCTCGGCGCCGCCCTGCGGCGTCCCGAACATCGTGCACGTCATCTTGTCCGCGGATTCGTTCGCGACGACCATGCGCATGGCCATCGGCCCATCGACGCCCGGGCAGTGCTCCATGGTGCCGTGCAGGACGATGGTCTTGCCGCCGTCCGCGCTCTGGCCCTTCATCACCGTCAGGTCGGTCGAGGCGGTGTGCATCCAGCTCGAGACGTACTGCTTGGCGGTGGTGTCGTAGCCGTTGAAGCCGATCGCGCTGTAGGGCTTGCCCATGAACTCGCCGACGAGCTCCTCGCGGATCCACTTGCCCTCGAGCGTCGAGGTCCTGGTCGACTTGTGCTTGGCGGTCATCGGCGGGGCCGAGGGATCCATCCACATGGTCTCCTCGATGGTCCACGAGCCGACCGTCTTGGCCAAGGCCTCGTGCTCGGGGCCGGTCTTCGCCATCTGCTCCATCGCCGCCTGCATCGCGGCGGGATCCGGCTTCTTGGCGTCGTCCGCGCCAAGGGCGGGCGCGGCGAGCGCCGCGGTGAGGAGGATGAGTCGCGTGATCGATCGCATGGGTTCTCCTGGTGCGGGTCGGAGGGTGCCGCAGCCATGTCTCCTACAAGCGGAGGCATCGCAGGGCGTCACAGGCTCGCGGCCGCGCCGGCGCTCGCCGTGCTGCTTCCGCGTTCCGGCGCGAACGCTCTGCTGCGCGACGAACCCGTGCCTCGGAGCCCCGCATGCTGCCCGAACTCGCCCCCCTCGCGCACCAGTACCACTTCTCGGACGGCTTCATCGACCGCCTGGTCGGCGATTTCGCGGCGTCGGACTGGGCGCAGCGCGACGCGACCGGCCACGACGCGCGCTGGATCGTCGGCCATCTCGCCGCCATCCGCGCGCGCTGCGGCGGGGTGATGGGCCTGGAGGCGCGCGTCGAGCCCTGGCATGCGACGGTCGGCCGCGGCTCGCGCCCCGATCAGGTTCCGGCCGATGTGCAGGGCCCGGAACTGCTCGCGGCGTTCCACGACGCGCACCGCGCGATGACGGCGCGCTGGGATGCGCTGACCGCCGCCGATCTCGCCAAGCCGCTGGGCCGCACGCTGCCCGATGGCGCCGACACCAACGGCGGCGCGCTGCGCTTCCTCGCGTGGCACGAGGCCTACCACCTCGGCCAGCTCGGCCTGATCCGCCGGCTGGTCGGCAAGCCGGGTGCGGCGTGACGACGGCGCACGGGACGCGCTTCCAGCTGATGGTGCTCTACGACTGGAAGGCCGGCATCGACGCGCAGCGCATCGCCGTGCACGCGCAGCGGATCCGCGCGCTGCCGTCGCTCGTGCCGGGATTGATCGAGGTCCGCTTCGGCCCGCGGCTGTGCGGCCATCCGCAGGGCGAGAGCGAGGGCTGGGACCACGCCGCGGTGATGGTCTTCGCCCGCCACGCGGACTTCGTCGCCTTCGGCGCGACCCGGGCGCACGACGACGTGGCCATCGAGCTGGTCGCCGACCTCGAACGCATCTCCTCCGTCGGATTCGCGGGCTGACATGGCGACCCAGGCGGATGTCCGACGGATCGCGATGACGCTGCCGGCGAGCGAGGCGCTCGAGGACCGCTTCGGCTTCGCCGTGCGGGTCGGCGCCAAGGCCAAGGGATTCGCCTGGGTCTGGCTCGAGCGCACCGATCCCAAGCGCGCGCGCGTGCCGTGCCGCTCCATCCTGGCGGTGCGGGTGCGCGACGAGGACGAGAAGCGCGCGCTGCTCGCCCTCGACGCCGGGAAGTTCTTCACCGAGCCGCATTACAACGGCTATCCCGCGGTCCTCGTCCGCCTGAAGGCGGTGACCAGCGCCGAGCTGCGCCGGCTGCTGATCAACGCGTGGCGCTGCCAGGCGCCGCGCGCGCTGAGCGCCGGGTTCGATCCGTCGGCGATCCCGCGCTCGCGGCGCGCGTCGCCGTAACCATCAAGCGTCACGGTCGCCGAGCCATCGAGCTTCGGGCTTCGAGCTTCGAGCTTCGAGCTTCGAGCTTCGGGCTTCGGGCTTCGAGCTTTGGGCTTCGAGCTTCGAGCTTCGAGCTTCGGGCTTCGAGCTTCGCGCTCGAGCCTCGCGCCGTCAGCCCGGCCGCGGCTGGTACTGCGCGAAATGGTCGTCGGCCACGCTCGCCGGCAGGACGTGCTGGTTGACCGGATACAGCCGCGCGTCGTCGCCCGGAGCCTCGTCGGCCGGCGGCGCGGCGCGCAGATCGGTCGGGGTCATCCCGGTGGCGCGGCGGAACAGGCGCGTGAACGAGGCGTCGTCGACGAAGCCCAGCTCGTGCGCGATCGACTTGATGCTGCGCGCCGGATCGCGCAGCAGGCGCATGGCGTGACGCAGCTTGGCCTGCTGGCGGTAGCGCATCGGGCTGAGGCCGAAGCGGCCGCGGAAGGCGCGGATGAAGTGGTCGGGGCTGATGCCGATCTCGCCGGCGAGATCGGCGACGGCGAGGTCGCGCGACAGGTCGCTCGCCAGGCGCAGGCGCGCGCGCTGCCAGATGTCGATCGCCGCGCTGGCCGGCGCGCGGCCGGTCAGCGTGCCGGCGACCAGCGCGAGCAGGTCGTAGACCGCGCCGGTCGCGCGCAGGCGGAAGGCGACCCCGCCCTGGTCGAGATCGCGGCACAGGCGCTCGAAGACGGCGCGGATCTCGGCGAACGCCGCGCCGCAGCGCACCACCGGCGGCAGCTCGCCGAGCTCGTCGAGCCACGGGATCCCGCGGCTGCGCTGCCCGGAGGCGAACAGCACGTGCAGCTGCCAGAACGAGGTCGGTCCGCGATTGCCGTAGCGGTTGCCGTCGGCCGGGCCGAAGCAGATCAGGTCGCCGGCGCCGGCGGTGAAGCGGCCGCGATGGGTCGTGGCCTCGATCTCGCCGTGCTCGATCAGGATGAAATGATATCCGGGCACCCGGTAGCGGTGGTCGGTGTCGCGATGGAACCGCCAGTAGCCGGACAGCGAAACGCGGGGGCTCAGCTCGTCGAGTGACAGGGTCGGCGCGTCGATCGGTTCCGGCCCCTCGGATGTCGTCATCGGCCACCTCACTGCGTTCATGCGGTCGGCGTCGGACCGTACCATGGCGAGCAGATGCCGCGAGCCCACCGATCCGGACGCCCTCGCCGTGTCGTCCATGTCCGGCGGCGCGACGGTTTCACCCTCTTCGAGACCGCGATCTCGCTGGCGGTCATCGGCACCGCCGTGCTGTCGGCGATGCTGATGATGCCCGCGGGGCTGCGCGTCCACCGCCTGGCGCGGTTCCAGCTGCTGGCGGCGGCCAAGGCCGAGGAGCTGGTCGAGCTGTTCCTCGCCTCCGCCAACGTGCGCTCGAACATCGAGAGCGAGGCGACGGCGCCGTGGGAGGTGCCCGCCGCGTACGGCTCGCAGGCGATGGACCTCGAGGCGCGGGTCGCCAGCAACAAGGCCGGCGTCATCCCCCTTCCGGGCGCGCTCAGCCGGCGGATCGATTCCGACGGCGACGAGATCGCGCGCATCCTGGCCGAGGGCGGGGCGCTGCACTACTTCCACCCCGCCGCCGCGGGCGGCTTCGAGGAGCAGGTCTGGCTGGCCGCCGGCGGCGGCGCGCCGACCGATGCGCAGAAGCTGGTGTTCGCGGTGCGCGGCGCGCCGCAGCAGAACGCGATCGCGCTGTTCCCGTGGAAGGCGTGGCCGTACTACGCCGGCTATCCGTCGCCGCCGACCCACGTGCTGCGCATGCACGACGCCGACATGGCGCCGGGCGCGAAGCTGCTGGAATGGCCGCATCCGTCGTACGCCGCGTTCTGCTTCGATGGCGCCGGCCCCGCGTCGCAGCCGGGAGTCGACGCCGACCTCGCCGAGGTCTTCGCGTGCGCCGACGCCGGCGGCTTAGCGCACGGGTTCGAACCGTACGCCTACGGCTCGGGTCCGGCCACGCCGACCGTCGACGGCGCGATCCGCTACCTGCAGACCGCGCTCTGGTACTGCGCGCGCAAAGGCCTGGGCAGCGACTTCCACACGCCCGCGGCGACCACGCCGCCGCGCCGCGACTTCCTCGCGCAACCGCGCTGGCAGCAGGTCCACGCCATGCGCTTCCTCGCCCACGCGGGGCTCTGCCTGACGCGGTGGAAGACGCTGGCGGAGCTCGGCGGCCAGCCGTCCGGCGCGATCGGCCTGGCGATCCCGTCGGTGACCATCGCCGGCACCGCCTCGCCGGCGATCGAGCTGACCCACGACCTGATCCGCTTCTGGCACGACAGCGCGCTGGCGCTGGCCCGGCGCTACGCCGCCGAGGATCCGTACGACTGGGGCGCGCCGCGCATCACGCAGCACGCGCTGATGACCGACCATCCGCTGCTGCAGTGGGACCTCTTGTCGCCGCCGCTCAGCGGCCCGATCAGCGGCGCGCCCGGCGAATACGGCGCGCACTGGCGGCCGCTGTCGGCGTCGCCGGTCACCAACATCGGCGTCAGCATGAGCTATCCCGCCGCGCCGATCCCGGCCGGGATATGGGGACACCCGGAGCATTTCACCCTGCTCGACGGGTTCACGCTGGCCGAGCGCTGCCGCGAACTGGTGTTCTGGGCCGTCGACTGGCAGGCCTACGAGGACTGCGAGCTCTGCCCCAGCGAGGCGGTCGACGCCAGCCGCTACAACCTCGCCGCGCCGCTGCCGGGCGTCGACTTCGCCGGACGCATGTCCTTCCTGAAGTGGAGCGACCCGCATCTCTACGCCTACCGCAACCCGGAGAAGAACCAGGCGTTCTTCGCCGAGGTCGACGATCGGGCGACCGGCGCGCCGATCGGCGACGTCCTGCTCGGGTCGTACTTCGCCGCGACGACGTCGAACGATCAGGGCGCGTCGCTCGCGGCGCGGCAGTGCTTCACCGGACGCTGGGGCGCCGATCGCGATTTCGACGGCGTGCTCGATCGCGGTCCGGTGCCGCCGTCGGTGCGGCTGCGCGCGGTCACCATCGGCCGCTTCCTGTTCTACGATCCGCGCCTGCCGCTGGTGCTGAGATGAACGGCGGCGCGATGAGGCGCGGCTTCACCCTGCTCGAATGCCTGATCGCGATCGCCCTCGGCGTGGTCGCGATCACCACCTGCTTCGCCGGGGTGCGCGCGCTGACCGCGGCGGTGGCGACCGCCGGCCGGCTGTCGCTCGAGAACGCGCTGATGCGCGACGCCTGGTCGCAGGCCAAGCACGACGTGGACTTCTGGACCGACCTCGACGACCCGGCGGATGCGTCGCGCCAGGCCTTGCGCGCCTCGAGCGGCGGGATCGGCCTGCCGTTCACGCCGATGGCGACGCTCGGCGGCGAGGACGCGGCATCGCGCGCGCGCGAAGCCGCGTGGGCGGCGGACGACCCGGAGACCTGGTCCTACGGCAACACCAACGAGTTCTGGCGCGGCGACCTGCGCTTCGGCCGCTACGCCATCAGCCAGAACCTGGCGGCCGACCTGCTGGTCGAGGACGGCGCGACGAGCTATGGCCAGGTCCACGTCGCGCACACCTGGCTGCCGCGCCGCATGCGGCTGGTGGTCGCCGGGCTGGGGTTCTACGGCGCCGCCGACTACCTCCCGCCCAGCACGATCTGGTCGTGGTACGCGCCGTACCAGGGCGCGCCGCCCGCGCCGTGGGAGGCCGAGACCGTCGATGGTCCCGATGGCGCGACCGGTCCGTCGGGAGCGCCGTTGATGTTCCACCGCTGGCAGTCGCGGCTGTGCAACGACGACGGCTTCCAGGAGGTCCCGCGCGGGCTGTGGCGCCTGACGATGGGCTCGGTGTTCATCGTCGCCGATCCGCGGCGCCGGCCGGAGCCGCCGCTGGCGCAGCTGATCGACGAGCACCGCCGCTGGTACCGCGCCGGCTACACCGCCGATGCGGACGCGTACGGCGACCGCTCGTGGCGCGCGTTCCGCGCGGCGACCGACCAGCCCCGGGACCTGCTGCCGCTGGCGCCGGCGTGGTGGCCGCGCTTCGACACCGTCACCGCGCGCTTCATCAAGAACGGCCGCTTCGTCGCCATGTCGACGCTGCGCTGGACCAGCCCGCTCAGCGGCGAGACCACGCGGCTGACGTTCGCCTCGCTCGGCACCACCCTGCGCGGGGCGCGGCGGCAACGGCTGGTTGGCGGCGGCTGGGCCGATCCGGCGCAGGAGGGACTCGATGCGCCCTGAACCCTGCCGGCGCGGCGCGCTGCTGATCATCGTCACCGGCCTGGCCGCGTTGATCGCCGGGCTGTGCTTCTCCTTCCTGGTGCGCGCGCGCAGCGAGAGCGAGGCGATGGCGGTGGTCATGCGCGAGGCGCAGGCGCGCATCATGCTGGGCGCGGCGTGCGCGTACGTGATCGAGGCCGGTCGCATCGGCTGGGGCCGCGAGTGCTACGGCTGGCGCGACGTGCGCGACGGCCTGACCGGGCCGAAGCCCGACCTGGTCGGCGGCGACATCGCGCCGCGCATGCCGATCGGCGCCGTCGCGCGCCTGCCCGCCCACCTCATGGAGCGGCCGCCGTCGGCGGTCCACGTCGGGCTGGCCAATCCGATCGTGGTCGACGAGGCGTCGCCGCGGTTCGGCATGCCCTACCTGCGCCATCCCGATCCGCGGCCGATCGCCGCGACGTTCGCCGACTTCCGCGCCGGCGACCGCCGCCCGCTCACCGACACCGTCGCCCGCGCGTGGATCCGCGTGCGCCGCGACGATGTCGACGTCTTCACGGTCACCTGCGGCAGCGGCGCGACCCAGGGCTTCCGGGACTGGGACGAGGTCGCGGCCAGCGGCCACGCCGACGACTACGGCGGCGACCAGGTCCACTTCGACCAGCTCAGGAACGACGAGGCGCGGCTGTGGTACCGCCTGCAGTGGTCGCCGGCGATCGCGTCGCCCGAGCTGCACAATCCATACCCGGTGATGCGCGCCGGCTGGGCGCCGGGACCGATGAACGCGATCCACGTCGAGCACCACGTCGCGTTCGGCATGAACTCGTCGCAGGCGAAACCGTCGGGCGAGACCGACTGCCAGGGGCTGCAGCGCAACATGGGCGGGACGATCCGCTGGATCCAGCGGCTGCGGGAGGCTCCGGCGGCGTGGTGAGACCGGAAGCCGAGAAGGTCGAAGCCCGAAGCGCGACGCGCGAAGCCCGAGACCCGAAACCCGAAACCCGAAACCCGAACTCGGAGACTGCGCTGCCCATGCGGCGGACGGGCGGAGGATCGGCGACGCGCCGCAGGCCCGTTCGAGTTCGCGTCGATGCCGTGTAACGGCGGCGTCGCGCCGGGTAGACCCAGCACCCCGCTTCAGAAAGCACCGCATGTCACCGCTGCCGCGCGCCCTCCTCCTCATCGCCGTCGTCCTGACGCCGTGCCTCGCGCTCGAGAGCGGCACGGTCCGCCGGACGCTGGTCTCGTCCGGGGTCACGCGCACCTACGACCTGCACGTGCCGCGCATCGCGAGCGCGACGCGGCCGCTGCCGCTGGTCATCGCCTTCCATGCCTTCACCAGCTCCAGCGACGCGACCGAGAGCGGCAGCGGGTTCAGTCCGCTCGCCGACCAGGAGGGCTTCATCGTCGCCTACCCGAACGCGCTGCCGCATCCGGAGATCGGCGGCAACTCGTGGCTCTCGCGCGCGGGCGCGACGATCGACGGCAACGACGTCCTGATCGGCGACCTGGTCGCCGACATCCGCGCGCGCCACGCGGTCGACCCGCGGCGCATCTTCGCCAGCGGCATGTCCCAGGGCGGGGCGATGTCCTACCTCGCCGCGGGCGCGCATCCCGAGCTGTTCGCGGCGATCGCGCCGGTGGTGGTCAGCCTGCCGCGCTCGTTCGCGCTCGACGAGCTGCTGCCGCCACGGCCGGTCCCGGTGCTGATCATCAACGGCACCGACGACCGCGTCGTCCCGTACCACGGCGGGCTCGGCATCTTCGACGTCGACTTCATGCCGACCGAGGCGCTCGCGAAACGCCTCGCCGCGCACGACGCCTGCTTCCCGTATCCGTTCATCTACGACCTGCCGAACTGGAACTGGTTCGACGGCTGCGCCGTGCGGGTGACGAACTGGTTCTGGGGCGCGCAGGACAGCGAGGTCGTCCTGTACACCATCACCGGCGGCGGCCACACCTGGCCCGGCAGCCGCACCTGGATGCCGTGGTTCATCCTCGGCAACACCTGCCACGACATCGACGCGACGCGCGTGATCTGGGACTTCTTCAAGCGCCACCCGATGCCGGGCGGCCTGGCGAACTGAGCCGTCGCGTCCAGCGCTCAGCGCTTGGCGCGGATCAGCGGCACTCCGCCCGGCGCCTCGGCGACGGTCATGCGCTCGCCATCGACGGTCAACGCGTAGCGGCGCTCCTCGCCGCCGCGCGGCTGGACGACCAACGTGGCGGTGGTGGCGGTGGCGTCGTCGATGCGCCACATGCCGGCGACCATGCCGTCGGTCTCGAAGACCACGCGCGCGATGCGCGTCGTCAGGACGATGCCGAAGCCCTCGACCGCCTTGGCCGCCGTGACCGCCGCCGCCTGCTCCTTGGTCGCCGCCTTCTCGTCGACGCCCCAGGTGCCGTGCAGGTCGTCCTTGGTCAGCGGTTCGGCGCCCGCCGCGCGGGGCGACAGCAGGGCGAGCGCGACGACGGCGATGAGCGGGAGCGTGCGGATCATGGCGCCATCGTCGGCTCGCGCCGGTGCCGGCCACCGGCGATGCCCGCCGCGGCCGGCGAGGTCTGACACACGCGGCGCCGCTCAGCCGCCGCGCAGGAACGCGGCGAACGCGCGACGCTCGACGTAGACCAGGAACAGCGTCAGCACGACGATCGCGATGAGCAGCGGATTCGCGAGCCCCTCGCCGCCCATCAGGAAGACGTGCGCCGCGAGGATGTTGACGATGATCGGCCCGAGGATCAGCAGGCCGAGCCGACGCGTGATCGGGATCGCGATCAGCGCGCCGCCGATCAGCTCGAGGATCTTGATGAAGTCGAAGTAGTGGGTCGGCGCCATCGCGCCGAAGAACAGTGCCAGCGGCGTCCCTTCCGGCGGGGGCGGCATCGGCACGAGCTTGAAGAGGTAGGTCACCGCCGAGGCGATGAAGAGCAGCCCGAGCAGGGCTCCGGCGACGGCGGCGAGCTTGTTCATGGACCCGGATGTAGCGCGGCCGCCGGCGCAGTCATGCCGCGATGCCGGCCTCGCGCCCGCGCCCGCCCGATACCTGTGCCGCCCCCTGAAGACGGCGGGCGTGCTCCACACCCGCGACCACGCAGGATCCCGGTCCAACGGGATCCTCCACCCACGCGAGCGACCGGGGTCCCCCCCGGAAGCTACCGAAGCAGCACGCCCGCCACCTACCGCATGAACCCAGCAGATCTCCATCCCGCCCCCTCGCGACTGAACCGCCGTCAGGTGCTCGGCCTCGCCGCGTGCCTGGTCGGCGGCATCGTCCCCGCCCTGCGTTCCGGCGAGGCCGATCCCACTCCCGCCGCGCCGGTCCCGTCGCCGCGCGACCGCATCCGCGCCTGGTGCGGCCCGCTGCCGGCGCGCGGCGAGCTGCGCGTCGCGAGGTGCGCCGCCACGAGTACGCGCGCCACACCCAGATCGCCCTGCTCTACGACGGCGACGCCGGCGAGCGCATCGCCGCGTACCTGCTGCTGCCGCGCAGCGGCGATCGGCGGCCGCTGCCGGCGGTCGTCGCCGCGCATCCCTGCGCGCGGCGCTGCGCCGTCGGCAAGGAGCAGGTCGTGCGCCGCTGCGCCGATCTGCCCGACGGATCCTTCGGGCTCGAGCTCGTGCGCCGCGGCTTCGCCGTCATCGCCCCGGACGCCGCCAAGGTCGGCGAGCGCTGCGACCGCCGCCTGCGCCAGCCCTGGCAGGAGGCGGACGACGTCGGCGGCGGCGCGGCGCGCTGCTGTGAGGCGCCCGGCGGCTCGCTCGGCGCGATCCGCTGGAAACGCGTCCACGACACCATGCGCGCCGTCGACCTGCTCGCCCAGCACCGCCGCGTCGATGCGACGCGCATCGGCGTCATCGGCCACGGGCTCGGCGCCGACACGCTGCTCCTGACGATGGCGCACGACGAGCGCATCCGCTGTGCCGCGCTGGCCGGCGCCGGCGCGTGCCCGGCCGATCCATCGCGCGAGCTGCCCGCCGCGACCCTGCTCGCCGCCGCGGCGCCACGGCCGCTGATCGAGTTCGCGCGTGCCGGCGTGCGCCGCACCGCGCACGCCGACGCCGGGCGCGCCTATGCCGCGGCCGGCGCCCCCGCCGCGCTCGCCCTGGTCGAGGGGGATGGACCCGAGGCCGCGTTCCCGCCCGCGTCGCGCGCCGCCGCGTGCGACTGGCTCGAACGGCACCTGATGGCGGCGGCGCCGATCGCGCCGGCGGACGCAAAGCCGGGCGGCGACGACTTCTGAGCCGCGACGCGGCGGCGGGTTCCGCGCCGCGTCGCGCGCGCGCGGATCACGCACCGGGATGACAGGCGGCAGAGCACACACCGCGCGCTGTCGGAGAATCCCCAGGGAACCGCCGGCGTCGCCCGTACGTGTTACCCCGCATGCGGACCATCAGCCTCGGCGGCCTCGGCCTCGGCCACCTGCGCGACCTCGCCGTCGGCGCGCTTCCCGCCGGAGGAGGCGATGGCCTGGTCGGGCCGGTCGCGCGCGAACGCGCGCCGGCCGAACCGGCCGGCGGCGGGCGCGAGGCGCGCCTGCCCGACGCCGACGCCTTCGCCGAGCTGGTCGGCCGCCTGTCGTCGCGGCTGGTGCGCTTCCTCGACCGCTTCCTCGGCGACCACGCGCGGGCGCGCGACCTGACGCAGGAGGCGTTCCTGCGCCTGCACCAGCGCCTGCTGACGCTGCCGCCCGAATTGGCGGCGACCGATCCGACCGCGCTGCTCTACACCATCGCCGCCAACCTCGGCCGCGACGAGCTGCGCCGGCGCAAGCTGCGGCGCGAGAAGTCCTTCTCCGGGATGGTCGAGCGCTCGGCGAACGGACCGCGGCCCGACGAGGCGATCGAGCGCGCCGAGGACGGCGACCACGTGCGCGCGGCGCTGGCGCGGCTGGAGCCGGACAAGCGCCTGCTGCTGGTGCTGCGCGACGTCGACGGCCTCGGCTACGAGCGCATCGCCGAGATCCTGGCGGTGCCGATCGGCACGGTGAAGTCGCGCATCAGCCGCGCGCGCCTGGCCTTCCGCGACCAGTGGACCGCGGTCGGCGGGGAGGCCGTGCGATGAGCCTCGACTGCGTCGCGGCCGAGGAGCGCTTCTCCGCCAACATCGACAACGAGCTGCCGGCGGTCGAGCTGCACGCGCTCAACGACCACATCCGCGGCTGCGCCGCGTGCGCCGCCGGGCTGTTCCGCCTGCGCGCGTCGCTCGGGGCGCTGCGCGCGCTGCCGTCGCCGACCAGCGACGACCTGGTCGCGCGCATCCTCGGCGCGGTCGCGGCGACGCGCCCGGCGGTGGCCAGGCCGCAGGCGTGGTTCGCGCGCGTCGGCGCGGCGCTGTCGCGCCCGCGGCCACGCCTGCGCCGCGCGACCGTCGCGGCGGTCGCCGCGACGCTGGTCATCGCCATCGCCGCCGCCACCGGCGCCTGGGCCGGACGCGCCGCGGCGACGCCGCCCGCCGAGATGCTCGCCGGCGCCGGGCTGGTGGCCGGCGACGACGGCTGGCTGCCGGCGGCCGAACGCGCGCAGCGCGCCAGCGGCAAGGTCTGGATCGATGGCGCCTGGCGCGACCGCGACGCCGCGCGCGAAGCGCTGGTCGGCGCGGTCGAGCCGCGCCACGGCGCCTGGCTCGACCCGGCGGCGCGCGAGGCGCTCGCCGGCGGCCGCGTGCTGACCACCGACGGCTGGACGACGGACGCGGCGATCGTCGACGCCGCGATGCGCGCCGCTGAGCTCGAGCGCGACGGCCGCTCGTGGATCGCCGCCGAGGATCGCGGCGTCCTGCGCCTCGGCGGGCGACCGGTCGAGGCCCGCGACATCGTCGCCCAGCACCTCGCCGGCGACGACTACGTGCGCGACGCCGACGGCCGCTGGCGCCCGGCCCAGGACCTGCGCCATGAGCGCGCCGGGGCGGTGCGCGTCGCCGGCGAATGGCTGACGCCCGATCAGGCGCTGACGCGCTGGATGGGCGATCGCGGCTACGCCCTGGTCGACGGGCGCTGGCGCGATCCGGGCGCGCCGTCCGACACCCCGCCGCGCGACGAGCGCCAGGCGGCGGCGGCCGCGGCGAAGGCGCCGGCGGACGAGTGGATCGCGATGACGGCGCTGCCCGGCCCCATGGACGGCCGGGTCAGCGACGAGGCCGCCAGGCTGACCCTCAAGCGCGTGCGCTCGGTCAGCGTGGCCCCCGGCATCAAGGCGGCCGCCAACGCGGTGCCCTTCGTCACCGCCGACGGCATGCGCGGCTGGCGCGTGGCGCTGGTCGGCGACGCCTTCAACCGCTCGCCCGGCATCGTGCTCGGCACCCCGGCGCTGCTCGACGGCCGCGTCCATGTCGGCGGCGGCTTCAGCAGCACCACGGCGTACGCCTTCGCAGCCGAGACCGGCAGGCTGGCGTGGGCCTCGCAGCTCAGCGACAACGGCCCATCGAGCCCGGTACCCCACGGCGACGACATCGCCTACGCCACCGAGAGCTGCTCGGTCTACCTGCTGTCGGGCCGCAGCGGCCGCTCCGAGTTCGGCCGCCACATCGGCGATCCGGTGCGCACCATGCCGGCGATCGCGCAGCGCGTGCTGATGTGCACCGCGCCCGCCGACGGCGGCTTCGCCCTGATCGGCCAGGAGCTCGATCGCAAGCGCGCCTGGGCGGCACCCCTGGGCAGCGACCTGCGCACCGCGCCGATCGTCGTCGACGGCAACGTCATCGGCGCGACGCGCGGCGGCGCCCTGATGTGCTGGCGCGCCAGCGACGGCGTCGAGCAGTGGCGCAACGACATCGGCGCGCTGTCGCCGCCGACCATCGCCGGAGGCGACCGCCTGATCGTGCGCCGCGCCCTGAGCGCGCGCGCCGGCGCGACCTTCGCCGAGACCTTCGCGACCGTCGCCGTCGCCGACGGCAGCATCGGCGAGGAGCGCCTCGGCGAGCCGCGCGTGCTGTCGTCGCCGACGGTGTCGAGCACCGCCGCGCCGTCGGCGCCGCTGCTCGATCCGCAGGGCCGCCTCCCGGACCTCGGGCCCGTGGCCTGGACGCGCGGCTGCGCCGTGGCGCTGCGCGGCGACGCGCTCGAGGCGGTGAGCGTCGCCGACGGCCGGACGCTGTGGTCGGTGCCGCTCGGCCGGCCGCCGGAGTTCGCCATCGGCTCGGCCGCCTCGGCGACCCACAGCGACCTGTGCCTCGCCGGCGACCTGGTCCTGGTCGGGACGCTCGGCGACGACCTAT